>SXGR01638532.1_pt1 | contig 12151 bp, 20 predicted proteins | sample 3174711 | NCBI WGS metagenome assembly SXGR01 (sample SAMN11356860, study PRJNA531348) | freshwater metagenome | isolation source: freshwater sample F1-60 | place: China: Fuxian Lake, Yuxi | collected 2017-12-25
CGATCACCTTGGGACGCCAGATGCTGCCGATCATCACACCGGAGATCAGGCGCGAGGCGGGGAGCCAATACCTCCAGCCGGCGATCGATCTCGGCCATTTCGGCGAAGGGCTGTATCGAACAGCGGTGGCCTTGTCTGCGCCGTCTCAAGAAGTCCGCGTCGGCACTCTGTCGAAAACGCATTTCCGGGGCATTGGATTTTGGCTTGCGCTCGGCACCAGCCTTGTCGCCATTGTGTGCTTTTGGTGGATCAGCCGTCCGGATCTTCGCCATCCCTATTCCCGCATTCAGAAGGGCGAGTATTGGGGAACCGGGCAGGGTGGATTCGGCGGCAACTGGGGTGGATTCGGCGGCGGTACCAGCGGGGAAGGATATAAGTAAGCGCACTTGCCGGTGTTCATTCTTCTCGATCGCTCAACGGCCCTTGCAGTAGGAAGATTCTATGGCGCAGGTTACTGAGATAGCTCCGGATCTGTTTCGCATCACGACATTCGTCGAGTCGATCAATCTTCAGTTCAGCCAGTTTTTGGTGCGTGACGACGAGCCGCTGCTGTTTCATACGGGTCCGCGAGCCTTGTTTGCTGAGGTCAAAGCAGCCGTGGCGTCGCTCATTGATTTCGAGACATTGCGTTAGATTGGATTCAGCCATTTTGAGTCGGATGAATGCGCGACTCTGCCGGAGTGGCAGCAACTGGCTCCGCAATCCCAGGCGGTGTGCAGTCTGGTGGGCAAGTTGGTGAGCGTTGATGATTGTCTCGCACTTCGCCCTGCCAAAGGGATGATGGATGGGGAGGTGCTCCAGACGGGAACATACCGCTTCCGCTTTCTGGCGACGCCGCATGTGCCTCATTGTTGGGAGGCGGGGTTGCTGTTTGAAGAGACGGAACGGACGCTCTTGTGCTCGGATCTCCTTCACCAAGACGGGAACGTGGAACCGATGACGGAGTCGGACGTGCTCGACCGGTGTCGGAAGACATTGGTGGAGTATCAGCAGGGTCCGTTGGCGAATTATATGCCCTATTGCACCGTGACGGATGCGACGCTGCAACGGCTGGCGGCGCTACAGCCGAAACGACTGGCGACCATGCACGGTTCGGTTTACGTGGGCGATGGAAGCAAAGCGCTCCAGGATCTGGCCGTTATCTGGCAAGAGGTCTTGGGCCCGCAGTCATGATTCAAAGCCATTCACGAAATACGTGGGACCAATCATTTTCTGTCGCTACTCGCCGTCCGTCCCCATGATGCGACACGTTGTATCCACATCGTTCCCAAGGCGGCTCCCAATCCAATAACTCCGGCGAGAAGTATTCCGACGATCATCGTGCGCATAACGGCGTACCTCCTTGCGCTGACCCATTGGAGTGCTGAGTCATCGGCCTGAAATCAGGGCATACTGTCGTCCAGTGGGGACAGGCGAGTCTCCTTGCTATGTTCCAGAAACGTGCCGGATGTAATAAGAGAAAAAACAAGGATTTCAGCATTTATACAGGGTTGCTCGTTTGCCTGATTTGTCACATGGGCGACAAAAATGGACGACGACCAAGGTTGTGGCGCCGGTGGAATGGCTTCGCTCCCGGGGCGTCGAGGTACGTCTTGATTTTTCCGTACGTACACATCAGAGGTAGCTTGACGGAGCCTGTAAACCGGCTGAGAATGTGCCGCGTAGGAGTGCGGGCATCTCTTGGATGCTGAAATTGAAAAGATAGTGTGCGGACCTTCTAACTGACAGGAATCACATCCATGAATAGTTACGATATCTGGAGCCGTTTCCCGTTTTGGTTGAATATCTGTTCTGCTCTGGTCCTGGTTGTGTCTGGTTGTTCAAGCACGGCCAACGAGACGAAGAATGTCTCGGCCTTCTCGCCAGACCTCACCGATGCCGCGATTGAACACTACATCCGTACCCACCCGGAAGTGATCGTGCAATCGTTGCAGGCAATGGAAGCCAAACGCCAAGCCGAGTTGCAGGAGCGTCAAAAATCAGCTCTCGCGACGAAGCAGCAGGAACTACTGCACGATCCGACGTCACCGGTCAGTGGAAATCTCAAGGGCGAAATCACCCTGGTCGAGTTCTACGACTATCGCTGCGGGTATTGTAAGAAGGCAGCTCAGGTCGTCACAGAACTTCAGAAGGATGATCCACGGGTGCGGGTAGTCTACAAAGATTTCCCCATTCTAGGCGAACCGTCGGAGCTTGCGGCCAAGGCCGCGCTTGCGTCTCAGGCGCAAGGCAAGCACCAAGCTTTCCACGAGGCGCTGTTCGCGTCCCACTCCGACATGACGAAGGAGGAAATCTTGAAGATCGCGAGCGGCGTCGGCCTCGATACACAACGTCTGGAAGCTGATATGGCCAATCCTCAGTGGCAGGCCGTCATCGAGAAGAATCGGGCCCTCGCTCAGGATCTTGGTATTTCTGGGACACCTGGCTTCATCGTGGGCACCGAACTCGTACCCGGGATGCTGGACTTGAACGGGTTGAAAGAACTCATTGTGCGGGCGGGGCAGGGGCGATGACGGGTTTGGCGTTGCTGTCGGCATGTACAAGGTGACGACATGAATTTCGAGACCATGTCAGACAAGGAGATTCTCGATAGTGCGACTCCAATCATGGACAATCTGATGGCTGCCTCCACGAGGATCGATTATGAGGCTCATGTCAGGGATTTCAGTGACCGCATGAAAGGTATTGTGACAAAGGAGTATCTTTACCAAAGCCAAGGGTGAATTGGTTGCCGAGCTGGTATTGGTTCACCAAAACGGTACATATCTGTGCGATCATGCCGTGGTGTTCTAGGGATGCAGTAGGACGTTGTTAGGCGGATGACAACGAGAACAGGTCACATGAAAATCACCGTTATGGGGGCTTCAGCTGGTATTGGGCTTGAGGCGACGCATCTCGCGCTTCAGAAGGGGCATGCAGTCACCAGCTTGTCGCGCCGGATCGTTCCGATCCCGGACCACGCCAAACTGAGAAGGGTGCAGGGGAGTGCGACCAATCCAAACGACGTAAGGGTCGCAGTGGAAGGGGCCGACGCCATCTTCGTGACGCTCGGCGTGAAGAGCCCCTTTGCCACCACGCTGTTTTCCGACTCTGCGCGCGCCTTGTTGCGGGTTCTACAAGAAACCGGTTCCTCCGCGACCGTCATCGTGCTCACCGGTTTTGGGGCAGGCGAGAGCTGGGGCTACAATTCTCTCCCCATGAAGCTCCTCTTCACGCTGCTCCTCAAGGCAGTCTATGCGGACAAAAGTGAGCAGGAGCGTGTGACAGCCGGGGGATATCCCCGCTGGGAAATCGTGCGCCCTGGCCGGTTAACCAATGGCGCCATGACGGGTCATTATCGTGTACTGGACGGCCTTGTGGAAGGAATGAAGGTGGGGGCTATTGCTCGTTCTGATGTGGCGCACTTCATGGTGGCGCAGGCGGAAAATCCAATCTATCTCGGGAAATATCCTGCGCTGACCTATTGAGGGTGAGGCACTGGTTCTCGTCTCGGTACGGTCCGTCCCTCTTCCAAATCTTGGAGATCGGACCAGGCGGTCAGATCGGTGCGGGAGGGGTCGATGGCGTCGCGGTATTTTTTGAACTTGGCCGCACTCTCAGGAGAACTCGGTCCGCGTGCCAGTAGTGTCTGATTCCAGCCTTCCAATTCAGCGGGTCTGTGCGGCGTTACTGTTTGTTGAAACCAGGCCGCGACTCCTTCATCAGTCGGATTGGTCTTGACGGCGGCGGTAAATTGCTCGGCGGTGATGCCGGCAAACTCCATCAGCCGTTCGTCCATCGGGCAGGGGTAGATGTATTCCCCCTCGGTTCCGGCCAGCAGGGCGCGGCATTTGTCGATCATGCGGGCCAGATGCACATAGCCCTCCAGCGTGACTTTCATGCTGCGAGGGAAACTGGTTCTTAAGTCCATAGCTACAACAGACGATGGTTTGTGAAGGTCAGGTTCTTCACCGTGACGGCGCCGTTCTCGTACGAAATGATCCGGCGAGTCGCCGGCAGATCGGCTGAGCCGAGGCGTGTGTGGGTGTCGGTGAAGCTTTCCACGTTGTTCAGTTTGCCGTCCGTGGGCGAGTAGTAGTAGACGGTGTAGCGGGTCGTCAGATTTTTCTGCTCCTGCGTGACGGCGCTGTCTTCGACATTGATCGTAAAGGCAAACGGGGTCATGCCCGGATGGGCCATCGTCCGATTGATTTGGGTGATGCGGTTGTGTTTGAGCCGATAAAACGAGTTCGATCCGTGGATGATGAGTTTGGTGCCCAAAGGGTGCCCATCTTCCTCCATCGTCAAGGAGTATTTTCCGTCCGATTCCTCGAAGCTGCGTGGACCACGGTGGACGGCGATCATGCCGAGTTGTTCCTGTGCCCACTTTTGCGTGTCGGCATCACCCAGTTGAACGGAGACTTCACGCGGACTCTTGACGAGGACGGGGCTGCTGGTTTCCTTTCCGTTGACGTTGACGGTTAGGTCGGCGGTGAAGCCGTTGAACTCTTTTGGCCATCGGGCGGTGTTTTCGAACGCTCGGCGGAGCAACTCACGTGCGTGAACGTCGTCGGCGACGGTCGGCTGATTGTGCTGGTCCATTATGGATTCTCCTGTAGACAGTGTGAAAATACAATGGAGTATACACGCCGCCGCTCAGGGTGCTCAATACGGATTATTCCAAATCTCGGCTTGACTCTGCTATACTCCCTCCATTTTCTGGCTGATCGTGTGTTGATTGGCGTCCATAGGGTTGTAGCAATGGGCGTTCAGGAAGGTAGATAAAGGACGGATATGGAACGGCGCGCGGCTTCTCATACTGAAGAAGAGGAAATGGACCAACGCCGCAAGCTGCTGAATGCAGCCAGGCGAGGTGATACGAAGGCTATTGGTAAATTGTTCGAGCTGTACCAAGTGCGTGTGCTGAGCGGGGAGCAACTTGCCAAGGTGAATCGAAGCGCAGTCTATGTGATGCCTGTGGCTCCTTCAAAGGGAGGCAAGGGAAAGGGCAAAGCTGCGGTCAAGGGACCAGCCAAGGGAGTCAAGCCGGCGCCGGTAAAACCGCCCAAAGCGGAACCCGTGAAGCCGGTGAAAGCTCCGGCGAAGAAATCTGTGGACAAGTCGGCCAGCGCCGCCTCAGGGAAAAAGCCAAAGGCCAAACACAAATAGCTGTTTTCCCGCCACCGTTCTCTGGCTACTGCACGACGACTTTGAGTCCTCCTCTGGCCAGTTTCGCTGCGACTTCTTCGGCCTGTTCGAGCGGGCCGTTATAGACCACGGCTTCTCCTTCATGATCAATTCGATAGGCCAGCTCAAAGGCCTTTGCCGAAGTCATGCCTGGAATGAACCGGCAGAACAGGTTAATCACTTGCTGATAGGTGTGGCAATCGCAATTGAAGACGACTACCCGGGACTCAAACCCTGTGCCAGAGCCGGTTTGAATATGTTCGGTCGTCTTGGGGATTGTCAGAGGCGTCAAGGGCGTAGGCATGGAGGGGAATTCTAGCAGACCTGAGGGTAATGGTTAAGACGCGCCTTGTTCGATCGACCTATTCTCGATGGTGACGCCTGTTCGTTCCACAAACTGGGTGAGCAATGCGAAATGGGCACGTGAGTCGGTCGCCACGGCAAGCTGTCCCGCTGTAGCCAGTTGTATTGTATACACCAGTGAGGCTGAGGTTTTCAGCAGGGCGAGGCCGTAGTCGAAGAGGTCGGTGTCTCTGCCGATGGGCCGTCGCTGGCTGAGTTCACGGATGCCTGCCACAGTAAAGGGAGCGGTCTCGAACGAGACATCCTTCAACCGAGCCATCAAGGCCGGCTCGGCAGCGCCATCTTTATTACGCTCTGTGATGTCTGCGCCATCAAACAGACCTCGTTGGAATCGTCGATTCTCCACCAGCGCTCTGTGAAAGAGCGCGCGCCAGGTTGAATCGGCCAGATCACGATCTACCGCAGCGCAGGTGTCCAGATTGAGCGGTCCGCTGACATGGTACCCCTGTACCAGTCGCTTGTTCGTCAGGAGGTCGGGGAAGGAATCGCCCATACGTTCGGGAAAGGCGGTGGTCCCGCAGAAGGGACTGACTTGTATGGCCATATAGTCCCGGAAATGCACCTGCCCATACCGCTCCAGCAGCCACTGCAAGGTGCGCTCGTGGCACAGATGAAACGGATAAAATAAGACGCCGGATCGTGTCATGACAATGATCGACAAACGATAGTGCTCAGGCCAGGTTTCCCTGGCGCGACGAATCTTTGCCTCTTGGCGTGCCCGTGATTTGCGCGAGACTCGCGTGACATGCGAGAGAAGCGAGACTTGTCAAAGACCTCAGCGTACCGCGTTTCGCGCATATCTCGCGTAGGGGTCATACCTTGTCCATGTCGATGACTTCGGTCGCCTCCCACAGGTTCTTCGACTCAGCTTCAGCCAAATCTTTCTCGCGATCAGTTTCAGTTTCTTCTCCAAACACTTGCGGTTGAGGCGTAGAGCCGCTGCTCAGATGGGCAGAATCCGATGCTGGATTCAGCAGTGGGATTGTGCGGCGTCGCTTTTTCGATGGGTCCATGTTCACCGGCATGACGATATCTCCACAATGCTCGATAGTTTCCTGCCGGGTTCCAGGGCTTGTCAATGTGTTCGTGCGAGAAGGGCGAGACCTGCGGGACAAGTGAGAAGTTGGCCCGGTCTACGTGGTTGTTCTGGTCATCAGAACAGTTTGCCGGCGACGGTATCAGCATAACGCCGCCCTAACGCGGTCAGCCGTATTCGGTCCGTGGTCGATTCGAGCAGTCCCTGCTCAATGAGTGTATGGATTTTGCTGTGCTGCTTCGAATCACGTATCCGGTTCAACGGAACACCACGGAGGAGGCGCAGTCCAAAGATGAGCGCATCCTGCTGTTGCTCAAAGTTCGAGAGGTCAGTGCGTTCCGTAATCGGCAGACGATGTTCCGCCAGCCTATCCACATAGGCCGTCAAATCGGCGACGTTGCCGAAGCGGACTCCGTTCACATACGACTGGGCGCTTGGGCCAAGACCGACATAATCGCCGTCGGTCCAGTAGAGCAAGTTATGGCGGCAGGCGAAGCCGGGCTTGGCATAATTGGAGATCTCGTATCGAACAAATCCTGCTTCAGCCAGGATGGTTTCGGCTGCCGATTCCATGGCGATCTGAAGCGCGTCGTCTATCCCTGGCACAAGGTTCAAAGCCATATTCCTGGAGAGTTTTGTCCCATCCTCAATAGTTAAAGCGTAGCACGAGATATGTGATGGTTTGAGCAAGAGCAGTGAGCGAACGGTGTTGGTCCATGATTTGAGCGATTGGCCGGGAAGCCCGTACATGAGGTCGAGGTTAATATTAACAAACCCGGCAGCGCGCGCGGCCTCGACAGCGGTTTCCGTGTCCCGCACTCGTCCGGGCCGGCCAATTTGGGCAAAGTCCTGTTCGTCCATGGATTCTGCGCCGAAGCTGATGCGGGTGAATCCGGCATCCACGAGAATCGTTAAGTCCGCTGGAGTGACGGTCGAGGGGTGGGCCTCCACTGTGATTTCGGCTGACGCCTGTATCGGCCAAGCGGATCGAATCAGTTTTAGCAGCGAGACCAATTGGGTGGCAGGAAGTGCCGTCGGTGTTCCACCGCCGAAATAGACACTCTGCAACGGGCGGCTTTCGATCAAGCCTTGTCGGCGGTAGAGTTCGATCTCCTGTGCAAGTGCGAGGTGGAACGCGTCGATACGATCCCTGCCCCGATCTGTTCCGGCTACTTCGAGGTAAAAGGCACAAAAGTGGCAGCGCTGCCGGCAGAAGGGAATATGCAGGTAGATGCCGATGTCGCGTTGGGATTGCATCGTTCACTCGGGGAAAGGTGTAGATACGCAGAAGTCTCGTTCCAGTACCACTTCGAGTTCATCCTCCGGTGATTTGCCACGGTTGCGGGTGTGGGCGGTCCAGTGAGGCGTCCGCCGCAGCGATTCAAATACCGCCTTGATCATCTCCGGCTTGATGCGCGTTTCCCAGGCCCGTACCCACGCATGGGAATCGTCGTCGCCCTCGTATTCGTCCGGGAATCTGGCTTCTAGACTGAATCGAAGTGTGAAGGTCTTCTCCTCCTGATACATAGAGTCCTCTCGTTGCGATCCAACAGATGCAATCGTATAATGCGATTCACGAAAAGGAGTCTGACGATGCCTATCTTCGAATATGTCTGCCGGGAATGCAATCATCGATTCGAGTTGCTGATTCAGGGTGCGACGGAAGCGGCCTGTCCCAAGTGCAAGACGACTAGGCTCGACAAGCAGTTTTCCGCTTTTGGAGTCGGAGCCACCGGCGGATGGCCCGTGACGAGCAGCGGTGGATCTTGCGGCAGTTGCGGCGATCCGCGCGGGCCCGGTTCCTGTTCGATGAACTGAACGGCCCATGGACGAGCCAGTTGAACAGGCGCTACAACGCGCGATCTCGAGCATCGCTCAGTCCGACCCTCTGATTAAGTTGCTGCAGCAGGTTCGGTTAGGCCGTATGAAATCTACGGATGCCGGTTTGCGCGCAGTGACGGAGTCTTGGCTGGGTATTTATGAAAAGACGTTGGACACAGCTGGTCTGACTCGATCCGGTCTCAGACGAATCGATCCGATGCCTCGGCTCGCAGTGCTCATCGATATCGGAGTGTTGGCAGTCGACCACCCAGGAGTGGTCTCTCTCAAGGCTTCCTACGATTTGGCTAGAGCTCGCGCCATTGTAGAATAGGCGGACGGTCTGTATGGAGCCTGGATGGTGTTGGTTCAACGTGTCTTGCGTCATTGGGCTGCAGGGATCGCGCAATAGGCTGGTGTCGTTTTCTTACGAGACGGTGTGAATTCTTTTCGCGGTTTCTCGATCAACCGTCATGAGCCTGTGGCTAAAACGCGTCTTTTGCGCAGCGGAAGCCGATGCCGCTGGCGCGGTCGGCGGGGTAGCCGTAGTCGCGGTCTGAGGTGCGGAGATTCCTCGCCGGTTTGAGCCAGGACCCGCCGCGCACCACCTTGAGAAGCTGTCCATTTGGTCCTTGTGGGTTGGAGAGTGGGGCGTTGAGATAGGAATAGGGTTCGTACCAGTCCTGCACCCATTCCGAGGCGTTTCCCGCCATGTCGAGGAGGCCGTAGGGACTGGCTCCGCCCGGAACGCTGCCGACCGGTAGCGTCAGCACTTCGCCCCGGAGTCCCAGCTTATGGGAGATGCGCGCACCCTCGCCGGTGACCCAGAAGGCGTTCCATTCCTCTCCGTCTTTGAATTCAACCGTGCGACCGGCCCAGTAACTGGCGCTGTTCGCTTGCGTGATATCCCAGTCCTTGCCCCAAGGATAACGGCGGCCGTCGGCGCCACGCGCGGCTTTTTCCCATTCCGCTTCGGTTGGGAGCCGTTTGCTTTGCCACCGGCAGTAGGCGACGGCGTCCTCCCAGCTCACGTTGACGACCGGATGCTCTTCGCTGCCGGGAAACGGGACGCCGTGGAACCACAACCTGAATTCCAGTTTTTGGTGGCTCGGCGCCGGATGCCCGGTGGTGTCTACGAATTGCTTATAGCGGGTGTTGGTGACCTCGTAGCGGTCGATTAAAAATGAGCCGATGTAGACGTTGCGCTGCGGCCGTTCATCGTCGAAGCTGACGCCGTCGTCCGGGCTGCCCATGAGGAACTCTCCGGCAGGAATCATGACCATATCGTCAGGAATCTCGGAGCTGATGGCTGACGGCTGATGGCCGAGAGCCAACAGCATGAACGAGAGGGTTGCAACGAACATAGGAACAGGAGCAATCAGAGGGATCACGGTCTCGTAATGCCACAGGTCTGGTGGTGCTTTCCATCCATGATGGGAAGGAGGGCGTCGAGAAATCGGGAGTTCGTTATCAGAGCTGTCATCGTCTCTTGCCTTCTTGATCGGTGCATCGCTACAATTCGTTGGCACAACATGGGAGCGAATCAATGAATCCGATTACGGTCCAAAATCCTGATGAGATTCTCAACGTACTAGCCGAGGTGACGCTCCGTGGAGCGGGTTTTACTACTGATTCCCTTCTCGATTATGTCCTGGAAGAAGGGTTTACAGAACCGATTTTCCTGAATGCCAGCGGCGAAGATCCAACCGCCTTCTTCAAAGGTCAGCCGAATGCCTGGGCGATCTACCAGGTGCGCGAATGGAAGCGGGTACTCACCATTTCAGGCGGTCCTGGTCAGGAGCGGCGCGCGCGCATCACCGAAACGCCATAATGAACCAGGAGTGTAAAGGGAGAGGTCGAAAAGTGCAATCGGATGAATGGCTTTTCGATCGACCGAGACGACGATTGCCAATGGGGTGAGCATGCGGATGGTTCATCTCATCAATACGCAGGATGTGGGCGAGTTGGCCATCATCAAGAGCCTGCTCGACGGCAACCGTATCGCCTATGTCATTCACGGCGAGCATATGAGCAGCCTGTATCCGGGAGTGCCGTTCTTCCTCAGCCGTGTGATGGTGGATGTGTCAGATCAAGCTCGCGCCGAAGTTTTGCTCAGCCGACTCAGGCTTTCGATCAGAGAAGCGTCGGCGTAGCGCTACGGCTGGACTTTAGGGTGAGGCTTTTCTGCAGGGAAGTCACCAGGCCGGCGTTCGCTTGCTCCCTCGTACCATCCTCCAACGAGTGTGCTTTCCTCAAAGTATAAATAGCGATGCCGGATAACGGCCGTGTTTTCCCAGTCTTCAAAAATCCATTCCTCTTGTCGAATACCGTCTTTGGTGAAGGTCGTATGGATTGTCTGCGGCCCGCCCCATGATTTTAAGACTTGCTCTTTCGTCATGCCTACCATGATGCGATGCTGGTCGATATGCTGCTGAAAGTCCGGGTCGCGCAGCTGGGCGATCATCGGCCAGAGCACCATCATCAGGGCAAAAATGACAAGTCCCGCATAGATGATGATCCGCACTGGTCGGCGCCGAATAAACGACTCCTCGTCGGGTTGCGGTTCGAGCAAGGCTGGCTCATGGCTGGGTGTTTCGGTAGTCATACGGTAGAAGCCGGGAATGCTAACAGGGGGGGGGAAGGGGCGTCAAGAACGGCACATTTTGTGAAAAGAATTTCCAAAGTAAAAATAGTCCCATGATACGGCTGTTGGCGTTGGGCGTACTGTTCGTTCTGGGGGTTGGCACGCCCGTGCTCATTTATACGAGTCCAGGCGGCACGCTCGATGTCATGAAGCAGAAGGCCGCTGTCACCGGACAAGCTCAGCAGAACCGTTTCCAGCAAGGTCCGTAATAACACTTCGTTCCTCGGCGGAATTCACCCTCCCATTGGCCTATTCTGCATATGTTGGTACAGGAATGGTCTTGGCCGGCGAAGCCGGCACCGCGGATTGGCGGGTGAATTCGCTGGAATAGAGGTTGAGGATGGGTTCATGGGTATGCCGCTGTCGCTGGGTCACCAGTTGCAGACTTTGAGCGCCGATTTCGATTCGGTCGATCAAGACGGACCCTGTCAGACGATCGGGAAGCCCCTGCATCGAAAACAACTGGTAGCTCAACAGCCAATCCAGGCGGTCTTTCTCCTTTTCCCTGATGATGAATCGGGCTCCCGGTGAGGGCGCTCCTTTGAAGAGCAACACCCAGATATTGGAGCGGAAGGCGGGGCTGGCCTGGTCCGCCGACGGGCGAAACTCGGGAATCAATGACGGTAGTTTGTCGATCGGCATGGGCGGGGACAATTCAATGTCCACCAGGCGCACGAACAGCGGCCGGTTCTCGCGCTCATCGCTTGGGTCGGCCGTATAGCTGAACGAATAGCGGATCTCCGTGCCGTGGCGTGTGAACGTATAGACGTCTTCTCCGTTTTCCGGAGAGACTAGCTTGCTGAAATAGCTCGACCAATCGGTGATCGGATAATAAGTGAAGACGCGCAGGGCTGATTTGCGGTCGCGCACCGCCTGCGGCAAGCCCATCTTTTCATGCAACTCTGCCTGAGTCAGGCCAAGAAAACCGTCTTCAAAGTAGGGAGCGGCGTCGAGATTCGGCGGACGCAGCCAGCACGAAACGACCAGGAGCAGGGCGGTGAAAACGGCTGGTCCGGCCATGTAAGGGCGAATCAGTGCAGCAGTCATGATAGGCGGGGATGGTATCGGTGGGTCGAAAACGATGTCAAGGCGACCGCCGCTGCCGGGTTGCCGGTGCAGTACGC
>SXGR01468818.1_pt1 | contig 12147 bp, 10 predicted proteins | sample 3174711 | NCBI WGS metagenome assembly SXGR01 (sample SAMN11356860, study PRJNA531348) | freshwater metagenome | isolation source: freshwater sample F1-60 | place: China: Fuxian Lake, Yuxi | collected 2017-12-25
GAGTTAGAAACTACCTTCAAAATACCTTGAAATTGGACGAGACTACCCGAAACACTTGGCTCGGGCATTGGACGCTTCAGTCGCTGACGACATATGAGCGCGTTCTAACCAAAGACGCGCTTCATGGGCTTTACAGCCATGGAGACCAAATAACTTTGGCCGACATATGCCTTGCCTCCCAAATAGTGGGGGCAGGTTTTTTTGGTTGTGAATTTCATGATTTGTCCAAAATCAATGCAATCTACGCTGAGCTACTCAAAGTCAAAGCATTCTCTGACGCAATGCCTATGCTTCAATCTGACGCACCAACCTCGAAATAATGTAATTAGGCAAAATGGATCAATTAACAATTGGGTTGCTAGGATTTTTAATATTTTTAGTGCTTGCACTACTAAGAGTCCCTATTGCCTACGCAATGACAATTGTTGGCTTGGGTGGAATGCTCATCGTTTATCCCATCGATGCTGCTTTTAAGTTCATACCCACAGGCTTGTTTACCTATACCTCTAACTTTACTTTGTCTGCTTTGCCGCTTTTCATCTTAATGGGCACCTTGGCCTTCTACGCTGATTTGGGTAAAGACGCTTACGACGCTGCCAAGGCTTGGTTTGGCCGCGTGCCTGGCGGTCTCGGTGTTGCCACTGTTTACTCTTCAGCAATATTTGGCGCTTGCTCTGGATCTAGTTTGTCAGCAGTTGCCGTCTTTTCTAAAATTGCCGTCCCGGAAATGGTCCGTGCTGGGTACAACAAAAAAATGGCGCTCGGGGTGGTCGCTTCTGCAGGGTGCTTGGATGTTCTTATTCCGCCCAGTATTTTGTTGGTCTTCTACGGCATCATTACAGAGACGTCGGTCGGACAGTTATTGATTGCTGGCATCATGCCTGGCATTCTTACTGCTATTTTGATGGCGACGGGTGTCATGATCTTTTGCAAAATTTATCCTGAAACAGCACCGATTTCCCTAGATTTAGACACATCCTGGAAAGCAAAATGGCAAACTCTTAAAAGACTGTGGGCTGCAGCCGCACTATTTATAAGCGTATTGGGTGCAATCTATACCGGCTTTGCAACACCTGACGAGGCCGCCGCAGTTGGCGTGGTGGGTTCAATTTTATTGGTTTACATTCGTGGAAACCTCACCTTGGAATGCATAAAATTTTCATTTATCGACAGCGCCAAGGTGTCTGCCATGATTTTTCTGCTACTGGGAGCTGGATTTATTTTTTCAACCTTCTTATCTACCACTGGAGTTGTCTCCAACATGACCGAATGGATCAAAAGCATGAACTTGGGTTTCTACATGCTGATGACAGGAATTGTTATTTTATATCTCATTCTTGGTTGTTTTCTCGATGCCATTTCTATGATGGTGTTAACCATGCCTGTGCTGGCACCATTGGTAACTGCCTTTGACATGAGCCTAGTTTGGTTTGGAGTAGTTGTGGTGGTGATGATGGCAATTGGCACTATTACTCCTCCACTAGGGCTCAATTGTTTCGTCATGAAGGGCGCGCTTGGCGATGGATATGATCTCAAAGATATTTTTGCAGGCTCGCTTCCGTTTGTGGTCTTGATGCTACTTACAGTTGCTTTGTTAGTGGTGTATCCAGAGATCAGTCTCTGGTTACCAGAACTCATGAAATCTATGCGATGAACCGCCCTACCAATACACCAGAGTAAATGAATGGAAAATTTAATCAAAGGTTACGAGGGCTTTTATAGAAGGTTTATTCCTTATCTAATTGCTTTGCCACTGGTCATCATGACTGTTGTTATAGCCATAAATGTGATTGGCAGAAAATTATCCATGCCCTTCCCTGTTACTGTAGAGTTGGTTGAAGCCCTTTTGGTGGTCTCCGTCTATTTTGGTGTGGCTTTGGTTGCTTTAGAGGGCGGCCATGTGAATGTGACTTTTGCAACAGACAGATTGAATCCAAAAGCGAAATTCTTTATTGAAGGTATGGGCCATTTATTAGCAGCCATTGCATTTGTTTATCTGTCACTATCTGCTTGGTCAATCGCCCAAGCTTCCTTCAAAATCCTCGAGTACCGCATGGCAGTTCTGCGGTTTCCACTATGGCCTTTCAAAATTCTTTTCGCTTTTGGCTTAAGTTTGATGGCATTGCAATTGATCATCAATGCAATCAAAGCTTTTTTCTTGGCCTCCGGCCGAGAAAGCTATGCAGGCATCAGTTCTATGCCCAAGGCCCAAGACCCCGGTATCGGTTAAATTCCCCTTTTTCTAACTTTTTTTAGGAGCGCTCACATGAAACGATTATTTATAAAACTTGCTACTGCTACGCTGATAGCGAGCTCTTTTCCTATTAATGTCCTGGCACAAGAGCTACAGCCTCAGACGTGGAAGATGGCTATTGCAACTGGTGAAAAGTCTTGGTTTGGTGATCTGCACAAATGGTGGGGAAGCGAAGTTGAAAAACGCTCTGGTGGAAAAATTAAAGTTCAATACTTCTGGTCAGACTCACTTGTTAAGTGGGCAGATGCGTTACCGGGTATCCAATCTGGAGTGGCTGACTTGGCTTGGGTTAATAGTTCTTACTATCCAGCGCAATTACCCAACTTCTTGTCCCTGGATCACATGTTTAACTATGGTGACGACTATGTTGCTGCAGTCAAAGCTCAACTAGAAACTATTGACAACCAACCTGATCTGAAAGCAGAACTTGCAAAGAACGATATCGTCCCCTTGATGTCGCACATCAGCGGGTTGGCTCCAGTGGGTACAAAAACGGCGCTCACCAACATGGATGTTCTTAAAGGAAAGACACTGAGAACCTATGGTGGCGCTCGTACCGATTTCTATAAAAATCTAGGCTGGAACCCAGTCTTCATGGTCTTCTCTGATATGTATCCTGCGATGGACCGTGGAACCATAGATGCACTTGGCGAAATGGTGATACTTTTATCCAATGTTTTCAAACTCAATGAAGTTGTCAAGAATGTGCATATGATGAATCCTCCAAGTCTCAAAGGTAATGGTGGCGTAATTGGTTCAGGCTTCTTCATGTCTGCTAAGAAATTCAATGCTCTGCCACCAGCAACACAAAAAATGTTGGTTGAGCTTCGCAATGAGTATGGTGTTCGCTACGCTACTGAACTCATGAAGTCTGAGGATCTCATCAAAAAGAGCTGGGCAGATAAAAATAAGATCACTTTTGCACTCTCCACATCTGCTGACGAACAAAGAATTCTTCAAGCTGGAACTGCAGCCAACGACAGTTTCCTCAAAAAACTTGAAGGAGAAGGTGCTACCAACGCTCGCAAAGTAGTTGCTTACTACACCGACTCACGTAAAAAAATAGAAGCCCAAAACGCTAAAAAATAATCTCTCTCGATCGCCCTAAACTAATCGGTTTAGGGCCTGTCTTACATTCCACTCCAAGCATTTACTACGTAGCCGCGTTATGGAAAACATTCATCTAGATATCAAACCCAAAGTAGTCACCTTGACGATAACGCGCGAACATGCAGGTAATATGTTTGACTTATCCATGATCCTTGCGATGACGCATCACATCCATACTGTTTCAAAGGATGCATATTGCATAGTGATTCGCGGTGCTGGGGTAGATTTTTGCCGCGGTAGAGATCCCTCTACCGCTGGAGCGCATCCCACGCCCATGGCTTTACGCGACAACCTGTTGCTGCCCATCATGGATTTGTATGACGCTATCAAATCCTCTAAAGTACCGGTTATTGCTGCCGTTCAAGGTCAAGCTTTAGGCTTGGGCTGTGCGATTGCAGGTGTTTGCGACCTAACGATAGCTGATGAAAGTGCCCTATTTCAGTTGCCAGAGATGCAATACCACCTACCTCCCACATTAGCCATCTCTGCCATTGTTGACAAAATCGGAAAAAAATCTACCGCATGGATGGCCTATTCTCTTGACAAGTTGGACGCCTATCGTGCGAGAGAGATGGGTTTAATAAATTCTGTAGTGCCTGTTGGAAAATTAGATGCCGAATTAGAAAGACTTCTCGATACATTGACGCAGCGCGACCTCATGGCAGTCAAGGCGGTCAAGGAATATCTTCACGTTGCCCCTGAATCAGGTCCTGCAGTTCGGTCTATGGCCAGTAACTTACTGGCATTGGCTTTATCCACACAAGCTGCACAAAAATCTTGAATTAATTCGCTATGTCTTCCATGGATTTTGCTTTTGAAGAAGCGACTATCTAACAAAGATGTGATGCTCAAATCCTGTGAAATTCTCGCTTTTATGAGGTTGATTTCCTAACCGTGAGTGACGACCGGTCAAAAGGCGGCCTTAATGGGCCCGAAGCGCGGCGGCGCGAGGCGGCGGCGCGAAGCGGCCTCGTAGGCAGAGGCGATGCGCAAGATCACGTTCTCATTGCCTGGCTCAGCCCGGAACACGAGCGAGAAAGGAAGCCCGGGCGCGGGCAGGCGGACCGGCACTGCGCCAGGCACTGGGACATAGCGGCTTCGATCTGCCGAAAGGGCAAAAATCGGATCATAGGCGGTGTCCACAAAGCCTGCGGGGATCAATATCTCCGTTAGCCCCGCGTTTGGGCCGTAAAAGGATTCCAACGTGATATTGTGCATCCCGCCGCGGGGCTGATTGGCGTCGCCGATTTTGCCCGGCACCCAGGGCGAATGAAGCCGCACGAAGCCATCGAGCCTGTTTTCGTAGAGCACCATCATGTCGGTACGGCGCAACAGTTCACGCAGCATGATTCGTTCGTTGACGCCCTGCCTTCCGTCCAGCCGGTTGCGCATGTCTGAAAGCGCATTCCAGTTAAGAAAGGCTGCGCGCTGATCGTCCCCCCAAAACTTAGACCGCGCATTCAGCGCCTCAAAATCGGTGAGCGTTTCTGTGAAACCAATATTCTTCCAGTCGGCAGCACGCCGCATTAGGTACTGCTGGATGTGGAAGCGGAAGGTGGTAGCTAGCTCCTGTTCCTGCACTGTGTGGATGTCAAGATTGCTGGGCGGCGCGATCCGCCCTTCCGCCAATGCCACGCAATAGTCGATGGGCTTCATCGTGCCGCTGCCAAAGATGCGGGGCGGCATTGCTGTGGTTACGGCACCTGCCGCAACCGCGGGCGACGCGAGGCTGGGCATCCCGCCAGACACGAAGGGCGTAGGAAGGATCGCCTCGGCTACTTCCTTGTAGACGGGAAGGCCGTCCGCCCCAAGGCGGAACAGCAGGTCGGGCATGAACACCGGAACGAGTCGCGCCAGGGCCTTACGGAAGTCGACGGACATATCTTCATAGTCCGAGTCGCCCGGACTGAGCGGGTCGAAAGACTGCACGATCGTCGCGCCCAGATAGTCACGCAGTATGGACTTGATCTCTTCGCTGGCGGCAGTCACGATCGGAACCTCGGCTTGCGATGCGGGGGGAATGATCAGCGATTCCCGCACCAAACCGATGCGTAAGCCGGACAGAAGGCCCTTAAGCGGGGATGACACCAGATGACTGGTGTAGGGCGTCGACAGCACCGATGACCGCGGCACGGTTGTGAAGGGATCTCGCGGGTCATAGGCGCCGTCCGGGCGATCAATCAGCGCGTCTAACACCTTGGCGCAATCGACAACTGACCGGCAGATCACACCGGTGCGGTCGGTGTAGATGTCGGCGCCCACTGCCCCGCCGTCAAAGCCAATCATCGCCTTGTGCGGGAGAATCAACGCCACGGAATTGTGGTTAGAGGGTCCGCGACAAGAGGCGCGGGTTTCCTCGCCTAAGCTGGCCATCACAAGGTTAGTCGACACCGAAAGAGCAGAGCCCGAGCTAGAGCCTAGCGAAGCCGAACGCGTGGTGTCATAGGGGTTCGCGGGATTACCGCCCCAAGTCGAACGCTGATACCCCAGCGTCGAGGGCAAAATGCGGTCGGGCAGGTGGTAGCCGCCTGGATCGCCCGCACGGCCGTTGTATTCGGTGCTAACTGCCTTAGCGAAGATGATCGCGCCCTTCCGGCGCAGTTGGTCTACAAGGACGTGATCGCGCGCGGGAAAGTCGATGTCATATGCGGCATCCGCGCCGCCCATCGACCGCATGTCTTTACAGTCAAAAGGGTCCTTGAAAGAAAAAACCACGCCGAACAGCGGCAGCTCAGTCAAGTCGGGGTCGCTGCCCCATTCGGCATCCAGTGCTGCTGCCTGCTCCAGCGCGTCGGGATGGTGTCGGAAGATTTCGCAGACGGCTGGGGCGCCTTCGGGCAAGAGACCTTCAGAGGGGTGACGGTCATAGTCGCCACGACAAACGACCGACCGTTCCCCGCGAATGTTCAGCGTGGACAGCGCATTGACCTGGGTGCCGTCGGGAATACCGGTGATCATGCCGTATTGTTGTTGCACGGTCGGGTCGGACATCGTGGGCTCCATCCTTCCCAGTTCCAGCGGCGTTCCCTGATACTGGTCGAGATCGGGGTAAATATCTGATACGGGAACGGTCTCGGTTGGGAACTGCAGGGGCGCTCCGGCGCGCACGGAGCCGACGGCGGGGGTAATGGACGCACCGTCGGCGGTGACAAGACGGCTGGCCACTCCGTTGAAGGCCTGGGCACGGGCGATGTAGTGCTTCACTATTTGCACGCAGGTGACCTTACCAGATCGGATAGCCAAATGCATGTCGGCGATCGTCGCCTCTTCAAGGCGAAAGCCCCTCTGATCTGTACCTTTGTTAACCATAGCGACACCTCTCGTTTATGGGTTGTAAGCCCAAATTTCTATCTTTATTTACATACTAACATAATGAAAAACTATCAAACCATATGTGTTGCGAAAGGCTTTTTTGCCCGATAAAGGAGTCCCAAATCAACAACGGTTCGATTTAATTGAGTGTGCGGGAATTGGTGACAACGTAGTTATTTTGTCGATTAAGCTACCTGCTGGGTCAGCCTTTCTCCTTTTTTCTGCGTTTGCTTTGCTGATTTCTCAGGGTTTCTCATCACCTGGACGAACCTATCCCTTGGACATCAATCGTCACCTAACCATTTATAAATTAGCAAGGGCAAAGAGCGTAAGCAGCTGAGTGCGGTTCTTGGCAATGCTTTTGTATCGGGCCTCGATAAATACGAACTGAATCTTGGTGACTCGGAACGGATGCTCGACCTTGGCACGGACCTGAGCTTTCAGGGTTTCAAGCCACCTTATTACCTCAGCCTGGTTTAACGTTCTCTTTGGTATTTAGAACTGAGCCAGGCAAAGAAGATGTGGCTTTACGCATCGCATCAAGTTATGAGAAAGCATCTAGGAGAAGGGTTCCCCCTCCTAGTTTATCATAAAAATATTCAGCGAGTCGCTTTTAATTTTTAATGGCTGCGTTAACACGCGGCATCACTTCTGTGGCAAATAGCTCCATAGAACGCTTTGCAAGTTTGGGGTCCATCCAGTCATGACCAGCGTATAAAAGATTCCCAAAGTCGCCCACATATTCACGGAAAGCTAGGATTTGGTCTACCACTGAATTGACAGTACCCGCCAACACCAATTTACTGGAAACGAATTCGGGAGTAATCAATGCGTCGTCCATATTAGGGTCTGTTTTAAACAGATTACTGCGACCACCATTTAAAAGCTTACGAACCAATTGCTTAAAATAAAAGTGGTAGGGACCGCCTGTATCTCTGGCGTAACGTTTAGCCGTTGCCTCATCGTCTGCAACAAAAATACTCTTGGCGATTCGCCACTCATCTGGATGCGCCACAGCGCCGATTTCGGTACGTCCGTCCGTATACTTTGGCCAATGCGACTTGACCCACTCTGGCATTAAGAAATTGGCAGAAATCGGTTGCCATCCGCGTTTAGCCATCTCGGTCACACCTTTCGAGAAAGGCGCCACAGCGGTACCCACAATCAGCGGATGGGGCCGTTGATAAGGCTTCATAATGTAGCCTTGGCCGATCTCTGGAATCATGGTTTGTCCAACCGTAACTTTAAAAAACTCGCCTTCCAAGTTGTAAGGCGGCTCAGACTCCCAAATCTTAAGCACCATGTTGATACCTTCAACAAACATGGCGTTACGGTCTCTGCCAAAGTTACCGAAAACCTCCGCATCCGACATCAACCCGCCGGGACTGACACCCATAATGAATCGGCCATTGAGCATATGGTCAATCATGGCGGCTTGGGCAGCAATAGTAGCAGGATGCGAGTTAGGCACATTGATCGTGCCTGTACCGAGCATGATGTTTTTGGTTTCAGCAATCAAGCTAGCCAAAAAAATCATAGATGAGGTAACGGTTTCTGCGGCATCTGTTACGTGCTCTCCCACATACGCTTCGCTAAACCCCAACCGATCGGCCAAGATAACCGCCTCACGGTCTTCAACCAGAGTTTCGGCAATATTGCGACCAGGCGGATGCAGCGGCATCATGAACGTGCTGTATTTCAAAGCAATCTCCTGACTAATTTATAAAAAAGAAAAATTCTTACGTGGTTACGCACTCAGCGCCTTGCAAGTAACTACCTTGGCAAAAAAATAATGTTGGTTTGCTTTCATAAGAATATTTTTCCACCTGCCCTAAAAAAAGCACATGGTCACCAATTACGCTGCGCTGGATTGTTTTGCATTCAATCGTGGCCGCACAAGCGTTGAGGACAGGCAGGCCAGCGAGTCCAAGGGCGTAGTCAACCCCCTCAAATTTGTTGGGCAAGTTACTAGCAAATTGCTTGGACAAATCCATTTGTTGCAGCGACAAAATATTGATGACAAAGCGTCCAATTGCATCAAAAACATCCAAACTAGGTGACGTGGCGACCAAACTCCATAAAACGATGGGGGGTTCTAGCGAGACAGAACTAAACGAGTTGGCTGTTACGCCAACTGGCCTGGTCAGCGCATTTCCTGCTGTGACGACCGTCACACCAGTGCCAAAAGTTCCTAATGCGTTGCGTAAATCACGCTTGTCAAACGGCGGAGTAGATTTGGTGTTCATATGATCACTTTAAGGCGTGTGAGTACTTATTTTTATAAGGGTTTTCACTTATAAACTGCTATTTCGCCACCAATTCGGGAAACTTTACAACGATTTTGGGCATGAGAACACGCGCCCCCGCCATAAAGTGCGCAATCGTTAGCCGGATCATCTCTTCAACATCATCTTCGATGGGAACGTCAAATATCCAACGCCTTTGACCAAAATAAAAAATACGTGCATTGATACTCCAAACCAACTCAATTTCAGATGTCTTCAATGGAATCGTTACAACGTCCTGTAAGCCGAGTTCGTGGCGTAGTTCAACGGCAATAGGTTCAAGAATACGGGCGCGCAACATTTCCAAGTATTTCTTATTGATACTTTCACCACGCAAACCAGAAAACATAAAAATACGAACCCAATCGCGGGTCAATGCAGCTTTAGCGTAGTCAATATAGAGACTCACCAATCGCTGCTCAAGCGGCGTTGCACGGTCTCGAATGACCTCCTCCCAAAAAGGGTCCCAGCGCCCCACATAAACCTCTTCATAAACCCTATCGATTAACGCATCTTTGTTGGGAAAGTGTTTGTAAATCAAGGACTGCGTGACCCCGAGACGCCGAGCCAATTGCCGCGTATCACCGCTAAAACCAACCTCTGCGAAAAATTCCACTGCGGCCGAAACAATTTGCTTCTCTCGTTCTTGGCTGCTGAGTCTTTTTTTCTCTGCGAGGGGTTTTTTCAGAGTCATGGTTGTGATAGAAATCTCAATCAGGTGACGCAATCGCTTCGATTTTTTTGGAACTCACTGATTTCATAATTGCTTCGAGTGCTGCCACATTGGCCAACATCTCTCGGTGCGTGACTGGATATGCTGGACCGCCCCTGATTGCTTTTGCAAAAGCCTCTAAATTTGCGAGCACTGTAGGGGATTGGTCCGCGAAACTGGTGACAGGTTCCTGCCCCTGCATCACGCGTTTGATATCCCATCCGGCAGGATTTTCAGGGTGCTTACGGTCGCGAATTTCAAACCATCCCTTTGTTCCGTAAACAGCAAATCGCCCTTCGAAAGGAGTCGCCAAGATAGCGCTAATGAGCGCATTAGCACCACCTGGAAAAGCCAGCATGATGCCCAAAGTGTCACCATTTTCAAAATATGAACCCCGCGTAGCCAACCGTGCCCAGACTGACTCAGCAGGGCCTAAAACAGCAATAGCAAGATCAACCAGATGGATGCCAGTCGCGGTCAGAGGCCCCACAGGCGAATGTTTGTTGGATAGTCGCCAATTGTCTTTGGGTAGCGCAAAGAATTTATCTTGGCTAAAGTTGGCCTCGATTTGCAAAATGGTGCCAAATACACCCGCTTTGATTTCTTCACGTAGCGCAATGACGGATGGCTCGAATCTGCGTTCATGACCAATCCCCAAAACCCGCTTGTGCTGATCGCAGGTTTGAATGGCGCGTTGCGCATCGCTAGAAGTCAAGCACAGTGGTTTTTCGCAAAACACGTGTTTGCCCGCCTTTGCTGCCAGCACGATTTGGTCTGCATGGAACAAATGCGGCGTGCAGAGAATCACCGCTTCTAGTGGTGAGATTTTTAGTAAATCATCAAAATTTGATAAAACTTCAACACCTTTTAAAAGCGGATCAGACACCATGTCTTGGCGCAAACCATCGTCAACCTCCGTGACCGCTACAAGTTCTAAAAATGGAGACGATGCGATTTGTTTCGCAATAATCTTTCCCCACCAGCCATATCCCACCAGACCAACTTTCACGATTGGAGGAGTTGTGGATATTTCGTTCAAAGAACTCATAGATAGCCTTTTTTAAATTGCTAAGTTGTTGTTGGCAAAAAAATTTACCCCAAAAAACAAGTACTTTTCACTGGCGACCTTCACTCCGACATGCCCTGAGTTAATGAAAACCCCATTGCAATATAGATAAACTTGGGTGATCCTACACCCAATAATTGGTCAGTCATCCAACTTACATAGCCGACTAAAGGAGCAGAAATGGGGCTACGTTTTCTTGAACACTTGCTAATCCTTACGCATGACCCAGAGGGAACGAGGGATTGGTTTTGTAACAATTTAGGGTTTCGCAATGGGTACCACCCCGATTTTGGATTTCCTGTTTACTGGTTATATATTGGTGAGCAAGATGTCATCCATATAGGAAAAGCACGGCATTCTGAGCACCAAGACACCTACTTGAAAACACCGTCCGACAAAGCCGGAATGGATTACTCGGCGGCAGGCGCACCGGGCTCTGGTCGCATTGACCATCTCTGCCTCAACTGCGATGGCATGGAAGAGTTCATCGAACGCCTCCATAAAAATGGTGTCGAATTTAGCGAACGTAAAGCGCACAACTCCAATCTCTACCAACTTTTTATGCGAGAACCCATCAACGGAATAAAAGTAGAGCTCAACTTTGCATGGGAGGAAGCAGCGCGCATGGGGCGCGTTCCCGCTTGGACCGATAGCTGCGCAAATGAAAAAACCACCGACCAAGTCATAGCTTCTTAAGAAACGCCAGTCACCGCATCAACATTTAACAAAAGGGGAACATGAAAACAGCTCGCATACACACAACTGGGGGCCCTGAAGTTCTCACCATCGAAAATCTAGAATTACCCTTGCCAGCCGCTGGCGAAGTTCGTATCCGACACACCGCGATTGGCTTGAACTTTCAAGATATTTACACCCGGGCGGGGCAATATGCCACGCCATTGCCCAGTGGCCTCGGAACTGAGGCGGTGGGAATTGTTGAAAGTATTGGCTCTGATGTCAAAGACTTTAAAGTAGGAGATCGCGTTTGCTATGCGAGCGGTCCCGTCCTTGGTGCTTGCGCTACGCATCGTAACTATCCTGCTGTGCGACTTCTACAGGCTCCTAGTCACATGCAAGATGAAGAAATTGCCGCGGCTCTACTCAAGGGCATGACAGTTGAATATTTAATGCAACGTTGTTATCCCGTTCAACAAGGGCAATATGTATTGATGCATGCGGCGGCAGGAGGCGTTGGTTTGCTTGCTGGCCAATGGGGTAAGCAGCTAGGTGCACACATGATTGGGGTTGCAGCGGGACCCGAAAAAGTCAAGCTTGCTTTGGCGAATGGTTATGCCTATTGTCTGGATCGTTTAAAAGACGACATACCTGCACGCGTTAAAGAAATCACCAACGGCGCAGGGGTCCCTGTTGTCTATGACTCGGTTGGAAAAAATTCATTTGACCAATC
>SXGR01108249.1_pt1 | contig 12140 bp, 10 predicted proteins | sample 3174711 | NCBI WGS metagenome assembly SXGR01 (sample SAMN11356860, study PRJNA531348) | freshwater metagenome | isolation source: freshwater sample F1-60 | place: China: Fuxian Lake, Yuxi | collected 2017-12-25
CATCTTGTAGACGTGGTCGCCGCCGAGGATCAGCAGGTAGTTGGGGCGCTCCTTCTGCACGATGCCGAGGTTCTGCCAAACCGCGTTGGCCGTGCCCGAATACCAGAGATCGCCGCGCTGTTGCTGGGCGGGAATCACGTCGACGAACTCGCCAAGCGAGGTGGCCAGGAACCCCCAACCGCGCTCGACATGCCGGATGAGGCTCTGCGCCTTGTACTGCGTCAGCACGCCAATGCGACGGACGTCGGAGTTGACGCAGTTGCTCAACGCGAAGTCGATGATCTTCAGCTTGCCCGCGAATGGCACGGCCGGCTTGGCGCGCCAGTCTGTCAGCTGGCGCAGCCGGCTGCCGCGGCCGCCGGCGAGCACGATGGCATAGGTCTGACGCGCCAGTTGCGCGGGTGTCGCCATCGACTGTCGCTTGGGCGTCGCATCCATTAATATCTCTCCAAGATGGGATTGCGCAAAGCGATGAAGCATCGCGCTCACGCTGCGACGCCCATTACGCCCGATCAATCCCTGGCCAGCAGTTCAAGAGACAGAAACTCCAATTAGATTTCTCACTCAATTCGGGGGTCAGGGCAATGATTTCTTCGCTGCTTTGAGCAGCTTTCAAGCAGAAGGCTCTAGCATAACTGCACGCGGGCACCGACGTCTACGCCGAGCCTCGAATGACTGCGAGTCAGAGACTGCGGCTCGACCGGAAGATCGTGAAGACGACCTGGACGTGGAGGGCCCTCGGCAGTAAATCTTCCACGATGCACTCGGTCCACAACAGTGCGCTCTTTTTCGAGAAGGAGCGGCAAAGTGCGCGCGCCTTGCAACTTCCGCTCGGTCTTCGCGCTGCAGCTCGGCTCGAGGCATTTCAATCAGCGTACGAACGCTTCCATGAGGTCGCGCACGCGGGGGTGAAGCGGCCCCTGGTCTTGCGCAAGCGCTCCTCCCAACGCTTGAGGAGAACTTCCAGTACGGCTTCGACGATCTCTTGGAGCGGATCGAAGGCGGCATGAGGCCGGCAGCGTGGAGGGCTCCAAGTAGTCCACCGCGAGGCTCCGCTCCAGCGTTCCCTTCCCGCCATGGTCGTCGTGCCGCGGGAAGCCTTGAGCGCTCCCCGAGCGACAACCGAAGCTCGGGGGAGAGGCAGCATCAAGTCGTTGTCCCGAGCACCGCGCTGGGTTAGAAACGCATCGAGGGCGCCTATCAGTAAGCGGTCGTACTGCATCGAGCGATACAAGGACATGGAGACCTGCCCAGGCATTTGCTCGAACCACCCGGCGAGGAATAGCTGGATGATCGAACCAGCGAAATGGATTGTTGCACCACGGCGGGATTGTGCCGGAACGATTCTGTTTCCCTCGCTGACCAGGGCCAGAGATTTTGTAGGGCCTGTATTCCTACCGCCGGGTCATTGGCCTCGGCTCCTTCCATTGCATGAGCCAGCAAGAGCGAGCGCAAAGACGGTAGCAGCCGACGTGAGGAAGCGGCAATATCAAGTGATCGCCCATGCGTCTCTTTGTTGCCCTCGAGTTGAGTGAGACTGTCAAGTCGGCATTGTTCGCCGCACAGCGGGAATTGAAGCGATCGCTCCCACCCGGCTGCATCAGCTGGACGCGCTGCACCTGACGCTGCGATTTCTCGGCAACGTGCCGGAAGAGAAGCTTGATGACCTGAAGGCCTCACTGGCCCAGACCCTGGGCAATCACGGGGCGATCGAACTTACGTGCGAACGAGTTGGTTGTTTCCCTCAGCTGCGGTTTCCCCTGGTCCTCTGGACCGGGGTGCATGAGGCTCTCGGCGGGAAGGTTCGTGGGGCGGCCTTGCCGGTCCGCCGTGACTTCCTGCGCGCGGGCGAGGCGACGTCCAACGATTCGAGCGAGCCCAATCCCGCCGGAGGCGACGCCCTCGACCGCCTCCAATCCGAAGTCAGCGCCGCCTGCGATCACTTCGCCGAAAAGCCCGATGCCCGACCCTTTACCGGCCACGTAACACTCGGGCGATTTCGTCGCCTCGGCCGTGAGGACGCGAAGCCGGCCGCCCGCGTGATCGAAGCATACGCCGGCCAGCAGTTTGGTCGGTGGATCACCAGGGCGGTGGTCTTGTTTCGCAGTGACCTCTTTCCCGGCCGTGCGGTGCATACGAAGTTGGCGCAATTCCCTTTTCGCGGCAGCCCCGGAGGTCCTTGACCGGGAGCCGATTGCGTGACGGATGGCCGAGAACCGCGAATAACCTGCTTGTCGGCAGGGAAGAAATCTGAATGCTGCCGAGAAATCCACTACATCCATGGGGCCTTATTTTCGATGGCTCCGGGGTCATGGTGGCGATCATGGATCGCGATATTGACAGGAAGAACACTGCTCTGCGGAACGATGATGGGACAACACGCATCAAGGACATCCTCGATTGTGGTGACAACACAGAAGCCAATGCGACCGGCAATGGACGGCATGGACCGCGACCATCGCGGATCGACGGGGCTCAACTGTCGGCGGATGCGCTCCCGAAAGACCGGGCGTGTCCACGCGGTGGCGGACTTCCGCGCAGGAAGCTCCGGGAGGTCGTGAAGGACTGCCCGGCCTGCGGTCTCAGCTCACCACGAAGTACCCCAGGTAAGCCGCGGCACCCCAGGTGACGACGAGGCCCCAGGTGAAGGCTTGCACGCTCCGGGCACGGGGGAGCGCCCCGAATCCGGCGGCTCCGAGAAGCGCCAGGGGAATCGTTCCACTCGCAAGGTACGTGGCCTTGCCGGTGGAGTAGATCGGAAGCGTCGCGTAGAGGACCACCAGCGCCGCGCAAAGGACGCAGCAGGTAAAGGCCGCAAGGAGGATCGGACCCGTGAACGGCCGCAGATCGCGCCGGATCCACGCCGCGGCGCCGGCGAGGATTGCCACGCTCGGAATGAGCCCCCAGAGGGCCGAGGCGCCGAGGAATGCATAGTTCCATGGAGGCCTGGTGTCGTATTCGGCGCGCATGCTGAGGTAGCCGTCTGTCCAGAGAGTCGAATAGATGGCATCCCACACCCCGGCGGTCGCTGCGTACAGCGGCTGCACGAGCGCCGTCCCAAAGGTCGTCAGGTGCTCGATCGTGCGAAAACCGGGATCTTGCCACCACACGATCGAGCGGCCCGGATCCCAACCTCCCACGAAGGGGCGGCCCAGGGCGATCCAGTTGCGTAGGTACCACCAGCCGGCGACGAGCGCAGCGCACCCGAGCGAGCAGCTGGTCGTTGCGAGGAGCCGGCGGAGCGGGCAGGAGGAACGCGAGGCGGCCCAGACGAGCGCCCCGAGAACGGGCAAGACAAGGAGCACCGCCGTCACCTTGGTGAGGAGCGCCAGGCCAAGGAACAGCCCGAGCCGGAGAGCCCAGCGTGCGTTGGGCGCCGCTCCAGGCGTGGCCACAAGGACCAGAAGCTCGGCGAGGACGCAGCCCGAGAGAAGCGACGCGAGGGGCTCGTTGCCCAGGCTCTGGCTCAAGTAGAGGTTCATGGGAAGCAGCCCCCCCAGGAGCGTGCCCAACGCCTGCAAGTCTTCGCGCGTCGGAAAGACCCGCCGCAGCGCACGGAAACAGACCTCGGCATGGAGCACCCCCGCCGCGATCGGCACCACCCGTAACAGCTTGACGACCGTGATGGGGTCGAAAAGTTCCCGGAGGATCAGAAGCAAGGGGGCCGAGATCACGTAGTCGAGGGGGGACTGGAACATCTGCCACCCCTCGGGAGCTAGCGGGAGACGGTGCTGGAGCGCAACGTGTTGGATGTAGTAGAAGTGTTCAATGGCATCGAAGCCGTTGTCCTCGCGGATGCGGAGGACGTTGTTCGCGCCCATGAGGACGAGCGCAGAGATGACGGCCCAGCGTGTGCTCACGGCGAGCGACGGGAGCCGTGAGCCCTGGCCCGCGAGGGCCCCGCGGCCCCCGGCCCACGCAAGCGCTGTCGCCAGGAGGAAGATCAAGCTCAGAGGGGGAGCCACGTCGCGGAAGCTTTCGAGGGCCGTCGGAAATCGCGCCAGGAGCTCGGGCGGCTTTTTCTGCGATGCCAGAACCACCGGCTGGAAGGGTTTGCCATCGAGGCTCGCCTCCCAGGAGGTGTCGGATCGAATGCCCAGCCCGGCAGAGTACGCCAGGAGGGCCGGAGGGCCGTTCTCGTTGAGGACGTGAACCTCGAGGGTGTGCCGCCCTGGCCCGATCCGGCCGTCCAGGTCGATCTCCTGGGGCTCTTTCCAGCGGGAGAGGTCCGTCCGCGGTTCGCTCACAAGGGCGCCGTCGAGAAGCACGGCGGCAGCGCGGAACGCTCTCAACGTGAGGCTGAGGCCGGAGCTCTCGGGGCCGACGAACAGATCTTTCCGGAACCTCGTCTGGTACTGGCGGGCGCGCCGGAGGGCAAGTCGGAAAGGATCATCCGCGATAATCCAGGCTCCCTCAGGATCCGGCGCGAGGAACGCAACGTTGGGATCGGAAGCCCAGCGGTGGATCCTCCAGCCGGCGCCGAGCAGGCACGCCAGGGCCAGGCCCAGGACGGCCGCGACAGGGAGGGCTCGGGTGCGTTGTGCCCGGGGAAGAGAGAAAGTCACACCTCCCGCTGTCGGCTGTGTTGGGGCGAGATCTTGAAGGCTTGACCGTTTGCCCAGGCGCCCCGCCTTGAAGCTGCTGGCTAGCCCGCGGTGCCTCGTGGAAAGGCCCGAGCCTGAGCTGTTCGGTGTGGCAGTTCCGCTGTGGGCCGTTCCAAGCGAGCCGTTGAAGGTGCCTTGGCCGAGATCTCCCTTCTCGGTGAGCAAGACCGACTTGCCCCGGGGCGCCGCCTCCCGGCAGATAACAGTTCCGTTAATCCAGCCTCCGAGGACGGCGAGATCGAAAGGCCCTTCTACCCGTGGCGCTCGAGTGTTAGAAGTGGAGGGAATGCCGGCGAGGAATTCCATCATCTTTCCAGGTCTTGCTTCAGAGCGGTGGCAGGGTCCCGCTCCCTCGCAGTGCCGCCTGCCGGGCCGGGAGCGGGGGCGTCATGTTCGAGTTTCTTGACCACACCGCAGATACCGCGGTTCGCCTCACTGCCCCCGACGAGGCCGGACTCCTCCGCGAGGCGGCAAGTGCGCTCCTTGCGATCCAGCTCGGCGAGGGCTCGGCAAACAGGGTTCGAAGCGCGCTCGATGCCCCACTCGAGCTCACCGCCGAAGATGGGGAGGCGCTGCTCATCGACTTCCTCAACGAGCTGATCTACCGCTTCGACACCGAGCGGCTTCTCGTCGCCGAGGTGGAGGTCGACAGCGCATCGTTCGCGCACCCGGCCCACGTGTCCTGCCGTTTGCGCGGCGAGACGCTCGACCCCACGCGCCACGTCGCCAGGACGGAGGTGAAGGCCGCCACCTTCCACGGGCTGGAGGTTCGCAAAAACGAGCAGGGCTGGTCGGCTGATGTGGTCTTCGATCTTTGAACTGAGGGAGAGAGTGGAGCTCGAGAAGGTCAGCGAGTGCCTGTGGAGGCTTCCGCAGGAGGGCGAGATGAAGGGAGACGGCTCAAGGAAGAGCACGCGTAGTGGGATAGAACGCACCCGTCTCCGCATCGGGAGTCGGAGCGCAAGAAGCTTCCAAGCCTTCTGGAAGACTTCCAGCAAGCCTGGGATTCACCGACAACGACGCAGGAAGAGCGCAAGGCTTTGGTGCGGCTGTTTGTCAACGATGTGACATTGCTGCGTGAAGTCAAGGAGATCGAAATCAGCGTTTCAGTGGAGATCTGGAATGATCGAGACCGCTCGGGTGTACAGTGACAACACGCCCAGCGTCACAATGGTCCCAGCCGTGCTGGAAAGGATCCGGTCTCTCAGCAGCGCGCACATCGACTCGGAGATCGCCGAGCGATTCAACGCCGAGGGATACCGCACGGCAAGAGGCCACCGCTTCGCCGCTGGGATCGTGAGGCAACTGCGTGGGCGAAACAAAATCAGGAAGACGCATGCCGGGGAGCTTGCTTTGGGAGTGTATACCGCACGCGGGCAGTGAGGAGACGTTTTGCAGCCTGCGAAAGGGTTGCGGCTGCTCGCGCCAGAGGCGCCCGGCGCCCATGAGGCGACGAGGAGGGGGTTTGCGGCGAGTTGGCGAAGCCGCGAACGGCTCGGAGGGAGCCGGCGCCAGCGAGAGCTGGCGGCTCCCGAGAGCCTGGCCCGGAGGCGCACGCGCAGCGTGCGACCGGAGGGGCCGCGTGTCGTTGTTGCCGCCGCCCTCGCTCCACCCTCGCTCCACCCTCGCTCCGCTCGGAGGCGAGCCGTCGTGGGGGAGGGTCCGCCCCCACCAGCAGAAACGAGCAGCAGACTTGAGATGGTCCTCCTCTGCCCATTCGGGATGTCTCACGTGTGGGCGCGCGAGGTATAGATCAAGCTCGGCGGTCATTCGGACTATCTCTCATCGCGCCCCGAGGGGTTATCGGAAGCTTGCACTCCATCGACTTGCCTGCCCGGATGAAATGTGCGACTCTTCCCCAACGCGAGCGCAGGCGGGGGCCATGCGGAGGAGTCGTATGCTCTTGTCTCGAGCACTGCTTTCACTTGGGTTGTCTCTCTCGGTCGTCGGTGGCGGCGCAGCAGCCGACACGCCCTTCACCGTCATCAGCGTGAAGAGCCTCGATGAGATCTTGAAGGACGCAAGGCGCGTCACGGGCACCCCCAGAGGCGAGAAGGGCTCGCCGTTGGATACGTTCCTCGCACGATTCGGAGGCCCGACGGGTCTACCCGGAATCGACTCGACAAAGCCCTTCGGCCTCTGCGTGACCCCCAGAGGGGGCTCCGACTTCGCGGCCCAGCTCCTGATCCCGCTCAAGGACCACAAGGCCTTTCTGGGGCTCCTCGGAATTCCAGAGTCGGTCGCGCAGGGCTCGGACGGAAGAATCTTTGCAGTACAGTTCTTCGGAACCCCTCTTTACGCCAGGACATCCCGGGGTTACTGCGCGATCTCGAACCGTAAATCCGATGTCGAGAGCTCCTCCAGCACGTCCTGGCTCGGCGCGGGATCCCACGACATCTCGCTCCAGTGCAACCCGGGCCAGCTTCCCCTCGAGCTCCGGCGCGAGCTCGCGGAAAAGCTGATGTCTCGGCTGGATTCGGCAAACTCCCAGTCGATGGGTATCGCAGGGACCATGAGGTCGGCTCGAGGCCAGGGTCTCGAGTCCGCACTCAAGAACTGGCACAACATCGCCAACGGTTACAGGGGTAACCAGCTGCGCCGTGTTCTGGAGGATTGCGAGAAATTCTTCGTGGGAGTGACGCTTGAGGCTGGAAACGGCCTGATCACCTTCGATCACGAGACGACGGCGAGGGCAGGAACGCAGCTCGCCAGGGAATACAACTCCCTCGCGAAGCTGTCCCCGGCCTTCAGTGGACTCCTGTCGAACGAGGCGGCGGTGAGCATCTCCTTGAGCGTGCCGATGCCGGAGGAGTTTCTCAATCTGCTGCGAGAGACCCTTGGGCAGGGATACCAGCTGGCACAGGCAGAGGTCGACAAATCTCCAGTCTTCTCAAGTGTGGATGCCCGCGCAAACGCGCACGACAGCCTCGGCGCCCTTGCCCTGGCCTTCGAGGGGCTCAAGGAGCTAAATTTCGCCTTCCTCCTGAGCACATCCACCACTGGCAAACCGCAAGTGGCGACGGCGATGAAGGTCGCAAGCGGCAAGGAGCTGTCGAGGGCATTTCAGGGCTGGGCCAGGTTTCCACCAGCAGCCTTTGAGCCGGGGGAGTTCAAGCTGAACGTTGCGCAGCACTCGGGAGTTCCAATCCACAGGTTGACGGTGCCCCCGACGGTGGGAGAGCCGTTCGGCGGCACATCCATCCACATGACAGTTCGCGGCAACTCGGCCTTCTTCGCGCTGGGCTCCGACAGCCTCGCCATCGTGCGCACAAGCCTCGAGAAAACGGCGACGGCTGCCACACGTCGCCCTCCCGTCTCGCTTCGCCTCATTCCGAGCAAGCTCCTCGGCATTTTCCCCGGGCAGAGCTCAAGGGAAGAGAAGCTCCTGAAGGCCTTCCGGGGATCTGGTGACTACATTACCTACGAGATGCTGCCTGCGAAGGATGGCACGAAGGGCCGTTTGACCCTCGGAGAAGGAGTCCTCCGGGCCATCACGGAAGGGATCAACGGCCAGCAAACTCGTTGAGCGGAGCTCACAGGGCAGGAGCTTTCCGGTGGACGGCTACGCCGTACATGCCCGTCAAGGTTGACCAGGATTTTGTCGGTCCAGAGCCGCCCCTTGAATCGAGACTTGCCCGGCTCGGCCCGGCACGTCGCCGCGGACGACCGGCAGTCCGAGAAGCTCGCCCTTTTGTCGGCTCAGCAGCTCCTCGAGCGGCACGATTTCCCAGCCGAGGCTCAGGCACCGCTCGAGGAAGCTCTCGAAGACCCCCAGGTAGGCCCGCCCCTCGCTCTCCGCGTGGACGCAAAGCACGTTGGCGCCGTCCGGCCGGAGCGAATTGAACACCTGCGATGAGAAGGTCTCGGCGGTTGCGCCATCGCGCCCCAGCACCTCGTCCAGGGTCGGCAGTGTGATCGGAACCTGTGGGACCTTCGATGACTTGCCTCTCAGGATCGGACGAAAAGGCCCCGTGCCCCGCGGGTCGCTGGCGTATCGGAAACCGAAGCGCTCGGCCTCGAGCAGCGCCGCCTCGCTCGTAATCCAGGCCGGGGCTGCCGTGGACTCTGGCGGACGCCCCACCACCTTCTCGAAGGCTTCCACCGCCTGAGCGTAGTCGTCGTGAAGGACGCTCTCGGGGAGGTGATCAATGCTGTCTTGCCACCGGACATGGTCCCAGGCGTGCACACCCACCTCGTGGCCTTCGCCAGCGGTGCGGCGCAGGACGTCGCCCAACCGCTGTCCTATACGTGGCGCAGGCAGCAGGGTGCCGTACAGCAGGGTGCGCCAGCCGTAAAGGCTCACAGCCCGTGTGCGGACCATTTTCGAGAGGAAGCCCTTCTTGCGAAAGATTCGCAGAACGGCACGGCCGGAGCGGTCAGGGCCAATCGTGGGAAAAAAGGTCGCGCGAAGTCGTCGGCGGCGAAGCGCCTCGACGATCGGCAGCACCCCCTTCTTGAGACCCTCGAAGGTGCAGACATCAATTCTCAGGCCCAGAACCCCCATCTCACCTCCCGGGCCGCACGACGTCGCGGATCTCGTCGACCACCTGCCGGACGTCATCCTCGGTCATGTCAGGAAAGAGCGGCAAGGAGACGATGCGGCGGGCGATGTACTCGGTATTCTCGAGACGCCCCGGAGGCGAAGGATACTTCTCCCTGTAGTACGTGAGCTCGTGGACCGCAAGGAAATGGAGGCCGGTCCCCAGGTTCCTCCTCTTGAGCTCCTCGCGAAAGTCGTCCCGCGTCAGGCCCGCCCGATCCCGGTCGACGAGGATCTGATATAGATGCCATGCGGAACGGGATGGATAGGACACACGAGCGGGGCGCTCGATCTCGGGCACCTCCGCCAGCAGATGATCGTAGAGGGCCGCCAGCTCCGTCCGCCGGCTGTTCATCGACTCAAGGCGACGCAATTGCACGATCCCGAGCGCCGCCTGAATGTCCGTCAGGTTGTACTTGAACCCAGGCTCGAAGAGGTCAGAGCCGGCGCGAGCGCTTCCGGCATACCGTCGCCAGGCGTCGGTGTTGACCCCGTGAAACCGGAGCGAGACCAGCCTCTCGGCGAGGCTCGCACTGGAGGTCGTGATCATCCCTCCCTCTCCCGTTGTGAGGTTCTTGATGGCATGAAAGCTGAAGACGGCTGGATTGCCGTGGGAGCCGATGATCTGGCCCCGGTATTCCGTGCCCACGGCATGGGCAGCGTCCTCGATCAGAATGGCATTCCGTTCCGTGGCAAGCGCGCGCAGACTGTCAAGGTCCGCTGGCTGACCTGCAAAATGAACGGGAATCACTGCCCTTGTACGCTGCGTCATCACATCACGGACGCTCCCGGGATCGAGCTGAAGGGTGTGCCGGTCGACGTCGGCGAAGACCGGAGTGGCCCCCGCGGCCTCGATCATGTTGACCGCCGAGGGCCACGTGAAGGACGGCGTCACCACCTCATCGCCAGGGCCGATCTCGAGGGCGAGGGTCAGCATGTGGAACCCCGCGGTCGCGGAGGTGACCGCAAGCGCGTGGGGCACACCAATGTACTCCGCGAAGGCTTTTTGAAACGCCTCCACACGGGGGCCCGACGTAATCCAGCCGGAGCGCAAGGCGTCCGCAACCTCACTCAGCTCGGCGTCCGTGACGCTCGGGCGAGTGAAAGGCAGGAATTCTCTTCTCACGATTCACCTTTTCTTGCGGGTTGATTACAATCTCGCGTGATGATAACCTTTGCTTCACCCCGGATCTCCGTCGTAATCCCCATGCTGAATGAGGAACGAAGCATCCCCCAGCTTCTCGGGCGGCTCTTCCCCGTCCTCCACGATTTGAAGGAAACCTTCGAGGTGCTCTGCATCGACGACGGTTCTACCGACGGCACCGTGGAGCTGCTCGAGGCGGAGGCGTCAAGTAGACCCGAGCTGCGCGTCCTGCGTCTCGCCCGCAACTTCGGCCAGCACGCGGCGATCCTCGCAGGCTTCGATGCAGCCCGTGGCGACTGGATCATCACCATCGACGCCGACCTTCAAAACCCGCCGGAGGAAATTCCACGCCTCATCGAGGAGTTTCGGAGGGGGCATGATCTCGTGGGCACCTACCGCAAGGGCCGCCAGGACCCCCTCTTTCGCAAGGGCGCCTCCTGGGTCGTGAATCGACTCATGCGAAAGTTCTCAAGGATCGAGATCCGCGACTTTGGGTGCATGTTGAGGGGTTACTCGGGCGACGTCGCTCGCGCCATCGCCCATCACAGGGAGCACAAGACCTTCATCCCCGCGCTCGCCACGATTTACGCCTCCAGCGCGATCGAGATCCCCGTAGCGCATGCACCCCGCGCGGCCGGGAAGTCCAAGTACTCGTTTCTCAGGCTCGTGAGCCTGGCCCTCGACCTCATGACGTGCTTCTCGGTCTGGCCGCTCCGTCTTCTCTTCCTGTGCGGCGCAGCGATCTCGTTCCTGGGGATCCTCCTGGGCGCCTCCCTACTCGCCCTCAGGGTCTGGCTCGGAACAGACTGGGCCGTTGAAGGAATCTTCACCCTCTTTGCGATCCTCTTTTTCTTCGTGGGTGCGCAGTTTGTCGCGTTCGGGCTCCTTGGGGAATACATTGGCCGCATCTTTCAGGAGGTCCGGGTACGTCCACCCTATGTGCTGAGGAAGTCGCGAAAAACAGGACCCGCGGAGGGGGACGAGGCTGCGGCAGCGAAGATGCTGTCCCGGGAGTTGTTCGCACGAGGTTCCGAGGCAAACGCCGCACCGATCCGCCCGTCAGTGACCAGCGAGAGGCTGAAGACCACGCCATGGCAATGAGCGCACGACCCCGGCTGAGCCTTGTTGTGCCTTGCTACAACGAGGAAGAGAATGTCCACGACCTTCTCGAGGAATGCTTCCGGGTCCTGAGGACCATCGGAGAGACCTTTGAAATGATCGCCATCGACGACGGCTCCAGGGACCACACCCTGGAGAACCTCCGGGCCGAGCAAGCGCTGAGGCCCGAGCTGAGGATCATCAAAATGCGACACAACACGGGCCAGTCGGGAGCGCTCATCGCCGGTTTCGCGGCGGCAAGAGGCGACATGATCGCGACGGTGGACGGCGACCTCCAGAACGACCCGGCCGACATCCCCGCGCTCTTCGAGCTGGTTCGCCGGCGCCAATGCGATGTGGCGAGCGGCTGGAGGCGCAAGCGCAAGGACTCTGTCCTGCGGCGAATCTCCACTCGCGTCGCAAACTCGGTCCGGAAGACTTTCCTTGGGGACGGCATGAACGACTCCGCCTCCTCCATGAAGGTCTACCGGCGAGAAGCGCTCGAGCATCTTCCCGTGTTCAATGGAATGCATCGTTTCTTCCCGGCCCTCGCGATGATGCGAGGGTTCCGGGTGATGGAAGTCCCGGTGAGCCATCGGGCCCGACTCCGGGGCCAGGCCAAGTACGGCCTGTGGAACCGCGTCTTCCGCGCGACCATCGACATGTTCGGCGTGGCGTGGCTACGCCGCCGGGCGCTCCGGATCGAGTCCAGCGAATTGACCGTGACCGAGCCAGATGATCAAATCTCATGACC
>SXGR01335514.1_pt1 | contig 12139 bp, 10 predicted proteins | sample 3174711 | NCBI WGS metagenome assembly SXGR01 (sample SAMN11356860, study PRJNA531348) | freshwater metagenome | isolation source: freshwater sample F1-60 | place: China: Fuxian Lake, Yuxi | collected 2017-12-25
CGAGTCCCGTCCACTCCGCCAGGTCCCGAGGGCGAACGAAAGTTCGCCCTCTTTTTTTGTCTTACATTCTTGTCGCCACCGGCGATCGGACGAGACCATGTTCGATTCGGTTCGTAAGCACCAGCGAGTTCTGCTGTTCATCATCGTTGTCCTGATCTTCCCTGCCTTCGCTTTCTTTGGGATCCAGGGCTATGACGGGATGTTTTCCGATCGCGACAACCTGGCACGTGTCGACGGAGAACCCGTTACGCGCTCGGAGTTCGAGCAGGCGCAGCGCGAACAGTTTGACCGCATCCGGCAGATGTTTGGCGCTACGGTTGACCCCCAGATGTTTGATACGACCTCTGCGCGGCGCGATATTCTCGAAGGACTGATTGATCAGCGCGTTCTTTCGGTTCATGCGCGTGATCGCAAGATCGTGGTGAGCGATGAGCGACTGCGCGAGGCAATTCTTGGCCTTCCCGGGCTCACGCGTCCTGATGGCGGTTTCGATATCGAGCGTTACCGCGCTTACGTCAATGCGCGCGGCCGGAGCGAGCCCCATTTCGAGTCGGAGTTGCGCCGTGACGTTGCCATGCGTGAAATTCCCGACGCGTTGTCCCAGTCGGCAATCGTTCCGCTTGTGCTTCTCAACCGGCTCGCGAAGCTGTTGTCCGAGGTGCGTGAAGTTGCCGAGATTGCGTTCAAGCCCGAGGATTTCGCTGGCAAGGTGACGCCCGATGACGCTCAGCTGCGCAAGTTCTATGACGACCAGCCGGCAGCCTTCCAGATGCCGGAGACGGTAACGGTTCAGTATGTTGTGCTCGATGCCGACGCGCTCGCCTCGCGCATCAGTATTGCCGAGGCAGACATTGCTGCGTTTTACGAACAGAATCGTAAACGCTACAGCGTGCCTGAAGAGCGGCGGGCCCGACACATATTGCTGCGGACGACGCCCGATGCGCCCAAGGCCGATCGTGATGCCGCCCAGGCGCGTGCAGCCGACCTGCTCGCTCGCCTGAAGACGGGCACAAGGTTTGAGGATCTCGCTCGCACGGAATCTCAGGATCCCGGTTCGTCGCGGCAGGGCGGGGACCTCGATTTTTTCACGCGCGAGATGATGACAGCAGCCTTTGCCGACGCCGCGTTCACTGCCGAAAAGGGCGTGCTGATCGGTCCGGTGGAAACCGAGTTTGGGTTGCATCTCATTGAGGTGACTGATATTCGGCCCTCAAGAGGACGTACCCTGGCAGAGGTTCGAGAGGAAATCCTGGCCGAAGTTCGGCGGTCGCAGGCCGCGCGCAAGCTCGCTGAGGATGCCGATGCCTTTGGCAATCTGGTCTACGAACAGCCTGATACGCTTCAATCTGCCGCCGAGCGCTTCGGGCTCAAAGTCGAACAGGCGGCTGGTGTTGGGCGCGGTGGCCTCGCTTCGCTGCCGCGTGAATACCCGCTCAACCATCCGCGCCTGCTCGCGGCGCTCTTCGCGCGGGATTCGATCGCCTCGCGCCGCAACACGGAAGCGGTCGATGCGGGCGCGGGCCGAATCATCGCTGCACGTGTCGTAGAACACCAGCCGGCGCGCCAGAAGCCCTTTGATGAAGTCCGCGACGACGTCAGGCAGGCGATTGTTCGCGACGAATCGAAGAAGCTTGCGGTGCGGGCAGGCGAAGACAGGCTGAAGGCTTTGCGTGAAGGTGCGGGGCGCGAGGGGTTCTCGGGGCCGCGTGAGTTCACCCGTACTACGCAAGGCGCGGTTCCAGCGCCCGCCATGGATGCAATTTTCAAGGCTGCGGTGGCAAAATTGCCGTCGCTGGTCGGCGTCGATCTGAGTGGGCAGGGGTACGCGATTTATGAAATCCGCAAGGTGGTGGAGGCAGGCGCGGATGCCATCGAAAAGCGCGCCGCCGAGCTTCGTGCGCAGCTCGAGCAACTTATTGCCCAGCAAGATGTCGCGGACTTCCTCGAGGCACGTAAAGCGCGATCCGACATTACCCGGTCCCTGTCACGACTGGGCGGTAACGCCACTCAGCAGTGAGATCGCCACTTCGTCGAGCGCGCTGGGTCGGGTAGGGTCCAGCGTGTACACCGCCGCCTCGCGCAGGCGGGTGAAGTTGCTGTTCATCGATCGGTCGTAAGTGGGGTCGTAGTGCTCGTCCAGCAGCCGCTGCACCAGGTCGTCGAAACGGCCGGCGGCGACTAGTGCGTGCCATGCCTGGACGGTTTCGTGGCCATGCACCTCGGTGAACCGATTCAGTTGCGCTTCGAGCGTGTCGGGTTGTTCGATGAAATGCTGGTACTGGGTAATCAGCAGTTGGCTGCGACGATCGCGGCTTGCCTCCAGTCGCACGCACGGAGCGTGTCGAATGGCTAATGTGAGCGACTCTGGCAAGTGACAGGTCCCGATCCGGCGACTTTCCGATTCCACGAATACCGGTCGATCCGGGGCAAATGCGGACAGTTGTTCCCAGAGCAGGGTTTCGAAGTGACGCTGGCTAGGCTGTGGTTCGCCAGGAACGCGACCGAGTACCGAGCCACGATGACGCGCGATTGCCTCCAGATCGAGTACCTGCGCGCCCCGACTGGCGAGCGCGTCAAGCAGAAGGCTTTTGCCGCAGCCGGTTCGACCGGCGATGACCCGGAATTGCAGCGTGCTCGGGAGCTTCTCGAGATCATCGATCACCCGGTGCCGGAATGCCTTGTAGCCACCCTCAAGGAGGCTGACACGCCAACCGACGCGGGCGAGGACGGTAGCCAGTGCGCCAGAGCGGTTTCCGCCCCGCCAACAGTAGATCAGGGGACGCCACTCCCGGCCCCGCTCCGCGAATTGGGTCTCAAGGATCTGGGCGATGTTACGGGCAACCATCGCAGCGCCGACGCGCTTTGCAGCAAATCCCGATTCATTGCGATAGAGCGAACCAACCCCCGCACGTTCGGCGTCAGTGAGTACCGGAGCACTGATTGCGCGCGGCAGTCGGTCCAGCGCGAATTCACCGGGGCTGCGTGCGTCAAGGATGTCGTGAAACTCGCGGATCCGGGAAAGTGCCTCGTCCACCGTAAGGACGTCGGGCGCTTTCATCGTGCAAACCCCTTACAATGCCTCGCATGAAAGTCTTCGATCTCTGTTGCGAAGCCGACCACCGGTTTGAAGGATGGTTTGCATCGGAAGCTGAATACGAACGCCAGATCGCCGAGTCGCTGGTGGAGTGCCCGTTCTGTGGCAGTAGTACGCTTCGGAAAATGCTTTCTGCGCCACGCCTGAACCTGTCCCACAGTCAGGCTGAGCGCGCGCCGGCTGAGCAGGCGCCGCATCCTTCGCAAACGGCGCGCGAGCAGATCCAGGCCATGTGGATACAGATGGCGAGAAGAATTATTGAGACCACTGAAGATGTTGGCGCGGGGTTTGCCGAAGAAGCGCGAAGGATTCATTACCGTGAAGCCGAGGATCGTGCGATTCGCGGAACCGCCAGTGCGGACGAAACCGCCGCACTCGCCGACGAAGGAATCGAAGTGCTTGCGTTGCCATTGCCTGCCGTTCTGAAGGGGCCGGTTCAGTAACGGGCGCCGGCACGGACGGGGCGGTGCGTTTGCTCCAGACAATCCGATGTTCGCCTGGATGCGTTTCATGAGCCTCGCGTAACCGGAACCTGAACCCGCCCTGTGTCACCTGGAATGGGCGAGTGACGCGCGATCTCAAGCTTGGCAATGGCGGCGCGGTGCACTTCATCTGGACCATCGGCAAAGCGCAGCGTGCGCGAGTGCGCCCACATGGCGGCAAGCGGAAAATCGTCGCTCACCCCGCCGCCACCGTGGGCCTGAATGGCCCAATCGAGTACCTTGCCCGCAACATTGGGCGCAATCACCTTGATCATGGCGATTTCGCGTCGGGCCACTTTGTTACCAACGGTGTCCATCATATGTGCAGCCTGCAAGGTCATCAGGCGCGCCTGATCGATCATGCAACGTGATTCGGCGATTCGCTCGTGCCAGACCGAGTGCTCGGAGATTCGCTTGCCAAAGGCGACGCGGGTCATCAGCCGCTTGCACATAAGCTCAAGCCCGCGCTCAGCGACGCCAATCTGCCTCATGCAGTGGTGGTTGCGACCTGGGCCCAGACGGCCTTGCGCGATTTCAAAGCCGCGCCCCTCGCCGAGCAATATATTGTCGATGGGAACCCGAACATCTTTGAACACGACCTCAGCGTGACCGTGGGGGGCATCATCGAAGCCGTACACGGTAAGTGGCCGAACTATGGTGATGCCCGGCGTGTCTGCCGGAATGATGATCATGGATTGCTGTTGGTGCCGCGGTGCGGAAGGGTCGGTTTTTCCCATGAAAATGAAAACCCGGCAGCGCGGATCTGGTGCACCGGATGTCCACCATTTTCGTCCGTTGATACGGTAATGATCCCCCTCGCGAACGATCGTGGACTCGATATTGGTAGCGTCCGACGACGCCACGCCCGGCTCGGTCATCGCGAACGCCGATCGGATATCGCCTTGCAGCAGTAGGTCCAGCCACTGGCGTTTGAGGGCTTCAGTCGCGTAGCGCTCGAAGGTTTCCATGTTGCCTGTGTCAGGCGCTGAGCAGTTGAAGATCTCGGGCGCCCAGTGAACCCGACCCATGATTTCGCACAGGGGCGCGTAATCAAGGTTGGAGAGGCCTTCGGGCACACGCGCCGAGCGGGGCAGAAACAGGTTCCAGAGCCCGGCTTCGCGGGCTACCGGCTTGAGTTCGTCAACTATCTGGGTGGGGACCCAGACGTTGCCCGCGCGGCGGTTCGCCGCGACCTCTTCCTCGAACCGATGTTCATTCGGATAAATACGCTGATCCATGAAGGCCTTAAGGCGGGCCTGCAGGTCGAGGCTACGGGGGGAGAACTGGAATGACATGGAGGCTCCGATGACGGTGCGTGACAAACAGCTGGTGGGATCGGGCGCTACAGCAGCGTTATCGTACGCCGCGCGCGATTTGCCAGCCCATTTCGGCGAGCGGCCTTACACGCTCGATCGTGGCGGGCGACTGGGTATTCGACGCGGTACCGTCGACCACCCGTTTGACAATGCCCTGCAGGATGGCAGCCAGCCTGAACATGTTGTAGGCGAGGTAGAAATCCCAGTGCTGGAGCACCGATGCCAGATCGCGTCCGGTCCGCTGGCAGTAGCGAGCGATGTAGTCACTCTCGGACGGAATGCCCAGCGCTGCGAGATCGAGGCCGCCAATACCCCGAAACGTCCCGGGTGGAATGCGCCATGACATGCAGTGATAGGAAAAATCGGCGAGTGGATGCCCCAGCGTTGAGAGTTCCCAATCGAGGACCGCTCTTACCCGGGTTGAATGAGCTTCGAAAATCAGATTGTCCATGCGGTAATCTCCGTGCACGATGGCGATCTCATCCGACGCAGGGATATGCGCGGGCAGCCAATCGATCAGCAGATGCATGGACTCGATATGCTCGGTTTCCGATGCCTGGTACTGCTTGGTCCAACGACCAATCTGCCGCGAAAAATAGTTACCTGGACGGCCATAGCCAGCCAAGCCGATCGAAGTCGGGTCAATGCGATGGAGCGCTGCCATCACCCGGTTCATTTCGTCGTATAGCGTTGCACGGTCAGCGGTTGAGAAACCGGGAAGTGATTGGTCCCACAGCACGCGTCCCCGCACGTGTTCCATCACATAGAACGCGCGACCGATCACGGTCTCATCTTCGCAGAGGCAAAATACGCGCGCGACCGGCACCTCGGTGCCGGAAAGAGCGGAGAGCACCCGGAACTCGCGCTCAATGGCATGCGCGGAAGGCAGGAGTCTTGCCACCGGGCCCGGTTTGGCACGCATCACCCGCGTGCCCGTGGGCGACGACAGCAGGTAGGTGGGGTTGGACTGCCCGCCCTTGAATACCTGCGCGCGGAGTTCGCCCGAAAAGCCTGGCAAACGGCCGTGCAGCCACTGGCCCAGTCGCTGCGTATCGATCTGGTGACGCTCGGGTACCGGCATGGTCCCTTCGAATTCGGGCGTCTCGGCCCTGCTGGCGTGGGCGCCTGGTGTGGAGCGGTCGGCGGCGTTGGTCATGGTTCAGTCGGGTTGAAGAAGCGAAAGACCGAGTTTGGCGCGGCGGCGCAGCCACATGCTGGGCCGGTAGCGCGGATCGGCGGTGATCTGGTGGATCTCATCAAGCAGCCGCGTGAGGCGCATCGCGCCAAGCTTATCGCCGAGGGTGAGCGGGCCAGCGGGGTAGCCGAGGCCCAGCCTGACCGCTGTGTCGATGTCAGCGGGCGAAGCAATACGCTGCTGGGCAATTTCACAGCCAATCGCAACAATCATCGCGAGAATTCGCGGCGCGACAAAACCCGCGCTGTCGCGAATGACCGCAACGCGAACACCATCAGCGCCAAAAAGCGCATGCGCTGCGTCTCGGTAGTCAAAGCGGGTAGCGGGTGTGGTCATGAGGGTTCGGCGCTGACACGCATCTTTGGCAACGGTAAAAAAGGTATCGATCGCGATGGCACGATCGGCTGGCCAATCGCTACAGGCGTGGGTGGCGTCGTGGCCAAGCGGGGCGAGAAGAATCAGTGACTCGGTGCTTGGCTCGGGGCTTGTATCGACCCGTCCGCCGAGGTCTGTTACCAGCGCACACAGTGCGCCATGGTGAGGGCCGGGAGCAATCCAGACAGGCGGAACCATCCCAACGGCGGGGGGGCCGGGCTCAGCCGGATTTTGCTGCTTGCCTTCGAGGTGGCGATACCAGCCCTCACCCCGCTTGCGGCCATGGAGGCCAGCAATATTTCGCTGCGCTGCGATGACCGAAGGCCGAAAGCGGGGCTCATCGAAATACTGGCGATAAATGGATTCCATGACCGGGTGCGACACGTCGAGTCCGGTAAGGTCCATGAGCTCAAAGGGACCGAGCTTGAAGCCGCCGCCATCGATCCTCACTTGCTCGCGCATGATGCGATCGATCGTGGGTGGGTCGGCCACCCCTTCGCCGAGTAATCGCAGGGCTTCGGTACCGAAACCGCGGCCTGCGTGATTAACGATGAATCCTGGCGTGTCCTGCGCGCGCACTGCCTGGTGCCCGGCAAGCTCTGCCAGCGCGCAGAGCTTTTCAAGAACGCCAGGTTCGGTGCGCGGACCGCCAATGACCTCAACAATGCGCATCAGCGGTACAGGATTGAAAAAATGATAGCCCGCCACCCGCGCCGGGTGACGGCTGCCAGCGGCGATGGCGGTGATTGAAAGCGACGACGTATTGCTCGCGATGACCGCACTTGGGGCGAGTACCTCATCGAGGCTTGCGAGGAGTTTTTGCTTGGCATCGAGTTGCTCGACGATTGCCTCGATCACCAGATCGCAGTCGGCTAGATCGGGCAGAGCCTGCGCGGGCAGGATTCGCTCGCTGGCGGCCTGCGCCTGTTCCGCGGTCAGGCGCCCTTTACCCTGGAGAAGGCTGAATATGCCAGCAAGCGACTGGACCGCAGCCGCCAAAGCCGGACCATGGCTGTCGAACAGCCGCACGGGGATGCCAGCCTGCGCAAAAATCTGTGCAATGCCGCGCCCCATGACGCCGCTGCCGACGACCCCGATTCGTTGAAATGGTGTTGGTTTCATCGCGCGATTGTAACCGGCGGACACGCTACACTCTGCGTCGGAGCCCGCTTGGACAGCCACGTTGGTGACCCATCTCTTTTACGCGGGAGACATGATGATGATCAGACTGCACGGATTCGCAGTGAGCAATTATTTCAACAAGGTGAAGGTCGCGCTGCTTGAGAAGGGGCTTCCGTTTGAGGAGGTCTACAATCGCGCAAGCAAAGATCCCGTAACGCTTGCGCTTAGTCCGCTTGGCAAGATCCCGTTTATTGAGACCGAGCGGGGTCCGCTCTCTGAGTCGCAGGTGATCATGGAATACCTTGAGGATCTGCAGCCCGAGCCGGCGCTCTTGCCGTCTGATCCATGGCAGCGAGCCAAGATCCGCGAGGTCGTCGTCTATCTCGAAACCCATGTCGAGCTTACCGCCCGGCGTCTTTACGGCAAAGCGTTTTTTGGCGGCACCGCCACCGATGAGCTCATCGAGCAAACCCGCGCAGATCTCGTGAAGGTGATTGACGCCTTCGGAAAACTCGCGCAATTCGGCCCCTACCTGGCAGGCGACCGGTTCAGCTACGCAGACTGTGCCGGACTGGTGCACCTTCCCCTTGTTTCGCTTGCGAGCAAAACAATTTACGGCGAAGACCTGATGGCGGCATTCCCGGTGCGTGATTACCTCAAGCTGCTCGGAGAGCGCGCTTCGGTACAGCGGGTCAATGCTGATCGAAAGGCTGCGCTCGCGCCCAAGCGCTAGGCCGCGTCAAATGTCGACACCTGTTCGTCGCGCCGGGCCTGAAGCTCCAGCCAGCGGGTTTCCGCTTCGTCTTTTTCGCGCGCAAGCGCAGCACGTTGTCGGTTCAATCCCGCAACGTTTCCGCCATCCGAACCGGGTGCGTACATCGCCGGATCCTGCAGGGCAGCCTCGGCATGATTCAGTTCGGATTCGAGCTTACTCAGCCGGGTCTCGATCGCCCTGATCTCGGCGTCTATGACTCGCGTGAGGTTTGCGAGCGCAACACGCCGCTCCGCGGCGTGCCTGCGTTCAGTTCGACGGTCGACCGCCGACGCCGAATCGGAAAAGAGGGCGGCTGCCACGCGCTCTGCGCTATCGCCGCCCGACGACGGGGCTACCAAGGTGGGCGTATCGGCGCGGCGCTGTGCGATCCAGGCATCGTAGTCGTCCAGGTCGCCGTCATAGTCGGTGAGGGTGCCATCGGCCACAATGACGAAGCGGTCCACGCTCGCTCTCAGCAAATAGCGATCATGCGATACCAGCAGGAGCGCGCCGTCAAACCGTGCAAGCGCGCCGGCAAGGGAGTCGCGCGTCTGCGCATCGAGATGGTTGGTCGGCTCATCAAGCACCAGCAGCTGCGGGCGTTGCCAGGCAAGCAGCGCAAACAGGAGACGGGCCTTTTCGCCACCCGACATCGGTCCGACGGGGCGGGTTGCGTCTTCGCCTCGAAAGCCGAAACGTCCGAGAAAGTCCCGCAAGGCCTGTTCGCGCTGTTCGGTCGCGAGCCGCTGCAGGTGGCGTAGGGCTGACTCGTCGTCCCGCAACGCGTCAACCCCCTGCTGAGCGAAATAGCCTACCCGCAGTCCACGCGCGATCGTGATCTCGCCAGAGACTGGAGAAAGTTCGCCCACCAGCGTCCGGATGAGTGTGGTTTTGCCCGCGCCGTTCCTGCCCAGCACGCCGATTCGCGCGCCCCGCTCAATCTGCAATTGCCGAACCTGCACAACAGGCATCTGCTGATAGCCAGCGCCGAGACGCTCGACCAACACCAGATGCTCTGGACAGTCTTCAGCGGAGGCGAGGTCGATATCAATACCGCTCAACGCCCGCACCACTTCCACCTCGGCCATGCGTTCGAGTGCCTTGATGCGGCTTTGTACTTGACGCGCACGGGTTGCCTGCGCCCGGAAGCGGCGAATGAATGACTCGAGGTGCGCGGCTCGGGCTGCAGAGGATTCGCGCTCCCGCGCAGCCTGCGCGGCGCGCGCTGCGCGCTGCCGTTCGAAATCGCTGTACCCCCCCGCAAAGCGCATCAGTCGGCCGTCATCGATGTGGAGGCAACACTTCACGACGCGGTCGAGGAAGTCCCGGTCATGCGACACGATCACCATCGTGCATGCGGATCGCACCAGCCAGCGCTCAAGCCACAACACAGCATCGAGGTCGAGGTGATTGGTGGGCTCGTCAAGGAGCAGCAGGTCGGCGGGTGCGAACAGTGCTCGCGCCAGATTGAGCCGCATGCGCCAACCGCCGGATAGTGAGTCAACTGGCGCCTCGCAAGCCTCGTCACTGAAGCCTAGCCCGGACAGAAGCGCGCGGGCTCTCGACGCTGCATCTGCGCCGCCCGCCTCATGCCACGCAGCGTGGGCCTGGGCAATGGCGAGTCCGGCGGCGTGATCAGTATCAGATGCCGTTTCAGAAAACTCGGTCTCGGCCCGCGCGAGAGCCTGCTGTGCCCCAACCAGTGCGGCGTCTGCCTCAAGCAGATGCTGCCAGGCAGGAAGTGAACTCGATGGCAACCTCTGCTCCAGTCGGATGACCCGCTCGAACGGCTGCTCAATACTGCCTGCGTCGGGCGATACCTCGCCTATGAGCGCGGACAGCAGCGAGGTTTTACCCGAGCCGTTCAGGCCTATCAGTGCAACCCGCTCGCCTGGTGCGATCGTGGCCTCGGCACTGCGCAGCAGATCACGCCCACCCCGCGAAAGCGTGAGTTGTCGAAGTCGAATCACGCGGCGGGCCGGCGATCGGATGGACGGGTGGGGCTCACCGCGCGCGTGCGGCGGGGTCGAGATGCCGGGCGGAGTGTGCTCAACGCCCGTGCTTCTATCGCCACCACCATCTGCTCACCCGCCTCCACCGGCAGGTAGGCGTATTCGAGTTTCGGGAACGCGCGCTCGAAGTGCGTAGCCTCATGGCCGATTTCAAGTACCAACAGAGCGTCATCCGCCATATGCTGTGCGGCCTCGCCTAGGATCCGGGTCACCAGCTGCATGCCGTCGGGGCCCCCTGCGAGTGCGAGGCGCGGCTCGGCCCGAAATTCCTGCGGCAGCAGCGCCATGGACGCATCGCACACGTATGGGGGGTTACACACAATCAGATCGAATGCTTCGCCCGAATGGGGGGCAAGTAGATCACCCTGTACCAAATCGATTCGCGTGGCGAGTCCATGCAGACTCACGTTCTCAGCCGCCAGGGCGAGCGCGGGCTCGCTCAGATCGCTTGCGCGAATCTGCGCATCGGGAAAGCGAAGCGCGCAAAGCACCGCGAGGCTTCCGCCACCGGTACAGAGATCGAGCACGCGCCGTGGCCAGTTGCTGAGTCGCTGTAACACGTCCAGATAGGCGGCGAGGCTGGTATCCAGTGCTTCGGCGATGAGTGACCGCGGAACCAGTGCACGCGCGTCGCTACGAAAGCACACGCCGCGAAGCCAAGCCTCGCCGGTGAGATAGGCAGCGGGAACTCGCTCACTGCAACGTCGCTCGATGAGGGTGATCAGCGCCTCTCGCTCGCTACGCGCAAGCCGCGCATCAAGCCAGCGATCCAGTTCGTCGGGGGGCAGATGCAGCGACCAAAGCGCCATGGCAACCGCTTCGTCAAACAGGGAGGCGGTCCCATGTCCGGTGCCAACTTGGGTCTGCGCCAACCGTGAGACCGCCCAGCGCAGGCAGTCACGAAGGGTACGCAGCTCCTGCGCGGCTTCGCCCTCCGATGCCATGCGCCCGGCTCGCCGATCAGGCTTCACGAGCGCGGTTCACCGACTTGCGGCCCGAAAAAAGCCCGATAGAGCGGCTCCGAAAATCCGACGAGTGTTTTCTGGCCTTGCTGCAGCACGGGGCGCTTGACCAGGGTGGGCTCGAGTAGCATCAATTCTGCCGCGCTGAGCTGGTCGGTGACCGCCAACCGCCTCGATTCCGGCAGTCGCCGCCAGGTGCTGCCCCGGCGGTTGAGCAGTGAGTCCCAGGGCACGTGGCGAAGCCAGTTTCCAAGAAGCTCGGCCTGCAGGCCATCCACTCGAAAATCATGAAACCGGTACTGGTGGTCTGCAGCCTGAAGCCAGGCTCGCGCCTTGCGTACCTGGTCGCAATTGGGAATGCCGAACACAGTAATGAGCGCGGGGGCGTCGATGACTGGCGCGCCGGCAGGCTTTGACACGGGATCAGTCTCCGCGCAGGAGATCGTTGATGGCGGTTTTGGCGCGCGTTTGTGCGTCAACGCGCTTGACGATCACTGCACAGTAGAGGCTCACTCGCCCGCCGCCCGAGGGCATGCTGCCAGAAACGACCACCGAGCCGGAAGGCACCCGCCCGTAAAGAATCTCACCGCTCTGGCGATCTACGATACGTGTGCTTGCGCCAATAAAAACACCCATTGAGATGACCGAGTTCGCTTCAACAACCACGCCCTCGACAATCTCCGAACGCGCACCGATGAAACAATTGTCTTCGATGATGGTGGGATTGGCCTGAATCGGCTCCAGCACACCGCCAATACCCACACCACCCGACAAATGCACGTTGGCACCAATTTGCGCACAAGAGCCGACGGTTGCCCACGTATCAA
>SXGR01002736.1_pt1 | contig 12131 bp, 11 predicted proteins | sample 3174711 | NCBI WGS metagenome assembly SXGR01 (sample SAMN11356860, study PRJNA531348) | freshwater metagenome | isolation source: freshwater sample F1-60 | place: China: Fuxian Lake, Yuxi | collected 2017-12-25
ATTGCGGCTCAAGCCTAATTCTTCGGCAGTCTTTGGACTGAGCAATACGGCGTTGTCCCAAGTGATTTTGGAAATCGGGTCGGGCAACTCTTGGAGCCAGCCGTTGTTATTGTAGCGCCCGTCGTCCATCGAATAACTCTTCTGGAAAACCACCTCGAGGTTCGATGCAGAGGCTGCTGGACCTGCCGTCACGCTAGGCAGCGCGGCAAGGGCAAATGGTGGGGCAGAAAATGCAGGAGCACTTTTCGCCAAAAATCCGTCGTGCAAGAATTTGCGCCAGCTATTCTCGAAGTCCGCACCGCCAGATAATTCCTTAAAGGTGGCCTGAACCAGATCGTGAGCCGATGGTTGGAGAATTCCGGAAAGTCGGGCTAGGAATTCGAGATCACTCATTCCACCGAACAACGGTTCGATCAAGGGTTGCACCGGAACATAGGTTCCATCCGCAGTGCGGCCATCCCCCCAAGATTCCAAATAATGGGCTGCCGCGTAATGCCAAGTGCTAACGGGGAATGTCTCATCCTCATAGTAGCCAAGACGGATGACTTCTTTTGCTTTTTTAGCAGCTGACGAAAAACTAAAGTCAGCAGGGCTGTTGTAAGCGGGGTTCCCGCCAACAATCACCAACGTTTGAACGCTGCCAGCGTTGAGGTCAGCAATGATTTCTCCGAATGTCGATTCCTTGCCATCCACTGCGGGTAGCAAAGTAAGGGTTGTCCCCATCGCACCCAGAGCGTTGTTCATCGCCAGTGCCAAGAGGTGCACTTCCAAGGGCTGACGAACTCCAGCGACAACTAATGCTTTACCCTTGTTCGCGAGCAAATCCTTTGCACACTCTGCGATCCATTTGTCTGGCGAGGCGGTGCCTTTGACAATCGCGTCCGCGAATTGGGCGGCCACCGCAGCAATCGCTGAAGGGGACTTCCGCAGTCGATGATCCGCGCTAGCTCCAGCTAAGGTGAACAGACTTTCTACAACATAAAGTCGGCTCATCACATCGGCAGGTTTCGCTACCTTGCGGTTTTGCGCGAACCCTCGAATGAATCGTGCGGAATCGTCTTCTCCTCCCACGAAATCAAAATCCAATGAGAGAATGCAGGTTGCTTTCTCGAAATTATAAGACGATCTCAGGTTTGGCCCGTAAACCTTGGCGACTGCTGCCCTGTGGACATCCTGATCGACTGGTTCGAACGAAAGCCACTTTGATTTGGGGTAGGTTGCGGCGATGGATGCTTGGAGACGCTGCCGGGTTGGGGAGGAACTTCGTTCCACCAAAAATGCTAAACCAGCCCCTTGGTTGGCTTTGTGAGAGACAGCGACTTCCTGCAAGTGATCGGTGGCGATCGCCCGATCAACGGTGTTGCCGAGGCGCGTGTAACGTGTAGCACGGTCGGCATCATAAAGGTTCAGGATCGATGCTTGAGCAAAATGGTCCGTTCCAATGTTGCCGAGCGGATGCTGCGTGTTGGCCTCGATTTTGACAGGACGTCCTTCATGGGAACGGGCGACAACGGGTAACGAACTGCCACGTGTTGGAACCGAGGTTGCGTAAAACTGAGAAACGCCGTGCACATAGCCTTCCGGCATTTTAGAGAACGGCAGGATTTTTTCTTCAGGGCGGCGACAACCGGTCAACCCGATCCCTGCGAAGAGCATCGAGGCCGACATCAACTTCAGAAACGCCCTGCGGCCTGTTTCATCCGTAAACTCGCTTGCACCTGCAGGAAACTCGCGTTCCAACCACGGACGCACCTCAGGAGACTCGGCCAATTGGTCAAGACTTCGCCAGTAATTAGGACCTTGCACTGGCTCGGGACAGGGGGGAGGAATCGTTTTCATCGGTGACAGGCGGAGCAATTCTGGGAAGCGTTGACCTTCCAATCGTGAACAAACTTTGCTCCTTTATCCTTGGCAAAATTCTCGGGGGGAACCCAATTTAAATTGTAAACCTCTTCAGGGGGGCGGATTTTGGATGCAGGGTCTCGATGGCAATCCAGACAAAAACCCATGCTCATTGGTTTAGCGTGATAAACCTCGTCCATTTTGTTGATCGGACCATGACAATGCACGCAACTCACTCCTCGATTCACATGAACGGAGTGATTGAAATAAACGTAATCGGGAGTTTTATGGATTTGAACCCACGAAACAGGCTGACCACTTCGAAAGCTTTCTCGAACAGGTTCCAGCCGTGCATCGCTTGCCAACACTTGGTTGTGGCAGTTCATACACGTGTTAGCTGAGGGGAGGTTCGAATACCACGATTGCTCAACACCATTGTGACAATAACGGCAATCGAGCCCCAACTGCTCCGCGTGAACCGTATGGGGGAATGGCACCGGTTGGATTGGCTGGTAACCCACGCGGGTATACTTCGGCGTAAAATAATAAGTCACTCCCGCCGTGACCACTCCACCTAGAATCATCACCCCGAGCAATAGGCGAAACGGTAACTTATTTGTCCACTTTGGAAAAATATCAGACATGTTAGAAAGGAGAATTCAGCGAATCTCCAAAGGATTCTGGGGTACGCAAAGACCCAAAGCACGAACGAAAACGTTCGTCGCGCAATTCAGCAGGACTAATGATGATCAGCGATTGCTGGGCCAGCATAAGAAATACTATTCAACAGACCTAGCATATTTATCCAATCGCACGGGAGACATCAAGCTTTCAATCACAAAAAGTCGGAGTTTTCCAAATGCCTAATCCTTGCGATTAGAAAAATGCGTTTACTTGTCCGGCTTAGACTTCTGTTTTGGGATGTGCCTGAACCGCGATCTCAAATTCAGGAAGAACCCAAAGTCCGACACGTCGAATTAAACGGTAAGTTCGCTCCCCTAGCCCGATTCGAACCGCCCAAACTGCCGCAGCACGGTCAAATCTAAACCTCTGAACTTGAATGTGTTTCATCACAAAACCACACTCTATAACGAGATTACCCAAAGTCTGAATATTCCAAGAGTAAAGGTGATGATTTGGCTCATTTTTCTTAAATCGAGCGCACAAACTCGGCCGTTCGTTGGGCACGTTCAACAACAGTAACCCGCCCGGTTTCAGCAATCGTTTTATTTCAGAAAGGATTTCGGCAGGGGCGAGCACATGCTCCAGTGCATGGTGGCAGAGGACCACATCCGCTAGGGAATTGGGAAGGTCGGTGGAAGTGAAAAAGAATTCGATCTGATGGCCTCGGACTTGTGCTTCGATGGCTTCAGCCACGTCGATCCCAATTTTGCGGGAACAGTTCAGGCCAGCCAAATTCCAACCGGCACCAACTCCAAATTCGACCACAGCGTCCGTTGGCTTAATCCAGGTTGCGAATTTCGACGCCCGCAATCGGATCACCCAAGGAAGTGCGCGGAGAGGCAGGGCGCGCTTCACTTCGTGATAACGAAGGCCGGATTCCCCAGAATAGTGCGACACGCTCATGATTGATCCAGTGACACTACAGGAAATGGCGGTTCTAACACCTCAAATTCTGATATGAAGTTGTTTGCCAGCCGCAGGCTGCTCGTATTCCATTATCCGATGAGTCGGCATGAAAAATATCCGCGCCATGGATTAGCACGCGCGCTTTCGAAGCTCAATTTTTGTTCTCGGAGCAAGGCGATCACTCTCATTCGTTCTGGTGCTGTGGTTGTAAACGGCATCGTGCGTCTCGATCCTGAGTGGCCGGTCCATGTGGGACAAGAACACATCGAGGTGAGTGGCCGGAAGGTCGAGAAAGTAATCCCCGTTTATTTCCTAGTAAACAAGCAACGGGGAATCGCAACCCAAGCCACCGACTCCCACGGCAAAGCCCTAATTCTTGGATCGCTTGCGGATTCGCCTTCTTTGGCCGTGGCGGGTGGTTTGGACAAATCCAGCGAGGGATTAGTTTTGATATCGAACGACTCCGTTTGGAACGCACACCTCTCGGATCCACAGACCAAGGTGGAGAAGACTTACCATGTCCACATCAGCGGGGAAGCCGAGTCTGGATTGCTCCGGAGAATTGAGACAAACCCGATCGAACAGGGCAGCATCAGGCGCGCCATCCTGCTACGTTCTGAGATGAGCAATTCATGGCTCGAAATCGTCGTCGATGAGCAGAAGACTTGCCCTGTTCGTCCGATCCTCGAATCATTAGGTCTCAAGGTCCTGAGACTTATTCGTGTCGCCATCGGCAACGTGTGGCTTGGGAACCTCCCCAGCGGCGGGCACCGGCCACTGACAGCTCCCGAGGTGCAGGAGTTAGGAAGACCCAGTGCCAAACCGAGCCAACCCATAAAAAATCAGGCTTCAAAGAATCCGCTGGCACGCCGGAAACGAGATCCGCGGAGTAAACCAACCCCGCCTCGACACCGACCGCAGGTTCCTGTTAATCCTACGGATTCTCATTCTCCAAGGCCGGAGGTTCGAACCGTCACACCACTGCGAAGAACCAGACCGTTACCAGCAACCCCAACGGGAGTGACAAGACCGAAGACTTTTTCTCGACCTCCTCGAAGTTCTCAAGTTGGTCCTAGGCCTACTCGACGACCTCCCCTTCGTCCTCCAACTCGCCCCAATCGAGGCCGAATCTGATTCCCGCTCAGCAGTGTGAGAACTGGCCTGCCACCACGACTCGGAGGAGGCGGAAATATCTGGGCTTGACGCTTCCGCAGCATCCCAAACACTTGAACCCAATGACATCAGAATCAGAGGCGCTCTGGCGCATTATCACATTAGCCGAAACTGAAAAAGAGGTTCTGCCGGGGAAGACCCATTTCTGGCATTGCAAGCCGGGGATGGTGAAAGACACCAACCTGATGTTCGTCCGAGCCCAACTGCCTCCGGGAGCTTCTCATCCTTTTCATCATCATCCCCACATGGAGGAAATCCTCTACATCCTTTCGGGTGAAGCGGAACAATGGATCGAGAGTGAAAAACGCCAAATGGGGCCGGGAGATTCCATTTATCTTCCTCGCGGGTTGGTGCATGGCACTTACAACACCAGTGGCGAGACTTTAGATTTTCTTGCAGTCCTGTCCCCGGCCAAAAACCCCGGCCCAATCACGGTCGAGGTTGGCCATGAGGAGCCTTGGCGCAGTTTACGTCCCCTGCATTGACTTTGACCCCCGCCCGCCGTGCGGACATTGCAATCATACCTACTCCGTCAGGTGCTCGTGACATTGTTCATGACCGTCTGCGTGTTCACTTTGATGCTCTTGTTGGGAAATTTCCTAAAGGAGATTGTCGCGTTGTTGATCATGGGAAAGGTCACAATCGGATTGGTCATTCAGGCGATCGCCCTATTGATCCCCTACATTATGGCCTACGTCCTGCCGTTCGCCATGCTCACTGCCACGCTTCTCACTTTTGGCAGGTTCAGTGCCGACAACGAGCTCACCGCCGTTCGCGCAAGTGGGATCAGCCTGCTTTCAGTCTGCCTACCGGTGCTGATCCTTAGCCTGCTGCTGGCGGGACTGTGCGCGTGGTTCAACCTAAAAATCGCTCCAGAAAGTCGGTTCGCTTACAAAGAACTGATTCTCAAAACAGGCCTTCAAAACACTTCGGCTTTAATTACGGAAGACAGGTTTATCGATCAAATCCCGGGGATTGTGCTTTATGTCCGCCAGCGCGATGGAGATCTCCTGAGGGATGTCAGGCTCTACACCATCAAGAATAACGAGATCGAGCAACGCATCAGCGCGGAAGAAGGCAGCATTCTTTGGGGAAACAACCAAAGGACGGTCCGGTTCGAACTCAGAAACGCCGTCACCGAGACCCGGAATCCCACAACCCAATCCATCCCTGAATCAATGCCGCTTGAGGATCCCAATTCCACCAACCCGCCCCTTGTCACCGTGATCCGAGACCCGCTGCCAGAGAACGGTATCGACTGGGTTCAGATTCCGAGCCGAATGGTGACCTTTGGTCCGATTGATCTAGAAGCTCTCGCACGATCCGAGAAGGGATTACCCATCGGCCAAATGACGCATCGGCAGCTACTCGGAGAAATCGCCAAACGAGAAGCCCAAGGCATCTCTGCTTCCCCTGCGTTGTTCGAACTTCACCGCCAAGTGGCGTTGTCCTTCGCCACGGTGGGTTTTGCTTTGATCGGGATTCCGCTTGGCATTCGGACCCATCGTCGGGAAACCAGCATCGGGATGGCGATCTCCGTTTTGTTGGTCATGGTTTACTATAGCTTTTTTATCTTCGCCCAAGCGATGCAAGCCAACCCTTCCGTTCAGCCTTGGCTATTGGTCTGGGTGCCAAACTTTTTATTTCAAGGAATCGGGGCCGTTCTCCTGTGGCGGGTTAACAGGCAAGGTTAGGAGTTCTCATCCAGTTCACCAAGTGCTCCGTCATCCCTGCCAAGTCAGGCAACCGCGTCACAATCCCTGCCCTCTCGCAAAACGCGAACCCAGCTCCATAGGCGGCACCATTCAGCACGCAGGCGTCCGTTCCACTTTCCTCGATTTGTCGGGTGGCTTTTGAGAACGCTTCCTGAAGAGTTCCGCCTAATTCGTATTTCCAACCCACCAACCGGGCTTCAGGAAACCATCCGCGTAACTGGGGCAATACTTTGACCGTGGGAGTTAGAATTAATCGCAACTCACCCTCGCGGGTAGAAAACTTAGGGGATACGCAGGGTTCGTCATGCCCATTGGTCACTTGGCGGACCCGAAAATCACAGAGGGCGGCCGCGTGGAAAACCGCAGCAACCTCCCCACCTCGAGAAAGTTTGCAGAGTTGATCTGCCAAATCTTGATTCGTAGAAAAGGAAACTGATTGAGGGCCGCGCAAAGCATCGGGGCATGTTGACTGTTCACCTTTTAAACAAACGACCTCCCACCCCGCACTGACGAACGCATTGGCTAGGGTAATTCCCAGACGCCCGGTCGAAAAATTCGTAATCCTCCGCACCTCATCGATCGGCTCGTAACTGGGACCGCAGGTGACAATGATTTTCATAATCGCCAGCCTTTTTGGCTCCTGCTAGCGAGAGGCTTCCTCGGCCTCCACCGCTTCTCGTATCATTTGCTTGAACTTAGGCAACCCTTCATCAAATGCGGCAGCAATCGATAGCACCGGGGTTTTTGGGATTCGTCGTTTGAATTTCTTGAGGTTTTCTGCGGCCACGTCCTCATCCATTTTATTAGCAACGACAAGGCGAGGTTTGTTCAGAAGTTCAGGATCATACAACTCCAGCTCACTCAAAAGTTTTTTGTAATCATCCCACGGTGCGCGATTGTCGGTGCCCGCCATATCGAGGAGGATCACCAAGACACTGCATCGCTTGATGTGCCTGAGGAATTTATGACCCAGCCCAACATTGAGATGCGCTCCTTCGATCAACCCCGGCACATCACAAATCGTCAACCGCCGATGGTCTTCGTATTCCAAAATCCCGATTTGAGGGTGAAGTGTCGTAAAAGGATAAGGAGCCACCTTCGGACGAGCCCTCGAAATCGCGCCGAGCAAAGTTGATTTCCCCGCGTTCGGATAACCCACTAGGCCTATCTCCGCGATAATCCGTAACTCGAAACGAAAATCACCTTCATCCCCCTCCTCACCCGGTTGGGCGAATCGAGGAGTCTGTCGACGGGATGTTGCAAAATTCCGGTTTCCTAACCCTCCTCGTCCTCCCTTACAAAGCACGAATTGCTGACCGTTCTTGGTCAAATCTGCAACCAACTCATCGCCTTCAAGTATCTCGACTGCATCGGGACTTTCACCCTCATCCGACCAAGCAATTTCTACTGCCCGTTCCCCTCCGGATGACCGAAGAATTGCCCGTTCACCGGCATCCAGTTTCATAGGTGGTGGTTCAGGACTCGCCTCCGATTCGTCCTCTTCGACCGAATCGCTCACCTTCTTGCGCGGCAACCTCCAGACCAACGTACCGCACGGCACTTTCACAATCAGATCACGCCCAGCATGGCCATCCATGCCTTTTCCCATCCCGGGTTCGCCCTCTTGGGCAATCAATCGAGGTTTGAAAAACTGGTTGATCAGGTTGTTTAAATCGTGATCCGCCTCAAGGATGACACTTCCGCCACCGCCACCATTGCCTCCGCTCGGCCCACCCTTGGCCACATAAGCTTCACGATGCAAGGCAACACACCCTTTACCGCCATGCCCGGCTTGGGCGAACACTTTGATTTCGTCAACGAACATCGTTCAAATCCTAATTGAGAATCCCTAAAACGCAAAAAGGCGAGGTTCGAAGACCTCGCCTCATTGTCGAAAAAACCTTAAGCCGCTGCGGTTGCAACCGGCAGAATATTCACGCGGGAACTGTTCTTATCAAACTTTACCGCTCCATCTTTCAACGCGAACAAGGTCCAATCGCGGCCAGTGCCTACATTCAGGCCCGCCACAAATTTAGAACCCCGTTGGCGAACGATGATGCTGCCAGCGGTGACGACTTCGCCGCCGTAGCTCTTGACGCCCAAGCGTTTGCTCTGGCTGTCACGTCCGTTCCGGACACTTCCTTGACCCTTCTTATGTGCCATAAAACCTCAAAAATACGTGTTAAAGCTTAATTTCTTTGATCTTAACCACGGTCAACTCCTGACGATGACCCACGGTGCGATGGTAGCCTTTGCGGCGGCGCATCTTGAACGCGATGGTTTTGACCCCGCGTTTATGGGCAACCACATCCGCCAACACTGAGGCATTGGCCACGGTGGGCACGCCAACTGAGTGCTTACCGTCGTTGCTCACCAGCAACACACGATCAAAAGTGAAGGCACTGCCGGCTTCGACTTCGAGGCGTTCAATCTCCAAAGTGTCACCTGCGGCCACGCGATACTGCTTACCGCCTGTTTCTAATACTGCGTACATAAATTTCCCAAAATGGGGAGACATTCAACCACGCCCCCGAAACCCTGTCAACTGATGATTCAAATCATTTTGCACCCATCGAGTCATGAGGAATTTTCCTTGTCTTGAATTAACACTCTGCGGAAACAACGTTCGCAATCCCTCATGCTAATTTACTGGGATGGCTCTGCTTTTCCTGTTTTTTGGGGGATGACGTTGGTTCCTGAGAGGATCTGAGTTCGTGCGGCTTGTGATTGTCGGAGAACAACTTCCAGCGCCTCTTGGCGTTCGGTTTCATCCAATGTTGCGTCTTTCTGGATGCGATCCCTCTCGGCCTGAGTGGCTTGAGAGAGTTGATAGAGTGGGAGCACTTGCTCCGGCTCGGCTTCGGATTGCTCGACGGTCTGTTGTGCCTCGCGGAAAAGCGGGTCCTGCGTCATCTGGTAAAACGGGTAGCGGAGTGGTCCAAGCGCTTCTTGCAGGTTCCGATCTCGAACCGCCTCGAGTTCTTTGATGCGTTTCAGGGTGACGGGATCGGTGCGGTCAGCTAGGGAACTGATCTCTAAATCCAGAGCGTCGCGGGCACGGAATATCCCTCTGAACTCCTCCGCCGTGGTGCCGAATCCTTGCAATTGATACCGCATTTTATTGGCATTGCTTGAATGTCGTAACAGGTATTCCTCCAACTGCTCAGCGGTTAACAATTTGGCCAACTCCGTCCGAGTCTGGGCCTGTTGTTGAACGACTTCTGTTTCGCTGAACTCGCGGCCAAGCGACGTCATCATCGTAGCAAGTTCGGCTCTCCGCCTGTCTTCAAAGTCTAAGACTGCCTGTTTAGTCTCACTGGACAGGCCAGCGAGCACGGCACCTGTGAACTTTTTACTGAAATCGTCTGCCTGTAGTTTTTCTTTCCGCCAACCGGGGCCGAGCAACTGTGTCAACAATTCGTTCTTCTCTTGCTCAAGGTTTCGCTCCCGTTCAAAGGCGGCAACAATTGCTTGCTCATCGGGTTCAAGACGCCACCAAGGGTGATCGATCAGGACTGCCTCAGCGGCACTTCGTTTGACGAATAATTCAGTGACTTCGGCTACGATGAGGTCCCGAATGGTCTCAGTAGGGCAACCAATCGAACGCAAGTTTTTGATGTATGCTCTAAAGTCCTCGGATTCGACTTCGGTCCAACTAAAGAATTGACGCCTCACCACAACCGCTGGTTGGGTCGGGCGGACGAGCGCGGCACGAGAGAATTTGGGGGAGTCGGCTGGCGACGGAGGCTCACGACGTAGATCCTGCGCCAAGCGGAGCAGCATCACGACCAGCACGATGTTGAATCCCATCGAGAGCAGCAGAATGAGCCGTGCTCGCATGTGACAAACGATGCCAGCAGACCGGTCTCAACGCAACTGGTTCCTGTGCTTCGAATTCGTTATTTGGCTCCGCTTTTTTTCTTGGCGAGTTCCCTACGTAAGTCTGGAAGCGGGAGGACGTTGATCACATCTTTTTTTGTTAACCATCCCTTTCGGGCAATTCCGGCTCCTAGCCGTAGGAAACCCGCATGTTCAGCGCGATGCGCATCGCAATTGATGACGCATTTCACGCCTTTGGATGTGGCGTATTGCCACAGGCGCCAATCCAGATCGAAACGGCTAGGGCTCGCGTTCAGTTCGATCCATGTTCCGGTCGCCGCGCAAGCATCGATCACGGCGTGTTGATCAACTTTGTAAGGTTCGCGTTCAAGCAGTAATCGGCCCGTTAGATGGCCGATCATGTGGACATTAGGATTCTCAACGGCCTTGATGATGCGGCGCGTCATCTCTGCTTCCGATGCGGTAAACCCGCTATGAACACTGGCTACAACGACTTCCAATTCTGCTAATAATTCATCGTCAAAATCTAGGTCGCCTGTTCCCAGAATATCCACCTCGGTCCCGGTGAGGAGACGAAAATCTATCCCCTCACTTTCCAACTTTTTATTGATCTCACGGATGGCGACGATTTGTTCCCTCACTCGCTCTGGCCTAAGGCCGTGAGCTTGGAATGAGGCTTGGGAATGATCCGTCACCGCCCAGTAGGACAAGCCGAGATCGACCATTGTTTGGACGATTTCGTCCAACGATTGGCGCCCATCGCTCCACGTTGAATGGTTATGTAACGATCCCTTCAAATCGGTCCATTCGATCAACCGAGGGATGGAGCCCTGTTCGGCGGCGACGAATTCGCCGTGATCTTCCCTCAGCTCAGGCGGGACGTAATAGAACCCCAATTTTTGGTAGATCTCGTCCTCGGTCTCACAAGGCTCGAGAAGGGCCGGATCTCTGGTTTCTTCGTTGGATCGAAACAACCCGTATTCGTTGAGCCGCAAGCCCCTCGCGATCGCTCTCTGACGCATGGCGATGTTGTGTTCCTTACTGCCGGTGAAATAGGCTAACGCGAAGGGGTATTCTCCATCACTGACCACGCGCAAATCCGCTTGAATTCCCGCTTCCACAATCACGCTCGCTTTGGTGTCTCCTCGAGCCAAAATGGTCAAAACCGAAGGCTGCTTGACGAAATAGTCGATGACTTCGATCGGGTTCTTGCTGGAGACGACAAAATCGATGTCGCCGATGACTTCCTTGCTGCGGCGAAGGCTGCCTGCGGTGCTGCAGCGAGTGACATCGGGGTGCTTGCGGAGCGCATCGAGAATCGGCTCCGCGACGGTCAGGGCCTGATGGAGATGATGGCGCGAGGCGTATTTTTCCCTGAACTCCATCCCTTGCAGAATATTGTCCTGCGTCTTTTTTCCGAACCCCGCCAATTCAGCCACCCGTCCCTGCTCGCAAGCGGCTTTGAGTGTTTCGAGATTGGTGACGCCCAGTTTTTCGTAGAGTGCCTTTGCCTTTTTAGGTCCTAATCCGGGGATCTCAAGCAACGTGAGCAATCCTGCGGGTAAGGAGGCTTTCAGATCTTCATAGTATGCGAGCCGCCCCGTAGTGACTAACTGGGTAATCTTTTGCTGCAATGCATCACCTAAGCCGGGGATCTGTCCAAGTCGTCCTTCTGCCACGACTTTTTCCAGCGGTTCCGCCAACCCTTCGAGAGCTCTTGCACCATTTTGATAAGCTCGCGTTTTAAAAGGGTTCTCCCCTTTCAATTCGAGGAGAATTCCAATTTCCTGCAAAATATCTGCAACCTGTTCCTTGTTCATACACGCAACAATACCGTGGAAATCTTATCATTTGGGAAGGTAATAAAAATCCACCTTGCCAATCCGACCGGCCGCCATCACTTACCACGGGGTTAGGGAGACGGTGCGCATTTGACCATGTATTCTTCCCACCAACCTAACCCAAAAAAGA
>SXGR01311646.1_pt1 | contig 12129 bp, 13 predicted proteins | sample 3174711 | NCBI WGS metagenome assembly SXGR01 (sample SAMN11356860, study PRJNA531348) | freshwater metagenome | isolation source: freshwater sample F1-60 | place: China: Fuxian Lake, Yuxi | collected 2017-12-25
GGCAACTGTATGTTTGCAGCAAAGTTTAGCGAGGTTCACTGCACCTCGGCACGCCCCTGAAGGTTCGCAACCCACGTCAAAACCGGTCGCCCCCCCCCCCAAGATCAACTGAAGAGTCTACCCTAAAATGACGGTTCCCGTTGGCGGCGTAGCTTTAGCGGCGTAAACGACCGTCGCCGGGTCGCATAGGGACAACGCCCTCGGCCACAACTTGGAAAACTCTCGCCATGAGAGCCGACAGCCGCAAGCGCCGCTCCACAGGGCGCGGCGTAGCACAGTTGCCCTGGAGTGCAGTGAGCAACCCGTTCGCAGCGCTCGAGGTGTTGTCGACGGACCAGATCGAGGCGATCCATCTGATCTCGCTGCAAATGCTCGAGGAGATCGGCGTCGAACTGATGTCGCCGGCGGCACGTTCGCTACTGCGATCCCGAGGCGCGAACGTCGATGAGTTCACGGGCGTGGTCAAAATGGATCGTTCGCTTATCGACTGGGCGCTCGGCGAGGTGTCGCGGTCTTTCACGCTGACCTCGCGCAACCCGCGCAAGCAGCTCGTCATCGGTGGGCGCAATGTTGCGTTCGGACTCGTCGCCGGTCCGCCGTTCGTACACGACTTCGAGCGTGGTCGTCGCGCGGGCAATTACGACGACTACTGCGACTTCATTCGTCTTGCACACTACTTCAACGCGATCCACCTGATCGGCAATCAGGTGTGTGCACCGGTCGAGCTACCGGCCAACTCACGTCATCTCGATGCGTATCGCGCCAACATTCTGTACTCGGATCTGGCTTATCACTGCACGGCGATCGGTGCAGGGCGGGCGCGCGATGGCATCGAGATGATGGCGATCTCGCGCGGCATGACCGTGGAGCAGATGGCTGCGAGCCCGGGCGTGCTGACGATCATCTCGGTCAATAGTCCGCGTCGTTTCGATGAGGCGATGGCCGAGGGTCTGATGGCCATGGCGCAACATGGACAGCCCGTGGTGGTGACGCCTTTTACTTTGATGGGCGCCATGGCGCCGGTTTCGCTTGCCGGGGCCCTCGCGCAGCAGAACGCCGAGGTGTTGTTCGGTCTCGTGCTCGCGCAGGCGGTTCGACCGGGAACGCCCGTCATGTACGGGGCGTTCACCTCGAACGTCGACATGCGCTCGGGCGCGCCGGCTTTCGGGACGCCGGAGAACACCAAGGCGAATATCGCCAGTGGGCAGCTCGCGCGGCGCTATGGGCTGCCATACCGCACCTCGAACGCGAGCGCCTCGAACATCGCCGATGCGCAGGGTGCGTACGAAACGCAGATGTCGCTGTGGGGAGCGATCCTCGGGCACGGCAATCTGATTTATCACGCTGCCGGTTGGCAAGAAGGGGGTCTCGTGGCCTCCTTCGAAAAACTGGTGCTCGACGTCGAGATGCTGCAGATGATGATCGAGTTCCTGAAACCGATCGTCGTCGATGAGGCCGAGTTGGGTCTCGCCGCGCAGCGCGAGGTCGCACCGGGTGGGCATTTCTTTGGCGCCGCTCACACCATGCAGCGGTACGAAAACGCGTTTTACCAACCGCTCGTTTCGAGTTGGCAGAGCTACGAAAATTGGCAGGCGAGCGGCGGTAAAGACGCCACACAGCGGGCGATGACGGTGTGGAAGAAGGCGCTGGCCGATTACACGGCCCCCGATGTCGATCCGGCCGTGCGCGAGGAACTGGATGCCTACGTCGCTCGACGTCGCGAGGCGATCGGAGCCGGTGAGCCCTGAGCTTAGCGCTGAGGTTATTGGGTGATCAGCTTCGCCGCGCTGCCGGACGCCATGGGCGCGCCCTCAGAGTCGAAGAGCGGCCGCGGTTGTAGCGTGGCTTTGCGGATCTGCCCGAGGATCTCGATGGTCCAACCCTTAAGCTCGTCGGCGAATTCTCGCGGCACGTAGCCCATGGCAACCGAAAGTTTCGAGCCGTGGGCGTAACCGCCCGAGGTGACCCAACCGCAGACCTTCCCATCGCGCCAGATCGGCTCATCGCCGATGACGTCGGCGCGTTCGGCATCGACGATGAAACACCGCAGACGCAATCGGCCGCCTGACTCGCGCTCGTAACATGCTGCGTCCTTACCGACGAAATCCGCTGCCTTCTCGAGCGCGACGAAGCGTCCGAGGCCGGCTTCGAGCGGGCCGTAGATCGGTCGATACTCACGCGCCCAGGATCCGTAGGCTTTCTCGAGTCGCAGTGAATTGAGCGCTCGCGAGCCGAAAAGACGAATGCCATGAGTAGCGCCGGCTTTCGTCAGTGCTTCAAGGATATGCAGTTGGAACGAGGGCGAGCACCAAAGTTCGTAGCCGAGATCACCCGTGTAGCTCACGCGTCCCACGAGTGCCGAAGCCATGCCGACTGGAATGCGGCGGATATCCATGAACTTGAAGGCCCCCGGGGAGAGATCGGCGGTGGTGACTGCGGCGAGGACCTCGCGGGCGCGCGGCCCGGCGATCGCCAGACCGCAAAGGTTGGTGCCGAGCGGGCTGACGTCGACGGAATCATCGCTCGGCAGATGCTGCTGAAACCAGCGCATGTGGTAATCCTCGGCGACTCCAGAGCCGATGATCATGTAGCCCTCGTGATCGAGATTGGCGAGCGTGAAATCACCGATCAATTTGCCGTCGTGCTTGAGCATCGGCGCGAGCGTCATACGTCCGGGGGCGGGCAGCCGACAGGCGAGCATCCGATCCAGCCACTCGGTGGCACCTCGGCCGCGCACCGTGTATTTGGCGAAGCTCGTGGTGTCCATCAGACCGACGCGCTCGCGCACACTGCGCACTTCGGCGGCGACGGTGTCGAAGTCGGTCGAGCGATACCAACTGAACTCGTCGCGAACCCCAGCCGGCGCGTACCACAGCGGCACCTCGAGACCCGCTATCGCGCCGAACTGCGCGCCTTGTGCGGCAAGACGGTCGTAGATCGGTGAAGTCTTGAGCGGGCGACCCGCCGGTAGTTCTTCGTTCGGAAAGCGGATCGAAAAGCGCCGCGCGTAGTTCTCGCGGACCTTCGCATTGGTGTACGCCTTGCTCGCCCAATCGCCGAAACGCGCGACATCCATCGCCCAGACGTCCATGCCCGGGTCGCCGTGGATAATCCACTGCGCAAGCGCGAGGCCCACTCCGCCGCCCTGGCTGAAGCCTGCCATCACGCCACAGGCGCACCAATAGCCCTCCAGCCCACGCACCGGGCCAATCAGCGGATTGCCATCGGGCGCGAACGTGAACGGTCCATTGACGATTTTTTTGATGCCGGCGTTTTGGAACGCGGGGAAATGCTTGAATCCGACCTCGAGAGAGGGGGCGATACGATCGATGTCCGACTGCAGCAGCTCGTGGCCGAACGACCAAGGTGTCTCGTGCTCCGACCAGGGTTTGCAGGCCTTTTCGTAGGTTCCCATGAGCATGCCGCCGCGCTCCTGGCGCAGGTACAGCTCGCCATCGAAATCGATGGCATGAAATACTTCCTTACCCGTCGAGCGGTTGATCGCCGCGACCTCGGGCATGTCCTCGGTGATGAGGTACATGTGCTCCATGGCGAGTACCGGATGCTCGCGGCCAACCATGCGACCAATCTCGCGCGCCCAGAGACCTCCGGCGTTCACCACGTGCGGTGTGTGAATTTCGCCCTTGTTGGTGATCACCCGCCAGGTCTTGTCCGGTAGCTGAATGAGCTCTTCGACTTTCGTGAAACGCTCGATGCCCGCGCCGAGTTTGCGCGCCGCTTTGGCGTAGGCCTGCGTCGTGCCCGACGGGTCGAGATGGCCATCGACCACGGTCTCGAGAGCGCCAACGAAGCACGTGGGGTCGAGCAGGGGCATGAGTTCATGGGCGCGCTCGGGCGTGATGATCTTGGCCTCGATGCCGAGGTAACGCCCTTTTGCGACCACGCTTTTCAGCCAATCGAAGCGAGCCTCGGTCGCTGCGAGCAAAACGCCACCGGTGAGGTGCAGACTCGTCGGTTGACTGGAGAGCTCCTCGATTTCTTTGTATAAGTCGATCGTGTACTTCTGCAACTTGGCGACGTTCGGATCGCCATTGATGGTGTGCATGCCACCGGCCGCGTGCCAGGTCGACCCGGAGGTCAGCTCGTCGCGTTCGAGGAGGACGGCGTCGATCCAGCCGAACTTGGCGAGATGGTAGAGAACCGAGCAGCCGACGACGCCGCCGCCGATGACAACAGCCTGAGCATGGGTACGCATGACTCGTCATCGTCTTCAGAAGGCTGTGCCGGATGTTGTATAAAGCCGACGTCACCATGCGTGACGACGACATCCTTCGTGCCCGTAAATTGGCAAAAATAATAGCCGCATGCAGCGTGTAAAACATCCACCGATTGCCAGCGCCGGGCCTATCCGCATGGCGTTTTTGCTGGTGCCCGAATTTCCGATGCTGGCGTTTGCCTCTGCGCTCGAGCCCTTGCGGGTCGCCAACCGCATGGCCGAGCAGACGCTGTTCGAGTGGCGCCTCGTGACGCTAGATGGGCGGCCGGTCGCGGCCAGCAACGGCATCGCCATCACGCCGCACGAGTCGCTCGAGTCGCTCGAGCGTCCCGACATTCTCGTGGTGTGCGCGGGTCTCGAGCCCCTGCGATTCGGGCGCAGTCACAAGATCCATCACCATCTGCGGCGCATCGCGCTGCATGGCGCGATGATCGGTGGCATCAGCTCGGCGGCTTTTTTGCTGGCCGATGCGGGCCTGCTGAACGAGCGGCGAGCGACCATGCATTGGGAATACGCCGAGCTTTTTCGGCAACGTTTTCCGGTGGTGCGACTGTCGCGTGCGCTGTACGTGTTCGATCAGGACGTCTTCACCTGTTCGGGGGGTACTGCGGCGCTCGACACTATGTCGTATTTCATCGGTCAAAAATTCGGGCCGCAGCTTGCGCACACCGTCGCCGAGCAATTCATTCATCCGCGTATTCGCGGCGACGAGGAAGAGCAGCGCGCCGAGATCCAGGATCGCTACGCGATCGCGAGCGCGCGTCTCGCCAAAGCCATCGAACTCATGGAGTCGGCGCTCGACGTGCCGCTCTCGCTGCGCGAGATCGCGAAAAAAGTCGGTGTTTCGGCGCGTCAGGTGGAGCGTCTGTTCGCCGATGAGCTGCAACTTGCGCCAACCGCGTTCTATCGTCAGCGACGTCTCGAGCGAGCACGTTCGCTGTTGCGACAGACCTTGCAGCCGGTGCGCGACGTCGCACTCGAGAGCGGCTTCGGCTCCACGGCCCACCTGAGCCGCGCGTATCGAAAAGTATTCGGTTGCACGCCGACCGAAGAGCGTGCGCGCTCGCGGGGCCGATGGAGCTAGCCGCGACGCAATAGCCGCGATTTGTCGCGCTCCCAGTCACGCTCTTTTTCGGTGGCGCGCTTGTCGTGTTGTTGCTTGCCCTTGGCGAGTCCGATGCGCAGCTTCGCGCGGCCGCGATCCCAGTGCAGATCGAGCGGCACGATGGTGTAGCCCTTGCGCTCCACTGCGCCTACGAGATGAGAAATCTCGCGCCGGTTGAGCAACAATTTGCGCGTTCGCGTCGGTTCGGCGTACAGGTGCGTAGAGGCGGTTTTGAGCGGGGTGATGTGCGCTCCGGTGAGGAACACCTCGCCGTTGCGAAGAAATACGTAGGCCTCGGTGACTTGTGCTTTGCCCGCGCGCAGCGCTTTCACTTCCCAGCCCTCGAGCACGAGCCCGGCGTCGTAGCGTTCCTCGATGAAATAATCGAAGCGCGCGCGACGATTCTCGGCGATCAGCCGAGGCGCCTCGGAGGCTTTTTGCGGGGCTTTGGATTCGGGCTTTTTCACTTGGGGGGCTATCCTGGTGGCGTCATTCTACAGCCCACTCACTACAGCCCGCGTAGAATGCGGTTCATGCGTGAAGTGACCCGATCGGCGCTCGTGCCATTGCCGGCTGAGCGACTGTATGCGCTCATCGTCGACATCGAGCGCTACCCCGAGTTCGTGCCGGGCTGCACGCTCGCACGCATCGAACAGCAGGGCGAGCCGGAGGTGGTGGCGACGCTCGGCTTGCGCCGCGGCGGTCTCGATGCCGAGTTCACCACGCGCAACACGCTCGAGCCCGGTCGCGCGGTCACCATGCGCCTCGTACGCGGGCCGTTCAAGTTGCTGGAGGGCATCTGGACCGTACGCCCGCTCGGCGATGCCGGTTGCGAGGTCAGCCTGCGACTACGCTTCGAGTTTGCCAACCGACTCGCGGACGCCATGTTCTCGTCGGTCTTCGAAGACACGACTAAATCGCTCGTCGACGCCTTCGTGGCGCGGGCGCGCAGCATGGTCGCAGGTCACTGATGCGCTGTGCGTTTGCTACTGCGCTCGTCGAATGGCAGGGCGAGATCGCACTCGAGTTGCCGGACGGCGCGACGGCGGCTGCGGCGCTGCGGATCGCGCGATCGCAGATCGAGGCGCAACTCGCGGGGCAAAGCGTGATGCCTTCGAAGGCCTGGCTAGAGTTCTGGGAGCACGCGCGGATCGGTATCTTCGGCGAGCCTTGCGAGCGCGATCAAATATTACGGAACGGCGATCGGCTCGAGCTGTATCGACCGTTGGCGGTGGACCCGAAAGCGGCGCGTCGCGCGCGCGCCAAAGAGACGCAAACCGAGAAGGGTCGAAACCCGGTTACCGCGAAACCGCGCAAGCGTTAACGTTATCGCTCAAGTTCCGCTGGCGGTCGCCGCGGCGGCGGATTTTTGTTCTGTGGGTTTTTGTTCGGTGGGTACTTCGGTCGGCGCGCCATCGTTTTCGATCCGACTGACTTTGTCGTCGGCAAAGTAGATGGTGAGTCGTTGGCGCATGGGTTTGTCACCCTTGCCGAGATCGAGTGAGTAGAGATAGTCCCAACGATCGCGATCGAACGCGTCGGGCAGCATCGGCGTGCCGAGCAGGAAGCGAACCTGCGCGCGGGTCATGCCTTCCTTGGCCTGCACCACCTGGCGCGCGTCGAGGAAGTTTCCCTGCTGGACCGTCATGCGGTAGACGCAGCCACCCAGCACGAGCGACCCCGCGAGCAGGCAAAGAACGAGCAAGCGGGAAAATGGCGGACGCGAGGCGGCTTGGAACATAATCGAGATTCTAACTGAAAGGGCGGAGTTCGACGTGGAAGGCAACGATCTGCGCAAGGCGGGACTGAAGGTGACGCTGCCTCGCGTCAAGATTCTCGAGATTCTCGAGCACAGTGGGACGCGTCATTTGTCGGCCGAGGACATCTACCGCAAGCTCGTCTACACCCGCGAGGACATTGGGCTCGCCACGGTGTATCGCGTGCTGACTCAGTTCGAGGCGGCGGGTCTCGTCACGCGCCACCACTTCGCCGATGGCATGGCGGTGTTCGAGCTAAACGCGGGCGCGCACCACGATCACATCTTGTGTCTCGATTGTGGTCGGGTGGAGGAGTTCGTCGATGCCGGGATCGAGGAGCGCCAGACGGCCGTGGCCGATAAATTCGGCTTCGCGATCAGCGACCACGCGCTCGTGATTTACGGGCACTGCCGGAAGGGGAGCTGCCCGCATCGCGGGGCAGCGACGAACGACTGAGCGCGGCGCCGGTCTCGAGCATCTCGGCCGCGTGCTCGCGCGCCTTGTCGGTGATGGTGACGCCGCCGAGCATGCGGGCGATTTCTTCGATGCGTGAATCGTGCTCGAGTGGTACCACTTGCGTGCGCGTGGTGCTGCCGTCGGTCAGTTTCGATACCAGAAGGTGACGGTTACCGAGCGCAGCGACCTGCGGCAAATGGGTCACGCAGAGCACCTGAGCGCTGCGTCCGAGCAGGGCGAGTTCACGACCGACGATTTCGGCGACCGCGCCGCCGACGCCGGAGTCGACCTCGTCGAACACCATGCAGCCGCCGGCGCCCGAATTTTTGATGCGCGTGGCGAGGGCCACCTGCACCGCAAGCGAGAGGCGCGAGAGTTCCCCGCCGGAGGCGACCTTGCCGATGGTGCGTGGCGGTTGGCCCACGTTGGCGCTCACTTCGAAGCCGACCTCCTCGAGGCCTTGCGCGAGCGTGGGCTCGGCGCCGTCCGATTTTTGGAGTTGCACGACGAATTTTCCACCCGTCATGCCGAGGGTGTGCATGCGCGCGGAGATGTCGCGAGCGAGCTCGACAGCGGCCTTCGAGCGCTCGCGCGCGAGTTGATTCGCGGCCTCGCGCCACGCGACGATGGCGGCGTCGACCTCGCGCTGCAGGCTCGCGAGATCTTCATCGACTTTTTCGAGGCGCTCGAGCTCGGACGCGAGCTCGAGGAATTTGCTGGGCATCTCATCGATGGCGATGCGGTGCTTGCGCGCGAGCGACTCAAGTGCCGCGAGCCGTTGTTCGACTTCTTCCTGGCGGCGCGGGTCGGACTCGAGTCTATCGAGATAGCGGGTGAGCTCGCGGGCGCTGTCGTTGATCCGAATGAGCGCCTCCTCGAGCCCTGACAGCGCAGCCTCGAGTGGGGGGTCTAGCATCGCGCCCTGACGCAGGATGGCGAGCGCGCGGGACGCTGCGGCGTGGGCGTTGACGCCCTCGGCCTCGTAAAGCACGTCGAGCGCGCCTCGCGCCGCTGCGGCCAATTTGCCGGAGTTGGCGAGTCGATTGCGTTCTTCGTTGAGGTTGCCGAGTTCGCCTGGCTGCAGTGCCAGCGCCTTGAGCTCGTTGCATTGATGACGCAACAGGTCGAGCCGCGCGTCGCGATCGCGCGCCGCATTTTCGAGTGCAGCGAGGTCGGCGGAATGCTGGAGGCGCTTTCGATGTAGACCTGCGACCTCCTCGGCAAGCGCGGTGCAGCCGGCGTAGGCATCAAGCAGTTCGCGCTGCGCGCTGCCACGAACCAGGGTTTGGAATTCGTGCTGGCCGTGGATTTCGGCGAGCGACTCGCCGACTTGCCGCAGCACTTGCAGCGGCACTTGCTGCCCGTTGAGGTAAGCGCGTGATTTGCCCTCGCGGGTGATGACCCGGCGCACGACAAGTTCGTCGTCGCTCTCGACGCTTTGTTCTTCGAGCAATGCCCGCAGGCTTGCAGGTGCGGCGCTCATCTCGAAGGTGGCGGCGATCTCGGCGCGCTCGGCGCCGTGGCGAATGCATTCGGAGCCGGCGCGGGCGCCGACCGCAAGTTGCAGCGCATCGACCAAAATTGACTTGCCTGCGCCCGTTTCGCCAGTGAGCACCGTCAGTCCGCGCGCGAAATCGACCTCGACCGAGTCGACGATGGCGAAATCGCGAACTTGCAGGTGCGAGAGCATGGGGGGATTGGCGATCGTCAGGATTGGGGGTCGAAACTGCGTCGACCCCAGTTGAGTTTGCTGCGCAGCAGACGGAAATAGTCGTAGCCGACGGGGTGCAGCAGCGTAATGCGCGAGCCGGCGGCACGGACGGTCAGCGTGTCGCCCGGGTTGAGTCTCCCTAGTGCGCGGCCGTCGCAGGCGACTTCGGCGGTGGAGTCGGGACGATCTATGAGGCGTATTTCGATGACCGAAGTCGCCGCGACTAAAATTGGTCGGTCCGAAAGTGTGTGTGGGCAGATCGGCGCGACCACGACTACTTCTAGGCTGGGCTCGACGATGGGCCCGCCGCAAGAGAGCGCATAAGCCGTGGAGCCGGTGGCGCTCGCGACGACGAGACCGTCGCCACCGTGGCTGTTGACGAAACGACCATTGATCCAGGTTTCGAAATCGACGAGGTGTCCGCTGCGGTTGGTCTGCAGCACGATGTCGTTGAGCGCAAGCCCGGACAGAGTTTGCCCCCCGTGAAATCCGAGCTCGGCGATCAGCAGCGGTCGTTCGTCGCGCTGGCACTCGCCCTCGAGCGCGGCATCGACGGAGCTGATCATATCTTCGGGCATGACGTCGGTGAGAAACCCGAGTCGGCCGCGGTTGACCCCGAGCAGGGGCGTAGGGCGCCCGGCGACGAGGCGGGCGGCGTAGAGGAGGGTGCCATCGCCGCCGATGGCGATGACGAGCTGAGCATGCTCCGCGAGCTCTTGCTCGCTGACAAACTGCGCCCCGGTGCCCCGCAGACGCGAGGCTTCCTCGGCGAGGGCGATCACCTCGAGGCCGCGGCGGCCTAGATGCTCGGCGAGAACGGCAGCGCTTTCGGCAACCCGGAAGTCGGCAAAGCGGGAAACGAGGGCGCAGCAGCGGATGGCGGTCATGGGGGTGGTGGAGGCTGGAGCAGAAAACGGGAGCGAAAAGACTATGTCTTTTTATCACGCCGCGATGACGGAACCAATCGAGCGATCGACGGCGCTTGACGCGGTTAAGTGGTAGTCGTTAGTTTTTATGCATGCCCCATGATTACGAGCTACTCAACGAGCGCGCCCAGCAGCTGCTGCGAATGCTCGTCGAGAGCTACATCCGCGGCGGTCAGCCGGTGGGCTCGAGGTCCTTGTCGCGCGATTCGGGTCTGCGGCTCTCCTCGGCGACCATCCGCAACGTCATGGCGGATCTCGAAGAGCTCGGCTTCGTCGTGTCCCCGCACACCTCGGCGGGCCGCATCCCGACCGATCGGGGCTATCGGTTCTTCGTCGACACCCTGTTGCGTTCGCGGCCGCTCGACGACGCGGCGCTGGCCGAGATGCGGCGCCGCTCGATGATTCGAAGGCGCTGGTCGCCAACGCCTCGCAACTCCTGTCCACCGTCACGCAGCTCGCCGGGGTGGTGACCATGCCGCGCGCAGCGGTCGCCTCAATCACGCATATCGAGTTCGTCGGTCTCTCAGAGAACCGCCTGCTCGTGGTGATGGTATTCAACGATCGAGAAGTGCAGAACCGCATCATCCACCTGTCGCGGCATCACACTCCGGAAGAGCTGCGCCGGGCGGCGCAGTTCCTCAACGAGCAGTTGGTCGGTCGCACGGCCGAAGTGGCGCGGCAGGAGATCCTGCGGCAACTGCAAGAGGCGCGCGAGAACATGAACGCGCTGATGCTCGATGCGATCACGGTGGCGCAGAAAATCTTTGACCAAAGTCCCGCCCCGACCAATACCAGCCTCGATTACATCGTCGCCGGCGAAACCAATCTCATGGGTGCGGCGCAGCTCAAGAGCGTCGAGAAACTGCGGCGCCTGTTCGAGGTCTTCAACGAAAAACGGGATTTCCTGCACCTGCTCGATCAGAGCTTGCACGCCGAGGGCGTGCAGATCTTCATCGGCAAGGAGTCGGGCTATCAGATCCTCGACGATTGCAGCATCATCACGGCGCCCTACAGTGGCAATGACGGCGTGATGGGCGTGATCGGGGTGATCGGTCCCACCCGCATGGCCTACGAGCGCGTCATCCCCATCGTCGATGTTACCGCTCGTCTCCTCGGTTCAGCCCTCAGCGCCCGCCGGGGTTGACCCCGAGCCCCCTTGAAAAGCACCCCGGGCGCCCCTACATCGCCCGTGAGGCGAGCGTTCACATCGAGGCATCAGGGAAGTCACATGGGCGAACCCGATTCATCGTCCTGCAGTCCGTTTCAGGTCGGCACCGACGGCGCTTCAGCCGCTGGCAGCGGCGCAACGGGCCCCGACAACGAGCTTGCTGCGGCGCGCGCAGCCTTGGCCGACGCACAGTTGCAGGCTCAGAGCGCCAAGGATCAGGCGCTGCGGGCGCTCGCCGAACTCGATAACGTGCGCAAGCGTGCGCAGCGCGATGTCGAGTACGCGCATCGCTATGCGCTCGAGAAATTCGTGCAGGAATTGCTGCCGGTCAAAGACAGCCTCGACCTTGGCATCGAAAACGCCGGGCGGGCGGACGTGGCGGCGCTCACCGAAGGCCAGAGGGCCACGCAACGGCTGCTCGCCAAGGCGCTCGAGCGCGCTGGGATCGTCGAGCTGGATCCCGTGGGCGAGCCTTTCGATGCGAATTTCCACGAGGCCATGGCGGCGCAACCCTCGGCGACCGCGGAGCCGAACTCGGTCCTCGCGGTGGTGCAGCGTGGCCACACCCTGAACGGTCGACTGTTGCGCCCCGCGCGAGTCATCGTCGCGAAGGCGCCGAACTGACGCGTATGGCGGGCCGCCGTATCGGATCGCATTGAAAAGCCGGCCTAGCGCCCCCACTTAATCAACCAATTGAAACCAGCGCGGCGAGTGCGCCGCAACGGAGAAACATCATTCAATCAAATAGTTTCTTTTGAATTTACAGTCA
>SXGR01162239.1_pt1 | contig 12127 bp, 12 predicted proteins | sample 3174711 | NCBI WGS metagenome assembly SXGR01 (sample SAMN11356860, study PRJNA531348) | freshwater metagenome | isolation source: freshwater sample F1-60 | place: China: Fuxian Lake, Yuxi | collected 2017-12-25
GTGCAGGCGCAGGTACTCAAGCTCCTCGAGGAAATCCGCGAGCGACTGAACCTTGCGATGCTTTTCATCACGCACGACCTGCGCGTTGCCTCGCAGGTCTGCGACCACGTTGCCGTGATGTCGCAGGGACGCGTGGTCGAGTACGGCCCGGCGGGACAGGTCTTCGGCGCGCCCGCACACGAATACACGCGCGCCCTGTTTGCCGCCGCCCCTGGGCGACAATTCGAGTTCGGCGCAGCGAATGCTTGACGAGGCGGCGATCCGCGCGGCGCTCCCCCCTATGGAGGTGCGCGTCGTTGATTCCTGCGCGTCGACCAACGCGGATCTGCTCGCAGGCGACGCGACGCCGGCGCTGCTCGTCGCGGACCACCAGACGGGCGGGCGCGGCACGCGCGGGCGCCGCTGGCATGCCGCGCCGGGGGCGGGATTGCTGATGTCACTGCGGCACCCGCTGGACCGTCCATTACGCGAATTGTCGGGACTGTCGCTCGCTGCCGGCGTCGCGGTACTGCGCGCCCTGCGCACGCTGGGTGTCCCCGCAGTCGAGCTGAAGTGGCCAAACGACATCCTCACCGGTGGAGCAAAGCTGGGCGGCATCCTCGTCGAGACGCGCATGCAGGGCGGTCGCGTGCTCGCCGTGATCGGCTGCGGCCTGAACTGGAACGCGGCGCCGCAGGGACTGCCGCTGCGCCTTGCGGCCGCCTCGCTGGCGGATTGCCTGCATCCGCCGCCCTCGCGCAACACGGGCGCGGCGGCAATCGCGCGCGAACTGCTCGCTGCGATCGGGGAGTTCGAGCGAGATGGGCTCGCAGCATTCCACGGCGAATGGGAAGCCGCGCATGCCCATGCCGGCCGCAGGGTACGCGTGCGGCTTGCCGGTGGACGAGTGCTCACCGGCACCGCGGAAGGCCTGGAACCCGACGGCAGTCTGAAGCTGCGCACCCGCCGCGGGCTGCGCACGGTGCAGTCTGGAACCGTGAGGCCGGTTTGAAGGCCGGCACCGTGAGCGCTGCATGAACCTTGTCATCGACGCCGGCAATTCGCGCGTGAAATGGGGCTGGCACGATGGCGTGGCGTGGAAGAGCGTGTCCACGGTTTCGCTCATCGAGTTTGCCGCCGGCGGCCACGACATCAACCCCTTCGCCACCACGCACGCTGACCCGACCAGCATCGTCATCTCGAACGTCGCCGGCGACGGCGCGCACGAGCTGCTGGTGAACTGGACCGGCATCTTCGACGCCGAGCCGCGCTGGGTGAAGGGCCTGCCCGAGCAGTGCGGCGTGCGCAACATGTACGAGCGCCCCGAGCAGCTCGGCCCCGACCGCTGGGCCGCGCTGATCGCCGCGCGCACCCTCGAGAAGGGTGCCTGCCTGGTGGTAAACGCCGGCACCGCGACCACCGTGGACATGCTCTCGGCCGATGGCGCGTTCCTCGGCGGGCTCATCCTGCCCGGCGTGGAGCTGATGCGCTTCGTCCTTCACGAGCACACGGGAAAACTGCCGATCCAGGAAGGCGGCTTCCAGCGCACGCCGAGAAACACGCTGGACGCGATTGAGAGCGGCTGCCGCCACGCGCAGGCCGGCGCGGTGGAACGCATGTTCCGGATCGCCGGCGAGGGCACGCAGTGCATCATATCGGGAGGCGCCGGGCCGGCACTTATCGAGCGGCTGGATATTCCCTGCCGCTACTTCGAGAACCTGGTTCTGGAAGGCCTGTCACACATCGCAAGGGGGTGATGTGAGGGTGCTGTTTCTCTTCTTCCTGCTCGCCAACCTGGCGTTTTTCGCCTGGGTCATGCTTGTGCCGGGAACCGATACCGGCACCGACCCCAAGCCGCTGCGCGCGCAGATCGACCCCGAGAAAATCCGCCTGCTGCCGGCTTCGCGGCCGGCAGCGGTACCCGCACCCCCGCCTGCGCCGAAGCCGGCGGCGCGGCCGGCAGGCTCGCCGGCCTCTGCAGGCAGTTGCATCGAATGGGGAAGCTTCACGCTTGCCGACGCCCCTGCCGCCGAACGCGCACTCGAGCCGCTTGCGCTGGGATCCCGCCTGAGCCAGCGCAACACCGAGGAAACCGCAGGCTGGTGGGTGTACATGCCGCCGCAGGGCAACCGTCAGAGTGCGCAGAAGAAGGCGGTGGAACTCAAGGGACTGGGTGTGGAGGAATGGTTCGTCGTGGCCGACGAGGGCCGCTGGCGCTGGGCGATATCGCTGGGCGTGTTCCGCACCGAGGAAGCGGCGAAAAACCGTCTGGAAGCCTTGCGCACCCGGGGGGTACGTAGCGCTCTGGTTGGTGAGCGCGAACTTCAGGTTCCGAAAATCTGGCTGCAGGCGCGAAACGCCGAAGCCGCGCAGCTCGCCCGCTGGAAGGAAATCGCACCCGCCTGGCCGGGCGCCGAATTCAGGGATTGCCCGTCTTGAACAGGGGGCCTTCCGCGGCCCCCCGTACCCCCGGCAATGCCGGCCTGCCAATACGTACTAACCGATGGAAAACTTCCCGCCAGGCACGTTCATCGCGACCATCTCGAGCAGCTTGTCGGCCCGCACCGGCTTGGTGAGATAGCCCACCGCGCCGAGTTCCTTGCCACGATCACTCCCCTCCTCCATCGAGGTGAGGAAGATCACCGGCACCCCGGCCAGCGCCGGATCCCCCCGCAGCGCGGCGACGAATTCGAAGCCGTCAATGTGCGGCATGTTCACGTCGCTGATGATGAGGTCTGGGGGCTGCTTGAGCGCCATATAGCCCGCCGCGATGGCGTCCTCGGCCACACGCACGACATAACCGGCGTTCGACAGGTGCAGCCGCAGCAGGTCCCGCAGGCTGTCATCGTCATCGACTATCAGGATGCTGGCGGCCATGGTTCGGTGGGACTGGAAACCTCGGTGGCGTGGTGCTGCTGGCGTGAATCGAACACGCGACCTCATGATTACGAATCAAGCGCTCTACCAACTGAGCTACAGCAGCGATGTTGCGGTGCGGCAACGATTTAGCCGAGGGCGAATTATACCCTCAGGCCTGCGCAGCTTCTCAGGGCTCCCGCCGGCACCGCCTGGCTGACATGTGACGTAATTCCTGCTTACAGCCGTCTGCCCGAGGATTTCACCCGTTCGTCGGGGATCGCTTCACTATTCCCGGCTCGCGAATATCATCTGCGTCATGCAAAACCCTACACTCAATGTACGCAGCGCGCGCGGGTTCACGCTCATCGAACTGATGATCGTGGTGGTGGTGGTCGCCATCCTCAGCGCCGTTGGCTACCCCTCCTACACCAGCTACATCAAGCGCGGGCAACGCTCCTCGGCCCAGCAGCTGATGGCCGACATCGCCAACAAGCAGCAGCAATACCTGCTCGACGCGAAGACCTACACCACGGCGCTGGACAGCACCGGCCTGACCATGAGTGCCGACGGCTGGACCTGCACCGCGGCCTCCTGCACCAACCCGCGCTACACGGTGACCGTCGCGGTGGACAACACCGCCAAGCCGCCGACCTTCACGATCACCGCCACACCGACGACCCTGCAGACCTCGGATGGCGTCCTGACCTACAACCAGAGTGGGCAGAAGACCCGCTCGGTATCCGGCGGCCCGAACCTCGGCTGGTAAGGAAAAAACGATGCTGCGCGCAATCGCGGATCGCAAAGCCCAGAAGGGCTTCACGATCATCGAACTGATGCTGGTGGTGGTGATCGTCGGCATCCTCGCGTCGATCGCAGCGCCGTCGATGCGCGAAATGTTGATCCGCCAGCGCGTGCGCACGGTCTCCTCCGACCTTTACGCCAGCCTCACGCTTACGCGCTCGGAGGCGATCAAGCGCAACGCCACGGTCACGCTCGGGCCGGTGTGCGCGAGCCCGCCCTGTGCTGCGACCGACTGGGTGAACGGCTGGACCGTGACCACCGTGTCGGGCGGCAGCACGATCACCATCGAGACCAAGGACGCCCCCGCCAGCGTGGTCTGGAGCGCGCCGGTATCGATCGTGTTCGGCGCCAGCGGCCGCACCACCGGCACCTCCAACGTCGAGTTCCGCTTCAGCTCGTCGGAGTACCCGAATGTGCCGATGCGTTGCATCGCCATCTCTCCCAGCGGCCGCCCGAACATCAGGACGGACTCCGACAGCAACGGCGCGAACGGCTGCACGTAATGAAAAACTTTGCCAAGCGGCAATCCGGCTTTTCGATGATCGAGGTGCTGGTTTCGCTCATGATCCTCGTGTTCGGCCTGCTCGGCTTGCTCGGCCTGCAGGCGCGCGCCCAGATCGCGGAACTCGAGTCCTACCAGCGCGGACAGGCGCTGATCCTCGTGCAGGACATGGTTTACCGCATCAATGCCAACCGCAAGGCGGGCGGCTGTTACGTGACCACCACGGCGCTGGGCACAGCCTACTCCGGAACGCCGACCTGCACCTCGGGCTCGGGAACCACCGCAACGCGCGCGGTCGCCGACGTGGACCTCGCCTCATGGAACAGCGCGCTGCTCGGCGTCAGCGAAAAGATAGGCACCACCAGCGTAGGCTCGATCATCGGCGCGCGCGGCTGCGTGAGCTTCAACGCGACCACCGGCATCTATCGCGTCGCGGTTGCCTGGCAGGGGATGGCGCCGACGATTTCACCCGCATCCGCGGATGCACTGGCGACCTGCGGCCAGAACCAGTACGGCGCCGACACGCAGCGCCGGGAAGTCAGCGTGTCCTTCCGCATTGCCACCCTTAGCTGAGATGCGCGCCTTGATCCGCCAGAAGGGACTTTCGCTGCTGGAAATGATGATCGCGATGACGATCAGCCTGTTCCTGCTGGTCGGGCTGGCGGGCATCTTCGCGAACTCCAGCCGCACGCAGAACGAACTCACCAAGACCGCGCGCCAGATCGAGGACGGGCGCTTCGCGCTCTCGCTGATCGCGGACGACGTTGCGCTGGCCGGCTACTACGGCTACTACTACTCACCATCGGCGCCAACCGCGCTCGTCGATCCCTGCGAAACGGCGACGATGGCGACGCTGAAGACCGGTCTGCAGCTGCCGGTGCAGGGCTACGACTCGCCCGCCACGCCGCCCGCTCCGCTGTCGACCTGCCTGACGGATGCCAACCACCTGAACGGCACCGACATCCTCGTGCTGCGTCGCGCGGACAGCAAGGTCACCGCGATCGGTTCGCTGTTGACCAACCAGGTCTACCTGCAGGCGAACAGCGATACCTCGAACTCCGCTAACCCCATCATCAACACCGGCACGGCGGCGAATTTCACCCTGCTGCTCAAGGACAACCTCACGGCGGCGCCAATCCGCAAGTTTCACGTGCACACCTACTTCGTGGCCCCCTGCAGCGTGCCCAATGGCGGCGGCAGCACCTGCACCGGCGCCGCAGATGATGGCGGCAGGCCCATCCCGACGCTGAAGCGGCTCGAACTCACGGTCGACAGCGGAGGCACCCGCGTGCTCGAGACCGTTCCCCTGGTGGAGGGCGTCAAGAACATGCAGATCGACTACGGCGTGGACAGCGATGCAGACGGCACGCAGGACACCTGGGTGACGACGCCGGCCGCGGTCGGCGACTGGGCGAACGTGATGGCGGTGCGGGTGACGCTTCTGGTGCGCAACGTAGAGCAGACCCCGGGGTTCACCGACTCCAAGACCTACAACCTTGGGCTCGCGGGCGACGTCACCCCCGGCGGCTCGTACCGGCGCCACGTCTACCAGTCCGTGGTGCGCCTCGTGAACCCCAGCGGCCGCAGGGAAACGCCATGAAGCGCGAAAGCGGTATGAGCCTGCTCGTGGTGCTCGTCATGCTGGTCGTGCTGACGCTGTTCGCGCTGTCGGCGATCAACCTGTCCACGTCCAACCTCAAGGTGGTCGGCAACGTGCAGGCGCGGCAGTCAAACGAGGCAATCGCGCTGCAGGCGGTCGAGACCGTGGTCGGCAATATCAACTACTTCTCTACGCCGGCTTCCTCGGTGTCCTTCACTTCCTCGGGCTACACCATCGCCTTCGGCAACCGCAGCTGCCTGTTCGCGGCCGCCGCTACGGGCTACAGCGCCGTGATCGCGATCGCCCCCGAAGACACCCACTGGGACTTCGAGGTCACCGTCACCGACGACACGACCGGGGCGCGCAGCGTGATGCGCCAGGGCGTGAAGATCCGGATGCTGGCCGGGAACTGCCCCTGAAAGATCACCGGAGTACCCAGACATGAGAACCCCATTCCTTAGGCGGCGGCTCGCCGCGCTGTTCGGCACGCTGGCGATGTTCTGCGGCGGCACATTCGCCGCATTCGACCCGGTGAACGACGACACCGACATCTTCCTCGCCAACCCGAGCTTCACCGCGACGCGGCCGAACGTGCTCGTGTTCCTCGACAACACCGCGAACTGGAGCCAGAGCGCAAGCGGCACCACGAAGTAAGCCGCGGTGCGCTCAGCGCTCAACGCGGTGATGAACGGCGTGGTCAACGACAACTTCAACGTCGGCCTCGCCCTGTTTCCCGAGACCGGCAGCCCGAACAACAACATCGACGGCGCGTATATCCGCTTCGGCATCCGCCAGATGACGACGACAAACAAGACCGTGTTCACCAGCCTGGTCTCGGCGCTCGACCAGAACGGCGACAAGGGCAACAACGCCACCTTTTCTCTCGCGATGGGCGAGATGCACCGCTACTATGGCGGCATCACCTCGTATGCCGGCTACGGCAAGAACAAGTCCGATGCGGGCGATTACGTCTACAGCGGCTCGACGCGTGTCGCGCTCGCGGGCAGCCCGCTGCCGCAGAGCGCGCTGCCCAGCGGCGCCACCCCCAGCCCCACGGGTAGCAGCACCGCGGCGGCGTATACCAGCCCGATCGCCGACGGCTGCCAGAAGAACTTCATTATCGTGGTCTCCAACGGCGAGGCCTCCGACAACGCGAGCTCGCTGTCGACCGCGCAAACCCACCTCACTTCGGCGCAGGGTTCCGCGCCGACGACGATTACGCTCACCCCCAACGGCTCGCAGGGCAACTGGTCGGACGAATACGCCAAGTTCATGGCCACGGGCGATTGCAACCTCAGCATCGCCGGCACGCAGAACGTCTTCACCTACACCATCGACGTGCAGCCGGGTACCACCGGCCAGGGCCCGGCGCATACCGCGCTGCTAAAAAGCATGGCCTCCAACGGCAAGGGCAAGTACTACGCCATCACCGACATCAGCAACACCACGCAGATCGAGGCGGCGTTCACCAGCATTTTCCAGGAAGTGCAGTCGGTGAACAGCGTGTTCGCCTCGACCACGCTGCCGGTGAGCGTGAACGTGCGCGGCACGAACCTGAACCAGGTGTATGTCGGCGTGTTCCGTCCCGATTCGGCGAAGGCGCCGCGCTGGTTCGGCAACCTCAAGCTCTACAAGTTCTCGCTCAACACCGCGACCAACGAGCTCTTCCTGTCGGATGCCACCGGCGCCGCCGCGGAGAATGCCGCCACGGGCTTCGTGTCCACGGGCGCCAAGAGCTTCTGGACCTCTACTTCCACGTTCTGGTCATTCCGCGATGCTTCGCTCAACGGCAGCGGCGGCAGTTCCGATTCGCCCGACGGCGACATGGTAGAAAAAGGCGGCGCGGCACAGCGCCTGCGCGAGGTCTACGCAACGAGCCACACCGCGCGCAGCCTGTACACCTGTACCAGCAGTGCAACGAGCGGGCTGTGCGCCAGCGGCGACCTGCTGAGCGCCACGCCCTTCAACACCACCACCATCACGCCGGGCGACCTCGGTTCGTACACCACCTACAGCATCGCTTCGCTCTCCAGTTCCGGCACCACCGCGACGGCGACACTCGGCGCAGCAACCGTCACCAACCCTGCATGGACCACCGGTACGCATACGATCACCGTGGCGGGCGCCACTCCGGAAAACTACAACGGTACCTACTCGGCGAACGTGACCTCGCTCTCGCCGGTGACCTTCACCTACACCATGGCAACCGCACCGGACGCCACCAAGGCGCGCATGACGGCGACCAACCACCAGTTGCTCACCGGCGACATCATCTGGGTCACGGGCGTATCGCCATCGGGATTCAACCAGACCTCGGTGCTGGACATGACCCGCGTCGATGCCAACAACATCGACTACACGCTCGGTGGTTCGGTGACGACGAGCGCCTCCCTGGGCAGTTCCGTGATCTGGGGCGGGCGTACGCCCCCCCTGATCTACGGCCTGCTCGGCGCGAGCACCGCGAACGTCGTGATGTCCGGGCACCTGCTGACGACCGGCACCGTGTTCGCGAACTCCTACGTCTACACCTACGGAACCATCCCCTCGCTCTACGGCGGCAACACCACCGTGCTGAATGCGGACCGCGTCACCTACCCGGCGACAATTCCCGCCAGCGGCGCGAATCTCGCCGTGGTCACCGCGTCGGGGCATCCGTTCTCCAGCGGGCAGACACTGACGATCTCGGGTTCGACGGTCACGGGATACAACGTCACCGCCGGCATAACCAAGATTGACGCCAACACCTTCGCCTATACGTCCTCGCAGACCACCGCGGCGACCAACGCCGGCATCGTTGCGGGTCACTCGATCTCGTCGATCACGCACCTGACCACTGGCGCGGCAGCCGGCCGCGACACCGCGACCGTGACCACCTCGACGGCGCACGGCTTCACCTCCGGCCAGAGCATCACCATCGCCGGCACGCCCGGCACGGTGGCCGCGGGGACCGGCTACAACGGCACCTGGACCATCACCGCCGTGCCCACCACCACCACATTCGAGATCTTCAACTCGAACGTCGACGCCGTGCCGACGCCGATGACCACCGCCGGCATGGCGGCGGGCTCCTCGGTCACGCGGATCGACCCGGCGATCGGCAACACCGGCGCCTCGATGAAATACTGGCGCACGCTGACCGTGACCGCGATCAACGCGCTGTCCTCCGCGACGGGTTCGATCACAGCGGGCCGCTCCGCGGACGGCGACACCACCTTGCGCGACAACATCGTCAACTGGGTGCGCGGCGCCGACAACATCACCGACACCACAGACGACGCCGATCTCACCGGTGTGCGTGCGGGCATACACGCCGACGTGCTGCATTCGCGGCCCGCGGTGATCAACTACAACCGCTACGGCAACGACGACGACGTCTATGCCTACTACGGTGGAAACGACGGCATCTTCCGCGCGGTGAAGGGCGGCTTTACCTCGAACGAGTCCGGGGTCAACCCGGGCGACGAACGCTGGGGCTTCATTCCCAAGGAGTTCTTCACCAAGCTGCAGCGCCTGCGCGAACAGACGCCGCTGATCAGCAGCACGAACCCGAAGGGCTACTTCTGGGACGGCTCCACCGGCGTGTACACCAAGGATGGCAACAACGACGGCAAGTACTCCGACACCAGCGTGGACAAGGTCTACCTCTATCCGGCAATCCGCCGCGGCGGCAACTTCCTCTACGGGCTGGATGTGACCACGCCGAATGCGCCCAAGCTGCTGTGGCGCAAGAGGGGTGTAAGCAGCACCGCAGCCGACACCGGCTGGGGCGAAGTCGGCCAGTTATGGTCCGAGCCCAAGGTTACGCGCAGCCTCGCGAGCCTCGGCAATACATCGAACCCGGATAACGTGGTGCTGATCTTCGGCGCCGGCTACGACAACGCCCTGGACGACATCAATCCCTGCCTGCTCGACCGCTTCACGCACACCGACGTGCGCAAGGTGCCGACGACAGGCGCCTCGATTACCTACACGGCTGCGGGTTCCTGCACCGTCTCCGGGGCGAGTGGCAGCTCGACCACGGTGAGCCGCACCAAGGGCCGCGGCATCATGGTGGTGGACGCCTTTAACGGCAATGTCATCTGGCAGGCGGGCGCCGCGCCCGTGGGCGCAACCCACAACCTCACGGTGCCGGGAATGACCTGCGCGATCCCCTCGGACGTTGCCATCCTCGACAAGAATCGCGACGGGATCGGCGACCGCGCCTACGTCGGAGATGTCTGCGGCAACGTCTGGCGCGTCGACATGTCCTCGTCAAACTTCGCCAACTGGCGCGTGACCAAGATCGCCGCGCTTTCGGGCACCGACGACACGGTCATCACCGACAAGCTGAAGTTCCTGTTCCCGCCCGACCTGGTGTTGTCCACCGACACGAGCAACTACACCGCGGTGCTGATCGGGGCGGGCGACCGCGAGCATCCGTTCGACACCACGGTGCAGAACGCGTTCTTCATGATCAAGGACCGCGACAGCAGCGACCCGACCACGCCGGCGATGGGCGCCGAGAACAACACCACCCGCAACGCGGCCGGCGCCATCGCCGGCGCGACGGCGAACCCGGTCGCGAAGTCGGACCTCGCGAATGCGACCAGCGTGAACGCGGTGAACGACTACGGCTGGTACATCAACGTCCTCGGCGGTGAGAAGAACGGCGGCGGCAGCTGCGGGTCCAACCTGGGCATCGCGCGCACCTACCTCGTCAGCTTCGAGAACGCGGCGGCGACCACGGACCTGAAGTCCCTGGGAACGCTGTCCACGGCCAACCGCTCGACCATCGTTGCGGGCGGCGGCTACCTGCCGACGCCGGTGCCCGCGGTGGTCGACCCGAACAGCGGCACCTCGGCGGCGGGCACGCCCTACCAGGTCGTGTGCTTCGGCATCCACTGCGTGCCGCCCGCGGGAACGACGCTCAACGCCCGCCTGCGCACCTACTGGTACAAAGAAGTCGAATGAATCCGGCGCGCCCGGATCCGGCGCGCCGGATCCGGGCAGCGCGCGACTGGCTCCTTGCCTGGGCAGCGGTTCTCGCCCACCCCGAACGTCACGGCTATCGCGAACGCTCGATCGCCTGGCTCGTCCTCGCGCTGCTGCTGTCGTTTTCGGTGCACCTCGTTCTGCTGTCGACGCTCGCAGCGGTGCCGCCCCATTACGGCCAGCGGCTGCACCTGTCGCTATCCGCGAGACTCGCCCCGGCAGCGCTTGAGGACGCGCCCACGCGCATCGTCGAGCACCCGTACCCCGAGGTCCGCGCAACACCCGATCCGGCCGCAACCGCCGACGCCGCGCCGGCGGAAAAGGCGCCCGAACCTGCGGCAGCCGAGCCCGCAAGCGAAACCCGCCAGTCGCTTGTCCTCCCCGAACAGTACTTTCGTACGCGCGACCTGGATTCTCCGGCTCAGCCGATCGGCAGGGCCCCTCTTTTTTACCCCGAGGGCGCGTTCCACCACCGGCTGCGCGGTATCGTGCGCCTGCGCGTTTTCATCGGCGCGGACGGCTTCGTCGAGTCGCTGGAAGTGCTTTCATCCGCGCCGCAGAACGTGCATTTCGAGGAAGCCGCACAGAATGCGATGCGCATGCTGCGTTACACGCCGGCGCTGAAAGACGGCCAGCCGGTGCGCAGCCAGAAAGTCATCGAAGTGACCTTCGATCCGGACGAGGTTCCGCGCCGCTAGCCCCGCGTGGATCAGGGACGCGCGAGCTCGCGAGGCAGCGTGAACACCACGTGCTCGGTGATGCCTTCCAGGCGCTGCACCTTGCGCGCGCCGAACTCCAACAGCCGCTCGATCAACTCGTTCACCAGCACTTCGGGGGCGGAAGCCCCGGCGGTGACGCCGACGCGGCGCTTGCCGGCAAACCACTCCTGCTTGAGGTCGTCCGCGTCGTCGACCAGGTAGGTCTCAATGCCGATGCGCTGTGCGACTTCGCGCAGGCGGTTGGAATTCGAGCTGTTCGGCGAACCGACGACGATGACGATGTCGCACTTCGGCGCCATGAACTTCACCGCATCCTGCCGGTTTTGCGTCGCGTAGCAGATGTCGTCGTGCTTCGGGCCACGGATCTCCGGATACCGCGCGCGCAGCGCCGCGACGACGACCCCGGCGTCGTCCACGGACAGCGTGGTTTGCGTCACGTAGGCGAGCTTCGCGGGATCCCGTACCTGGAGCGTCGCCACGTCGGCTGCGGTCTCGACCAGATGCATGTCGGCTTCCGCTTGCCCCATGGTGCCTTCGGCTTCCGGATGCCCGCGGTGGCCGATCATGATGATTTCGTAGCCGGCCTTGAGCATTTTCGAGACTTCCACGTGCACCTTGGTCACCAGCGGACACGTGGCATCGAAGATCTTGAGGCCGCGCGCTTCGGCCTCGCTGCGCACCGCCTTCGGCACGCCA
>SXGR01530764.1_pt1 | contig 12119 bp, 10 predicted proteins | sample 3174711 | NCBI WGS metagenome assembly SXGR01 (sample SAMN11356860, study PRJNA531348) | freshwater metagenome | isolation source: freshwater sample F1-60 | place: China: Fuxian Lake, Yuxi | collected 2017-12-25
GTCGTCATCGACGGCGAGCTCCAGGAAGAAGCGGTCTCGGCTGAGGAGCATGCGAAGCTGCGGATGCCGCGCCTGACGATGACGTCGCCGCCGCAGGGCGACACCGGCGCCGTGGCCGAAGCCGCGCGTCTGCTGGTGAACGCGCAGAACCCGGTCATCATCGCGGACCGCGCGGCGCGGACCCCGGCGGGGCTCGCGCGCCTCATCGAGCTCGCTGAAGTCCTGCAGGCGCCGGTGATCGACCAGGGCGGCCGCATGAATTTCCCGTCGCGGCATCCGCTGAATCAAAGCGACAACGGGCGGCCGCTCGTGACCAACGCCGACGTCATCCTCGGCCTCGAGCTGTTCGATTTCTGGGGAACGACGAATACGCTGCGCGACGTGAAGCACCGCGTGGCGCGGTCGCTCCTGAAGCCGGGCGCGAAGCTGATCAGCATCACGGCGTCGGATCTCTTCACGAAGTCGAACTACCAGGACTTCCAGCGCTATCCCGAGGTGGACCTGGCGATGGCGGCCGACGCGGAAGCGACGCTGCCGTCGCTCATCGAGGCGTGCAGGAAGCTGATCACCGCCGACCGCCGCCGCGTGTTCGACGATCGCCGCCGCGCGCTTGCCGATTCCCACCAGAAGATGGAGAGGGCCGCGCGCGAAGAGGCCGCCTACGCGTGGGATGCCTCGCCGATCAGCACCGCGCGTCTCTGCGCAGAGCTGTGGGAGCAGATCCGGACCGAAGACTGGTCACTCGTCTCCGAGAGCGGAAACACCAGCGGCTGGGCCAAGCGCCTCTGGGACTTCAGCAAGCACTACCAGCACCTCGGCGACTCGGGCGGCGCGGGCGTCGGCTACGGCGCGCCTGCGGCGGTGGGCGGCGCGCTCGCGAACCAGCGGCACGGGCGCCTCTCGGTGAACATCCAGGGCGACGGCGACTTCCTCTACGCGCCCGGCGTCTGGTGGACGGCCGCGCACCACCGCATCCCTCTGCTCACGGTGATGCACAACAACCGCGCGTATCACCAGGAAACGATGCACCTGCAGCGCATGGCGAACCGCCACCAGCGGGGCGCGACGCGGTGGAACATCGGCACGACGATCGACGATCCGAACGTGGACTACGCGAAGATCGCGCAGGGCATGGGCGTCTGGGCGGAAGGGCCCGTCACCAACCCGAACGAGCTCGGGCCGGCCATCCGCCGCGCGCTCGCCGTCGTCAAGAAGGGCGAACCGGCGCTGATTGACGTCGTCACGCAGCCCCGGTAAGTGGAAGAAGTAGAGAAGTAGAGAAGTAGAGAAGTGGAAGAAGTGGAAAAAGTGAAGACGTCCCTGATACTGGCGGTCGCGCTGTTTGCGGCGATGACCTTGACCGCTGTTGCGCAAACGCCCGCGCCGGCGGGGCAGCCCTCAGCGGCGACGGTCGAGGAAGGGAAGAAACTCTTCGTCAGCTACGGCTGCTACCAGTGCCACGGCTACGAGGCGCAGGGGTCGAGCGCCACCGGCCCGCGTCTCGGCCCGCGGCCACTCCCCTACGCCGGCTTCTCGCGCTACGTTCGCCGCCCGGCGGGCCAGATGCCGCCGTACACGGTGAAGACCATGGCGGACGCGGACCTCGAGAAGATCTACGCGTTCATCCAGACCCGGCCGGCGCCAAAGGCGGTCGACAGTATTCCGCTACTTGCAAAGTAGAAAAATAGAAAAGTAGAAAGTGGACGAAGTAGAAGAGCCTTTCCTCTAAGCGGGCCGATTCGCCAGCAGGAAAGTGCGAACGTGGCGCACCGCCACCGGGATCTTCTCCGGGGTGTCTTTCCAGGGGTACATGCTCAGTTGGCCTTTTGGCGCGAGCATCGCGCTCTCGATCGCCACCGCCAATGAATGCCCCGCGGTGTCGTCGGGCAGGACCAGGACCGGCGTCTGGCAGGCCCTCACGAAATCGCGCGTCACCGTGAGCACGAAGTCAGGGTTGTTGCGGAACATGCGAGTCAGGAATTGGTCGGCCGCTTCCGCCGTGATGTCGGGGCGCCGTGTGACCAATGGTGCGGCCCACCCGGTTGACTGACTCTCGTAAAGGGCGTTCGGCAGCTCCGGCCGGAACCCGACCGGCTGCGCGGGCACCGCTGCGACAACGCGATTCGGCGCCCGCTTGATGAGGTTCCAGATGAATGGACCCGCGATGCAGAAGCCGAGCACCATGAACCTGTCGATCCCCAGGTGATCCATCAGGCCGAGATGGTCGTCGGCGTAGGAATCCCAGGGCCGATCGATCTCGAGCGGGCCGGTGGACTGACCGGCTGAGTTGCGCAGGTCAGCGTAGATGCAGCGGAAGTCTCCCTTGAACGCCTCGATCGTGTTGAAGGGATTGCCGCCGCGGATGCCGGCGATCGTCGAGCCGTTCAACCCGCCGCCCGGGATGAGCAACAGCGGGAAGCCCGAGCCTGTCTCCTCATAGCGGATACGGACATTCCCTCGCTGGTAGAAGCGTCCGCTTTCACCGTTGCCACTCTGCTGCATGAGCACCATATTATTTCGCCTTGCTCGCGGGATCGCGAAACAGGGAATTGTAGCTGTCGACCTCATTCATCGGCGCGCAGATGCCTTCCGTGATTCCGGAAAACAACCCGTACCAGCCATAAAAGGTCGTGGCGTCGCGGGTGACCCGCTTGAAGGTCTTCACGTCTGACACCCACGGCTCCTTGTAGAACGTCGGATCGTACATCGTCATCCGCAGCTCGATGGTGTCGGGACCGGTGCGCGTGTACCGTTCCTCGATGCGCGCGCCGCTGCTCTTGGGAAAGCCAAAGATATCGATCCACGCCCGGTCGTCGAGGCCGACCGTGTTCATGACGAGGGTATTGCCCTGCCATCCGCCTGCCGTGTGCCCGTACCAGGCCGGTCCGAGGTTTTCGAGGTTGACGCCCGACGGTACGGGCCGGCCGTCCATCCACAGCTCGCGCAGCGTCCGTTCCCATTGAAAGAGCTGGAGGAGACGGCCTGCCGTCTGCACGAATTCAACGGGTTCGGGGTCGAGCAGGAGCCGTGGAAAGCCGTTCGGGTTGCACTTGTGCGCAGGGTCGTTGCCGAGAGACGGGACGGTCACCGCGCGGACAAAGCCGGGATGCTCACCGTTCAACGGTTGCCCGAGCAGGCGTCCACGCGTCGGCTTGTTGGCGTTCAGTCTGGCCTCGCCCTCTGGCGTCATCGGCGGCACTGTGGCGCTGATGCTGCGATGCCCTGAGATGGTCCAGATGCCGGAGAGATCGCGTGGATTGAACTGGGGCTGCGCGCTCGCGGCCGACGCCCCCCACAGCACAAGAGCCGCCGCCAGCGCTGACGTGAGTGCGGGAGTTCGCATATCGCCTCGGCCCTAGTCGACCGGATTGCCGCGTTCGCGCGACATGATTTCCTTGCCGTCGGCGAGGATCACCTTCACCACGATGCCGAGCGGCGCCCCGTTGACGGCCGGATTGACGATGGCCGTGACCGGATCGCCGACCTTGAGCGTGTTCCGGTTGTAGCCCTGGGTGGCGAGCGTGTGGACATTGCTGTTCTCGAACGCCCACGTGACCACCTTGCCCGCCTCGTCTTTCACGTCGATGTAAATCAGCACGTGCGGGTTCTGCCACTTGACCTGCGAGACGGTGCCTTTCAGCGTAAGCCGCGCCTTCATGTCGTACGCCAGTCCGCGGCCGTGATGCGCCCCCAGCGGCGGTGACACGATCGTCACGATGACCAACATCAGCAAAAGTGTGCGCAATCTCTTCATCGCTGCCTCCGGCGGCTCAGAACGCGTACTTGATCCCGAACTGCATGATGCGTGGATCGCCGGCCATCGTCGTGATTCGGCCAAACGTGCCCGCGCTGAAGTTCAGGTTGGGGTTGCCCCAGTTGAAATTGTTGAGCAGGTTGAACACCTCCACGCGGAGCTCGAGCTCCTGCGTGGACGGCAGCGCCACCAGCCTCGACACGGCGAGGTCAACCTTCCAGAACCCCGGTCCCTTGATGCTGTTGCGCTCGTGAGTGCCGAAGGTGCCGTTGGCCGGCTGCGCGAAGGCCGCTCGGTTCAGATAACTCGCCAGTGACTTCTCCCCATAGACATCGTCAGAGACCTGGTTGACGCGCTGATTGGCCTGGCCGTTGAACGCGCCGTCGCGGCCGCTCAGCACGGTCATCCAGTTACCCGAACGCGCGTTGACGATGCCGGAGAGGCGCCAGTTGGAGGCGAGCAGGCCCAGCACGGGGCTGTCGACGGCAGGCGTCACATACCCCACTGTGCCGTTGGCCAGGTGGGTACGGTCCCCGTCGCAGTGCCCGTAGTCGTAATCGGGGTCGGCGGGATTGATGTACCCGACCCCGAACTGGGCGTTGGGCACCATCTCGAGGCCGACACAGCGCGACAGGGTGTAATTGCCGTTGACGCTCACGCCGCTGACGGAGCGGCGCTGCATCGACAGCTTCAGGCCGCGATATGTCTGCGTCCCGACCGAGGCATGGCTGTCGAGGTTGCTGATCAACCGCGCCGACGCTGGATTCTCGCCGGAGAGCGACAGCGTGCGCCGCGAATTCAGATTCGCGTTCGTGGTGCAGACGGGGAACGACACCGCCTGGATCGTGCATGGACCCAGGCCCAGATACACGCCGGGGTTGAGCGCGACGAGACCCCAGAGGCGGTCCGAATAGCTGCCGAGATAGCTGATCGATGCTCCCCAGTCCGTGCCGATCTGTTGTTCGACGCTGACGTTCCATGACTGCACACGGGGCGCGTTGATGTTCGGATCCATGGCCGAGAACGTCCCGCCAACGGGGTACAGGGTGTCCGGGCCGGTGAGAATCGGGTGCGGGTTGCCGCCGACATCCCGATAGGGATCGTCGAACAGCCCGGCCGGGTCGCTGATCAGCGTGCGGTTGCCGAACGGCGGCGCCGCGGCGAGGTTGTTGAAGTACTCGCCGCCCGGGTAGTCATACATGAGTGCGTACGACGAGCGGAGCGCCATGCGGCCGTTGCCGCGCACATCCCACGCCAGGCCCACGCGCGGGGAGAAGTTCGTCCACTTCTTCTCCAGGCCCGACGTGCCGGGAGGAAACCCGGCGTCGCCGGGGTAGATCAGGCCGGCCGGCGCGTTGAGGAACACCGTGCTCCTGCCGTTGGTGCGGAACAGGTCGCGGTCGAAGAGGGTGTTGGCGCCACGGGTGAGGTTCTGGCTGAAGAACGGCTCCCACCGCAGGCCCGCGTTGACGGTCACCCGGCTCGACGCGCGCCACGTGTCCTGCGCGTACAGCCCCGTATACCACTGGTAGTAATCAACGCCCGAGAGGCCGGATTGATCGATGGTGGCGACGCGCCCGAGGAGCATGTCCGCCAGCCCCAATCCCGACGCCTGGCCGGTGAAGTTCCATTGCCCGCCGCCGCGCGCCCACGTCTTGAACGAGACGCCGAAGCGGGCGACGTTTCCGCCAAGCGCGATCTGGTGGTTGCCCCGCACCAGCGTCAGGTCGTCATTGATCTGGAAGGAGTTGTTGTCGGCGATCCCCCTGGTCGCGGTCGCCGCCGCGATGTTGAACCCGCCGGTCACGACCACGATCATCGAGCCCGGCACGTAGGTGGCGGCCTTGATGCCGAGCGATGGCGGATCGAAGTACGGGTCGTTGTCCCGGTTGACCGCGGTGCGGTTGAACGCAAACCGCAGCGCGTTGACCATGCTGTTGCCGAAGACGGTCGTATCGCCGATGGTGAGCGACTGCGCCAGATTATCGATGGACGGAAGCGTCGTCGTCAGCACATTGCCCGTCGTGCCGAACGCCGACGGTTTCTTGTCGCGCGATGCCATGTACCGGCCGAATATGGAGTGGTTGCCACCGAGCTGATAGTCCACGCGCCCGACGTACTGTCCCTCGTCGCGATCGTCGGGCTGGCTGTACGTGATCTGGCCGCAGGGATCGGTCGTCTTCGGCAGAAAGCCGGCCATCTTGACCGCGGCCGGACTGAACCGCGCGGGATCGATGCGATTGCCGACGAAGCCGGCGCCGAGGTTGACCTGGCGGCCCTGGCACGCGGGCGAGGCGAACGTGCTGAAGTCGCCGGCCAGCATCGCCGGCGTCGGGACGAAGGCGATGAGGTCGGGCGGTGTCTGGCGGGTCCTGGTGCCCTGGTACCCCGCGAAGAAGAACAGCCGGTCACGGACAATCGGTCCGCCGAGGGTTGCGCCGTACTGGTTGCGCTTCAAGCCATCGTCGAAGCGCTTGCCGTCGGGACCGATCCCCGCAAACGGGCTCGTCGCGTTGAAGCGCTTGTCGCGAAGGAACTCGAACGCGTTGCCGTGAAAGGCGTTCGTTCCCGACTTGGTGACCGCGTTCACCGAGGCGGCCGACCGCATGCCGCTTTGCGCGGCGAGACCGCTCGTCGCCACGCGGAATTCCTGCAGCGCATCCGGGAACGGCAGCGGCAGGCTCGCGGAGTTCTGCGGATCGTTGTGGACGGCGCCATCGAGCAGATACGCGACGCCGAACTGCAGCCCACCGGCGACCGAGATGTTGACGCCGCCCTGGAAGTTCCGGCTGTTCGGCCGTCCCGTCTCCACGGCCGCGCCGGCGAGCACGATCAGATCCGTGACCTGGCGCCCCTGCAGCGGCAGCTCGACGATCCGCTCCTGTTCGACCACGGCGCTGATGCCCGCGCTCCGGACGTCGACGATCGGCGCGGCGGCTTCGACCGACACGGTCTCCTCGACGTTGCCGACGCCGAGCGAGGCGTTGATCGTCGGCTTCGCATCGACCTGCAGCACGATGCCAGTCTGGACGTAGGTGCGGAATCCCTGCAGCGACACTTCCAGCCGGTAGGGACCGGTCGGCAGATTCGGCATGACCCAGGTGCCGGCATCGTCGGTGACGACCGTTCGCGTGGCTCGAGTGTCGGTCTGCGTGGCAGTGACGGTGACTCCGGGGAGTATCGCGCCACTCTCATCCGTGACCCGGCCAGCGAGTTCGGCCGCGGCCTGCGCCCAGGCGGGGGTGCTGGCGAGAAGAAGAACGAACGCGCCGACGACGACGTCGTGGATGGTGCGCATCATTCACCTCAATCGGGGTTGAGCGGCCTGCCGGGGTGATTCGGTTACGGGCTCCACCAATCTGGCGTTGCGGTCGACCGCTGTGGGAGCAGCCGGGTGCCGTCCTCCTTGGTCACCTTGCCAAGCCACGCAAACGGCTGGCCCGGGATCGGGAAACCCTCGACGGTGACCTGGTCGCCGATGTTGAGCGAGTCCTTCCTGACACCTTCACGGAGAAGCCAGGCCGCCGGCGTACTTTCGAAGCGCCACACGACGAGCTTGCCGTCTTTGTCCGTGGTTTCGAGATAGAGCTGGCTGTGCGGGCTGCGGTACTCCCACCGGACGACCTTGCCCTGGATCCTGACGAAGTCCTTCTGTTCCTTGGAGTAGTACGTCGTGGAGTGATGCGCGAAGGTCTCCACCGTCCATCCGAGTGCGACGGCCACAATGACGACCGTGACTCTCGCCGCCGATAGCGCTCGTAACCACCGTCTCATTGTCCGGCCCTCATCGTGGCTGCCGCGTATTTGTCTATTTGTCAGGTGGATACTTGGACTTGTGCCATTGCGCCCCCCACCTGGAATCCTGGGGGTCGCAGTCATACGGAGTCAGCTCCTCCTTCCGAACGGTCCATTCCCAGCCGTAGCGGTAGGGCTGCTTCAACGTGAGCGGATCCTCGGACACAGAATCGAGCTTCAGCGTGTCGCCGTCCCGCCAATACCGTTCGGTCGTTTTCTTCAGCGTGGACCCCGGAATCCACCGGTTGGCGGCGAAGCCCCTGGGATCGAAGGCGAACCGGGTCGTCTCGACGACCAATCGAGATCCCTCGTACCGGCCGACCGAATGTCCCTGATTGGTGTAGTCGTTGTTCGCCGGTTCGGGATGACCGTGACCCTCCAGCCAGATGGTTCGAACGATGTCCATCTTCTCGTAACGAATGACTACGCGGTCCGCTTGCTGAATGATCTGAAAGTCGTAATTGTCGTTAATCAGCCCGGGTATCGGCGTCGCGCTGCAGTCATAGGTGGGATTGAGCGCGTCGTCGAACGCCTTTTCGAACCCGGCTGCGCGGTTCGTCGGTATCGCCGGCTGATTGGGCTTGCCGTTGAGGGGCCCCTTCCGGTGCCAGATCCCCGTGAGAGGGGGGATGGCCGACGAGGCGGCCGCCGACTGGGCGTTCAGACGCGCCGCAGGCCGTTCAGCGATGACGACGAATAGCGCCGCGGCCACGGCGCCCATGGCGAGCGCCCTTCCGCCGGATCTCTGTGTGCCGTTCCTGGTGCGCGTCATGGGGTCGCTCCCACTCACGGTGTTCGACGAGACGCGGGAACCATAGTTCAAGGACCGGCCTGTGTCATCACTTTTCTACTTCTCCCCTTTTCTACTTCTCCACTTCTCCACTGAGTCCCCGGCGGATGCCTTCGATGAAGGTATCGATGTTCTTCCGCGCGATGCGATCGAGCAATCCCTGAGGGCCGAACGCCGCGAGCTTGCCGCCGATGGTCACATCGCCTTGCCAGTGGACCGTCGTCTCCCCGCCCTCCCCGGCGTCGAGTCTGAAGCTCGTCACCATGTCCACGACGCTCGCCAGGCCGGTGCCCCTGCCGACGACGGTGGTGCTGAGCGGCGGCTGGCGGTCGCGGATCTCCAGCTTCATCACCACGTCGCCCTTGATGTGCGATACGCCGACCCGCGCGGTCACGGTGAAGTGGTCGGCGTCGTGGATGACAACGTCGCGGACGTCGGGCATGTACCGGCTGACGACAGCCGGATCGGTGAGGAACGCGTAGACGGTCTCGGGCGGCGCGTTGACGGCGAAGTGTCCTTCGAGGTGCATGAGTTTAGGGTGCCTGAAGTGCCTAGAGTGCCTGAGGTGCCTACATGTGCAGCGTCTCAATGTGCTCGCCGCTGGCGCGGGCGGTGGCGGCGTCGAAGGCGCGGCGGAAGAGCACGCCGGCGAGATGGCGTTTGTAGTCGACGCTGCCGCGCGTGTCTTCGAACGGGCTCGCGGCGTCGCGCACGAGGCGCTCGGCTTCAACGAGCAATTCCTCCGATGCGACCTGTCCGGTGAGGACGGCCTCCGCGGCGCGCGCCCGGAACGGCGCCGGGCCCAGCGCACCGAAGCTCATCGCCACCGCGGCGCATCGCCCGCCGTCCTGGAGCGTGACCTGCACGCCCGCGCTGGCGACCGCGAAATCGCCCGCCCGCTTCTCGAACTTCGCATACGCGCCGCCGCACCGACCGTCGGGTATCGTCACGGCGACGTGCGTGATCATCTCGTTCGCGGCAAGCTGTGTCGTGTAGGCGTCGACGATGAAGACGGCGAGCGGGAGCGTGCGGACGCCGTCGGGACCGGCGATGGTGACGTGCGTGTCGAGCGCGAGGAGCGCGGCGGGCCAGTCGCCCGCCGGGTCCGCATGCGCCAGGCTGCCGGCGACGGTGCCGCGGTTCCTGACCTGCACGTCGGCGGTGAGCTGCGCGGCGTCGTACATAATCGGCAGGTGCTCGCGGACGATCGACGAGGCGGCGACGTCGGCGTGGCGGCAGAGCGCGCCCAGGAGCAGGCGGTTGCCGTCGCGGCGCAGCCCGGCAAGCTCGTCGATGCCGTTGACGTCGATCAGGCAGCGCGGGCTGGCGATGCGCAGCTTCATCATCGGGATGAGGCTCTGCCCGCCGGCCAGCAGCCTGGCCTCGTCGCCGTGATGCACGAGCAGCGCAATGGCTTCGTCCACGGTCCGCGGCGTGACGTACTCGAATTCAGCTGGATACATGAGAATCGACGTCTTTAATCACATCATCACGCCGCGTTACCGCGCGCGCCGGCTCGAGATCGCGCCGCCGCAGCTCCGGCTGCAGGACCAGGAACGTGTCATGCCGACGCTGTTCGATCTCGATGCGCGGCTGCGCGTCATGGACACGGCCGGCCCCGGTTACGCGCAGATCATCAACACCGCCAACCCGCCGGTTGAAGCGTTCGCCGGCCCCGAGGCGGCGCTGGAGCTGTCGCGCATCGCCAACGACGAGATGGCCGAGCTCGTGGCGCGCCATCCGGATCGGTTCCTCTCCGCGGCAGCCTGTGTCCCGATGAATAACATCGACGGCGCGCTGGACGAGCTCGAACGCGCGGTACGCCAGCTCGGGTTCCGCGCGGTACAGATCTACACCGACGTCCAGGGCCGCCCGCTCGACGAGGCCGAGTTCGCGCCGGTGTTCGACCGCGCGGTAGCGCTGGACATTCCGATCCTGCTGCACCCGGTGCGCGGCCCGAACCGGCCGGATTATCCCGGCGAGCAGGCCAGCCGCTTCGACTCGTGGCGCATCTTCGGCTGGCTCTACGACACGGTCGCGGCGATGACGCGCCTGGTGTTCTCCGGCATCTTCGACCGCCACCCGGACGTGAAGATCGTCACCCACCATCTGGGCGGCTTCGCGCCGTACGCCGCGGAGCGGATTCGCGAGGGGTACGACAAATACCTGAAGGCGGCGCAGGCGCGGAACGAGCCGGTGCCGCTGGCCGCGCATCCCTACGACTACTTCCCTCGCTTCTACGCCGACACGATCACGATCGGCTCGGTGCCGGCGCTCGAGTGCGGGCTGGCCTTCTTCGGCGTGGACCGCGTGATGTTCGCCACCGACATGCCGTTCGACACGGTCGGCGGGCGGAAGTACATCGAGGTCGCGCTGCAGGCCATGGAGGCGCTCGACGTCTCCGACGCCGACACGCAGAAGATCTTCGAGGGAAACGCGCGTCACGTGTTCCGCCTCTGAATCAGCTGCCAGACGCGCTCCGCCGACAACGGCAGGTGCCGGATCTTTACGCCGAGCGGCGATAGCGCATCCTCCACCGCGCTCGCGATCGCCGCCGGCGACGGAATCGCCGCGCCCTCTCCTGCCGCCTTCTGCCCCAGCGTCGTATACGGATCGGGAATCGGGTAGTGCTCCACCTCGATGTGCGGCGTCTCGAGCGTCGTCGACTTGCCGTAATCGAGCAGCGTCAGCGTGAGGAGCTGCCCGTCGGCGCCGTAGACGAACCCCTCGCCGAGCGCCACCGAGATGCCGTGCGCGGCCGATCCGTAGATCTGCCCGTCCACCACCGCCGGATTGATCATCGTACCGTTGTCGCTGACGATGACGTAGCGCAGCACGGTGACGCGTCCGGTCGCGGTGTCCACGTCGACGAGCGCAGCATGCGCCGCCGAGGAGAACGTGTACTGCGCGCGGACGCGGCCCTCGCTGTCGGGCAGCATGCGCGGGTTCGCGTGCGGGTGGCTGTGGTAGTAGGTCGCCTCGAGGCCCGGCTCGAAGCCGTCCGGCAGCAGCGCCTGGTTCCCGTACGCAATCTTGCCGAGCTGCGCGAACGTGATGGAGCCGGACGGCCCATAGACGACGCCGTCACGGACGCTGAGCACGTCGCGGTCGGCGTCGAGCAGGTGCGCGCCGAGCGTAAGGATCTTCTCGCGCACGCGCCCGGCGGCGCCGTGTACGGCGCCGACGTCGTAGAGATGAAAGTTGTTGCCGCTGTTGGCGCACGACACGCCCCACGGCGAGAGCGTCGAGTCCCACCCGCCGCTGGCAGAAATGCGGTCGGGCGATACGCCCAGCACGTCGGCCACGATCTGCCCGGCCGTCGTCTCGTGCGACTGGCCGCAGCTGGGCGCGCCAAGCGTGAACACCACCGAGCCGTTCTTCTCGATCTTGACGGTTGCGCCTTCGACGCCGCCGGCGCCGGGCATCTGCTTCGATTCGGGAAAGATCGCCATGTCTCGCGCCGCGTTGCGGCCGCCGGGCTCGAGGCCGATCACCACGCCGATGCCGCGTAACTGTCCATTCGCCGCCGCCGTCTTCTGCTGCGCGCGCACCTCGTCATAGCCGATGTTCTTGAGCGCGCGGTCGAGCAGCCCTTCGTAATCGCCGCTCCCGTGGATGTTGCCGTTCGGCGTCGTATACGGGAAGTCGCCGGCCTGCACGAGATTCCGCCGGCGCACCGCGATCGGATCGAGCCCGAGCTCCTGCGCCACGCGGTCCATCATCCGTTCCCAGACGAAGCACATGCCCGGCTTGCAGATGCCGCGGTTCGGCACCACCGGA
>SXGR01342146.1_pt1 | contig 12118 bp, 6 predicted proteins | sample 3174711 | NCBI WGS metagenome assembly SXGR01 (sample SAMN11356860, study PRJNA531348) | freshwater metagenome | isolation source: freshwater sample F1-60 | place: China: Fuxian Lake, Yuxi | collected 2017-12-25
GGCCAACAGCAGCGCTGCTTCAGGATGTTTCAGTGAGAGTGCGTATGCTGGCGCTGCGTTCCTATTCCGAAAGAAAGATGGGCGGACGAAGTAAGCCGTCTCGCACCTATTGGACCCGCTACCAGCAGATCGTCGGTCCGCCAGCGAGTGCCATTGCGCGGGCGTTTGGCCAGGAGCCGATGACATTTTTGCACGCAGTTGGTGCTACGGTGTTCGGAAAGGATCCCGGATCGGAACTGAGTCAGGTTTTTTCCAACCACGTATCTGATCCGTTCTTGACGCATACTGCCATCGAAACTCTTAAGACTCGATATTATGGTGCCCGCTCGATCGAGCATTGGTTCGTCGATTCGTCTGCGCTTGGCCCGCGTCTCAGGACATTGCTTGTATTGCGCGCCAAGGCCGAACCTGAAATTGCGCGTTTCTTTTCCAACTCCACCGAGCGATTGGTTCTTGAAACTGCCCGTGCCATCAACGATGCGCCGATCGCCGACGCCTATCCTGCACTCGCTGCACTGCTCGACGACCCGCGCTTCCGCGATCCAAACTGGGGTGCGACCGCGCTCTCGAACCTCACGCCTGCCGGGCCGTTCTCGGCGACTGTGCGGACGCCGCGCGATCAGGTGTTGCTGCGCGCGTTGAACGCGAACTTCCGCGTTGGCGAAGCGAAGAATGTGGAGGCGCTTGTCCGGTTTGCGCAGGGCACGCCAATGCCCTCGGCGCTTCGAGCAGAGGCGTTGTTCCTGCTTGGCGCTTGGGAAGTGCTGCCGGCGAAGGTGGGTGATTTGGCGATCAAGCCAACGAAAGATCCGAATCACGGCGCGGTGCCGACGGTGAATCCGGAGAACTGGCCGGGCTGGTTTGATCGCGTGGTGGGACTTTATCGCCCGCTCCCGCCGCGTCCGCCGGATGACGCTCGCCGCGCGCTCGCACCGCACATCGCGGCACTGTTGATGGACAAGGAAACCGCTGTGGCTACAGCCGCGCTCGAAGCCGCCGTGAAGCTCCGCCTGACGAACGCCGCACTCACGATGCTGACGTTGATGCGTTCTGCGACAACGCCCGCGACCTTGCGCAAACAGATTCCCGGCGCGCTCGCTTCTCTCGATGCAGCAGAACTCGCCGACGCCACAAAGCTCGCGCTGGCGGACGGTGATCCGGCGGTGCGCGCGTCGGCGTTGCCGCATCTCGGCCGGCTTCGCAGCGATGATGTGGTGAAGATTCTCGGCGACATCGTGAACGTTGCACTGGAAGCACCGGCCTCTGATGGCGCGTTGCGCCTCGCGCAGGCGGCGCTGTCAGCGCTGGGCGGGCTGTCGTCGGTGGAAGCGAATGGAGTGTTGCGCCCCGCAATGAAGCGGCTGGTGGATGGAGCTTTGCCGGCGGCATTGGAGCTGGATCTCTTGGAAGCCGCGTCGCGCCGCAGCGATTCGGAGTTGAAGTCGTTGCTCGCTGCGTTCGAGGCAAGGCAGGCGAAGGATGCCACGCTGGGAAGCTGGCGCAGCGCGTTGGCCGGCGGCGATGCAGAGCGCGGCAAGGCGATCTTTTTCGAGAAGGTCGAGGTGCAATGCTCGCGTTGCCATGTGGTGAAGGGCCAGGGCGGCACGGTGGGGCCGAAGCTCGATGGCATTGGGAAGCTGCGCAACCGGGAGCATCTGCTGGAGTCGATTGTGTTTCCGAACCGCGCCATCGCGGCAGGTTTCGAGAACGTGACGCTGACGTTGAAGAGCGGCGCGGCGCACTTTGGCGTGGTGAAGGGCGAGGATGACACGGAGCTTCGTGTCGAGTCGGCGGAGGATGGCGCATTGCGGATTCCCAAGGCCGACATCGCGACGCGGCAGCGCGGGCTTTCGGCGATGCCCGAGGAGTTGCTGCGCGCCCTGAGCCGGCGCGAGGTGCGCGACCTCGTGGAGTATCTCGCGGCTTTGCGTTGAGTTGAGGCGACGCGTAAAAGCGGAAGAGGAGTCGCGCGAAGTGGCGAAGGTCGCGAAGGTGGAGGAGACGTAGAGGGCTGGGCCTGCCTTGACCGGGCGGCGTGTCGGCGGGCTTGGGGAATGCGCCGCCTGTTCGCGTCCTTCGTCTCTTTGCGCAAAAATCATTCCTCGACCTGCTCAAGTTTTGTCCTGCCGCTGCCGCTAATAAGGGCAACAGACGAAACGCCACGAAACGCCACACCGGGCAACGTGCGTTCTCAGGCGGGACACTGGTCCTGTCAGTCGAGGGAACATGGATGTTCTCCATGGATTCGTATGAACGGATTCGACTGCGCGCTGCACGCCCGTGCCAGCGGCTTGGGAGCACACTAACTGGGTGGCGTCATCACACGTAATGACGACCATGAAGCAAACCAAGTCCGGAAAGTTCGTCCCTCTCACCCGTCGCAACGTCACCGGTCCCGCACTGGTGCTGCTCGCCCTCGGAATGCCCGTTCTCGCGACTGCCGAGGAAACGCCCTCCACGAAACCCGCCACTGCGGACGAAGAAGTCTTCGAAGCGCAGGGCAGCCCGCTCCAACCCAAGAAAGGGCCGCGCACGGCGGAAGCGCCCGAGGCCGAGGAGGTGAAGCCCAAGGAATGGTTTGGCGAAACGCCGTGGTTGGAATGGTCCCGCGTCACGGGCAACTGGGGCGGATTGCGCGATGCGCTCGAAAACGGCGGCGCAACGATCGCGGGCACTTACACGCTGGACTGGTCGGGCCCGGTCTCGGGCGGCATCAACCGCAAGGATACAGCGCGCGGCCTGCTCGATGTGAATCTCACCATCGACACCGAGAAGCTCGGGTTGTCCGGCGGCACCATCTTCGCCCAATACCTCTTTCGCCACGGCCGCAACGGCTCGGATGATGTCGGTGATCTTCAGGCGTTCTCGAACATCGACGAGCAGCGCCTGAGCCGCGAGCATGAGTTGTGGTACGAGCAGAAGTTCTGGAACGACAAGTTCCGCGCCAAGGTCGGCCAGGTGGACGCCAACGCCGAATTCGCGTTCGTGGAGGCTGCAGGCGAGTTCATCAACTCCTCCGCTGGCTTCAGTCCGAGCATCGCGACGTTTCCCACTTATCCGGATCCCGCGTTGAGCGCGAATCTCTTCATCTACCCGGTCGAGAACGTGTACATCGGCGGTGGTGTGTATGGCGACACGATCAAGGACACCGGACATCGTGGCTGGAACGAGCCGTTCTGGATCGGCGAGATCGGCGCAACCATTCCGATCTGCGACGGTCTCGGCGATTTGCGCGTTGCTGCGGGTGCGTACTACGACACCGGCCGGCATGATCGCTTCGACGGCGGCACCCAGGACAAGGCCAACGGCTTCTACTTCCTCGCCGAGAACCAGGTCTGGCGCGAGAACCCTGACGACAAGGAAGACGCGCAGGGTGTGAGTGTCTTCGGCCAGTTCGGCATCTCGGATGACAAGGTGAGCGAGGTGAAACAGCACATCGGCCTCGGTGTATCCGCTGTCGGCCTGCTGCCCGCGCGTGATGCGGATGTGACGGGCCTCTACTGGACGCTCGCCCAAACGAGCCGCGCCACCGGATCGGCCTTCGATGCGGATGAATCGGTGATCGAGTTCTTCTACAAGTTCGAGGTTACCCCCGCTGTCAGCCTGAAGCCCGACGTGCAATGGATCAGCAATCCCGGCGGCGTGAAGTCCGCCGACGATGCGCTCGTGCTGACGCTGCGACTCGACATGAATCTCTGACGCCTTTGGGATGGGAACGGACAGGGCGCGAGCCGCAGGGTTCGCGCCCTTTTTCTTTGGAGTGAGGATGTCGCGCGAAGGGGCGAAGGAGGCGAAAGTGGAACGAATTCTTTGTCCGCCTTGGCGTTCTTCGCGGCTTCGCGCGCGACCCCATGGCCTCTGGAAGGCCGCACAGGCCCGGCACACAAAAGGTTTCCCCATTGCCAATCGGCGGCTGGCGACGAACCTTCCGCCAGCGCAGCGTACACCAAGATGCAAACCGCCATGACAACGCCCACGCCCTGCAACACCACCAACGCCGCCGTGAAATCCTGGGTTCAGGAGATGACCACTCTTTGCCAGCCGGACCGTGTGCATTGGTGCGACGGCGGCGAGGCCGAGAAGGTCGCGCTCACCGCTGAAGCCGTGCGCACTGGCGTGCTCATCGAGCTCGACCAGCGCAAGTGGCCCGGCTGTTACTACCACCGCTCGAACGCCAACGACGTCGCACGCGTCGAGCAATGCACCTACATCTGCACGACCACGCGTGACGAAGCCGGCCCGACGAACAATTGGGCGCCTCCCGCCGAGATGTATGCGCGGCTGCACAAACTCGCCGACGGCGCGATGCGCGGTCGCACGATGTACGTCGTGCCGTATCTGATGGGCCCGCCGGGATCGCCGTTGTCCAAGGTGGGGATTGAACTCACCGATTCGATCTACGTCGTGCTGAACATGCGGATCATGACCCGCATGGGCCTCGTCGCCCACGGGCATCTCGGCGAGCAAAAAAACTTCAACCGCGGCCTGCATTGCCTGCTGGATTTGAATCCCGGTCGCCGTTACATCGCGCACTTCCCGCAGGACAACGCGATCATCTCCGTCGGTTCCGGCTACGGCGGCAATGTGTTGCTCGGGAAGAAGTGTCTCGCGCTGCGCATCGGCTCGTATCTCGCACGGCAGGAAGGCTGGCTTGCCGAGCACATGCTCATCCTCGGCGTCGAATCGCCCCGGGGCGAAAAGACCTACGTCGCCGCCGCCTTCCCCAGCGCGTGCGGCAAGACGAACTTTGCCATGATGGTGCCGCCCGCGCATTTCGCCGGCTGGAAGGTCTGGACTGTCGGTGATGACATTGCGTGGATGAAACCCGGTGCGGATGGACGACTGCACGCGATCAATCCCGAGGCCGGCTACTTCGGCGTGGTGCCCGGCACGAACTCGCGCTCAAACCCGAACGCCATGACGATGATCCAGCGCGACACGATCTTCACAAACGTGGGACTGACCCCGGATGGCGATCTCTGGTGGGAAGGCAAGGACGGCGAGCCGCCGGCCGAATGCCTCGACTGGCGCGGGCAACGGTGGACGCCGGCTTCCACCGAGAAATGCGCGCATCCCAACAGCCGCTTCACCACGCCCATGCGGAACAACCCGGCGCTGGCACCCGAGGCCGAGGATCCCAATGGCGTTCCGATCTCCGCGATCATTTTCGGCGGACGCCGGGCGACGACGCTTCCGCTGGTGTTCCAGGCGTTCAACTGGATTCACGGCGTGTATGTCGGCGCGATGATGGGCTCCGAGATGACGGCGGCTGCCGTGGGCGGCAAAGGGCAGGTGCGTCGCGACCCGATGGCGATGCTTCCGTTCTGCGGCTACAACATGGGTGATTACTTTCGGCACTGGATCCGGATGCGGCGACATCTCCGGTTCATCCCACGCATCTTCGCGGTGAACTGGTTCCGCAAGGATAAGGACGGGAACTTCCTCTGGCCCGGCTTCAGCGAGAACATGCGAGTGCTGAAATGGATCATCGATCGGTGCGCCGGACGCGCGGGCGCTGAGGAGACGCCGTTGGGCTGGGTCCCGTGCGCAGGCGACTTCGATCTCGACGGCATGGAGAACTTCCCGGTCGCCCGGCTCGAGGAGGCACAATCGATCAACGTGGACGAGTGGAAGCGGGAGATCCTTGATGAGAACGAGCTGATGCTCCAGCTCCACGAATCGATGCCCATGGAAATGATCTTCCAGCGCGAGTTGCTGGTGGCGCGGCTGTAGAGGGATTGCCGATGCACCTCCCTAACGGAACAGCCGGCCGAGGTTGAAATTCAAGATCAGTTGCGCCCCGGCCAGCAGCGTGAGGCCGTAGATCAATCGGAGGAAAAGTTTCTCGGACAGCAGCCGGTTCAGGCGCACGCCGGCCCAGACACCCAACGGCACCAGCGGCAGATAGCAGAGCCCGGTGAGCAAAGTCTCCCGCGTGATGACGCCTTGCGCCGCGAAGAACGGCAGCTTGATCCAGTTGATGCAGGTAAACACTAGGACGGTGGTCCCGACGTAGATTTCCTTGGGCATCTGTTGCGGGATGAGGAACAGGCTCACCACCGGCCCCGCTCCGTGCGCGATCGTCGAGGTGATGCCCGCGCCAATGCCACACGGAATGCCGATGCGATGATTCGGGGCGAACGCGCCTTCCGCGCGGAAGATGGCGGCCTTCACCAATTGAAACACCACGAACGACACGGCCAGGATCCCGATGGCCAGTTCGAGGTCGCGCCGCGACAAACGCCCGATCAAGCCCACTCCCAGCACCACGCCCACCACGACTCCCGGGAGCAGGAATGCGAGGTTCCGCCGCTCCCACTTGCCCCAGTAGTGATAGAGCGAGAAGGCATCCCCGGCGCACAAAAGCGGCAGCAACGTGCCGATGGCAAAGCTCGGGTCGCGTCCGCCTGCGCCGAACGCCAGCACGCACAGCGGCGTCGTCAACATGCCCAGCCCGCCGCCGAACCCGGCCTTGGAAAGCCCGATGAACAGCACGCCCGCTGCTGCAAATAGAATGGTGGAAAGTTCCGGCACCGGCCCGAAGACTACCGGCCGCGGCCGCCGGTGAAAACGTCGGAATGAGCGGCCCGCACGTCATTGTTTGCCCGGCAACTCCGGCCCTTCGGAGCTTTCGCACCCGGATAAAGTTGCCTAGAGCTTCCGATGCGCCGCGACGAGGAGACGGCGAGCGCCATACTATTTCAAAATGTCGGCAAGCCGCGTCGAATCGCGCTTTCTCCAATGAACACGGGCCTCCGCCTGTGCAGTGGAGTTCCCGAAAAGGGTGCTGGCACAGGCACTGCTAAACCGAACTCGAATGAAAACAGTCGAACTCGACGAACCGAAACGGACGCCGGTGAAGAACGAGAACACCAACACCATCTCCATGCCGCTTGGCTTGCTGGGTTTCGAGCAGGTGAAGAAATACGCCTTGCTCGCGACACCCGAGGAAGAGCCCTTCATGTGGCTGCAAATGCTCGAGGCCAACAATCAGGGCTTCGTGGTCATCCAGCCCGCGACCGTGCTGCCCAACTACGCGCCGGACATTTCGCCCGCTGACATCGAGTTCCTGAACATCCAGTCGCCCGCCGACGCGCTGATCCTGAACATCGCCACTGTCCGTAACGGCGTGGCCACGGTGAACCTCAAGGGCCCCATCGTCATCAACCGCCACACTCTCGTGGGCAAGCAATGCATCCCCACCAATGTCGCCGAGTTCGCCCTGCAACATCCGGTGAACCCCGTCGCCGTCGCCGCCTGATCGCGTCCCTAATTTCAGCCCTCAACTCCCAACCCCAATGCTCGTCCTCTCCCGCAAGGTCAATGAGAACATCGTCATCGACGGTAAGATCGTCGTGAAGGTGGTCCGGACGGACGGTAACTTTGTGAAGATCGGGATCGAGGCTCCGGCCGACGTCCCCGTTCATCGCCAGGAAATCTACGACGAAATCCAGAAGAGCAACCACGCCGCGCTCGCCTCCGAACGGCCCGCGCCCAAGGGTCTGCCTCAAGTGAAGATTGCCGCCTCAACCGCGGTCCAGCCAGCAAAGGAAAACGAAACCAATGGAAGGTCTCGGTAGCAACGCCGTCCTTCGTCACTCACGGAACTAGAGAGAAAGAAGAAACAGTATGGTCATCAATACAAACACGCACGCGATGGCGGCTGCCAGCAACTTGCAGACGAGCGAAGCCATGCTCAGCAAGTCGCTCGCACGTCTGAGCTCCGGCTCCAAGATCGTCAACCCCGCCGACGACGCCGCCGGCCTCGCCGTCTCCATGAGGCTGGACGCGCAGATCGCCCGACTCACCGCCGCAAAGAGCAACGTGGGCAACGCCATTTCCTTCACCCAGACGCAGGACGGCTACCTCAAGAAAATCGCCAAGTCGCTCGACCGCATGTCCGAGCTCTCGATCCTCGCGCAGGACGTCACCAAGTCGAACGCTGACCGCGCCCTCTACGACGCGGAATTCCAGCAACTCTACGACTACTTCTCCAGCGCCGCGAGCAAGGACTTCAACGGCGTGAGCCTGTTCTCGTCTTCGACCCTGGATGTCACCATCGATTCCGAAGGCGGCAGCTTCACCATGAACGGCATCGACCTCACCGGCGGCGCCGCCTACACCGGCCTTGCCACGCTTGATGTCACGACGACGACGAACGCCGTCGCTGCCCTCACGGCTGTGAAGTCGGCGATCACCCAGCTCGCCACCGACCGCGCCACCATCGGTGCCTACCAGTCGCGCATGAACTTCACTGCCGAGCAGTTGACCATCAGCAAGGAAAACCTCGGTGCCGCCAGCTCGCGCATTCAGGACGTCGATGTTGCCGAGGAATCCACGCAATACGCGCGCTACAACATCCTCGTCCAGTCCGGCACCGCCATGCTCGCGCAGGCCAATCAAGTGCCCCAGAGCGCGCTGCGACTGCTCCAATAATTCCCTCCGCCACCGACGGGCGCACCCCACGCCACACGGCCTCAACGTCATGGATGACGCCCTGACCAACCCGCTCTGGTATCCAACTTCCTCCGCCCTGACCGGCGCGCGGAAAGTTACTCCGGGCGGGTTTCAGCTTGAGGCCCCGCTGCCGTTCCAATCCTGCCCGACAGCGACCGCCGCCGCGCGAACATTTGCCGGGCTCCCGTCAGATTCTTCGTTAAGTGATCCTCGTTTGCTCCGATTACCTCGCCGGGTGCTGGGTCTGCGGTTGGGAAAGCGGGTCTGCCACTCACGGCGGATTCTCTCCCACACGCAACCCGCCACGCCCCTCGCGCGAGGAGGAAACTCTCCGCCCCGAAGTGAAGAAAACACTGCCTGATATTATGCAACCTGGTCCGACAACCCTCGACCTCACGGGCGACGCCAACACGCGTTGCCCTCGATGCATTTTCACCCCGCGCCGCCAGCTCCAAGTCTGGTCGCTGCTGCTTGGGGTCGTGATCTGCCTCGGCTTCGCCAGCCACGCAGCTGCCCAGGGCCTCGGCCGGCCAAACCTTCTCGATGACTCGAACCTTCCCGCCGGCGACGGCACGACTGTCGAGCCCGGTGCCAGCCGCGCGCGCTTCATCCGCATCAACTCGCCGCTGCTCACCTCGCCCGACTCGCCGTTGCACCAGCCCGCGCCCGCCCAACTGAATCTCGACTCCTCGCGCATCGAGCTATCGTTGTTTGACGACACCGTCATCACCGCCGCGCTCGAGACCACGCTCTACCGCAACGCCGGCAACTACGTCGCCTCCGGCATCATCGACGGCTGGCCGGGCAGCAGTATTATCGTCGTCGTCGATGGCGAAGTCATCGCCGCCAGCATCAACTCGCCCGTTGGCGTGTACCAGATTCGTTACGACACCAACGGCTTCCACAAAGTTCTCGAGATCGATCGTGACCGCATTCCCGGTTGCAATCTCGTCCGCAAGGCCCCGCGCAATCCGCGCCCCATCAAGCTCTCGAAGCGCCGAAACATCCCGCCGATCAAAGGCAGTGAACCCGGCTCGTTCGCCCAGCCGCCTGCCGCATTGCAGGCTGCGGGATTGTTCTCGCCCAACGGGCTGGACTTCACGCCGCCCATCGCGGAACCGGATCCCGCGAACAACACGAACATCGATGTCATGGTCGTTTATACCGCCGCCGCGCGTGTCGGAGCCGGCGGGGAGGCGGCGATGAACACGCTCATCGATCTCGCCGTTGCCGAGGCGAATCTCGCCTACGCGAACAGCCTCATTCCTGTCACGCTGAACCTCGCCTATCGCGGCGAAGTCACCTACACCGAGTCCGGCAATGCCGCGACGGATCTCGCCCGACTGCAAAACTCAGGCGACGGCCAGATGGATGCCGTGCATGCGATTCGCAACCAGTACGGTGCCGACCTCGTTTGCTTGTTCACGGAAACGATGCAGGCGACCGCCGCCGGCCTTGGTTATGTGATGTCGAATGTCTCCACGAACTTCTCCAGCTACGGATTCAGCGTCGTCCGGCGCGCCTACGCGACAGGCAACTACACCTTCGCTCACGAGCTCGGCCACAACATGGGGTGCATGCACGACCGAGGGAATTCCTCCAGCCAGGGTGCGTTCGACTATTCCTACGGCCACCGCTTCATCGGCAACGACAGCGTCACCTACCGCACTGTCATGGCCTACGCGCCCGGAACGCGCATCGCGTACTTCTCGAATCCCAATGTAAACTATCAGGGCACGCCCACCGGCGTCGCCGCGGGCGCAACCAACTCGGCCGACAACGCTGCGAGCATCAGCAACACGATGGCGACGGTCTCCGCCTTCCGCACGCCGGTCGTTGTCTTCTCATTCACCACCAGCCTCAGCACAAACACCGAGAGCACCAACGTCGTCGCCATCAACGTCCGCCGCACCGGCCCGACAAACGCCGCCGTGACGGTGGACTACGCGATGGCCAGCGGCACCGCCACCGCAGGCTCAGATTACACGACGGCTAGCGGCACGGTGAACTTCGCCGCCGGCGAGACGAACAAGACGTTCAACCTCGCTCTCCTGGAAGACGACACCAAGGAAAGCACCGAGACTCTTTCTCTCTCTCTCAGCAACCCGTCGCTCGGCACGATGCTGACCAGCAACCAGACCGTTTACATTACGGACAACGACACGAGCACGATCCAGTTCAGCTCGTCCGGGTTCACCGTCTCGGAAAGCACGAACGCTGTCGCGCTGACGCTCTGGCGCACTGGTGCCACCAAGACCGCCGGCACTGTGAACTACTTGACGGTTGCCGGCACCGCGACCGCCGGTTCCGACTACACCGCCGTGACTGGTCTGGTCTCCTTCGCCGCCGGTGAGACGAGCAAGACCTTCAACGTCACTGTCCTGAACGACGTGCTGTCCGAGAACGCCGAGAACTTCATTGTCCGCCTGCGCACTCCGACGAACACTGTCCTCGGCACCGTCACCAACTTCACCCTCACCATCGCCACGAACGACAGGGCCATCATCGCCTTCAGCGCCGCGACCGCGACTGTCAGCGAAACCAACGGCACGCTCGATGTCACGCTGGCCCGAACTGGTTCCACCGACAACACCGCGACGGTGGACTTTCACACTACCAATCTCACGGCGACTGCGGGCAGCGACTACACAGCGACCAATGGAACCGTGACTTTCACCAACGGCCAGACCAGCGCGAGCATCACCCTCGTTTTCCCCGACGATTTGATCCTTGAGGGTAGCGAGACGTTCCGTCTCCTGCTGTTCAATCCCTCCGACGCGACACTTGGCACCATCAGAACCAACACCGTGACCATCACCGATGACGACACGAGCACGGTCACCTTCTTTGCCACGACAAATTCCCTGAGTGAAACCAACAGCTCGCTCACCGTCGCCGTCATCCGCACGGGCGTCACGAACACCGCCATCAGCGTCAACTACGCCACGGTCAATGGCACCGCCCTCGCCGACGCGGACTACACGGGGGCGAGTGGGTTGCTCACTTTCGCCGCGGGTGTCACCTCGAACTTTTTCACGCTTACGCTGACGAACGACCTGCTGCAGGAGGTCACCGAAACACTCCAGGTGCGCCTGAGTAATCCGACCAACACGACGATCTCTGCCGGCACGAATTACATCAACCTGACCGACGACGATGGCAGCACCATCGTCTTCAGCCACGCCACGACGAACATCACCGAGGACGCGGGAACCATCACGCTGACTGTCGAGCGGTCGGGTGCGACGAACACCGCCGTGGCCGTCCGGTTCTTCAGCACCAACGGCACTGCCGCCGCTGCCTCGGACTATCACGCCACCAACGGGCTGCTCTCCTTTGCGGCGAATGAAGTGAGCAAGACGTTCGACCTTCGCGTCATCAACGACAACGTGGGGGAATCGAGCGAGACTGTTCTCGTTCGTCTCGTCAGCCCCACCAACAGCAGCCTTGGCACCGTCAGCAACCTGACCGCGACCATCACGACGAACGACTCTGCGTATGTGTCATGGAGCGTGGCGGGTGTCTCGACGAACGAGAGCACGAGCGCGATCACGCTGACGGTGAACCGGACGGGGACGACGTTCAACGATGTGACGGTGGCGTTTGCGAGCACGAACGTGAGCGCGGTGGCGGGGGCGGACTACTACGCGACGAACGGGAC
>SXGR01158252.1_pt1 | contig 12116 bp, 16 predicted proteins | sample 3174711 | NCBI WGS metagenome assembly SXGR01 (sample SAMN11356860, study PRJNA531348) | freshwater metagenome | isolation source: freshwater sample F1-60 | place: China: Fuxian Lake, Yuxi | collected 2017-12-25
TGGTAATCAAACAATGGAAGAGATAATTAACAATGCTATTCTTTTTCCTAATCCCACTGAAAATAATATTCTTATTCAATTTCCGGATGCAGTTACAGTTAATACAACACTTCAAATCACAAATATTTACGGTGAAATTATCTATAATGCTTCTTACATAAATTTCGATTTAATTAATCTTGATTTTTCCAGTTATTCTTCCGGTACCTATTTTATTCACCTCATTTCTCCTGAAAACAATAAAATTTTCAAATTGGAAAAAATTTAAGATAAACCAAAAACATTAGATATGATAAACACGGACCCAAACCACAAACACATCTACGATGAACATGGTGAAATGATATGTTGTTCTCTCGAAGAAAAAATAAATAGGGAAACAGATGATCATGACGATCACAATCATGGCGATCATGATGAATCCGCTTGGAAGCAATACATTCCATCTTTAATTAGCTTTGTTCTTCTTGCCACTGGAATTATCTTGGATAATTTTATCACGCCCGGGTTTTTTACTGACTATATAAGATTGGCATTTTATGTCATTGCCTATTTACCCGTTGGTGTGCCGGTGATCAAAGATGCAGTTCTTGCCATTTCAAAAGGAGCTTTTTTTTCAGAATTTTTCTTGATGTCCATTGCAACAATTGGTGCTTTCTTTATTCAAGAATATGCCGAAGGTGTTGCAGTAATGCTATTTTATGCAATTGGTGAATTATTTCAAAGTGCAGCTGTTAATAGAGCAAAAAGAAGTATAAAGGCTTTATTGGATGTGCGACCAGATACCGTCTCTGTTATTCGAAACGGGCAAATTGTTACAGTTTCGCCAAGTGTAGTGCAACTGGGTGAAATCATTCAAGTCAAGAATGGCGAAAAAGTGGCTTTGGATGGTGAATTAATCAGTGAGAACGCTTTTCTCAACACGAGTGCTTTAACCGGTGAAAGTGTTCCTGAAACAAAAATTTCAGGTGAACTAATTCTTGCAGGTATGATCAATTTGCAAAAAGTAATCGAAGTTAAAGTAACTGCATTGTTCCAGGATAGTAAATTGTCACGCATTCTGGAAATGGTTCAGGAAGCGACTTCACGCAAAGCTCCGACCCAATTGTTCATCGCTAAATTTGCAAAGATCTACACACCAATTGTTGTGTTTTTGGCTGTAGGAATTTGTCTTTTACCTTATTTCTTTGTTGCGGACTATTCCTTCAACGATTGGTTGTATCGTTCATTAGTATTTCTAGTAATTTCTTGTCCTTGTGCATTGGTAATTTCAATTCCACTTGGTTATTTCGGTGGCATCGGTTTAGCATCCAAGAACGGTATTCTCTTTAAAGGTTCAAATTACTTAGATGCCCTTACAAAGATCGATATGGTCGTCATGGATAAAACAGGAACACTTACAAAAGGAGTTTTTAAAGTTCAAAAAGTACATTCCATCAAAATGGAAGAGCAAGAACTTTTAGGAATTGCTGCTGCAATTGAAAGTAAATCGACCCATCCCATTGCACATGCAATAGTTACTTTTGCCGGGAATTTATCCAAAAATGCACTGGTTGAATCAGTCGAAGAAATACCGGGTCATGGTTTAAATGGAATAGTTGATGGTAATGAGGTACTGGCCGGGAACGCCAAGTTACTTCGAAAATTCAACGTTATTTACGACCCATTGATAGATTCAATTTTAGATTCTATCGTCGTTTTTGCTGTTAACGGTCAATATGTTGGATACATAACTGTTGCCGATGAATTAAAAGAGGATGCCAAGCAAGCAATAGCAGAATTAAATAATTTAAACTTACGTGTCGTTGTTCTTTCAGGAGATAAACAAAGTACAGTTGACAAAATTGCGCGTGAGTTGAACATTCAAGAAGCATTCGGAAGTTTGTTGCCCGAAGAAAAAGTCAATAAAGTTCAACAATTCAAAAATGAAAATCGAAAATTGATTTTTGTGGGCGATGGTATTAATGACGCACCGGTAATTGCCCTATCTGATGTTGGCGTTGCAATGGGAGGTTTGGGAAGTGATGCGACTATAGAAACTGCTGATGTAGTGATTCAAAACGATATGCCATCAAAAATTACAACAGCCATCAAAATCAGTAAACTGACAAGATTGATCGTCCTTCAAAACATCACAATGGCTTTATCTATTAAAATCGTTGTCCTAATTCTCGGTGCAGGTGGATTGGCAACATTATGGGAAGCCGTTTTTGCAGATGTTGGAGTGGCCTTACTGGCAATTTTGAATGCAGTTCGAATTCAAAGGAAGAAATTTTAATAACCAGATGAAATGAAAATACATTTTAGAATTCCGGTCGGTTTGCGCAATGAGGTTTTAAAAGAATTTAAACTCGCAAAAAATGCGGAATCCAGATATGATTATTTGACAGCTTGGAGCCACTTGGAACGCGCACACATACTTGGTCAAGCTTGGCCAATGGAACATTCGAGAGCGCATTGGAAAATGCTTTGCTTTGCGTTTCGAAGAAAAAATACAAAAGAGATTATTGGTCAGCTTCCACGACTACTCATCGGAGGAGTTAAATCATTTCTTGGCGAAATCCCAATTGGAAATACAGGAGGTGCAAATGTATCGCCAATTAAACCAATGAAAATACCCAATGATCTCAAAAAAACACTGGATAAGTTTTAACAGGATTGCAAGATTACATCTCAACCAGGTAAAACAGAATTTAACGACATTAGAAAATTTGATACATTTGATGTACTATCAATTAAATAAATAGAAAATGAAAAACATCCTTGTAATAACCTTTTTCTTGTTTTCGGCAGTTTCAGTTTTTGGACAAAAGAAAAAAGAAACAATTACTATAAAAACAACTACCTATTGTGATCACTGCAAAGTATGTGAGACCTGTGGATTGAAAATGGAAACTGATCTGTATTATGTAAAAGGGATCAAATTGGTTGAATACAATGAGACGGATATGACCATCTCAGTAACTTATAAGACTAAAAAAACAAACCCGGATAATATTCGTCAGGCTATTTCAAAACTTGGTTTTTCTGCCGATGGTGTTCCAGCTGATCCAATTGCCTATGAACAACTGGACGGTTGTTGTAAAAAAAGAGATTAAATTATTTCTTGAACTATGATATTTTCTGCAACTTTTAAACTTATTGACATTTCTTTTTTACCGATTTCAATATGGATAGAGTGATCGAATTCTTCAATTCCTATCATCTTTACTTTTCTTCCTATAGTCAATTGCTGTTTTTCTAAATATTTAAGAAATGTAATTGTATGGTCAGTAACACCTTTCACATAATATTCCTGATTTACTTTCCCTTCTGATAACTTAATGAAATTACTTTTTTCAATATAACCATATTCATCAGGAATGGGATCTCCGTGTGGATCGAAAGTAGGATTCCCTAAAATTTGAGCAAGTTTAGAAATTAGTTTATCATTCTTTACGTGTTCCAACTCTTCAGCTATTTCATGTACCTCTTCCCAGCCAAAACCAAGCTCATTAACCAAAAAGGTTTCCCATATCCTGTGCCGTCTTACAATTCCAAGTGCCATACTTAACCCTTCTGTGGTTAATCTGTTACCATAAGATTTTTCATAAATTAATAAATCCCTTGCTGTAAGCTTACGAATCGTTTCTGATATTGTTGCCGGACTGATATTCATTCGCATCGCGAGTTGTTTATTGGAAACGAGCGAAGTATTTTCTTTTGAAAGATGATATATGTTTTTAATGTAATTCTCTATAGTTCGATCATTCATGATATTATTTTTAGGTAAGCCTAAAAATAATATTTGTATTGCTTAAAACAAATTTATATTTGTCCAAAATTTGTCTAATGAATAAATTCTTACTTGGAATCTTTCTATTGTGTTGCATAATTCTGTCTTGCAAAAAGCTTATCCCTCAAGCACCAGATGATGCTGAAGTTCTTGATGGACCTGTTGCAGGTTTGACACATGAACAAAATGAACAATTCCTTCGAGGCGATGTTGCTTTCAGTGAAGTTTTTACGAAAGAGACTGGTCTTGGGCCTACTTTTGTGTCCACGAGTTGTATCTCTTGCCATGCCGGAGACGGGAAGGGTCACCCTTCAACAACTCTTACGCGATTTGGTCAACCAGATGAATTTGGTAATTTATTTTTAAATCAAGGTGGACCCCAATTACAAAATAGGTCAATACCAGGTTTTCTACCGGAACAAATTCCTTCAGGTGCAACTTTTGCACGTTTTACACCACCGGCAAATACCGGTTTAGGTTTTTTAGATTTTGTGAGTGATGCAACAATTCTGGAATATTCAGACCCATTGGATGCCAATGGCGATGGAATTTCAGGTATTCCAAATTGGATCAATATACCTTCTTACGTGAATTTGCGTCAAGATGCCATATCTCAAGGAGGAAAATATATCTGTCGCTTTGGGAAGAAAGCAGCAGCTTATGACCTCACACATCAAACTGCAAATGCTTACAATCAGGATATGGGTATTACTTCTAATTATAATCCCCTTGACGTGTATTCCAATTCCGTTCTCGACCCTGAAGTTTCCAACCAGAAAATAATTGACATCGTATTTTATTTAAGAACACTAAAAGCACCTGTTCCCCGTAATCAGAATGATGCACAAGTTCAACAGGGAAAATCAATCTTCAATCAGATCAATTGTGCAGCTTGTCACCGACCATCCATGCAAACTGGTTATTCACCAATATCACCGCTTTCATATAAAGAGTTTTATCCATACACTGATCTATTACTTCATGATATGGGGGCAGGACTAGATGATGGATATACAGAAGGAAGCGCAAAAACATATGAATGGCGCACACCTCCGTTATGGGGACTCGGACTTTCAAAAAATTCACAAGGTGGTTCTTATTTCTTGATGCATGATGGGAGAGCAAATAGTATTCAAGAAGCTATATTAATGCACGGCGGTGAAGCTGAAGGCAGCAAAGCTTTATATCAGAGTCTCTCCGTAGATGATAAGGATGCTTTATTGAAATTTTTGGAGTCATTATGATGAACAGACGAGATTTTCTGAATTCATGTGGTTATTTGTGTTTTGGAGGAATTGCCATGGCAGGACTTGCACAAAGTTGTGCAAATAGTCGATTCATATCAGGTGAATTAATCGACACCTACATATATGTGAATGTGGCAGACTTTCAAATCTCGAAAAAAGGTAAAACAGCTTACCACTCTCATTTGATCATTCAAAATGAAAAATTAAAGTTCCCAATAGCTTTGTTTCGATTTAAAGAAACTGAGTTTTCGGCTTTATTAATGCAATGTACCCATCAGGGTGCAGAATTACAGGTTTTTGGAGACAAGCTTGTTTGTAATGCTCATGGGAGTGAATTCTCCAAAGAGGGTAATGTTGAACAGGGACCAGCTGAAACTTCGCTCCGTTCTTTTCCCGTCATTATTGAATCCAATAAATTAAGAATATCGCTTATATGAAAATAAAACTTCTTTTAATTACCTGTTTTTGTATTACTTTAAACTATACGTTTGCCCAGATAGATTCAAGCTTGTTTGTTCGTGTCCCACAGGATACCTCATCAAAACAGTTAAATATGGATGCCGTCTACAATAGACCGTTTTTGCAGATTGGAAAAACGCCAGTATCTGTAGGAGGGTATCTGGAAGCAAACTGGCAGTACCTAGTTACCGATGGAGTTACAGAGGGACACCAATTTCAGGCCAGACGCATGACTATTTTTCTTTCTTCGGCGATAACACATAGAATTAAATTTCTGAGCGAGATTGAGTTTGAAGAAGGAGGAAAGGAAATAGCAATAGAATTTGCCTCCATGGATTTAGAGTTTTTTCCTCTCTTAAATTTCCGTGGGGGAATAATAATGAATCCGATTTGTGCTTTCAATCAAAACCATGATGGCCCGAAATGGGAATTTATTGACCGTCCCATCTCTGCAACTCAAATGCTTCCTGCAACATGGAGTAATAGCGGTTTCGGGCTTTTTGGCAAGAAATATACTGGCAATTGGCTCTTTGGCTATGAAGCTTACCTATCGGGTAATTTTGATAACTCAATCATTGAAAATACAGAAAACAAAACATTCCTTCCTAGTGCAAAGCTGAATCCAGAACGTTTCGAAGAGACCAATAGTGGTCTGCCTTTGGTTACAGGTAAGGTAGCATTGAGAAATAAAATATTTGGTGAATTAGGTATTTCCTACATGGGCGGTGTTTATAACAAATTTCAAGATGATGGTTTGATCATTGACGAAAAAAGAAGATTAGATGTTTTAGCATTGGATTACAATGTTATTTTGCAAAAATTAAATACACGAATAAATGCTGAATGGGCGTGGGTATTTATAGATGTACCTGTAACCTATTCTCAGCAATTTGGCAATCGACAATATGGTGGATTCATCGATATTGTTCAGCCTGTTATACAACGAAAGATGTTAGGTTGGCACAAAGCGGTGCTTAATTTTTCCGTTCGTTTAGAATTTGTTGATTGGAATGTTGGTCAGTTTAATGAAACTGGTGGCAATATTTCTGAGGACTTATGGAGCATTGTACCTGCAATTAGTTTTAGACCAACTCCACAAACGGTTTTCCGATTTAACTATCGCTACATGAGTCAAAAGGATTTGTTAGGCAACCCAGCGGCTCTTACAGGAGGTTTTCAGCTTGGTTTTTCTACTTATTTTTAATGAAACATGTATTTCAAACCACGCAAAACTTATTTATAAAATCTTGAAATAAACGGAAAAGCGGTCTTCCTCCTTGTCTTCACAGCTTCAGCTTTTTTGTTTGCAAGGGTAATACAAGCATCGTCCTAACGTCCTTGCCCTTGCAAACACCGTTCACTTAGCCAGTCGTTCAGAATTCTCTCCTAGCTGTTCACTAAAAAGACTTCGCCTGTTCATCCATCGTCGTCAGTCGCAGCTCTCTGTCACCCCAGACCCCAATAAGGTATTCGTTCGGCTCCGTTCCGCCAAACCTCCCTCTCTCTTCGCTTTCACTCATTATTTTTTATCTGGGTTGTCACCGCTGCTTGTGTTAATGCTCGCCTGCTAGTCGCTCAGGCTGCGGGCTTGTCACAGTTTTTGAGAATCCTCCAATTGTGCAGTGTTCCTTCCGTTCCTCCAGTCACACAGCACTTTTATTCGTTATCTTATCTTGGGTTTATGGGAAGTCAAGAGTGTTTATGCTGTACACTCCGTACCTACGTTCCCAGCATTTCACACACTTGCTTTAAATCTTTCTTCGAATTTCAAAAACTCCGCCAAGCCCTTGTGTAGTACCTACATAGGTCGCCCTCGTTCCCCTCCGGGTCCCTCTTTGGGCTTCCACCTTCGCTCCACTCGCGGGCGGCTCGCGTGCTACAATCAACCTCATTCCGTTATCACTTCATTCGGTTTCTTTCCGCACTCCCACACTCAGTCAGCAACTCCGTAGGGCTACGTTGCTTTCCTTCGTTTTCCCAACGCTCTTGCTCAAGGCTGTTTTTCCTTTTGATTAATTTAAGTCATCCTTAACAATTTAACTATTCCAATTTAAGATTATTGCTAGAGGATCTGTTGACAATCTGACTATTTGTTTTTTTATTTAAGTAATTGCTTAAATACACAAATGAGTTACCTTTACACTATGGACAATAATTCTTGCATACGCCAACAGGCGGACATTAAACAAATAAATCGCTGTAAAGAGCGAGTTTCAGAGCTCAACGGTTCTTTTGACTATTTATCGAACGGCCTTGAATTGGCAGGAAACAATGTAAGACTGAAAATTCTCTTTCTGCTCTATGAAGAAAAACGACTTTGCGTTTGTGATATAAGCGACATTCTTGGTATGACAATTTCAGCGGTTTCACAACATTTGCGAAAACTCAAAGACCGAAAACTTATTATAACCGAGCGAGAAGCACAAACCATTTTTTACTCAATAACAAAAGAGTATGAAAAAATGCTGAAACCGTTTTTCAAAATACTTAACGAAAATAAAATTTTGGTAACATTATGAAAACAGACAACAAACTAATCGGAGCAGGACTTTTAACAGCAATTGCAGCTTCATTGTGTTGCATTACACCTGTCTTGGCTCTCATTGCAGGAACAAGCGGGCTTGCCTCAACTTTTTCTTGGATTGAACCTTTCCGACCGTATTTTATCGGATTGACAATTTTAGTGCTTGGTTTTGCTTGGTATCAAAAGTTGAAACCAAAAAAAAAGCAAATTGACTGCAACTGTGAGCCAGAAGAAAAACCAAAATTCGTTCAAACAAAAATGTTTTTAGGAATTGTAACTCTATTTGCAATCGTTATGCTTGTCTTTCCATACTATTCAAGCATTTTTTACCCAAAGACAGAAAGGCAAATCATAGTGGTGGACAAATCTAATCTTCAAAAAGTAGAATTTACGATTAGCGGAATGACGTGTGCAAGTTGCGAAGAACACGTTAATCACGAAGTAAATAAATTGTCAGGAATAATTAGTTCAAACACATTATACGAAAAGGGAAACTCAATTGTAGAATTTGACAAATCAAAAACTAACATTTCTGAAATCGAAAAAGCAATTAACACAACGGGTTATTCTGTAACCGATAAAAAAGAGAATTAAAATGGAAAACAAATTACAATCAACAATAACCTGTCCCAACTGCGGGCACCAGAAAGAAGAAATAATGCCAACAGATGCTTGTCAATATTTTTACGAATGTGAAAAATGTAAACAAGTTCTCAAACCAAAACAAGGCGACTGCTGTGTTTATTGTAGTTACGGGAGTGTTGCTTGTCCACCAATTCAGAAGGACAAAAAATGTTGCTGAAAGATGGGGACAAACTATATTAGCATAATATCATACTTCTGATAAACAGATTATTCTGAAAATTTTGGTCGATTAACTAAAATCTCCCCTTTACCAAAGGCAAGTTAGGCCACGGGCGTTGCTGTCCAAGGTCAAGCCCTTCGGGTATTTAAAAAAATCTCCACCCTTTTCGTGTTTTCTCTAACTCGAGATTCTTTCTTCGATATTTAAAATTTCGTGCAACCCTCCGCTTTTTTCAGGGGTAGTATTTTTTCAAATAACCTTGTACCGCTTCCTCCCTTTGCCCTTTTGGTTGCCTATGCAAAGTGCAGCCAGCAGTTCTGCGCGGGTTTAAAAAATCAATTTTATGAAAAAATCAGAAAAATACTTCATCCCTTATCATGTTAATCCTGCAGTTGTCAAAGGGCACTTAGAGCGTTTACCAAAAGATCAACTCATTCTGCACGGCAGGTATATTCGCATGCGTGTAGGATATGAAGAACCTGGTAGCAATCGGCGTGCAATGTTTGTGCGGTTATATCAGTTTTGCCAAAGAGTGTATATGGAAAAACACAGTAACAAAAAACGCCCCTGAATACCAGGGGCGTTACGAACTTAAAAAGTATAGTACTGCTTATTGTCCTTTCAAAACTTTCCACAACCATTTCAAACACAAACTAATCATAAAACTTGCGATGGCTCCAACGCATGCTAGAATTGCAGTTTTAATATAATCTTGCGAATCGATGTTCGCAGCTACGGTAAACACCGTTCCGGTTACTGTTCCTGCAGCTGTTGTATGATCAATGTGATGTACTTGCATTTTTGGTTGTTTTTAGTCTTGGTGGTCCTTTACACAATCTTCGGAGAAAAGATGAATACTGATCTCCGTAATCTGTTGGTCTTCGCTTGAATCTTCATTCACGTCAAAGACAACATGATTTACTTTGGTACTCAAATCTGAACCGGCTTTGAATCGAACATTTCGTGAAGCGCGAATTTTAACCTCCAGCTGATCACTTTTACATGTTGAGTTTTCCATTTCGTTCAGAATTAAGCTTCACAAACTGGAGCTGCCTCACAACTCTCAGAAGAAAGTTTGATTTTCACTTCAATCAGTTCAGAAGTTTCGTTCACTTCTTCATGGAAATCAACATCCATGATGTTCACTTTTCCTGAGAGCTCCGCTCCAGCTTTGAATCTGCGAACGTCTTTTTTGCGAACGTTTACGATCAAATCACTTTTTTTACAATTTTCCATTTTTTGAAAAATATGATCCCGACAAACTTGTCGTCGGGATCGGTTACACATTCAATTTGCGATTGGTGCCATTCCACCAAAATCGTCACCATCTTCATCCTCGCAGTCAGCGTGCGCATCTGCGATGGCCGCTTGACTTACTGCTGAGGCTACAGCACCACCAACGATGAGGTAACCACCAATTGCCAAAACCATTGCTGGTAAAGCTACTGGTGCAGTAATAAGCGCCGTTCCTGCAGCTGCTACAACAACTCCAACTGTTCTCAATTTCTTAAAGAATGGCGGTGTATCTGCGTTGCATCGTACTAAGTACGATTTCAACTTGTCTTTAAACTTACCTTTTTCCATATTCAGAAATTATTGGATTTCGACGATGCTAAGAGCGTTGTACGCTCCGTTTTTCAACGAGTACTGGTTTCCATTCACTTCTTGATAGAACTCAATCATCAAAAGATAAATATCTGTTCCAGCTCCAGTAGGTGCTGCTCCCGGTGTCAACACAACGTTCGTTGATGTTGCATCAAGTGGAAGGTTAACCGAGTTGGTTTCTTCTACACTTGTTTCACCAGTCGCAAAATTCACTTTTGCCCAGGCACCGCGTAAAGTAATGTGTGTTGCTCCCGGTGTCGGGTTCACATCATTGATCGGTACCAAGTTGGGCATATTGATTTCACCTGTGGCTACGTTGACTGTAAACGGATTGAAAACGATAGAACCTAGAATTGCTTTGATGTTGAAATTGAATCCTTTCAACAAAGCTTTTCCTTCAGGTGTCAGAATCCCAACTCCAACGTTTCGAGCTCCTCGTGCACTCGTTGCATCCTCATTTTTGATTTGAGTCATTAACTTGGTCAAACGAGAAGTCACTTTTCCATCAGAAGCATTCTGCATCATTGTACGGATTGAGTCGCGAAGCAACTTACCTGAACCTGCAGAGGATCCAAACTCAGAATTGTTTTCACGAGTTCTGATAAACGCTGGATCGTTCGCAATTCGCTTACCATCCAAAGTCGTTTTCATACGTGCCAGGTCACCATCTTTGGTTTTGTAAAAGCTGACGTTATCCAACGTCCCTTTTATCTTAATCAAACCAGATTGTCTTGCCATAATACATGTCTGTTTTCTATTAGTTGCCTGTTCTCAGGTCGGCAACTTCACCTGTCAAAACGCTTCGCTTTCCGGAAGATGTTAACACACAAAAGCGCTTCGACAGGACAAACATCTGCACATAAAATCAAACATAAAAATTTCCCGTTCCGTTCATTCCAAATGGTTGATTTTGTGCCGTTTTTGCTATTTTATTCCACGTCGAAAAGCCCTAAATTTGAACCTGAAACAAATAGGTATTAAGAGGGGGGATACTCCATACATACCCTATGGATAACTTATGGATTGTATATGAAAATCAGATAAAGAATTAATGAAGACACCAAAACGAATTTGCATTTACCCGAAAGACATTCAACGGATCACTGGACGAAGTGAAAGATATGGTCGGAACATCATTCAAGAGATTAAGATGAAGCTGAATAAAGCACCTCATCAATTCATCACTATTGAAGAATTTGCAAATTACGCTGGACTGGAAATCAACACAATTATTCCATTTATTGAGGATTGAAAAAGTCCATACATTTTAGCCACTTTTGGACTGTTTTAGTTGTTCAGTCCTTTATAATTTCTTAAATTTGGACAACAATCGTTCTTTCAAAATAGCACATAATAAGTCAGAACACAAGTGACCTATTGGGTGACCTTGCTAAAAACAAGAGATTTACAACATTGATATTCAGTTGAATAGAACTAAGGTTCATTTCCCTCCGACTCCACTCCACAGGAAAGCACGCCAAAATCGGTGTGCTTTTCTTTTTTCATTTTTCCAAAACCCTTACCAGTGTTGAAAACTAGCGTGGTCACTTTATTGACTTCAAGGGTTCGAACTGATTTTTTTTTCAACCTATTTACGACCATTAACAATAGTAAACAGTCGTTTACGCTCGTAATTAAATTTTACAATTAAAAACGATCGTAATTAGATGTAAATGCTGATTTTCAATGTACTACATATAA
>SXGR01230987.1_pt1 | contig 12114 bp, 11 predicted proteins | sample 3174711 | NCBI WGS metagenome assembly SXGR01 (sample SAMN11356860, study PRJNA531348) | freshwater metagenome | isolation source: freshwater sample F1-60 | place: China: Fuxian Lake, Yuxi | collected 2017-12-25
GGCCGCTCGGGCAGGCGAACGAGCGCCGAGGCCTCGACGCCGAGCGCGGCGGCGATGCGGTTGAGCCAGCCCACGGACACGGTACGCGTCCCCGTCTCGAGCCGGCCGATCGTCTGCGCCGTCGTCGGCGGCACACACGCGCGCGCCACGTCGTCGAGGGTCATGCCGCGCGCGCGGCGCACTTCGCGGATGGCAGTGATCATCGGCAACCCCCTCTTAACCGGATAGGTTCGTCATCTGTCCTACAATCGCGCCGCTGTGGCAAGCGCGGGCTTCAGCGGCGGGAGGCATGATGCGCGAACTGGCGGAGCGGGGATTCGAGGACGGGCGGCTGACGGGCAAGGCGCCGACGCGCGGGCGGCGGGCAGTGACGGTCAATCTGGCCGAGTCGCCACTGGGCTGGCTCGCCGCGCGCGGGCTGGTGAGCGCGCGACAGGTCGAGGCGGGGGAGCGGCTGCGCGCGGACTATGAGCGGGCGCAGATGGCGCCGTCGCTGACGATGCGCTGGGATGCCGCGACGACCGGGCGGCATGCGCGCAGCGAAGCGCTCGACCCCACGAGCGCGCAGATTGCCGCCAAGCGGCGGTTCGATGCGGCGATCGCGGGGGTGGGGCCGGGGCTGTCCGACATCCTCTGGCGCGTCGTCTGTGCGTGCGAGGGGATGCCGGCGGCCGAGCGCGCGCTCGGCTGGCCGGCGCGGGCGGGGCGGGTGGTGCTCGGCCTCGCGCTCGACCGGCTGGCGGATCACTACGGGCTGGGGTGAGGGGCCTTTGGTTCGCCTCACGCCGAGGAGCGGCACCGGCGCGTTTCAGGCCATGATGGGATCATGGCCGCCCTGCAACGCCCCCACCCGGCTACCCACTAACTATCCTGATGGGTGGCCGGGTGGGGAAGTGGGCCGGTGCCGCCCGCCTGCTCCGCAGGCGTTCTCAAAAAGCGCGTATAGGCCCAGCTGATCGCGATCAGCGTGACGCCGATGCCGAGGAACGAGACGACGCGCAGGATGCCGTCCAGCGCGATGTCGATCGTGAACACCTTGAGCGCGACGACCATTGCCAGCCCCAGCCCGGCAAAGCGCAGGTCGCGCGCGCCGCCGATCAGCCCGCGCCATAGCCAGACGAGGCCGAGTGCTAGCATCGCGGCGGAATAGCCCCAGTTTTCGCCGGTGCCGACCGGGCCGGTCAGGATGCTGCCATGCGCCGCCTGTCGCACCGCGGCGAGCGCGGCGACGAGCATCAGCGCAAGCGCCGGGATCCGCCAGCGCCGCTCGCCCCAGGTCCATAGGACCGCGGCGGCTGCGGCGGGGAGCAGGACGGCCGCGTTGAGGAGCGGGATCGGGCCGACCGCTTGGGCTGCGAAGACGGGCGAAAGGAGGAGGAGGTCGAACCAGACGATCCGCGCGAGCGCGGCGATGGCGAGCGTACGTGCCGCCCGCGGGGCGCGGTTCGCCAGCGCCCGGCCGGCGCCGAGGGCAGCGAGCGTGATGACCGCTCGCTCGACAAAGCCCCAGCCGACGAAGCTATCGGGGCTTGCGATGGCGAGTGGCTGCTTCAACAGCGCATAGGCAGTGGCGGCGGCGAGGATGCCGGCGACTGCCCCCGCCGGACGACGCCATCCGCCATATCCCGCGGCGGACCGCAGCGGCACCAGCGCGGCGAGCGCGAGCGGCAGCAGGTGGAGGGCGATACCCGCAAGCGGCGGCAGCGCCGGATAGATCAGCTCCTCGCCCGCCAGCGACCGGGCCAGACCCTCCATCAGCGCGCCGACCTCTCGATGCGCGGCGGCGAGGCCGAGCGCCAAGAGAACCGCCGCAGCGGTCGCCAATGCGCGGGCGCCGAGGCGGCGGCCGGCCTCGGCGACGGCGACGAGTGAAGCGGCAAGCGCGATGCCCGCCGCATCCTCGCCGAACAGCGACATCGCGGCGAGCACTGCCGCCCCCGTCGCTGCCAGCGCGCCGCCGACCAGCCCCGCATTGCGTCCCTCGATCCGGTCGCGGTGGCGCCAGGCCAGCCAGCCGGCGGCCAATGCGATCGCCAGGTCGAACGGTGCCCAGGCCGCGCGCGGCAATAGCTGCGGCGTGCCCAGTTGCAGCACTGCGAGCGGCCCGATCAGCCCGACGACCGCCAGTACCGCCCAATCGCGATGGGTGCGCGACCGCGCGAGGCCCGCGCCGCCGAGGGTCAGCGTGGCGGCGACTGCGGCGAATCCCGTAGAGGCCCGCGCCGGCGCGAGCGCGAACAGCGCGATCAGCAGTATGGCGGCAACGAGCGGCGCGGGCGACAGACTCGGTTGCCGCCACGCCAGCGCGACCGCGGCGGCGGCGAGGACGAGATAGAAGGCCCAGCCGAGCGGCGAGAAATCGAGGGTCGGGGCCAGCGCGAACAGCTGGATCAGGCCGAGCGCCAGCGGCGCGACGCGCAGCGGCTGCGACCGGGTGCCGCTGGCCGGGAGCGCGAGCGCCGCGCCGATCGACAGGAGGACGACGAACCCGCCGACGATCGGCCGTTCCCCCGCCTCCAGCATCACGGCAAGGAACGCGGTCCAGCCGAACCCCGCCGCCGCGCTCGCCAACGCCAGCCAACCCCAGCCGCGCCGTACCGACAGGACGAACAGCCCGGCGAGCAAGAGCGCCAGATAGACGAGCAGCGGCGCGGTCCCGGCCGCGCCATAGCCCGCCACCAGCGGCGCGAGGAAGCCCCCGGTCAGCGCCATGATTGCGGTCGGCGGCCCCTGTCTGAGCGAAAGCGCGAGCCCCGCGCCGGTGATCGCCAAGAGCAGGACGAATGCGGGGAGCGGCGCGACAAGGTGATAGAGCGCGGCGGCGAGGTAGAGCGTCGCATAGAGGCTGGCGACGCCCGCGCCGGCCAGCGCCTGACCGATGCGTGGATCCTCGCGCGTCGCGGGCAGGCGGCGTGCCGCCTCGCTCGCGGCGATGAGGACGAAGGCGAGCAGGCAGGCCAGCAGCGTCCGCGCGCCCGGCCCGAACCAGCCCGCGTCGATCGCCGCGCGCACGAGGAAGAAGCCCGCGAGCACCAGCGCCGCGCCGCCGATCCAGACGGGCAGCCGCCCGCCGATCAGGCTTTCGAGGTCGAAGCCGCGCGGCGGCGCGGCGGGCGCTTCCACCGGTTGTTCGACGGCGGCGGCCGGCGGCGGCGCGAAGGGCGGCGGGCGGCGGCGAACGACGACTTCCAGATCGCGGGAGCCGCCCTCGCGCGGGGTGAAGTCGCGCGGCTCTGGCGCGGTCGTCCGGACATGCAGCGCACGAAGCTCGCCCTCGGCGCGGATCAGACGCCGGCGCAGATCGGCGACGACGAAGCCCAGGCCGATGACGGCGATCAGCAGCAACAGCTCCAACGACACGCTCCGACCCTCGCGCGTTGCACGCGCCGTACCTCAGCCATAGCGGGCGCGCGACGAAAGTCGAACCTTTCGCCGCCGATCGATGGGGGGAGGGGGCGCGCATTATGTCGTGTTGGACGTACCCCGGCGAAGGCCGGGGTCCAGTCGGCATGACTTCTCGGTAGCGCGCCCCGCTCTGCAACGATTGTTCCGCGACTGGACCCCGGCCTTCGCCGGGGTACGAACTGAAAGCAGCGGCGCAGAAGCGGTATTTGCAAGCGCGCAATCATCCGGGCGCTGGCATCGCGGGGCGAGGACGCCTAGTTCCCGCCCATGCATTTCGATTTCATCCACTGCCACGGCTCGGGCAACGACTTCCCGCTGATCGACGCCCGCGACCTGTCGCTCTCCGATGCCGAGTGGGCGGCCGTTGCCCGCGCGCTCGCGGATCGGGCGGGGCCGGTGGGCGGCGACGGGCTGCTGCTGCTCGTCCCCGGCCGCGGCGAGACGGCGTTCGGGCAGCGCATGTTCAATCCCGACGGCAGCGAGGCGGAGACGTGCCTCAACGGCCTGCGCTGCGTCGCGCGCGCGGGGTTCGAGGCGACGGGCCTCGACCATGCGCTGGTCGGCCTGCCGAAGAGCGATGCGCTGGCCGCGCGCGTGCCCGACATCGCGCCGGGCGTCGTCGGCATCGAGACACGCGTGACCTCGATCGACGATGCGCTCGCAAGCGTCGGGCTGACCGTCGGCGATGCCCCCTATGTCGAGGCGGCGATTCCCGGCCTGCCGAGCGCGCGGCGCTTCACCGCGCTCGCCATGCCCAATCCGCATCTCGTCACCTTCGTCGAGGCGATCGACGAGGCCGAACTCGTCGCGCTGGGCGACTGGTGCGAGGCGGCGCCCGCGTTGATCCCCGGCCGCGCCAATGTGAGTTTCGTGACGGCCGGGCCGGGCGGCCTGTATGTGCGCACCTATGAGCGCGGCGTCGGACTGACCGACAGTTGCGGCAGTGCGATGGCGGCATCGACCGTCGCGGCGGCGCGCACGGGGCGGATCGGCTGGGGCGAGGACGTGGTGGTGCGCAATCGCGGCGGCATGGTCCGCGCCCGGATCGAGCGGGGAGCGGACGGGGCCGAGGCGGTGGCGATCGCGGGCAACGCCACTTTCACGCATCGGGGCGTCGCGGACGTCGATCTGGTGACCGGACGCCTGATCTCCGCCGCCATCACCGAGCGGCGGGGCGACGAAATCGACGCCTGGGCCACACTGATCGCCGTGTTGTAAAAAGGTCCGTTAACCTCGCGCTGCTAGCCCTTGCCGAATGGCGCGTAGCGATGTTCGTTCATTGACCGGAACCGGCCCCCTGTTGCTGTTCGGCGCGGGCTATGCCGCGGCGATCGGCGTGTCGCTGCTGACGCGATTCGGCGGCGGCGTCGCGTGCATGTGGCTCGCGATGGGGGTGCTCTCGCCCTATCTGGCGAAGGTGCCGGTGCGCGACTGGTGGCGGGTCGCCGTCGTCGCGATGAGCGTCAGCGCAGCGATGACCGCATCGCTGGGCCTCGGCACCGTCGCCGCGATTCCGCTGGCGCCGCTCAACTTCGTCGAAGCGTCGATCCTTGCGCTGCTGCTGCGCCGGTTCGCGCCTGTCGACGACGGCGCGCTGCGCAGCATCGGCCAGGTCGCGGTGGTGATCGGCGGCGGCGTGCTGGCGGCGGCGCTGACCGCCTTCCCGGCATCGCTCGTCGCCGCGTCGGTGACGCAGACCGGCTTCTGGCACAACTGGACCAACTGGACGACGGGTCATGCGCTGGGGACGATCGCGGTGGCGCCGATCGGGCTGCTGCTGCTCAGCGGCGATCTCGGCCAATGGTGGACGGGCGCGACCCGCAGCGAGCGGATCGAGGCGGGTGTCCATGCCGCGTTCGTGACGCTGATCTCGGCGGGCACCTTTGCCCAGTCGGTGCTGCCGCTGTCGTTCCTGCCGATCCTGCCGGTCACGCTCGCCACGTTCCGGCTGGGGCGGATCGGCGCGGCGGTGGCGACGCTCATCCTGTCGATGATGGCGATCTTCTTCTCGCTGCGCGGGGTAGGGCCGGTGACGCTGATGCCGCCCGATCCGTCGCTGCGCATCCACCTCGTCCAGTTCTACCTTGCTACGGTAGTCATCACCGTGCTGCCCGCCGCCGCCGACCTTCGCCGGCGGACGGATGTGCTGCGCCGGCTGGCGGCGAGCGAGGCGCGCTATCGGCTGGTGACGGAAAACGCGTCGGACGTGGTGCTGACGCTCGATGCCGACGGGCGCATCCGGTTCGTCTCCCCGTCGATCGAGGGGCTGGGCGACTACCGTGTCGCCGCGCTGCTCGGCACGCCGGCGGGCAATCTTCTGGCGCCCGAGCATCGGCCCGCGGCGGCGCGCGCGCTGCTCGACGCGCTTCGCGATCCGGGCACGTCACAGGTGGTGGAGGTCGAGACGCGGCCCGATGCCGACGGCGCGCAGCGCTGGATCGAGATGCGGATGCGCGCGATCGAGGACGGGCCGACCGGCGCGTCAGTCGAGCTGGTCTGCGCGATTCGCGACATTTCCAAGCGCAAGTCGATCGAGGCCGAATTGCAGCGCGCGGCGCGCACCGACCCGCTCACCGGCCTCGCCAACCGCCGGCTGTTCAACGATGCCCTCGACCTCGTGCTCGATCGCGTGGGGCGCGATGCGCGGGCGCAGGCGTGCATCGCGATCTTCGACATCGACCATTTCAAGCGCGTCAACGACGCCTTCGGCCACGACGCGGGCGACCGCGTGCTCGCGCGCTTCGCCGCGATCGGCGCGGGAGTGACGCGCGCCAAGGATCTGGTCGCGCTGCTGGGCGGGGAGGAGTTCGGCCTCGTCCTGCCCGGCACCGGCATCGCCGAGGCACAGGCGATCTGCGAGCGGCTGCGCGCCGAGTTCGCGGGCGAGGCGTTGGTGCTCGAGGACGGCAGCCACGTCTGGACCACGGTCAGCGCCGGGATCGCCGCGATCGGGGCAGCGGACAGCCGCGCTGACGTGATGCGCGTCGCCGACGCCGCGCTTTACGCCGCCAAGCGGGCGGGGCGAGACCGGCTGGTGCTGGCGGCCTGACCGGCATGGCAGTCGCCCGAACGACTTGTGGCGGCACACCCGGGGGTGCGCCGCCGCGATCCGGTCGAGGCCGGGAAGGTCGGTCGGTGGATTAGTTGGCGCGGCCGGTCTGGAGCCAGGCGCGCGCGGCCTTTTGCGCGACCGCGATTTCGGCGGCGCTCATTTCCCCGGCGACTTCGGCACGGCAGGCCTGCGCGGCGCTGCTGCCCGACATGGCGGCGAGGTTGAACCACTTATGCGCCTCGATCAGGTCGACGATCGCGCCCTGTGCGCCGCTCGCATAGACCATGCCGAGGTCGTACAGCGCGTCGGCATCGCCGCGCGCGGCTTCGCGCATCCTGCTCTCGATCAGGAATTGCGCGCTCTTGAGACTGTTGCCCATGTCGCATTCACCCCTTTTGCCCCCTTTTCGGGCGCATTCAGGATGCGATGTGAACGACCAACAAATGGTTAACGCCGTCCATACTATCGGGGGATGACCGAAATGTTGTCGATCAGGCGGGTCGAGCCGATCCGTGCGGCGGCAAGCAGCCGCATCGGACGGCTGGGCTCGATCGCTTCGGACAGCGTTTCGGCATCGACCAGCGTCACGTAATCGACGGTGAAGCCCGCCGCCGTGAGCGAAGCCCGCGCCTGGGCGAGCGCGGCTGCGGGATCACCGCCCTTTTCGATTGCGCCCGCCGCCACCCCGAGCGCGCGGGGGAGGGCGACCGCAGCGGCGCGATCCTCCGGCGCGAGGTAGAGGTTGCGCGAGGAGAGGGCGAGGCCGTCATCGTCGCGCTGCGTCGGCACGCCGACGATCTCGATTCCCATGTCGAGGTCGGTGACCATCCGGCGGATCACCGCCAGCTGCTGGAAATCCTTTTCGCCGAACAGCGCGATGTCGGCGCGCACCTGGTTGAAGAGCTTGGTGACGACGGTCGCCACCCCGTCGAAATGGCCGGGGCGCGCCGCACCGTCCAGGCCGTCGCTGACACCCGTGACCGACACTGTCGTTGCACACCCCGCCGGGTACATCGCCTCGACCGGCGGCAGCCAGAGCAGGTCGACGCCCGCGTCCGCCAGCATCCGCGCATCCGCCTGTTCGCGGCGCGGATAGCGGTCCAGGTCCTCCCCCGCACCGAACTGCATCGGGTTGACGAAGATCGAGACGGCGACTCGGGCCGCACGTCGCCGCGCCTCCGCCACCAGCGCCATGTGGCCGGCGTGAAGCGCGCCCATCGTGGGGACGAGCGCGATGCGTTCCCCCGCCGATTTCCACGAGTCGACCAGAGTGCCGAGCGCGGCCTTGTCACGGATGGTTTGCACGGCCGGTCCCTTGCGATAATGACCCTTGGGGCGCGCGTTCTATGTGGGGGGACGTGGCCGATCAACTGGGGAAACACGCGTCTTGGCCAGCCATGCCGACGGCTTGCACGTCATTGTCTTTGCCAACGAAAAGGGGGGCACGGGCAAGTCCACCACCGCCGTCCACGTCGCCATCGCGCTTGCCGCGAAGGGTGCGCGCGTGGCCGCGCTCGATCTCGACCATCGCCAGCGGACGCTGGGCCGGTATCTGGACAATCGCGCCGCGACGATGAAGCGAATGGGCCGCGACCTGCCGATGCCGCGTCACGCGACGCATGACGGGGAAAGCCAGGGCCGGTTCGACGAACTGCTCGGCGAATTGAGCGTCGGCGCCGATTTCCTCGTCATCGACACGCCCGGCCGCGACGACCCGTTCGCGCGGATCGCGGTCACGAACGCCGACACGCTCGTCACCCCCATGAACGACAGCTTCGTCGACTTCGACCTGATCGGGCAGGTCGATCCCGACGATTTCAAGGTGACGCGGCCGAGCTTCTATTCCGAACTCATCTGGGAATCGCGCAAGAAGCGCGCGCGCGCCGATGGGGCGACGATCGACTGGGTGGTGCTGCGCAACCGGCTTCAGCATATCGAGGCGCGCAACATGCGCCGCGTGTCGGAGGCGATCCAGCAGCTGTCGCGCCGCGTCGGCTTTCGCGTCGTCCCCGGCCTGTCCGAACGCGTCATCTACCGCGAGCTGTTCCCGCAAGGGCTGACGATGCTCGACTCGCGCGAATTCGGCGAAATGGCGCTCAGCCACGTCGCCGCGCGGCAGGAACTTCGCGAGATGATGGCCGGGTTCGCCCTGCCCGATACCGCCGTGCTGCCCGTTTCCGCCTGATGGGCAAGGTGATCTTCGCGGTCGCGTTGATGGCGGCGATCTGGTGGCTGCTCAACCGCGGCAGGCGCCCGCGCATCACGCTATCGGAAGCGGAGGCGCGCGCGGTGCTGGGCGTCGATGCGGGCGCGGATGACGAGGCCGTCCGCGCGGCACACCGCCGGCTCGTGACCGCCGTTCACCCGGATAAGGGCGGGTCGGCCGATCTCACGCGGCGCATCAATGCCGCGCGCGATGTCCTTCTTCGTACGCGCTGAGCGATTTTTGTTGCACCTGCGAAAGAATGCAACTTTCGCATCCTACGGGGATTATCGGCGCTACGCCTGAATCTGGGGGATATGATGACGCACAATTTCGACCCGACCTCGCTTCGTGAATACGACATCCGCGGGATCGTCGGAAAGACGCTGCATCCCGCCGATGCCGAGGCGATCGGGCGCGGCTTCGGCACCCGCGTGCGCCGCGCGGGCGGCACGCGCGTCGTGGTCGGGCGCGACGGGCGGATGAGTTCGATCGACATGGAAACCGCGCTGGTCGCTGGCCTGACCGCCGCGGGCGTTGACGTGGTGCGCATCGGCCTCGGCCCCACGCCGATGCTCTATTACGCCGAGGCGACGCTAGAGGTGGATGGCGGCATCCAGATAACCGGCAGCCATAACCCCGCCGATTACAACGGCTTCAAGATGGTGCTGCAGCACAAGCCGTTTTTCGGCGCCGACATTCAGGACATCGGCAAGCTGGCGGCGGACGGCGACTGGGAGGAAGGCGAAGGCACGGTCAGCGACCACGACATCGTCGAGGATTATGTCGGCCGGCTGATGGCGGGCTATTCGGGCGGTACCTACAGGATCGGCTGGGACGCGGGCAACGGCGCCGCCGGCCCGATCATCGAGAAGCTGGTGCAACTCATTCCGGGTGAGCATCACACGCTCTACACCGATGTGGACGGCAATTTTCCCAATCATCATCCCGATCCCACCGAGGAAAAGAACCTCGTCGATCTGAAGCGCCTCGTCGCCGAGAAGCAGCTCGATTTCGGACTGGCCTTCGACGGGGACGGCGACCGGATCGGCGCGATCGACGGTGAGGGCCGGGTGATCTGGGGCGATCAGCTTCTGTCCATTCTGGCCGAACCTGTGCTGCGCGAAGTGCCCGGCGCGACGATCATCGCCGATGTGAAGGCGAGCCAGGCGCTCTACGACCGGATCGCCGAGCTGGGCGGGCACCCCTTGATGTGGAAGACCGGCCATAGCCTCATCAAGACCAAGATGAAGGAAACCGGCTCGCCGCTCGCCGGCGAGATGTCGGGGCACATCTTCTTCGCGCACAATTACTACGGCTTCGACGACGCGCTTTATGCCGCGATCCAGCTCATCCGCTCGGCGCACGTCATCGGCAAGTCGATCACCGAACTGCGCAGCGAGATGCCGGCGATGGTGAACACGCCCGAAATGCGCTTCCAGGTGGACGAGAGCCGCAAGTTCGCGGTCGTGACCGAAGTGCTCGAACGGCTGAAGAACGAGGGCGCCGAGGTCAACGACACGGACGGCGCGCGGGTCAATACGCCCGACGGCTGGTGGCTGCTGCGCGCCTCGAACACGCAGGACGTGCTGGTCGCGCGGGCCGAGGCGAAGGACCAGGCGGGGCTCGACCGCCTGATGGGCATGATCGACGCGCAGCTGGCGGCGAGCGGGCTGAAGCGCGGGCCGCAAGCGGGTCACTGACGCCCGGGTCTTCTCCCCTCCCTGGAAGGGAGGGGCCGGGGGTGGGTCGGCCGATGATCGGCGGGACGGTTGCCGCAAACTGACCGACCCACCCCAACCCCTCCCTTGTCAGGGAGGGGCTTTGCCGCGCGGTCCTCGCAATTTGCGGCCGGAACCGCCACATAGGCTCCATGCCCCCAAAGCCGCAGCCTAGCATCGTTCGCGTCATCGACCTTGAGACCACCGGCAACGCACCCCCCGCTCATGCGGTGGTCGAGATCGGCTGGCAGGACGTGGCGCTGGGTGAGGACGGGCGCTGGGATCTGATGGGCGAGGGCGGCGCGCGGTTCGTCAATCCGGGCCGCCCGATCCCGGCGATCACGCAGGCGATCCATCACATCCTAGAGGAACAGGTCGAGGGCGAACCCTATTTCCATGACCTCGCGCGACCGATCCTCGACCCATGGCCGCGCCGCGTCGCGCTGGCCGCGCACCGGGCCAGCTTCGAGCAGCACGTCTGCACCGCCTCGCTGACGCGCGGCGCCGACTGGATCTGCACCTGGAAATGCGCGCTGCGGCTTTGGCCCGATTCCCCGAGCTTCTCCAACCAGTCGCTGCGTTACTGGCGCAAGCCCGACGGCCTGATCCACGAGCGCGGCCTTCCCGCGCACCGGGCGTTCCCCGACAGCTATGTCACCGCGCACCACCTGCGCGACATGCTGAACGAAGCGAGCGTCGCGCAGCTCGTTCAATGGTCGAAGGAACCGGGCCTGTTGCCGCGCGTCCGCTACGGGCCCGACCGTGGCAAGGAATGGCGGGAGATCGACAACGAATCGCTGGCCAAGTTTCTGACCGACCGCGACGAGGATGTGCGCTTCACCGCGCAGACCGAGCTCACCCGGCGGCGCGGCGGCGGCTCGGTGGGCCGCGACGCGGCGGATTGGTTGTTGCTCTAGATCAGTGAAACTTGGACAATCTGTCCTATGGCGGCGGCGGGCGCCGGCGCCGATATCACGGGGATGACCGAACCGAACGATCCGCTGCCCGCTGACGATGCCGCCAAATGGCGCTGGATCTTTTCGACCGGATGGCGCGGGCGATGCCCGCGCTGCGGAAAGGGGCATATGTTCTCGTCGTGGCTGAAGGTCGCGCGGCGGTGTGAGGTCTGTGATCTCGACTATCGCTTCGCAGCGCCAGATGACGGGCCGGCGTTCTTTTCGCTGTGCATCATCGCGTTCCCGCTGGCCTTCGTGATTGTCTGGCTGGAGGTCGCGTTCAATCCGCCCTTGTGGGTGCACCTGTTCACGTCGGTGCCGATCATGCTGTTCGGAGGCCTGTTGCCGCTTCGGCCCATCCAGGGCTGGCTGGTGGCGTCGCAATATGTGAACCGCGCGCAGGAGGCGGGCACGCAGGGGCTGTGGGCGCGGATGCACGGCAGTGACGCGACGCGCAGCGAGTTCGACCAGTAGCGGCCGTTTCCCGCGGATCGTCCCAGGCTTGCGGCGGTTCGCGCCGCTGCTACCATCGTTGCCGACGCAACTTCTTTTCGGGACTTCACGCGACATGCGCACGACCTTTGCCGCCACCCTTGCGGCCGGATTGCTCTCGACCTCGGCGCTGGCGCAGACCGCGGCGGATTTCTCCGCCGACCGGGTGAAGGCCGACGTGACGTGGCTTGCCGACGACGCGCGGCAGGGGCGCGACGCGGGCAAGCCCGGCTATGACGCGGCGGCCAAGTACGTCGCCGACCGTTTCGCCGAACTGGGCCTGAC
>SXGR01649367.1_pt1 | contig 12114 bp, 12 predicted proteins | sample 3174711 | NCBI WGS metagenome assembly SXGR01 (sample SAMN11356860, study PRJNA531348) | freshwater metagenome | isolation source: freshwater sample F1-60 | place: China: Fuxian Lake, Yuxi | collected 2017-12-25
CGCGGCAAGTGCGGCAAGCGATCGACGACTTTGTTGAAGTCTACAACGAAAAGGCAGCGCCGTTTGAATGGAAGAAGGCAGTCGTGTTCCCTTCCGGCCCCAAAGCCAAGTACTCTGACTTATGCAACTAGGTACTAGCACCAGCCCGCCCGCTAAGGTAGCGAGCCAATTCCAGTTCGACAGCAGGGCTGTTGTACCGAACATGATTGCCAGCAACATCCCCCAGAACGAGAGTGCTGGGGTCCCCATAGATTTGCGGCCGAAAGAGCTGCTCGGTCCCAGGCCTGTGATCCAAGTAAGGATGGCACTGACGTAGGGTTGAATCAGCGGCGCAAGGCCGAGGACGAAAGAGACTTCGAGTTGGTCACGGCGCCGGAGCGCTTCGTGACCGGAGATCAGGAGCGAAGAGTGTTTGGTCTTCATGCTCCAGCGCGAAAGTCCCCCAATGAGGATCGCAGTCCTCTCTTCGAGGATCACTTTTTCGGCAAATCGAGGATCGCAGCGAAGATGTGCTTGCCGGGCAGCGCTTCAAATGGCCACACAACAGAGTTGATTCCTTCGAGAGTCCTCCTCACCGGCTGACGATCTGAGGAAGTGCCGTTGACGGGAGCGGAGTCTGGCGACCCAAAAAGGGGGAATTCTCCAGCGGTTCTTATCGTCCAACCACTCCGCGCTCGTGTTCCCGCCCTTTGTGGGATTGGAGAACATGTTGGTAGACCTGCTGTATTCGCTGGTCCGTGAACTCCACTCGCAGACCGTGCTTGGCAGCTGTGAGCGCGATCAGTTTCTTCTGCTCGTCCGTTCCGGTCACGTGGAGTCGCACCCCGAACTTCTGCACGGCCATCTCAAGGCCCGCAACCAGCGTTGCCTCACGCTGGTCAAGGATATGGATTCTCTGCCCTTCGTCGCGGAGTGAAATCTTTCCGTTGATCAGGTAGCTGACGTGGCCGGTGCGCTGCTCGACTGAACCCTGTAGCGTCTGGAGGTCGCTCAGCAGCTGGCGGCGGCGCAATGCCTCTGTCACATCGAAGGTGTCGCTCCACTCCCGCCAGTCTCCAGCACCTGCACCCTGGATGCTCACCTCGCCGGCGCGGAGTCCTCGGTCTTGGACGAGCCGCCGGTCTTGATAGAGGAATCCTCGGAGGTGGCTGATCGCGGCTGAATCGCCGTGGGTGGCGCGTTCGGTCACCCAATCCCGATAGTTCTTCGGCCTACATGCCGCACGCTCGTCGTCTAACCGCAGCTTGACGGCGGCGCGCTCTCGCACCGCCTCGGCCGCCAGAACGGAGCGAATGGCCCGCTTCTCGATGGAACCTACGTTCAGCGTCTTCACCTCGGCCCGCTTCGCTCGATGCGCCGCGCCCAGCTTTCGCAGTTCCTCGCTGGCGCGCTGCCGGAGCTTGGCCAGCGATTTCCCGGCTGCCGTTCGATACTGCCGGTACTCGCCCTTCAGCCTGACGCGATCCGCGGCGCGCTCGGCCCGACGCTCAGCTCGCCTTTCGGGTTCGCGCTTAGGCTGGGGCTGGTAAGTTTCCTCGGCAGTTCGAACCTGAGCATATCGATTGGGCGGTTCCCACTCCCCCAACTGCTTCTCAAGCTGGGCGCGGTTGTCCTTGCCGGAGAAGTTGTCCCGGAATACGCTCGACGCCTTCACGCGCAGCTCGCTGTCGATCGCGCGGACTGTGTAGCCACCGCGCGCGGCCTTTTCCAATTCAAGACCGTGCTTCTTGAGGAGCACATGCACGTCTTGCCATCCTTGCCGTTCTTTGCGGAGGAGATCCCGAAGCTCTTTGGCTGGTGCGCCCTTCGCGTAAGCCTCCAGGCTCTCGGCGTCCTGGAAATGCTCTACTTTCTGCGCCACGCGCCCGACACCGGCGCGTTCCCGGTGCGCCGTCATGTCCTCGCGCGAGTTCTTCACGGCGTGCCCGAGCTGCACATCCCACCGGTACAGACCTGGCGAGGGCTTCCACCCTTGGGCGTGCTCGATCTCCCGCAAGGATTTGTCGAGCTCGCGTTTGCTGAAGCCAGGATAGTGAGCCCGGTACGTCTCCGGATGAATTCGGTTGATCAGCACATGGATATGGAAGTGCTCCCGGTCATCGTGCGCCACGACCAAAAACTGGTGCTCCTTGAATCCCAGATCCGTGATTGTCTTGCGGGCGGCCTCTTCCCATTGCGCCTGGCTGGGCCGCTCGCCTGGCCGCCAGCAGAGCTGGTAGTGGTAGACCGGATCGGCAACGCGCGGATTCTCGAAGGCCACGGACCGCATCTCCGCAACGACAGTCTCCAGCGACAGCACGTTGTCGGAAAGAAGATGCGCGCCGCGTTCCACGATCTCGCCGGTCACCGGGTCAACGCCTTCGGTCAGGTACCGGGTCAGCGTCCGAAAGCTCGATTTGCCGTCGCGCCGACTGCCGGAGATCGGGGCCAGCATGGCTCACTCTTTCGCCTCGTCGTCTGGGACGGCAGGCATTTCGAGTTCCGCCTCAATCTCTTCGATGGTCGGCAGTGTCCCTTTCAGTTGCTCTGGTAGCTGTTCAAGATACCGGAATTCCGCCACGCCCAACGGCTTCGCAATATCGCGGACGGCGTACTCGGCCACGAACCGGTTCTTGGCCTTGCACAGGATCAGACCGATGGAGGGTTTGTCGTCCGGGTGGCGCAGCAGGTCATCGACAGCCGAGAGGTAGAAGTTCATCTTGCCCGCATACTCCGGCTTGAACGGCGTCATCTTCAAATCGACCACGATGTACGCTCGGAGCTTCAGGTGATAGAAGAGCAGATCGATGCGGAATTCCTCGCCGCCGACTTCGATCGGCACCTGGCTGCCAACAAGGGCAAAGCCGACTCCCAGCTCCAGGAGGAACTGCTGCACGTGGGCGAGCAACGCTCGCTCCAGGTCCCGTTCCTTGGCTTCCTGGCCCAGGGTCAGGAAGTCGAAGTTGTAGGGATCTTTGATGAGCTGCTGCGCCAAGTCAGACTGAGGGGATGGAAGCGTGGTCTGGAAGTTTGTGATCGCCTTCCCTTGGCGGCGATACAGGTTGGTCTCGATCTGCATGACGAGGACGTTTCGGCTCCAGCCATTTTGGATGGCGGCCTGGGTGTACCAGAGCCGCTCCTCGGTGAGCTTGACCTTGTCCAGGATCGTGCAGTTGTGGAACCAGGGCAATTGTCCAGCAACCTGCTGGACAATTGGCTCCTCGGGCCAAGCCTCGGCGAAGGCTCGCATGTACAAGAGGTTCGTCCGGGAAATCCCCTTCATCTCCGGGAACTCTACCCGCAGATCTTTCGCTAACCGTTCAACGACCTTGCTCCCCCAGCCCTCCTCACCCTGCCGCGCTAGGATCTCTCTTCCGATCCCCCAGTAGAGCAGTACCAGTTCCCGGTTCACGGCCAGAGCGGCCCGCACTTGCGCTGCCCGAATCCGCTGCTTCAAGTCGGCCAGCAGGGTCTGATAGCTCTTGGAATCTGGCAGGGTGCTCATGGTGCGGTAGCAGTCTCCTCGTCCCGGTCAAGCCGTTGGATCGCGTTCTTGATCTCGACCAGCACCTCGTCAATGGCGTCCTTCTTGTGCTGGTACTTCGTAGCCAGGTGCTTCTGCAATCCTCCCAGCCGGCGCAGCTCGTTGATCACCTTCTCGTTCATCCGGCTTTTCACCGGACGGCCCAGCGCCCGGCGGCGGATGTACTCGCTCACCGTCAGCCCGGCCTTCCCTGCCTCGGCCGCCACGGCCTCTTTCTCCTCCGGCAGGATGCGCAGAATGATGGTCGCCTCGCGCTTCTTCTTCACCGTGCCGAAGGCCATGGCGCGCCCCCTTTCCCCAGCCCCAACGGGGCGGCGCGGTGGGCAGCACACAGGGGTCTCGGGGCGAAGCCCTGAGCAAGGTCGTAGACGGAGGAGGACGAGGAGCCGCAGGCGGATTGGACTCGGACGGGTGGATAGGAGAGAGTGAGCACAGAGAATGAATGTATATACACTACGCGACTTGTCCTGTGTACAGAGACTCTATCCGGTGACCAGTACATCTGACGAGAGCGTATCATATTGCTTCCATGGAAGCAATATGATGATATGGGAGTATGGAAGCGGCCAAGCGCACATGCCTCGGGCCGCGATAAGAACCCTCTATGGCCACCAGAAAGAAGCTTTCCACCCTCACCCCAGAAGCCGTCGAGAAGATTGGAAAACAGCTCGATTCCATACCCGACCCGGTTTCCGATTCCCTCTCCTTTCGCAAAGCCATCGACCTCCTCGTCCCCCGGATCACCGCGCTGCGCGACAAAGGCTATACCCTCGCCGAGATCGCCGATCACCTCAACTCCGCCGGCCTCCCCCTGGCCGAATCCACCCTCCGCAACTACGCCCGCCAACCGCGCCGCAGACGCCGGAAACCCTCCCCTCCCGGTGTTCGCAAAGCTCCCGCTCCCCGCACAACCGCCGCCGTCACCGCCCCGGCCACTTCCCCGCCCCAAACTTCCAAAGACTCCGTGCGACGTTTACCTGAAAAATCTGCGTCCTTACCAGTAGGGGGTCCTTCCAGCCGCGGGCGGTTCACTCCCAAGCCAGACCGCAAGGATCTGTAGAAGCGTTTGTAGACCCGGAAAGGGGGTTGTGCCGATGTCCGTTCCGCTCGTACTCGTCAGTGGCAGCAAAGGGGGAGTGGGCAAGTCGCTCGCCTCGATGGCCCTTCTCGACCATTGGAAGGCCCAGGACAAGCCCGTCTTCCTGGTCGAGACCGATCACTCCAACCCGGACGTCTGGAAAGCCTACAAGGATCTGGTGCCTTCCTTGACCATCGATCTGGCCGAATCCGATAGCTGGATCGAACTCGTCAACGAGCTGGCGGCCCATCCCAACGACCAGGTGGTCGTCAACATGGCATCCATGAGCAACCAGGGTGTCGAAAGACACGGCGGCACCCTGCTCGAAGCCCTGGAACCCCTGAATCGCTCCCTGGTCTGTTTGTGGCTCATCAACCGGCAAAGGGATAGCGTGGAACTTCTGGCCGAGTTCCGCGACCTGATGCCCGGCGCGCTCGTGCATGTCTTGCGCAACGGAATGCTTGGCGGCGAACACAAGTTCGTGATCTACAACGAGAGCCAGCAACGCAAGCAGGTCGAGGCGGCCGGTGGAAGAAGCTTGCTGTTTCCCGAGCTCTCAGACACCGTGGCCGATTACCTGTACACCGAACGGGCCTCGATTGCCAAGGCCCTGGACACGTTGCCCATGGGTTCCCGGTCGGCGCTGCACAGATGGCGGAAGCAATGCGCGGCGATGTTTGAGGAGGTGAAGCTGTGAGCGAGAAAAAGGAATATGGCTGGCTGAAAGATCGCTACACCGCCTTGATGGGACGGCCACCGGAGGAAAAAGAGCTGGACCGGCTGATGAAGGTGAAGGATCTGCTGGGCATCGACTACGACGATCCGGTCATGTTGCAGTTGCTGGCGCTCGAATACTACGGCCAGCTCTACGAACAGGTGCCGGAAAAGATCAACACGGTGATCGCCCAGACCGAAGCCCATGCCAGCAAACATTTCGAACAGCAAGCCGCCGCTATCGCGCAACAGCAGGTGAAAGTGATCAGCCAGCAAGGTAGCGATGCGCTCGATGCACTGTACAAGGCAGCCAACGCGATGATTGCGCAGACGGGAGAGAAAGGGAAGGAATCGATCTCCACCTTCATCCTGAACGATTTTGCGAAGGCAACGGGACCAGCGTTTTTCAACGCGCAGAATAGTGTGGAGCTTGCGGTGAGGGAGATTTTCGAGTTTGGAAAGCGGCAGACGCGACGAATGCTATTGCATAGCGCCATAGCCGGATTGGTGAGCGGGATGGTGGTTTTGGCAGTCGCGTATTGGATGTGGGGCCGGGCTTAGCCTGACTTTCGCAGTTCGAGGCGATTTCTGCCTATTTTGACCCGGTTTGGCGAGCTAAGCCGAATGGTGTCAACAACGCGATGCAAGAGTGGGCTGCGGTGAAGACCTACCCACTTCTCACGCGATGCGATTTCTGGCATTCTGCTGTTTCAGATGTTCCTGCGCAGCACGAAACGGAAGAAGGACGGGAAGGATCATCGCTACTTCAGCGTGGTGGAGAACCGGCGCGTGTCGAACAACAGCACTGTGCAGCGCACGGTGCTGTATTTGGGCGAGATCAATGACTCGCAAGAGGCGGCGTGGCGGAAGACGCTCTCGGTGTTCGACGAAACGGCGCAAGCCGAACGCAACCTGAGCTTGTTCCCAGAAGACCGCGCGATCCCGGTCGACGCCATCGATAGCATTCAAGTGCGGTTGAGCGGGATGGAACTGCGGCGGGCGCGTCCGTACGGAAACTGCTGGCTCGCGACGGAAGTTTGGAATCAGTTGGGCCTGAGCGAGTTCTGGCGCGCACGGCTGCCGGCCGGGCGCGAAGGAGTGCCGTGGGAGAAGGTGCTGCAACTGCTGGTAGTGAATCGTTTGCTGGAACCGGGCAGCGAGTTTCGCGTGCACCGGCATTGGTATGAACAGAGCGCCATGGATGTTTTGTTGGGTACCGATTTCGCGGTGGCGGAGAAGGACCGCCTCTATCGTTGTCTGGACCGGATCGTCGAACACAAGACCGAGCAGTTCGTGTGGTTGAAACAGAAGTGGGCGGAGTTGTTTCAAGCCGATTTCGAGGTGTTGCTGTATGACCTGACCAGCACGTACTTTGAAGGCGACCTGGAGGAATGCGACAAAGCCAAGCGTGGCTACAGCCGCGATAGCCGGCCCGATTGCGCGCAAGTGGTGATCGCCTTGATCGTCACTACGGAAGGCTTTCCGTTGGCCTACGAGGTGATGGACGGCAATACTTCGGAACAGAAGACACTGCGGCCCTTCCTGGACCACATCGAAAAAACGTACGGCCAAGCCAAACGGACGTGGGTGATGGATCGCGGCATTCCGACGGAAGCCACACTCAAGGAGATGCGGGATCGCAACATCTCCTATCTGGTGGGAACGCCGAAGGGCCGCATCCAGAAACAAGAGAAACAGTGGCTGGATCTGCCTTGGCAAAAGGTGCGTGACTCAGTGCAGGTCAAGCTTTACAACCACGAACAAGAACTCTATGTGCTGGCGCGCAGTGACGGCCGCCAGGCCAAGGAAAATGCCATGCGCCGGAAACGGCTAGCCCGGCTGCTCTGGAAGCTGCGCGCCATGCGGAGCAGCTTACCGAACCGTGACCGGTTGCTGCTGCGCATCGGCGCCGCCAAGAAGGACGCGGGACGAGCATTCGGTTTTGTCAAACTCACGTTGCCCGCCGCCGGAGCTGCGGTCACCCGTTCCTCGTTCACCTTCGGCGTGGACCGGGCCAAGCTGAAGCAAGCCGAGCAGCGCGACGGCCATTACTTGCTGCGCTCCAATCTGTCCGCCGACGATCCAGCCGTGCTGTGGGAGCGGTACGTGCAACTCACGCAGATCGAGGCCGCGTTCCGTTCCCTCAAAAGCGATCTCGGTCTGCGCCCGATTTATCACCGCTTGGACCGCCGCGTCGAAGCCCACATCTTTGTGGCGTTCCTGGCCTACTGTTTGCAAGTTACGCTCAAGGCTCATCTGCAGCGCCATGCCCCTGGCTTGTCGCCGACCGCGGTGCTGGAAAAGCTCGCCACCATTCAAATGATCGATGTCTGCTTGCCCACCACCGACGGTCGCCAGCTCCTCCTGCCTCGTCACACCCAGCCCGCCAAAGACGTGGCCCTGTTGTTGCACCAACTGCAACTCGAACTCCCCGCTCAGCCGCCTCCTCGCATCACCGCACTCTCCGCCTCTCCGTCTTCCGCCGCCTGAGTCCTGTGCCTCTGTGGTGAAGACCTTTGCGTTGCCTTCACTGATTTCAAACGACTTAGGTCTTGTCTCAAGCTCCAACTGCGAAAGTCAGGTTAGAGCATCGAAGGAACAGCACCAATATCTATACACATTGTTATGATGTGTATAGGTGTAGTTGAATGACGAAATCCCTTTCCACCGTGACGCGCCACCGCGACCTGCGGGCTCAAGGGCTCGATTCACGTTCCATCGCCGCCGCAATCGAAGCAGGCAAGCTGGAGCGGATCAGCCGGGGCCTGTACACTGTCACGGCGGCCGAGGATCGGATTACGGAGAAGCACACCTACGTCCAGGTGGCCAAGCTGGTTCCACATGGGGTCTACTGCCTGATCTCGGCGCTGGCCTTCCACGAGCTGACGGTGCAGACCGGCTGGAAGATGCAGATTGCACTTCCCCGCCCCGCTCATGAGCCCAAGGTGGAGTTCGTACCGGTGGAATACTTTCACCTGTCCGAGCAGCCTTATGAAGCCGGAGTCGAGGAGCACCGGGTGGAAGGAACCATCGTAAAGGTGTACTCGCCGGCGAAGACGGTGGCGGACCTGTTCAAATTTCGGAACCGGAAAGGAATGGGAGTGGACCTGGCGCTGGAAGGGCTACGGGAAGTTTGGAGAAAGAAGCGAGCGACCACCAAGGAGCTGTACCACTACGCGAAAGTATGCCGGGTTGAGCGCGTCATGAAACCATACCTGGAAGCGGTGATCTGGTGACTCCTAAAAAGAATGTTGGGCACTCGATTCGGCAACGGCTGCTCAACTACGCGCAGACGACGGGGCAGGAATTCAACCAGGTGCTGCTGCGGTTCGCCAATGAGCGGCTGCTGTACCGTTTGGGCAAATCGAAATATGCGGATCGGTTCCTGCTCAAAGGGGCAACGCTGTTTCTGGTGTGGAACGAGAGCAAGCCCCACCGGCCAACGCGGGATGTGGACCTATTGGGATTCGGCCCGGAGGATCAGGGCGAGTTGAGGAAGGTGTTCGGAGACTTGTGTTCGATGACGGAAGACGACGGAATGGAGTACGACGCCGGCACAATCGAGATCAATGCAATACGAGAGGACCAGCGCTACGGTGGACTGCGTGTAGAGCTGAAGGGGAAGCTGCACGGAGCGCGAGTGCATCTGCAAATTGACGTTGGCTATGGAGACGCGGTGACGCCGGGCGCGGAGGAGATCGAGGTGCCGGGAATTTTGAATGGTCTGACCGCACCGCGGCTGAAGGCGTATCCGGTGTACACGGTGATTGCGGAGAAGCTGGAAGCGATGGTGCAGTTGGGGATGGCAAACAGCCGGATGAAAGACTTCTACGATTTGGACTTCTTGCTGAGCAAATTCGAGCTGGAGGAAAGGGTGTTGCGGGAAGCAGTGCGGCGGACGTTCGCCCGGCGAGGCACAGCGCGGCCCGAGGGAGAGCCGGAAGTTTTCTTGCCGGGGTTTCAAGAGCAGAAGGAAGTGCTGTGGCGGCAGTTTCTGGAGCGAAGCGAGATCGAGGGTTTGGATTTGGAGTTCAGTAAGGTGTTGCAGCGGCTTCGGAATCGGCTGCTCCCTGTTCTTTGGGATTGAAAGCGCCCAGGCTTCCTGTACGTTGCGGGCGTGGGTTTTGGCGGCGTAGCCGCCCTTCATGGGAAGGTTTTAGCGGGGGTATGGGGGCAGCAGGCCCCCATCTTTGAATCGAGATGCTCTTGTTCCATATGGAAACAGCCTCGGAGCGTTTTCCACAGTTGGGGTGCACCGACTACTTGCTACTACTTGTACTTATTACTTGTATGGTGTGGTGTTTCAGCGGACCTTTGGTGTGGTGTTTCAGCGGGCGTCTACAAGGTCAGGTGTGGTGTTTCAGCGGGACCTAAGTTCAATGCATTCAACAAAAGTGTGGTGTTTCAGCGGGTGATTTTGCCGAGGTGTGGTGTTTCAGCGTGGAAAACCCCCGCGATCCACAGGGTTTATGCACAGGCGGAGCCCAAGATCATCCCTTGCCCAACGCGGCCTTCGGCTTGATAGAGGGCGCACAACCTCGGACCTCTAGAGCCCCGGTAGTGGAGTTCACGTCCAGTTCTGGCCAGCACAACTTGAGCTTAGCGATCTCCCGCAGAACATCCTTCCGGAAGTTCTGCACCGTGGTCTTGTCGTCAGCTAGGGACGGATCCGCACCGAACTGCCGGTAGAGTTGATCCCACGCCAGGCGCTCAGGCTTCTTTCCTTGCCGGTAGAGCGTGAAGGTTTTGTACGAAAGCCACATGTAGAGGTCCAGCCCCAGCGAGGACCGTTTCAGCGCCTTCAGAATGCCCATGTCGATGGGCATGGGGTGATTGACGATCTCCTGGAAGAGTTCGTCGCCTAGCTCAATCCAGCTCGTCCAGAGCGTATCCTGGTTGGGCTGCCGGTAGTCCCACCAGAGCATCGTCTTGGGAGCCAAGCGGCCACCAGCAGAGGCCTTCCCTTCCCTGCTCTCGTAGATCATGTCGATGTGGCAGTTGAAGAGCCGGTCTATTTGGTTTTTGAGCCGTGTCCGATCACCGCGGCTGCCGCCAGAATCGCTGTTGATTCCCAGGATCTGCATGAACTTGGCTAAAGACTGGCCGAGGACCAACCGCTTTTCCTGAGTTCGCACAGCCTCCGTACAGACCCATGCGAGCAGGAGCCTAGGCAGATTGCCGTATGGAAGCTTGTTGTCTCCGCCAGCGATCATTATGAGCTTGTACGGCCCGTTCTGGCGCTTGTACTGCATCCGGTCGCCTGGATCGGTACGGGGTAGCGAGCACAACGTCAGCAGGCGGGCCATGAACCCCATTTCCTGGGCATCGCTGTCCCCGATGCGGACGAGGTCCGTCACCTGCTTCATGCGAGTGTAGTGATGCCGGCCTTGGGCGGTCTGCTTCGTACCAGGGGTTTCCACCGTTGCCTTTGGCTTCTTGGGAAGAAGCGCCTTCTGCTCTTCCAGCCCTTCCAGGCCGGGCAGGATTCGAGCGATCGGAATGAGCCCGTCTTCCCTGCCCTTGCTCATGATCCATTGTCCTCAAGCGGTGCAATCTCAGGTTTGCCGTTCTTGGCAAAGAGATCGTTGAGGGCTTCCGCCAGCAGGCGTTGAATTGTAGTCTCACGTTCCGCAGCTAGAAGACGCAACTGCTTCTTCACTTCTCCTGGGAAGTAGCCCGTTACGTTCGACTTGTTGGCCCGCCCAGGGCGAAAATGTGGGTTGTCCTCAGCCACGGCCGTCTTGGTGGGTTTATGAACCGTTGTGACAGGCGCTTGTTCCCGACGTGGCACAACCTTGGCGCTAGCACTCATTGCTTGCCGCAAGTCTGCTGCTTTAGCCATTGTTCACTCCTTTGCTAGTTCCATTCTTTATGAGTTTACACACAAACTTGTAAACTTGCTCACTCTCGGAGGCTGCTTTCCCAGAGGGATCGTACTCCTGCGCTGTTAACCCGAGCGCGCCAGCATCGCTGAACGCTGCTCGATGGCCGCAGCTTATCGGACACACAGTGATGCCCAGGCCCTCAATGACCTCCGCAGCCTGCTCACCCTTCGTTCCGCGAGCTGGCACGCCATTGAGAATAGCCGCGACGGACCGAGCGCCGGCGTGTTTGATAAGCTCCAATGTCGTCGCTACCGTATCGAGGTCGAATACCGCCGGGCGGCATGGCACCAAGACTAGGTGAGCAGCCTTCGCGGCGGCCATCGCGGCCTGTTCAGCTCGGGGCGGGGTATCGATTACCACAAACTTTGCACCAGCTTCCTCAGCGGACTTCAAGACACTTGGCAAACGGGCGGGCTGAGCAGAAACAATGACAGGAGACTTTTGGCCTCGGCGATCACCCCAGTTGCATGCGGTTGCCTGTGGGTCAAGATCCACTACTGCGGCCGTCTTCCCAGCGCGTTGGGCCGCTACCGCTAGTGATAGGGCGAGGGTGGTCTTGCCAACCCCTCCTTTTTGGGCAACTACAGCCACAACATCCATATCGCAGCCTCCTTTAAGAGTTTATGAGTTTACTCATAATCTACTTTACGTGTTCTCTCTTGAAGTATCGAGGGTCGGCTAATGCGTAGTCAAGAGGGGGCGGGGAAGCGTCCAAACACACTAGCCGCACCAGGCCAACACGCCCGCGCATCAATGGGCCATCGTATAGGACACTAGTGTCTAGTTGCATTAGTTCTGGTACTACTGTATGTTGAGTCATGCGCCGAAAGTCCGCGAAATTTCAGCTCAGCGACGAAGAGATGAAGACTTTAGAGGGATGGACCCGCCAAGGCAAGACGGAGCACCATTTGGTC
>SXGR01233221.1_pt1 | contig 12113 bp, 15 predicted proteins | sample 3174711 | NCBI WGS metagenome assembly SXGR01 (sample SAMN11356860, study PRJNA531348) | freshwater metagenome | isolation source: freshwater sample F1-60 | place: China: Fuxian Lake, Yuxi | collected 2017-12-25
CGCACGCTGGTGCGCGTGCTGGAAGCCACGCTGCGCCTCGCGCACCCCTTAATCCCCTTCATCACCGAGGAACTCTGGCAGAAAGTCGCGCCACTGGCGGGAAAGTCGGGGGCGACGATCATGCTCGCGCCCTACCCGCAATCTCAGCCGTCGAAAATCGACGAGGCCGCCGAGCGCGAGATGGCGCTCCTGAAACAGGTCGTGGATTCCTGCCGCAACCTGCGGAGCGAAATGAACCTGCAGCCGGGCACGCGCGTACCGCTCTACGTGCAGGGCGACATCGGCACCATCGCACCCTACGTTCAATTCCTCGCGCGACTGGAATCGGTCAATGCCGTGAAAGAACTTCCCGCCGCGGACGCGCCGGTGGCGATCGCGGGCGAAGTGCGCCTGATGTTGCATGTGGAGATCGACCGCGCCGCCGAACGCGAACGCCTCGGCAAGGAAATCACGCGCATCGAGGCGGAAGTGGCGAAGTGCAACGCGAAACTGGGCAACCCCTCGTTTGCGGAGCGCGCGCCCGCAAAGGTGGTTGAGCAGGAACGCGAACGCCTTGCGGGCTTCGAGTCGACGCTCGCCAAGCTCAGGCAGCAGCTGGACAAGTTCTCGGGCGGCTGAGCGCATGCCCCTGCCGCACGGCCTGCGCGCCTTCCGGCATCGGGACTTCGGCTACTACCTTGCCGGCAAGGGGCTGTCGCAGATCGGCCTGTGGCTGCAGAACATCGCCACCAGCTGGCTGATTTACCGCCTTACGGGCTCGGCCTTCCTGCTGGGACTGGCCACTTTTGCCATGTACATCCCGATCACCGTGCTCGCGCCGGTGGTGGCGGTGTGGGTGGACCGCATGTCCAAACGCAAGGTGCTCGTCATCGCGCAGGGTATCGCGCTGGCGCAGGCGCTCGTCATGTTCGCGCTGGTTGGCACCGGCCATATCGAGCCCTGGCACCTGATCGCGGCCAATCTCGTCATCGGTGTGGCCAATGCCTTCGACGGCCCGGCGCGGCAGTCGATGATCATCGAGCTGGTGGACGGCCGCGAGGACCTGCCCAACGCCATCGCCTTCAGCTCGGCGCTCATGAACAGCGCGCGCTTCATCGGCCCGATGCTCGGCGGCGTGGTGATCGCCGCCTTTGGCGAGCTGTGGGGTTTCGGCCTGAACGCCCTGCTCTACTGCGCAGTGCTGTTCGCGTTGTGGCGCATCCGGCCGAAACGCCGCGCGCCCGAGGTGAGCGATGCCTCGTGGCGCGCGCAGTTCGCGGAGGGCTTTCGCTGGGCTTGGGACTTCCTTCCGGCGCGCTGCGCGCTGCTGCTGGTGGCCACGCTAGCGATCACCACGCAGCCCTACCAGGCGCTCGCGCCCTGGTTTGCCAAGGAAGTGTTCGGCGGTGATTCGCGCACGCTGGGCGTCCTCATCGGCGCCGGCGGTATCGGCGCGCTCGTAGGCGTGCTCTACCTCGCGATACGGCCCTCGATACGCGGCCTGCTGGGCCTGATGCCGTTTTCCGCCGCTGCGGCGGCGCTCGCGCTGATCGCGTTTACCTTCACGCACCACCTTGCCGCCGGCGCCGCGTGCATTTTCTTCATCGGTACCGGCCTAATGCTCACTGCCACGGCCACCAACACGGTGCTGCAGAGCATCGTCGAGGATCGGCTGCGCGCGCGCGTCGCGGCGATCTACATGCTGTCCTTCCTCGGCATGTCTCCGATCGGTGCTCTGCTCGCGGGCTGGGCCGCCGAGCGCATCGGCCCGCCGCTGGTGCTCGCCATCGGCGGCGGCGGCGCGCTCGCCGCCGCAGGAGTATTCCGGCTGATGCTGCCCGCAATGCGCCGCGAGATCCGCCCTGTATACGACAAAATCGGCATCACCGCGAAAGGCGATCTGTAGTCCAGAATGACTGAGTCTAAAAAGGAAATCTCGACAATGTTGCGGATAGCCCAGGTCAGTTGGATCACCATTGGCACATTGCTATTGGTGGGAAGTGCTATGGCCGTTGAAGAGGCGAAATACAGCGTACTTCGTGAAGACGACGGGTTCGAGCTTCGGAAATACGATTCCCATATTCTGGCTGAGACTGCGGTAGATGGAGAGTTTGAAGACGCGGGTAATGAAGCATTCGGCCGCTTGTTCAAGTACATTTCCGGCAACAACAAACAGCAGCAGAAAGTGGCGATGACATCGCCAGTTGGGCAAGAGCCATCGAGTCAGAAGATAGAGATGACATCGCCGGTAGGTCAGCAGAAGCAGGGTGGAAAATGGGTTGTCAGCTTCATGATGCCAGCGTCATTCACGCTGGAAACGACTCCTGAGCCAAAGGACCCAAACGTGTCTATTCGCGAGGTTCCGGCGCGTCTCATTGCTGCGGTACGTTATTCGGGCTCTTGGAGCGAAAAGAGTTACCGTCGCAACTTGGAAAAATTACAGAATTGGATGGCGAATAATCGCTTGACTCCGTTAGGCGAACCGATTTGGGCTCGGTACAATCCACCGTTCATGCCTTGGTTCCTTCGTCGCAATGAAATCCTGCTGCCGGTTGCATCCCCGGATTCTCGCAGTTGAGCGTGGTGCAGCAGGTCGTTGCAGCGGACACTTGACCGCGCTCCAATGAAAGAACCGCTGAAAGTCATCGTCGATGACCTCATGCAGCGGAACTATGTCTATCTACTGACGGAGCCAACAGGCAAGAACTTCGCCCCCGAGTTTCGGCCTGAGTTGACTCCGAAACAGATGCTGTCGCTGGGTGTATTTGGCGGGAAGTACATGACAGACTGCACCTCCGAGTTTCCCGCGGATTGGTTCCGCCGCGCCAAGCTAAACCACTTGGGTCGCGACCCCATGTTGAATTTCTTCGGAGTCAACGCTTCGCTGCCCCTGGCTGAGTGGAAAAAGAAGGGGTGGATCCATCCCGAGGATCCGCTCGGATGGTTTCAGTGGTACTGCAGATACTACATGGGCAGGCGGTGTCCGGATGACGAGCGTCAGATCAAGCGGTGGAAGGCCGTTAAAAGACATGTCGCTCAGCTCAAGGCGGCGTGCGTGAAAGGGGATCTGACTTGCCGAAAAAGGCAAAGGCAAGCGTTGCTGCATTGGGCGTATGACAGTCGAAACATCTGATCGTCCGAGTTATTCCTAGCCCCTTGGCGCGGGTAAAGCGCGTGGAGCAGCGCGCGCCTGACCAGGCACATTGATCGGCATGAAAATCTGAGAATTCAGCGATGGCGACACTTGGCGTTGGCGAAAAAGTGATCAGTTATGAGGACTACGGCAGCGGGCCGTTGGTCATGCTGATCCACGGATCTCCCGGCAACTCCAGAGCATGGCTGCGTGTCGGAGAGCGGCTTGCCAACCGATATCGCATCATCGCCCCCGATCTGCCGGGCTATGGCGCAACGACGCCGCAAGCCTCACAGGCAGCGCCCGACACGACACACGCCGTAGAACTTATCGAAGCACTGGTTTCCTCGGTTGGGCCACCCGCAGTCCTGGTGGGCCACTCGTATGGCGGCGTTGTCGCTTTGGCTGCGGCTCTCCGACAACGCTTTCCGCCTGGTGCGCTGGTGTTGTTCGAGCCTGTCGCATTGAGCGTGCTTTTGGTTGCGGGCGAAGTCGCGACATATGAGAGTGCAAAGGCTGTCTTTGACGATTACCTGTCGCGTTTCGACGCCGGCGAACAGCAGGCCATTCGGACGGTGATTGACTTCTGGCATCGCCCCGGTATGTTCGACAGGATGCCCGATCCGGTCAAGGCGTACCTCCTCAGGGAAACCGCCAGGAACACGCAAGACGTTCGCGCGGCGTTTGGCGAGAAGTACTCTTTGGACGCGTTCAGAAAACTCGTTTTCCCTGTACTGGCAGTCTGTGGAAATCGCAGCCCTGCGGTCACCCAGCAGATTGCAAAGGCTATCGCCACGCATACCCCGATGGGTTCATTCCTCAGTCTGGAGAATGCAGATCATTCCCTTACGACGACGCACGTGGACGCAGTGGCCGAGATCATTTCGAATGCTGTTGCAAAACCCGCCTGAGCACTGCTTGGAAAACAATTTCACCTGGAGAACTGAATGCCTGCCTATTTGATCGTCGAACACATTGTCACTGACGCCGCCAAGTTCGAGGAGTACCGAATCAAGGTGGGGCCAATGATCTCCAAGCATGGTGGCCGCTACATCACCAAGGGCGGAAGCCAGAAGTTCCCAGAAGGCGGTCATTGGAAGCCTGAGCGGGTTGTGATCATCGAGTTCCCGGACATGGACTCGCTCAACCGCTGGTACACCGCCCCCGAGTACCAGCCGCTGATCGCCCTCCGCAAGGAATGCACCAGCGATCTGGACATGTTGATTACGCTTGAGGGCGCTTGATGCGCAAGCTGGCAGCGCGTTGTTGACCGACGCCTGTTCTTCGCCGCTACGCGCTCAGCCCGGCGCGGCGAAGCGTTCCTGCGCCCCGCCCCCGCAATGACAAGTCGATCTGGCTGAGGATGTCGACGCTGCGGCTTGTTGTCCTGACCGCGATAACCATGGTTGCGTTTGCGGGCAATTCATTGCTCTGTCGTCTCGCGCTTCATCACACCACCATTGATGCGGCGAGCTTCACTGCGATTCGCCTGATTTCAGGCGCGATCGTGCTCTGGGTGGTGGTGCGGCTGTCGCTGAACTCTCGCACCGGCAAGGGAAACTGGCTGTCGGGCTTTACGCTGTTTGCATATGCCGTGTGCTTTTCTTTCGCTTATATAAGCCTGCCGGCGGGAACAGGTGCGCTGCTGCTCTTTAGCGCCACCCAGGCGACGATGATCGGTCATGGCCTGTGGGCAGGGGAACGTCTGCGCGGGCTGCAGATCATCGGCATGGTGCTGGCGCTCGCCGGCCTGGTGGGCTTGCTGTTACCCGGACTTTCGGCACCTCCGCTGGCTGGTTCCGCGCTGATGCTGGCTGCAGGCGTCGCCTGGGGCACCTATTCGTTGCGCGGCAGAGGGCGGGGCGACCCAACATTGGTAACCACTGGAAATTTTTTGCTGAGCGTTCCGTTCGCCGTGGCGCTGGTTGTCTTGTCAGTCGACGGTGCCAGGCTGGATAGTTGGGGTGTCGGCTACGCCGTTGCATCCGGGGTAGTGGCTTCAGGGATGGGTTACGCCATCTGGTATTCCGTGTTGCCTTCGCTAAAGGCCACCAGTGCCGCGACGATCCAGCTCAGCGTACCCGTGATTGCTGCGTTTGGCGGGATCGTCTTTCTTGGAGAATCCCTGACCGTCCGGCTTGCGCTTGCCTCGGTGGCCATACTTGGAGGTATCGCCCTGGTGATCCTGGAAAAGCAGCGGGTCGCGACGTGACGCCCAACCGCGGCGCGGGCGAAGGTGTGGCCGGCGTCAGTACGCCCCGGTCGGCGTGCTGCCGAAGGGCGGCACGCGCCCTACCAGCTCCTCGAGCATGATGAGTTCTACGTCGGTGTGGTTGATGACGGGGGCGTCCATCAGCATCTGCGGCGCGCCCTTCGCCATCACGTAGCGCGGCTGTTCGTGGTGCTTCGTACGCACCACCTCGCGCGCCGACGGGTCGTCGTTCGAGACGATCTCGGCTTCGCCGTAGCAGGTGCAGACGTAGCTCCTGTCGCGCTCGGATTCGACGTAGATGCCGGTACCGCGTATGCCGATGGTGGCGGTACTCGCACTGATCGTCTTGCGCTGGCCGCTGGGGAACACCGAAAGCAATGCGCCGGTGACCACGCGCAACCCGGTGAGCAGGGCGGACCCCGCGCCGCCCTGCAGTTCGACGCGCGAATTTGCGCGCAGCAGGAATGCATCCTTGTTGACGACGAAGACGATCTGCCCGCCAGCGAAGGTCTGCACCACGTCGCCCGCCTTCACGTCCATGCCCGGTTTCGCCTGCACGCCGTTGATGCGCGCGTCGCCCTGTACGCGCGCGACGCCCTTTTCCACGCCGCCCGCGGCCAGCGCATCGCGCACCAGCAGCAGCGCGGCGGCGGAGGCCAGAAACTGCCTGCGCTTCACCATGCGAATTCGCTTCTTGCCTCGGCCATCGCGTTCGCCTCTGCCTGTTCCGGCCAGGCCGTCTCGAAGCACCAGTCGTGCTGCGCCTCGATACGCAGCCGGAACACATCCTCGACGTGGCTCTCCAGCGGGAACGGGATCAGCATGCTGGACGATGTCACCACACAGTCGCCAATCGCCTCGGCCACGCTTTCGGCGAGCAGGCGCCCGGCCGCCCATAGCTCCGTGCCCCTGAGGTAAGCGGGTACGCCGAAATGGCGGCAGGTTGCGAGTGCCGGCGACAAGGCCCAGGACAGACGGCGCTCCTGCCGCGGCAGCAGGCGCAGCGGTGCGATCAGCGCGAAGTGGTGGCGCGCCCCGCCCTGCACCCAGACAAGGATGGGCGGCGCGGCCGCGTCCTGCATCGCCGCCAGCGCGCCGTAGATGGCCTTGCGTCCCGCCTCTTCACCCATCGGCGCAATACGCATCCATCGTGCAAGTAGCGCCACTAGACGCTTTCCTGGCGCATGAACCTGTCGAGGTAGAAGTCGCGCTGCTCGAGGGACATCAGATCCTTTGCGCGCGCGGCGACGCCCTCACGCAGGATTTCCGCGAGCTTGTGGCCCTGCTCGGCGTCGAGCACATGCATGCGGCCCATGAGCTCGGTGTCGAGGTTGAGGATCTCGCCGGCCAGGCCTGTGGGGTACTGCAAGTGCAGCATCCACGCGCGGCAGTCTGCATCGTCCGGATCCAGCGGCGAGAGCGCCACCAGCCCCAGCCACGCCAGTCGCGCCGCCTGATTGAATTGCGTGATGCCGAGCTTCTTTCCCTCGGTGTACTTGCGCAGCGCGATCTTCGTGATGGGCTGGACCATGCGGACGATTATAGGCCCGCGCGCACGTCCTCTCCGTCCATCTGGCGGCGGATTTTCGCGAGGTCCCGCTTCGCAGGCGCAAACGGGAATGACAGAATGTCGGTCGGTGGCGAATCGCCGTACGGGCGATTGCACGCCGACACTTCGTTGTCCTTGCCGGGGCAACCCGAGGTGCGGAACGCGGTACCTGCCGCGATCTCCACGTTCACCGCCTCCTGCGGCAGTCCGAAGTCGGCTACGCGCCCTTCGGCGTCGAAACGCATCGCCTCCACGCGCACGCCGCGGTAATCGATCAGGTGCCGCGCAAGCTGCACGCGGCGCCACTGGCCGCGGTCCACCGCTGGCCAGTCCTCCATCAGCGAGCCCTTCTCCGGGAAGAAAGCGAACATGTGGTTGTGCCCGCCGAGGTCGCGGATTTTCTGCGCAACTTCGAGGATCTCGCGCTCGGTCTCGCCCATGCCGCAGATCAGGTGGGCGCCGAATTTCTCTGCGCCGAAAACCTCTGCGGCGATTTCCACGGTGCGCCAGTACTTGTCGTAGCTGTGCGGCGAGTCCACGCCCTTGCCGCGCGTGCGTTCGAATATCGCCGGGGTCACCGCGTCCAACGCGACGGTGAAAATATCCGCTCCCAGCGCCTTCATCCTCACCAGGTCCTCGCGTTCCAGCGTAGTCGGGTTCGACAGGATCGACACCGGCACCCGCGGCAGCTCGCGCGTCCAGCGCTCCAGCAGCACGAAGGTATCGTCGTTGGAGTTCGGGTGCGTGATCATCGAAATGCACATGCGCTGGAAGCGGCCGCGGTCGGCGCCGTCCTTCATGCGCTCGATGACTTCCTCGTAGCGCGCCGTCGGCCAGTCGACTCGGATGAAATTACGGTCGGCGTAGTCGCGCGACTCCTCGCGGTGCCGCGCGAGGCCGCAATACGCGCAGTTGGCGCGGCAGCCTTCGGGATAGGTTACCAGCAGGTTCAGGCAATGCGTACACGAGGTGCGATGCATTTTGCCCGCCACCAGCCCCAGCGTGATCGCCGCCGCGGTGCTCATCTGCACATACTCAGGCGAGCGCATCTGCGGCGTCTTCACGCGGTAGTCGGGCCGGTAAAAGCGTACTGGCTGCGGCTTGTCGAGAGAAGTATCCACTAGCGCAGGTCCAGGTCGTCGCGAATCGCGGCGATGCCCGCCTCCGCGCAGATGTCGTCTTCCTTGCCTCCAGGGGCGCCGGATACGCCGATGCCGCCGAGCAACGAGCCGCTGGACTCGATCATCAGGCCACCGCCGACCGCCGCCACCTGCGGCCGATGGCGGATGCCGCTTTGCGGGGAGCCGGGCTGCGTGGCTTTCGCCAGTTCCGTCGTGTTGGTGCGGAAACTGACCGCCGTCCAGGCCTTGTCACTCGCCATCGCCGGCGTGTGCGCTCCGGCAAAGCGGTCCCGCAGCAGAACCTGCACCACACCCATGCGGTCTACCACCGCGACCGCGGCCTGGAAGCCATTATCGCGGCAACGCTTCAGCGCCGCCTGCGCGGCCTTCAGCGCCGAGTCGGGCGTCAGCATGCGCACCGTGAATGTCGGGTCGGTACCCTGCGCACCCGCGGACATCGCGGCGGCGCACAGCAGCATTGCAACGAGCAGTTTCATATCTGGTCTCCGTGATTCGTGGCGTAGTACTCGTCGAAGGCGATCCATCCGCTGCGATGCGCGCCGTCATCCGTGCTGCGCGAACGCCAGGCATCGGCCATGCGCCGGCGCGCGGCGAGGCCGCGCTCGGTAGAGGCCTCGTACTGCTCGCGCATTTCATCTTCGTAGTCGCGCAGGGCGTCGGCATCGCCCGCGATCCAGTCAGCGGCGGCGCGGCCCGCGCGCTCACCCGAGGCGACCGCCGGCGCGATCCCCGCGCCGGATACCGGGTGCGTGAAACCCGCGGCGTCCCCCGCGAACAGCGTCTCGCCGACCACCAGCCGCTCGCGCATTCCGCCCACCGGGATCGGTCCGCCGGTGCGCAGCAGAATCTCCCAGCCCACCTGCCCCGCTTCAGCGAGCATTTCGTGCAAAGCGTCCAGTGGCGCCTTCATGTCGGTCTCGAAGGCCGGATCCATGCCGAGGCCGAGGTTGGCGACACCGCCCTTGGGAAACAACCATGCGTAGCCGCCCGGATACTGCGGCGACAGCCAGATGCCTGTGTCCTCCAGCGGCTGCAGCAGCGGCACCGTGTACTGGCGTGTGCCCACCGTCGCCAGCCGCGGCAGGTCGAGGCAGGCGGCGGCCTGAGAATGCGGGCCGTCGGCAGCGACCAGCACGCGGTATTCGATTTCGCGCAGCCCGGTGGCGGTGCTCACCTGCGCGACGTGCCGCGTTGCGTCGAGGGCGCGCAAGGAGGCATCGGTCCAGAGCACCGCACCAGCGGCCTCGGCGTCTTTTGCGAGCGCCTGGTCGAACTTGTCGCGGCGGATCATGAGGCCGCCAAAACCGCGTTCGGCCCCGGTTCCCGAAGGCAGCCACGTGGACATCGCCGACACCGCCTGCGCACGCACATCGGGGGTGGCGTATTTCGACATGGGCAGCGGGATGAACTCGGCACACTGCACCGGGATGCCGATGGTTTTCTTCCTTTCGAGCGCGATCACGGAGGAGCCCGCGAGCGCGGCTTCCGTCGCGGCACGCGATCCCGCGGGCCCCAGCCCGACGACGAGAACGTCGCAGCTACGCATGCACCGCGACCAGCGGGATGCGCAGCGAATGGCGGCGCGGCGCTAGCACCGCTTCCACGGCGTCGATCTCCACCGCGTCGGGGTCGTCGAGGCCGATCGAGCAGCAGGCCGATACCACCTTCGCTTCGCGCCCCGCGCGGCGCGCGAGCTCGACCATGCCGTCCGCTGGATGCGCAATGCCGTCAAGCCCCGCGAGCACCGCGTAGGCGTCGAGCTCGATCTTGGCGACTCCCGCCGGTCGCGCGCAACCGAGCATCACCGGACGCTCGCCCATGGCCTCGCGCGCATCAATGAAGAAACGCCCCACCTCGGCGCTGTCCGGCACCGCGAAAGGCCGGCGCTCGGGTGCATAGATCGGCATCACCACCACCAGCACCAGCGCCTGTACCGGATGGCGCGCGATCATCTCCAGCGCCCGCCATTCGCCCAGCAGCCGGCCATAGTGCAGGCCAATGACGATATGCGGCACCACCGCGAGGCCCGCTTCGCACAGGTGCGCGAGCGAGGCCTCGAAATCAGCCACTGGGCGCTTCAGGTGGTAGACCTGCGAAACCGTGTCCTGCGCGCCGATGATGTCGAGCATCGCCGCATCGACGCCTGCCGCCCCGATGTCGCGCGCCATCGCGCAGTCCACCAGCGCGGTGTGCATGGCAATGCGGAATTCCGGGTGCGTGTCCTTGATCCTGCGCACCACCGGCAGGAAGGGGCCGTACTCGACTTCGTCGCGATGGTTCGAGCCGCCCGAGAGCAGCATGCCGCGTGCGCCACCGGCGATCGCGTCGCTGGCGACGCGCCAGAGGGCCTCCGGCGTGGTCGCCGGGATCATCGGTTCGAGGATCTTTGCCTTGCAGTGGTCGCACTGCAGCTTGCAGGCGCCGCCGGTAATTGACACCGCTGGCCAGCTGCCGCGCCGCCCTGCGAGTTCGCTGGTCGAGTAGGTCTTGAAGGACGGCGTATGGAAGCGGATCGCGCGTTTCGGCACACCCCGGCGCGCAAACTCCTCGAGAAGCGATGCGTCAAAGCGCCCCGCTTCCAGGGCCTCGATGTCCGCCGGATTCACGGACAGCCCGCGAACCCGTCCGTGTTCATTTTCTGCTCGAAGGCGGCGGCAACTGCCGCGCCGGTGACAAGCGCACCCGCCTCGCCATCCCAGTTCGCCGGCTTGATTTTCACCAGCCAGCCGGCGCCGTAAGGATCGGCGTTGATGCTCTTTGGCGCACCGGCGACCGCGTCGTTGATGGCGACGACTTCACCCGCCACCGGGGTCTTCACCGGGCCCACCCACTTGCCGGATTCGATGGTGGCGGCGGACTTGTTGGTTTCCACCGCCTTGCCGACCTTCTTCGGCGTGTACGCCACCACTTCGCCGGCCAGCGCGCAGGCGTAGGCGGTCATGCCGATGGTCACCGTGCCATCGGCTTCCTTGCGCGCCCAGACGTTGTTTTCCACGTTGTAGTAGAGCTCGTCGGGCAGGTTGCAGTTCTTGACGGATGCCATGCAGTTTTCCTCAGAACGTGAGTACTTTGTCGCACTCGAGTATCAGGTCGGCGAGTGCGCCGCCGCTGGAGACGTCGTCCAGCTCGGGGATCAGCTCATCGGACTTTACCCCGAAGCCCGGCATCGAAGGCGAGCAGGCGCGGAATTTTGCGCCTGCGTGCTTCGCGTCGCGCATGAATTCCAGCACCGTCTTGCCGCCCGCCACCACCGAGAGTTTCTCGGCGACGCCACGCTGCACCAGCCGGATGCCTTCCATGGTGAAGTACACCGTCACGTCGGCGTCCATCGCGGCGAACAGCGCCGCCATGAAGAACGGCGTGGCGCAGCGATCCGGCTGCGAGGGGCCGCTCGTCATCACGATCACCACTTTTTGCACGACCTCGCTCAGAGCACACCCTTCTCGGCGAGGAAATCGATCGAGTCGCTGACGTTCTCGTGGATGGCGACCTTGCGCGCCGAAAGCCCGATGGCGAGCCCCAGCAGCTGCGTGAAATAGAGGATCTTCGGCTTCGTCTTGATGCCGAACTTCGCTTCCGCGCGCACCTGGTGCATCTCCAGCCCGGAATGGCAGGTGGGGCATTCAGTGGCGATCACGTCGGCGCCGCAGTCCTCGGCCGCCTGCAGCAGGTTCAGCACCAGCTGCGTCGAGGTGTCCGAGTCCGACAGCGTGTGCGCGCCGCCGCAGCACGCGGTTTTCAGCGGGAAGTCGACGTTCTCGGCCCCGGCCGCGGCGAGCAAGTCGTCCATGAAGTGCGGCTTGTGCGTGGACTCGGATCCGGGTCCCTTGTCCTTCTCCGGGAAGATCTGCCGCGGCCGCGTGTACATGCAGCCGTAGTAATTGGCGATCTTGATGCCCTTGAGGGAATTCTTCACGCGCTCCTTGATGCCCGCCTCGCCCAGTTCCTCCATCAGCCATTCGAGCAGGTGCAGGGTGCGCACGTTGCCCTTGTAGACGGGATCGTCGGCCTTCTTCGCGAGGTCCTGCACCGTGGCAAGGGTCTCTGCGGTCTTGCATTCGTACTCGGCCTTTTTCAGGTTGTGATAGCAGCCGTTGC
>SXGR01454927.1_pt1 | contig 12108 bp, 12 predicted proteins | sample 3174711 | NCBI WGS metagenome assembly SXGR01 (sample SAMN11356860, study PRJNA531348) | freshwater metagenome | isolation source: freshwater sample F1-60 | place: China: Fuxian Lake, Yuxi | collected 2017-12-25
GCAGGCGTCCGGAAGCGGGGCCAATCAGCTCCGAAAGGCGCGCCTCGACATTCAAATGGATGTCTTCGTATTCGCGCCGGAATGGGAAAGTGCCGCCCGCGATTTCGCGTTCGATCTTCGCCAGCCCCTTGCGGATGGCTTCGGCGTCTTTTTTTCCGATGATGCGCTTCTTGGCCAGCATGGCGGCGTGGGCCATGGAGCCTTCGATATCCTCGAACGCCAGCCGCTTGTCGAAGTCGATGGAGGTGTTGATGGCGTCCATGATCGCGGCGGGACCGCTTTCGAAGCGCCCGCCCCACATCGTGTTCGCATTCTTCGATTTCCGTGGCATGGTTGAAGGCGTGGCCCTTTGACGGCGCTTAAGGTTCGAAATGGATAGTCGCTTCCGTCTTTTTGGGGTTCTTGGCGCATCCTTCACCGCCATTATAACCCTCGGATTGCTATACGGGAATTTCGGGCGGACTGTCCATCAGGCAGCACTGCCCCCCGCCGTCCTGGATAAGCTGAAACGCGTGGTGGAATCGCCCTTGGCGCCCGATGCCAATTTTGTGGATAAGGCGGGGAATGAGGTGAAGCTCGCCGATTTCCGCGGGCGCTATGTTCTGGTCAATCTATGGGCCACCTGGTGCGGTCCCTGCATCACCGAACTCCCCGCGCTCGAGCGTCTGAACGCGGCCCTGCCGCAGGATCGCATCACCGTCGTGCCGGTGGATGTTCTCGAACGGCTCGATGCGGAGAAGGTTTCCGAATTTCTCGCGATGCACGGCGCGGGGGCTTTGCCCGTCTATATCGACCGCGCCTATTCCGTGCAGCGGGGATTCGTCGCGAACGAATTGCCGCTTACGGTTCTAATCGACGATAAGGGCCGCATCGTCGCGCGCGCCGCCGGGGCTCAGGAATGGGATCACCCGGAGGCGGTCGCGTATTTGAAAGCCGTGTCGGCGGCCCCCTAATACCTCAATTCGTGTTCGCCGCATTTTCGGGACGCCGGGACAGAGCCTCCTCCACCGCCTCGCGAATGAACCGCGTATAGGGGATTCCCCGCGATGCGGACCGCTTCTTCACGGCGTCGAGCAACGCCTTCGGTATGCGCATGTTCAACTGCTCGGACTTTTTCTCGAACTCGAATTTTACCGGCTTCAAACCGGATAGATCGTACTCCGACAAATCGGCGGTCGCGACGAAGCGCTCCGCCGCCGCGTCGCTCTTAAAGACCGGGATTTTCTTTTTCATAGGAGTCGACTTCCTTTCTGTGCATGTAGCGCGCGCTGATCGGCCGGATGAAACGTTTGCCGCCATTCTCGCGGATGGTGAAAACGAGGAATACGGATCGGCCGTGTCCGGTTTTCCCTATCGCCCGTATTCGGGTTTCACGGTGGGAATGGGCGTGATCGGGAACAAGCAGCACGGTCCGGACAAAGAGTTCTTCGATTTCCGCTAGCGGAACGCCGTGTTGCTCGCATTTCTTCCGGTTGGCCGCATCCCAATCGAACCCCGCCACATCCTCGAGCATCCCTGATACTACACAATTGTATATATAAATGTAAAGCAGTCGATGGGGGCATATAGCGCTGAGGGGAAGGAAAGGGCGCGTGACTTGTGGGTTGTAAGTCGAAAATTAACCCTGCCGGAACCAGGATCGTCCCCGAATACCGCCATAGTTAACCGTTTCTAGCCGGAAACGGACAGAGGACCGGGTCGAACATGGACGACATTTGCGATTCATGCCGCGCGAGCGGTCTTGAGGAGGTCTATACGCCCGCCGGTTCCGCGCGGGGCCTCAAAATCTACGTTTGCTCGAATTGCGGTCAGGTGCAGAGCCTTCCGCGCGCCGATCGTGCGCCGCGCGCCGCCGCCGCCGTGTCCTCTGGCGCCGATTGGGGCAATGTCCGCTACGGCAAGGGATTTCGCACCGATGCGTGCCTTTCCCTTCTTCGTCAGCACACGGATTTTCGCGAAGGTTTGCGGGTCTTGGACGTGGGTTCGAATCGGGCCGCTTTCGCGAGCGCCTTTCTCGCCGCCGCGCCCAAATCGTCAATCGTTTGCGTCGAACCCGACGAACGTGTTGCGAAATCCGCCGCCGATCTCGACCGCGCGGAACTGATCGAAGCCCGCATCGAAGACATGGAGTTGCCGGGGAACGCGTTCGACATCGTCCATTCCTGTCACACGCTCGAACATCTGGCATCGCCCGGTACAACGCTTGCGGATCATTGGCGGGTGCTGAAGCCGGGCGGGCTCCTCATCCTCGATGCGCCGAACATCGTGCTCATCGGAGGCGAGGACATCGTCGAGGAATGGTTCATCGACAAGCATCTCTATCATTTTTCTCCCGCTACGCTCTCGGCGCTTCTGAAAGCGTGCGGTTTTGACATCGCCGGCAAACCCAATCCCAACGACCGCGAGAATCTCCTCTTTGCGGCGCGCAAGGCAGATCGGATGCCCACGCCAACGCGAAGCAATCCGCGCGAGGCCGGCCGGGCACAGGCGTTGATCGCCTCTTATCTCCAAACTCGGGCGCGCAATCTCATGGCGCTTACCAGGGCCGCCGCCGAGATCGCGAATCTGAAATCCAAGCGCGTGGCTCTGTGGGGCGCGGGCCGCCTGTTCGACGCGCTCGTGCAGCATGGGGGGTTCGATCCCAAATCGGCCGATGCGCTGATCGACACGCATCTGAAAAGCCATATGGCGGAGCGCCACGGAGTGCCGCTCTTCGGCCCCGAAATCCTCGAAATACGGCCCCCCGGCGTCATCGTCGTGATGTCGCGCGCTTTCGCGCCCGAGATCGCGCGTATCGCGAAGCAGCGCGCTCCGGACGCCGAAATCATTCTTTATACGGATTTGCTTGCCCGCGCCCGCACGGAACTCGCCGCTTAAACGGAAAGAGAAAATGAAACTAGCCCTTGCCCCAGTTTCGGTCCGCAGCTCGAACGATCCGAAATTGATCGAACGCCTCGAGGCCGCGGCGAACGCGATCCGCGCCGTATCCATCGCCGCGATCTATCACGCGGGGTCCGGCCATCCGGGGGGAGCGCTTTCTTGCGCCGATATTCTCGCAACGCTCTACGGCGCCGAAATGAATATCTGGGCGACGCGCCTCGATGATCCCGACCGCGACCGGTTCGTACTTTCCAAGGGACACGCCGCGCCCGCGCTATATGCAGCGGGTGCGCATTTCGGCTTTTGCACGGCGAAGGAAGCGCTCAGCTTGCGCAAGCTCGGAAGCCCCTTCCAGGGTCATCCGCATGTCTTGGATCTTCCATGGGTCGAGACCAGCACGGGTTCGCTCGGGCAAGGATTTTCCGTCGCGCTCGGCATGGCGATGGGATTGAAGATCAAGAAGAATCCCGCTCGCGTGTACGCTTTGCTCGGCGATGGTGAACTTCAGGAAGGCGAAGTGTGGGAAGCCGCCATGTGCGCCGCCCATCACAAGCTCGACAACCTTCTTGCCATTGTCGATTACAACAAGCTGCAATCGGACGACACGAACGCCAATATCATGGGCCTTGAGCCCTTGGCCGCAAAATTCCAGGCCTTCGGCTGGCAGGTGCAGGAAATCGACGGGCATGATTTCGGCGAAATCCTGATCGCGCTCGAAAATGCCTTCGAAACCGAAGGACGGCCTTCGCTCGTCATCGCCCATACGGTCAAGGGCAAGGGCGTTCCCTTCATGGAGAATGTGCCCCAGTGGCATGGCAGCGTGAAGCTCACGCGCCAGCAGGCGGCGGATTCGCTCGCGGCTCTTAGTCTCTCGCAATCGGCAATCGCGGAGTTGATCGATGGCGCACCCTGAAGCCGCCCCCAGCTTGATCGGTTCTTCCGGCGACTCGCTGCGCGAGGCGTTCGGCAAGGCTTTGACTGCGCTCGCGCCGCGCTACGAAAACCTCGTCGTGCTCGATGCCGACATCGCGGGGGGCACGGGCGTGCATCATTTCCGCAAGGCGCATCCGGAACGCTTCAAGCAGTTCGGCATCGCCGAACAGAACATGATGGCGGCGGCCGGCGGCATGGCGGCCGTGGGGCTTCTTCCCGTCGTGACTACTTTCGCGGTGTTCTGTTTGCGCGCCATCGAGCAAGCGCGGCTTTCCATCGCCTATGCCAAGCGCAACGTGAAAATCGTGGCGTCTCATCCCGGACTCGATGTGGGGCCCGACGGAGGCTCGGCGCAGGCGCTCGAGGATCTCGCCGCATTCCGCGCCATTCCCGGCATGACGGTGATATCGCCCGCCGATCCCATCGAAATGGCGCTTGCGACCAGGGCGGTGCTCGATTTCGACGGACCCGTCTATATGCGCACAGGAAGAAGCGCGGCCACGCGCATCTTCGAGGAAGGCCATCGTTTCGAGATCGGCAAGGGGCAAATCCTGCGCGAAGGGCGCGATGTCACCATCGTCGCTTGCGGCGTCGAAGTTGCGCGCGCGTTGAAGGCGGCGGAGATACTCGCCCGCGACGGCATTAAGGCGCGCATCGTGAACATGCCGACGATAAAGCCCATCGATGCGGAATTGCTGGCGTCTTGCGCGGAGGAAACGGGCGCCTTCGTCACTGCTGAGGATCACAACATTCTCGGCGGGCTCGGCGGGGCGGTCGCGGAAGCCCTCGCGCGCACCCGGCCCGCGCCTATCGAATTTGTCGGCCTCAATGATCGGTTCGGCGAATCCGGCGAGCCGGAAGAACTCGCCGAGCATTGCGGCATCGGCGCTGCATCCATCGCGGACGCCGCCCGCCGCGTTCTGAAACGGAAAACCTAAGGATGAGCGGATTCTCGCTTCAGGGGCGCAATGCTTTCGTGACGGGCGGTAGCCGCGGCATCGGCCGCGCGATTGCGATCAGGCTTTCCGAAGCGGGAGCGAATGTGGCGCTTTCCTACCGCGAGCGGCGCGAGGACGCGCAATCGGTTGCATCCGAGATCGAGCGCAAGGGCAGGCTCGTATCCATCCTGCGCATGGATGTGACGGATCGTAACAGTGTCGAGGAAGCCGCGCGCGAAGCGCGGCGCGCCCTCGGTCCCATTTCCATTCTCGTCAACAATGCGGGCATCAACAGGCCAACCGACTTCGACCGTGTCACCGACGAGGATTGGGACGCGGTTCTGGACGCCAATCTGAAAGGCCCCTTCGTTTGCGCGCAGGTCTTCCTGCCATTGCTCGCGGAAACCGGTAACGGCTCCATCGTGCATATCGGTTCGGTCAGCGGACAATATGGCGGTCCTCGCACGGCGCATTACGCGGCGTCCAAGGCAGGTCTAATTTCGCTAGCTGAGGTCATCGCGCGATTTGGCGCAAGCCAAGGCGTACGTTCCAACACGGTTGCGGCGGGACTCATTCAATCGGATATGGCCGATGCGGGCCTCGCGGCGCCCAGCGTTCAGAAAGCGGCGGAGAATATCATTTTGAAGCGCCTCGGCACCACGCAGGAAGTGGCGGACGCCGTGGTGTTTCTTGCTTCGGATGCGTCCTCTTACATCACGGCGCAAACGCTCAACGTCAATGGCGGGCTTTATTTCTGATGAAGACGCTGTTGATCGTATCGGGCGGAATCGAAGCGGCAGATGCGGCCAAACGCGCGCGGGAGATGGGACTTCGCGTTGTCGTCTCCGATATAGATCCGAATGCGCCCGGTTTCGCCCATGCGCATGACCGCTTGATCGCCAATGTATATGGGCCCGAAGAGACGCTCGCCGCCGCGCGGGCCTATCATCTGGAAAAGCGTAAGATCGACGGCGTGATCTGCGTCGCCGCCGACGCCCCGATGACGGCGGCGCTCGTCGCACGGGAGCTGGGTCTTCCCGGCGTGTCCGTGGAAACGGCAAGGCTCGCTTCCGATAAGCTCGCCATGAAGCGGCGGTTCCTCGAACAAGGTGTCGCCATCCCCTGGTTCGCGCCGCTCTCCTCGGCCGCGGATTTGCGCGCTGTCATCGCCGAGCGCGGCAATAATCTCGTCATCAAGCCGGTGGATTCGCGCGGCAGCCGCGGCGTGCAGCGTATCGCCCGTATTGGCGATCTCGACGCGGCCTTCGCGCTCGCGCAAAGCCATTCACCCACAGGCCGCGTGATGGTGGAGCAGTATCTCGACGGTCCCCAGGTTTCGACAGAATCCATCGTCACCCAAGGGCGCTGTTACACGCCTGGATTTTCCGATCGCAACTACGAGTTTCTGGAAACGCATGCGCCGTTCTTCGTCGAGAATGGCGGAGATTTGCCGAGCCGCCTGCCGCAAGACGCTCAAGAGAAGGTCAAGGAACTCGTGTCGCGCGCTTCTCTCGCGCTGGGCGTGACGAACGGCACGGTCAAGGGCGACATTGTCGTCCATAAGGGCGTTCCTCAAATCATCGAACTTGCCGCGCGCCTTTCCGGCGGGTTCTTTTGCACGCGGGAGATTCCGCTGAACACGGGCGTGGATTTTATCGGTTGCGCCATCAGGGTTGCGCTCGGTGAAAATGTTCCCGCGAGCGAACTCGAACCCAAGCGCCAGCTTCCGGTGATTCAAAGATATGCCTTTCCGAAACCAGGCCGGATCTCGCGCATCGCGGGCGAACGCGAAGCGCGTCGCATTGCCGGTATCGCCGATATCGTCGTCACCGCGAGGCCGGGAGACATCATTCTTCCCGCCGGCGACAAGCGGCAATCGGCGGCAATGGTGCTCGCGACCGGGGAAACCCACGAAGCGGCCTTGGCTTCGGCGAACGCCGCGATCTCTTGCCTAGCGTTCGAAGTCCTATGACGATGATGCTGACCAAGGGGGTGGAGAACGGCGCGGAAAATGCCGCGATGCTTCGCCTTTTCTCGGTGTTCCACCTCAATCTCGCGTTTTCCTCGATCGAAGAAGAAGAACGGCCGCACGTGATCGAACGCTGCTATTGGCCGCTGCTCGATCTTGCTGCGGCTCATGGGCCCATCGGCATCGAGGCGACGGGTTACACGCTGGAAGAAATCGAGCGGCACGATCCGAAATGGATCGGAAGGTTGCACGAACTGATCCAAGCGGGCCGCGCCGAACTGGTCGGCTCCGGCTATGCGCAAATCATCGGGCCGCTGCTGCCGGCGCGCGCCGTCGCCGCGAATCTGAGGATCGGCAACGCGGTTTATGAACGCCTGCTCGGCGTTGCGCCGAAGATCGCGCTGGTCAATGAACAGGCTTATTCCGGCGGGCTTGCCGGTCATTATCTGGATGCCGGGTATTCCGCGCTTCTGATGGATTGGGACAACCCTTCTTCCGCGCATACCGAATGGCCGCACGAGCTTCGTTACGCGCCGCAAACCGCGCTCGGAGCCGACGGGCGGGCGATCCGCCTCTTATGGACCAACACGGTCGCATTTCAGAAGCTTCAACGTTACGCGCATGGCGACATCGATCTTGACGAGTACACCGCCTTCGTTGCCGGGCGGCGCGCACCTCTCCCGCGCGCGCTCTGCCTTTACGCGAGTGACGCGGAAATCTTCGATTACCGCCCCGGGCGTTATCGCACGGAGGAAAAGCTTTCCGGCGCGTGCGAATGGAAGCGGATCGCCGCCGCGTTCTCGGCTCTCGCGGAAATGCCGGATGCGAATATGGTCTCTCCTTCGGAGGTTCTTGCTCTTGCGCGCGACAGAAGTTCTTTGCCTCTGCGCCTTGAAACGCCATCTCATCCAGTTCCCGTCAAGAAACAGCGCAAATACAATTTGACGCGTTGGGCGGTGACGGGCCGCGACGATATCGCCGTCAACGCTGCCTGCGAACGCATCTATCGCAAGCTCGTCAAGCGCAATGCGGGCGAGGAGGATTGGAAAACCCTGTGCCGGCTTTGGGGAAGCGATTTCCGCACGCACATCACCGAAGCGCGCTGGAAGAAATACTGCGCGGAGCTTGAACAGATGGAGAAGCGGCTGAAGACGTCGCTTCCGCCCACGCTCATTCGTGTCCATGGCCAACCCGCGAGCGAGCGGTTTATCGATGTGATGACGCCAACTGTTTCGGCGCGGCTCGACAGGCGGCGAGGGTTGTCGCTGCAATGGCTCGCTTTCGGTGACGATATTCCGGTGGCGGGCTTAATCCCGCACGGACATTTCGACGACATCGCCTTGCAGGCCGATTGGTACACGGGCGATTGCGTGTTCGAACAGCCGGGTGAACCGAAAATCACCGATCTCGATTGGGCGGAAACCGAAATCGGCCGCGACGAACTCGGGAACATTGTCGTTACGGGCCGTATCGAAACGCCGCTCGGTCCCATCGAAAAGACCATGCGATTCTGCGCCGAGGAGCCGCGCCTCGAATTCGATATTTCGTTCCAATGGAAGGAATGGGGCAACGGGTCGCTTCGGATTGGCCATATCACGCTGCTGCCCCAGGCCTTCGATTGGAAGCGCCTGACCCTGGTGACGCATAACGGTGGCGCTGAACCGGAACGCTTTGCGCTCCACGGGCAAAACATAGATCACGGGGCGCCAGTGTCGTTCCTGGTCTCGGCAAGTTCCGGGCTCGGGATGACGGAGGGCTGGGCCGGGTTCACCGACGGCAAACGCGGCCTGCGCGTGGAGATCGACCGCAAGACGGCCCCGCTTCTGGGGCTCCTGACGCACCGCGAGACGGGCGGAAGCCTGTTCTGCCAGCTTCAGCTCTCCATGCTGGAACTGGACGACACGCGCCGCCCCACGCCCTACCGCGAGGGGCCGCGACGGGCGCGGTTCAGCCTGTTAAGCGCTCGTTAATTTCGGGCGGCTCATCGCGGCGACCGTAGTAACGGTCCATCCACCATTTCCTGCAACCATTTGTCCACCATAATTCGGGGGACGCATATCTATGGCAAAAACTGCCGCCGCGATTTCGGTTCGGCCCACAGACAACACGGCGATGGAAAACCCGCTGCGGGATTTTTCGCAGCCCTGGCTCGATCTCAACGACAAATCGGTGCTGGTAACGGGCGGCACGGGATCCTTCGGCAAGCATTTTCTCAAGACCGTAATCGAGCGTTACCGCCCCAAGCGCCTTATTATTTTCTCGCGCGATGAACTCAAGCAATTCGAGATGTCGCAAGAATTTCCGGCCGCCAAATATCCGTTCATCCGCTTCTTCATCGGCGATGTGCGCGACCGCGACCGGCTCGACATGGCGCTGCGCGATGTTGATTACGTCGTGCACGCTGCGGCGCTGAAACAAGTGCCGACCGCCGAATACAATCCCTTCGAGTGCATACGCACCAACGTGTTCGGTGCGGAGAATCTCGTTTACGCGGCGCTCAGGCGCAATGTGAAGAAAGTCATCGCGCTCTCAACCGACAAGGCTGCCAACCCCGTCAATCTCTATGGCGCTTCCAAGCTCGCCTCCGACAAAATTTTCGTCGCCGCCAACAATCTCGCCGGGGCTGACGGAACGCGCTTTTCCGTCGTGCGTTACGGCAACGTCATGGGTTCGCGCGGAAGCGTCGTGCCCTTTTTCAAGAAACTTGCCGAGGACGGCGCGGACTCTCTTCCCATTACCGACGAGCGCATGACACGGTTCTGGATCACGCTGACGCAGGGCGTGAACTTCGTGCTCTCCAGCATGGAGATGACGCGGGGTGGCGAAATCTACGTGCCGAAGATTCCCTCGACGACCATCGCCGATGTCGCGTCTCTTATCGGGCCCAATCTCAAGCAGAAGAAAGTCGGCGTGCGCCCGGGCGAGAAATTGCACGAGACGATGATTCCGGCCGACGATTCCCGCTGGACCGTGGAACTTGACGACCGTTATATAATTCTCGCGAGCTTCGCCGAGAGCGCACGCGAGGCCTATCTCAATCGTGGCGCCAAGCCCGTCGCCGAGGGCTTCCAGTATTCGAGCGACACCAATCCGGAATTGCTTGGCGCGCGCGGGCTTCAGGCGCTTCTCGCGCAGGCATTCGCGTGAACCTCGCCAGCAAGCACGCGCAGCCGGAGCATATCCGCCCCGCGATCCATCCGTTTCTTCCCTACGGAAGGCAAGTGGTCGAGGAAGACGATATCGAGGCCGTCGCCGAGGTCTTGCGGTCCGATTTTCTGACCACCGGCCCCTTGGCCTCGCGTTTCGAACATGCCCTTGCCGCCACGGTCGGTTCTAAAAATGCGGTTGTCTGTTCGAGCGGCACGGCGGCGCTGTACATGGCGGCGCGCGCGCTCGAACTTGGACCCGGCAAGACCGTGATTGTGCCGTCGGTGACGTTCGCGGCAACGGCCAGCGGGCCGCGCCTAGCGGGCGCCAATGTCGTGTTATCCGACGTTGATCCCGCAACCGGCCTGATGCGTGCGGAAGATTTGGAAGAGGCACTGTCGCGAGCCCCGCGCGGGCGCGCCGATGCGGTCTTCCCCGTGCACTACGCGGGCCAATGCTGCGACATGAAAAGCATCGCGGCGCTTGCGCGCGCGCGGGGCATGAGAATTGTGGAAGACGCCGCTCACGCGCTTGGCAGCGCTCTGGTCGAGGAGGGCGGCGCCTTAACGCCGGCCGGCGCCAATCTCCGCTGCGATCTCACGATATTTTCGTTCCATCCGGTGAAAACCGTGGCGATGGGCGAGGGCGGCGCGGTCAGCGCGAACGATCCGGAACTTCTTCGCCGTCTGCGCGCTGCGCGCAACCACGGCATCGTGCGTTCGCCCGGCGAATTCGTTTGTTCAGCGCGCGCGTTCGATTCGAGCGGCGTGCCGAACCCTTGGTATTACGAGGTCGAGGCGCCGGGGTTCAATTTCCGCGTCTCCGACATCAACTGCGCGCTTGGGCTGTCGCAGCTCAAGAAGCTCGCTCGCTTCGTCGAACACCGGCGGCAGTTGGTTACTCGCTATGACCAGCTATTAAAGCCATTCTCATCTGCGATACACCCGCTCGGTCGCGAAAAGCATTCCCACACGGCTTGGCATATCTATCCGGTTCGCATCGATTTTGCTTCGCTCAAGCGCGAGCGGGGGTCCTTGATGCGCGCGCTGACCGCCGAGGGCATCGGTACGCAGGTACATTACATTCCGCTTCATCTGCATCCCGCCTATGCCATGGAAGGGCTGAAGCTGCCCGGCGCGGAGAGCTACTATGCCGAGACGCTATCGTTGCCGCTGCATGTGGGCATGAGCGCATCGGACGCCGAGCGCGTTGTGCGATCCTTGGTACGAAATTTGGGATTGTAATTGCCGCTTATACATGCGTATCGAGCAGCATGCCTTCCAATTCGCGCACGGATTCCCTCAGGCTCAAGATCTCGTCGGAAGGCCACTGGCGGATCAATTCGCCCGTTCTTGCATCGACCGAACGGTAGACGAAAGTGCCGGTGCTCTTGTCGTGCGAGATTTGCAGCTTGGAATTCGACGGCAGGTTCTTCTTGACGAGTTTTTCGACTGCCGCTTCCAACGCGACGATGCGATGATCGGGCGCGAGATTGGTTTGCGGATTTACCGCGCCTGGAACAGGCGGCACAGGTGAGGACTGCGGGCGAGGCTGATTCGTGCCCGTTTCGCGCAAATTCGTAGCGTTCGAAATCGGATCGGCCATGTTCGCCCCACAGTTTCCTCACTGTGCGCATCTTCCCAGGCTTTCGCCGGGACACCCCCAATGCACCAACTTCCCCTAGAACGGGTTCTGCGAAAGAAAATACCGGGACCGGCGCGAAGCCGGTCCCGGAAAGTGCTCTTAACGGAAGAGCGACAGAGTGATCGACGGCGCGGAGTTCGCGATTGACAAGGCTTGCACGCCGAGCTGCTGCTTGACCTGCAAGGCCTGGAGTTTTGCGCTTTCGACCGCCATGTCCGCATCGACAAGGTTGCCGATACCGGCATTCAGCGTATCCATCAGCTTGCCCACGAAGTCGTTCTGAATGGTGAACTTCTTGGCTCCTGACGCCAGCTTGGCCAGAGCCGAGTTGACGTTCTGGATCGAGCTGTCGATGACAGAGATCATTGTCGAGGCGGATGCTTGTGAATTAATCGTCGAGCCCGAGGTGATGGTGACGATCGTGCCCGAAAGGCCCAGCGCCTGGCCGTCCACCGTGATGCGCTTGGTGCCATCGGTCGAGGCAAGGAATTGGAGGTTGGTGAGCGAACCGTCCACCAGATTCGAGCCGTTGAACGACGCGTTCTGAACGATCGTCGTGATCTGATCGCGCAGGCCCACGAAGTCCTGGTTCAGGGC
>SXGR01539297.1_pt1 | contig 12098 bp, 10 predicted proteins | sample 3174711 | NCBI WGS metagenome assembly SXGR01 (sample SAMN11356860, study PRJNA531348) | freshwater metagenome | isolation source: freshwater sample F1-60 | place: China: Fuxian Lake, Yuxi | collected 2017-12-25
AAAGTTAAAAAAGATCAATTTATTTTATACCAAGCTGCAGCAGGTGGACTTGGCCAAGTTTTCTGTCAGTGGGCTAAATCTCTAGGATGCAAAGTTATTGGCACCGTTGGTTCAGAAGAAAAAATAAAAATTGCAAAGGAAAATGGTTGTGATTTTGTCATTAACTACTCAAAGGAAAGTTTTTCACAAAAGGTAAAAGAAATTACAAACGGTAAAATGCTCGATGTAGTTTATGACGGTGTAGGTGCTAAAACATTTGAAGAATCTATTGAGTGTTTAGCAATTCGTGGAACTATGGTTTCATTTGGAAATGCCTCAGGATTAGTTGATAAAGTAGATCCAAAAAAACATATCGCACCAAAGGGATTATATTTTACGCGTCCTTCAATTGCACATTATACGGTAACAAGAGATGAATTGGTCAATAGTGCAAACACTGTATTTGAGGCAATCAAAACAGATAAATTTAAAGTTAAAATATTTAAAAAATTTGCACTTAAAGATGTAGTAACAGCTCACGAAGAATTAGAAGCTAGAAAATTTCATGGACCTGCTATTCTAATTCCCTAAGTCTAGATCGATAAATATTTTTTTTTGGTGTTTTTAAAATAACCTTAAGTCTATTCTAGGATTTAAATAAAATTTAGTTAATTATAAAAATTAATTAAATTTTCTACTTAATAGCTTAAGCCTTTTATCCCCACCTTTATTAATCCACTCTAAGATCGCAATATTTGCTAAGATATTTAAAAAATTCAACGAATCTTCATTCATCACATTTCTTGCTTGAGATGCACAAATGATTTGTCCTATAAATCTATTGCCCCAAACCATAGGGCTATAAACTACAGAACCAGCTCTAAATGTCGCAAGTATTTTCACAAATGATTTATGTTGGTCGGTATTTTTCAATAGTAAGGGCAATTTATTTTGTATCACCCATGCCGGGTGACCTAAATTAGTTTTAATAATTAAGTAATTTTGCTCAGGTCCATAGTTTTGCGGTGCTATTAAAATTTGTTTATTTTTGTTTATTATTAAAAAAAAACCGCATGCATATAAATCTTTTTCACCAGTTTTTAAAATTTTTTTACTATTATTTTTACGAACGCCTATATTTTTAAATGCTGTATTTGAAATCAGTGAAAGTGCTTTTTCAGGATCCCTAATTAAAGTTAATTTTTTTAGCAAATTACTTATGATTAAATTCATATTTTTATTATAATTTATAACCAGTTATTAAAGAAGGAAATAATATTAAAAGAAAAATAAAAAAAATCATAATAATAATAAAAGGAATAGATCCAATTATTACTTCGGATATTGGACTTTTGGTAATGCCTGAAATAACATATAAAACCATTCCAATTGGTGGGGTTATTAGTGCAATTTCCATATTTACTATAAATAATATCGCAAACCAAATAGGATCAATTTCTAAAAATAATAAGACAGGAAATAAAATAGGAACAATTATATATATTACAGATATTACCTCTAAAATACATCCTATAATAAACAAAAGTAGCATTACCATTAAAACAAATTGAATTTTTGATAAGTTTATATCGGCAATTAACTTAATAAGATCATCACCTATTTTTAACGTTGTAACTGCGTGTCCTAAAATCATCGACCCAGCAATTAACAAAACAATCATACATGTAGAATGCAAGCTATCTCTAAAAACTGAAAACAAGTCACTAATTTTTAGGGTTTTATATAGGAAAAAACCACTAAATAATGCATAAGCAACACCGACGGCCGCAGACTCTGTAGGAGTAAACCAGCCTAAATAAATCCCACCGATAATTAATACTGGTAATAGTAAAGCTGGTATTGCTTTCTTTATTGATAAAAGTTTATCATTTATAGAATAATTGATTATTTTTTTTTTCAAATTCTTATCTAAATTTGGGAAAATAATTACATATAAACACAAAATTAAAGTTAAAATTACTCCTGGCAGGACTCCAGCTATAAAAAGTTTTCCTACAGACACATCAGTAACTGAAGCAAATAATAGCATCGGTATAGATGGGGGGATTAAAATTCCTAATGTTCCAGACGCAGCAATTAAGCCATAGGTAAACTTACTATTATATCCCATTTTAATCATTGGATTTGCAGCCACAATGCACATACTTGCAGCATTAGCAACTGAACTGCCGGTTATACTGGCCCCGATTGCACTCGTAATAACAGTTGAAACAGCTAAACCTCCTCTAAAGTTACCAACCAGTTTATTTACACAATCAAATAAAATCTGAACAATATTTGCTTTTCTCAAGATTTCACTCATAAGAATAAATAATGGTATTGCGCTAAGTAAAAATGAATTACCAGATGAATATATTGTTTGAGGAATAGAAATTAATGGACTTTGGCTTTCTGTATAAAAAGACAATAAAATCCCTGAAATTCCCAACCCTATACCCACAGGCACACCAATCGCAAGAATTAGAGTAACAACAAAGAAAATAAAAAAGACTGTCACTTAGATTTAAAATAATAGATTTGCTTTTTAATTCTAAACACAAACTCTAATGATAAAAGTAAAAAACTTAATGGAATGATTAGTTTAGGTATCCATAATGGAATTCTTAGTTCGCTTACAGATACGACTCCAAGAAGATAAGAAATTTGAACTAATTTAAAACCATAGAAAACAACTAAAATACAAAAAAATAAAGATATTAGGTTAGCAATACACTCTAATAATAATTTTTTTTTTTTACTTAATCTAAGCAATAGTAAATCAATTATTAAGTGTTTATTTTTTCTTAGAGTATGCGAAGAACCTATATATGCTGCTGATACTAAAAAATAACTAACGAATTCATTTGCCCAAATCGTTGGTTTGCCAAAAACAGACCTGGCTAATACCTCATAAAGTACAGTAAAAAAAAGTAATATTAAAAATATAACTGATACAGTTTCACTTAAATTTGAAAAATCGTAAATCTTTTTTTTGGAACCTAGCATTTACAATTTTAAAAAAATTACTTAAGGGTTCCAACCCAATTTATAATATTTTTTTCTTCAGTGTTTGCTTTGCTTATCCAGTTGTTTTTAACTGGCTCTAATTTAGTGATCCATTTTTGTCTTTGATCTGAATTTAATTTTGTCAATTCAACTTTTGTTTTTAAAAAATCCTCACTTTGATTATCCTCTTTAATGGAACGTTCTAAAGACCACTGTTGCACTTCTGCAGCAGCTTGCAATAAGGCATTTTGGTTATCTTTGGACAATTTATTGAATGCTTGAAGATTCATATTAACAGCAAAAACTCCAAAAGCTGAACCGGCAACTGTGACATATTTTGAATTTTCCCAAAGTTTTCTCTGATCAATGGAAGTAACGCCAGTGATAGCCGCATCAATTGTTCCACTTTGTAAGCCTAAATACATTTCTGCAGGATCCATAGTAACTGGTGAGCCTCCAAGAGCTCTTATAGTCTCCGAAGAAATAGCGCTTGCTGATCTAATTTTTTTTCCACTAAAATCCTCCGGATTAACGATTTTTTTATTACTTGAAATGTCAAAAAAAGATCCAAATAACATAACTCCTAAAGTTTTCATTTGTCTATCTTCCATTATCTTAGAATAATATTTAAATAGTTTTTCATTTCTATCCCATGCTTTTGCAACTTGATTTGCATTGACCATTAAAAATGGAACATCATTAATTTCAGAAATAAGGTCTTTAGTCCAAACTGTCGTTAAGTTAAAACCAATATCTACTGATCCAGTGGCCACTGCCGAAGGTATTTCATGGGCTTTATATAATTGCCCGGCTGGAAAAACTTCTATTTTTAATTTTCCATTTGTTTTTTCATTAACTTTATCTGCAAATAATTTTTGGGATTCTGTTAAGTGATGCTTAATAGGTAATGTACCGGCATACTTTAACGTTTGAGAAAAAGAATTTGTAATAAATAATAAATTAAAGATGATGAGGAAGGTTTTTATTTTTAAAAACATTAATGACTATACGTTGGGCTTAATTGTTAGGTCAAGATAATTATTCTCATAATTATAACATAAATTAAGTACATCAATTTCTCTATTATGTTTTCCAATAACTTGCATCCCAACAGGTAAATTTTCTGAAGTGAACCCAGCGTTAATTGAAGCCGCAGGTTGCCCAGTCAAATTAAACGGATAAGTATAAGAAACCCATGATACTATGTTTTTTTCTGGCATATTTTTCGGTACGTTTAATCCAACTTCAAAAGCTGTGCAGGGCAAGGTAGGAGTTATTAATAAATCATATTTTTCAAAGAAAGTTCTCATTTTTTCTCTAAATAAATATCTTTGAAATACTAAATTATAATAATCATTCATTTTTTGATTTATTGCTATTTTCAAAACCTCAAGAACAGCTGGATCAATAAGATTAGGAGCACTTTCAATTGTACCTTTTAGCCTCGTACCCACTCCAGCATAAAATTCAGCATTCCATAAATTAACTGGATCGGTATCAAGGACTTTATCTACAGTTTCAATTTCATGACCTAATGATGATAAATTTTTAATAGCCTTTAATAAAATTTCTTCAATATTTTTATCATTTTTTCCATAGCCTAATGTTGGACTCCAGGCAATTTTATATATCTTTTTTTCTTTGATAAAATTTTCATAAATTGGGACTGTTTCAGTTACTGTAAAAGGATCTCTAAAATCTTTACCAGATATAATTTTTAAAATTTTACAGGCATCTTGTACATTTCTTGTTAATGGACCAACATGCGCAAGTGTTGGGGTTGCGGAAGTAGGATAAACAGGAACTCTACCAAATTGAGCTTTAATTCCAAATAAACCAGTTAACGATGCTGGTATTCTAATTGAGCCACCTCCATCAGTTCCAATAGCATAAGAAACAATACCCGATGATACCATCGCAGCAGCGCCACAGCTAGAACCTCCAGGCGTTAGATTTGTATTCCAAGGATTTCGAGTAATACCAGTTAAAGGACTATCGCCGACTGCTTTGCAACCAAATTCACTTGTTGTCGATTTTCCCAGAAGAACAGCTCCAGCATTTCTAAGTCTTTCAACTGAGGGAGCGTCGGCACTTACAAGATTTTCAGAAGTGGTTTTAGAACCAAATCTTTGCGGCAAATCTTTTTGAGCTATTAAATCTTTAATTGAGGTAGGTATGCCATCTAATTCAGACAAAAGCTCTCCATTCATCATTCTTTTTTCTGACTGTTCAGCTAGAACTTTAGCGCCTTTAATATCAAGAAAAGCAAAGGAGTTTAAAATGGGATCTAATTTTTCAATTTTTCTTAATGTATTATCTAATATTTCTTTTGGAGAAACCTCCTTTTTTTTTATAAGCCCCGATAACTCTGAGACACTTATAAAATCAAGAGGTTTCATTAGTAACTTAATTACTAATTACAGCCACAGCTCTAACTGGAGACCCGGATCCCCCTTTAAACTTAATTGGTAATCCGATGAATTGAAACTCACCTTTTCCAACTACTTTTTCTAAATTGACTAACCATTCAAAATGAGAAACTCCTAAATCTCTACAAAGTCTATGTTGTGGAAATAGATTTGAAGTTGGTTTATCAGTAGATGGTCCTTCTACGCCGTGCATTTTTGATCCCTTATTATATAACCACTTAGTTGCCTCGACTGTAAGTTCTGGATTTCCCCAAACTATTTGTTTTCTATCATGGTAATTTCGAGCATGAAAACCAGTGCATAATAAAACTATATGACCATTTATTTTAATGCCAGATTTTTTTTCTGCTTCTTCCATATGTTTAACTGTTATGTCTTCTAAATCTTTTATATTTCTTAAATCAAGGCAAACAGCTTTTCCCATAAATAAACTTAGAGGCATTTCATCAATAGATTTACCTTTAGGATTTACATGTTTAAAAGCATCTACGTGTGTACCAACATGATCCAACATGCCAATATAATTTGTTTGAAAAGTCATCGGATCATCTTTTGTTCCCAATCCAAAACTTTTAGTAGTTTCATGGGTTAATGCTGTTAAATATATTGGGCTCTGAAAAAGTTTGTGAGCTGGCATATTATCTTCGACTGTTAAACTTAAATCAATTATTTCTTGTGCCATACATTTTTCCTTTATATTTATTTTATTTATTTTAATTTAATCTTAAGTTAAATAAATAATCAACTTTTTATCATAACTGATGGTAACCAATTGGCAATTTGCGGATAGATCATGACTAATATAGCTAAAGCTATAAGTAGTATCCAATAAGGCACTGAACCATAAAATATTTTACCTAAAGTGACGTCTGGATCTGTTATGCAACCTTTAACTGTATAAACGCAAAGACCTAAAGGTGGCGTCAACAAACCAGCCTCGATTGCAAGAATTCCTATAATGGCAAAAGAAATTGGATCGTAACCTAACAACTTGTAAGCTATAGGGGTAAATATTGGAACTGTTAGTAAAATAATAGAAACAGAGTCAATAAACATTCCTAAAATAAACCAAACAACAACCATAATCGCTAAAATTAATACTTTATTAGCTCCAATGCTCACAAAAAGATTTGTAAGTGCGTCTGTTATACCTCCCATGGCAAGTAACCTTGAATACATTTGAGCACAAATTAATATCAAAAGAATTGGTGCTGAAATTTTTCCTGTTTCTAAAATGGAATCTAAAATTTCCTTAAATTTTACACCCTTTAAAACTGCTAAAAGTAGTGAAAATAAAGCTCCAATTCCAGCTGCTTCTGTTGGTGTAAAAAAACCAAACCAAATGCCACCTAAGACTAAAATTATTAGAAATGATACTCCTAAAGCTCCATAATATTGACTTTTATTTAATTCAACATCTAATAGTCTATTTTCAGCCCCTTCGCCAAATAATTTAGGTTTTATGTAAGCTAAAATAAAAACAAATATAGCAAACATAAAAGAAAGTATAATCCCTGGTATTATACCAGCTATAAAAAGTTTACCTATGGATTGTTCTGAAAGAACCCCCCAAACTATCATTAATATACTGGGAGGAATTAACATTCCTAGGGAAGCGCTACCAGCAATACATCCTAAAGAAATAGTTTTATTATAATTAAATTTGCACATTTGAGGATATGCAATTTTTGAAAAGGCTGCAGCTGATGCAATTGATACTCCTGTTACTGCTCCGAAAACAGCATTACCAAAAACTGTGGCCAATGCAAGTCTAGCAGGAATTCTTCTAAGGGATTTATTAATTAAATTATAAAGATCTTCGGCAGCTCCAGACCTTGAAATTAATTCGCCCATTAAAACAAAAAGAGGAATTACTGCAAAAATATAATCTCTTATTGCGCCATAGGCGGTATTGTTTAATAGCGATAGTGGAATATTAAAATTTCCTGTAATATAGTATAAACCTACAAAACTTGTTAAACCCAACGCAAGAACTACCGGCACACTTATAGCTATTAACAAAATTAAAATAATAATTATCCAAAATGAAAACTCAAAACCTAACATTATTTTTTTAAATTAAAAAATTTTGATATAAGAAGTAATAAATACGTAAAAGCAGTGAGACATGAAAAAATAAATATTGTAGATTTTAAGGGAGAAGTTGGAAATCTAAAAGAAGCATGACCTTCAAATTCAGATGAAATGATTTATTTAATCATAGAAGAATATGAAGATATAGCTAACAATACAAAAAAAGTTAGTCCTAAAAAACAGGATACCAAATCAAGAATCTTTTTTATTTTTGGTCCCGCTTTTTCAATAGTAAAATCTGATCTTAACATACTCTCTATTGATGCAGCATAAGCAAATTGAAAAAAAGCTATTATAACAACGAGGTTAGAAATAATTTCCGGAACACCTATTAATGGCTTATTAAATACGCCTCTCAAAAACACATCTGATAGAATTAAAAGACCTACTATTACTAATAAAAAAGATGCTAAATATTTAAAAAATTGAATAATTTTATCATTAATTGCATCGATCAGCTTATAAAAATTCAACATAATTAAAAAAATAAAAAGCTCTAATCATTTTAATGACTAGAGCATTTTATCTAATTTACTAATTTATTTGATATTTGAATGGCCACTGATGCCCATTTTTTTCAAGTTCTGAAATATAAAATCTCATAATTTCAGATCCTTTGTACCCCTTTTTATTTAATTCTTGTGCAAATTTATTAGGCATATCCTTAAGTGCCGTTGCCCATTCTTTTTTTGCTGAAACGGAAATTGTTTTTACATTAACTCCAGCGTCTTTCAATTTTTTTAAACCGTCATTTTCATATTGAACACAGACTTCTGCTGTCACATCAGCCCATTCTGATCCTAATTGTACAATGATATCTTGCACCTCTTTGGGTAATTTTTTCCAGGTTGCTAAATTTATTGTTACCGCGTTAAAAAATTGAGCACCAAAATCAGCTTTGGTAAAATTAGGAGCTACTTCATTCAGTTTAAATGTAGACCACCATGGTGCAGTTGATAGATATCCATCATAAACACCAGATTGTATTGATTGATATGCCTCATTTAAATTTGACGCAACTGGAGTTGCTCCACCAGCAAGCCACTCAAGATTGATACCAGCCCCTGCAATTTTTTTTCCTTTAAGATCTTTAAATTCGTTCCAAGCAAATTTAGTACCCATACCATAATTTCCAAGACAAGCTCCACCTAACCATTTTTGATTAAAATCTTTTTCAAAATAAGAAGTTAACTCTGGAAATTTTTTATATGTTGCCATTGATGCTTTAGTAACTGCCTTAGCATCGGGAGATCCAAAAGGTATCATTAAAGTAAAATTATTAACAAATCCATTTGACGGTTCAAAAATTAAAGACACAAATCCAATGTCTAATAAACCATCACGTGTAGCCTCAAGCACATCTGTTACTTTAGCTACCTGACCACCATGCAGTTCTTGAATTTTTACTTTATGTTTAGTTTTAGACTCAATTCTTTTTTTTAATTCTGGTGCAAACCATTCATGAGCTGTTTTTGTATACTCTAACAAGCCTATCGGATGGCCTCCGCCTAATCTTAAAGTAAACTCATCTGCATTTGCTACATTAGTTAAAAAAAACAATGCGCAAATAAATTTTGTTATATTTTTTTTCATTTATATAATTTATCAATTATTGATTGAATTTTATCTTACATAATTTTTTAAAAAAACTAAAATAAAATATTCTTAATGTTTGATTATAATCAAAATTAAGTTTAGCGTATCCAACAACCTATGGTTTAATTGTATTAAATTGATCATTTAAACTTTAATTATAAATATACCTAATACAAATTAATTACTTAAAAACTTAAACCTATTAGGGTGTTTATTAGAAATTATTTTAGCAAATAAACAGCCTTTTCGCGTTTATATTTTATATATTCCAAGGATGATCGGAATTTTTTTGAAATTTATATTTTTTGATTGTTCTTTTTATTATATCTCCATCTAACTTTCCTAATTCTTCTAAAGAGCACAATGAACTGAGGACGATACTATTGCAATCAACCTCAAAAAAATTTCTTAAATTTTTTCTAGTATCAGATCTCCCAAAGCCATCAGTGCCTAAAGTGTATAACTTATTATTGATATAAGTTGAGATTAGTTGTGTGTACCCTCTAACATAATCTGAGCATGCAATAATCGGGTCATTATTATTTAACATTTTCTCTATATAATTTTTTTTTTTTAAATCTACATTGTATTTATTGTGTCTTTCTATTTCTCTCGCTTGTTTAGCAAGCTCCGTATAACTGGTAATTGAATATAATCGTGATCCTATGTTAAATTCTTTCAGTAATATTTTCGCAGCCTCTAAACACTCTTTAAAAATAGGGCCTGATCCAAAAAGATTTACGTTTAATTTTGTATTGGAATTATCTTCGTATAAATATCCACCTTTAATAATTCCCTCTCTATTATTAAAATCTATTTTAGGATGTGTATATTTTTCATTAGTTACAGTTAAATAGTAAAATTCATTTTCACACTGCTCCATCATTCGTTTCATACCGTAATCAAAAATCACCGCAACTTCTCCAGCAAAACAAGGATCATATGATTTTAAATTAGGAATAGTAGATGCAAAAAGTTGTGATTGCCCATCTTGATGCTGCAATCCTTCTCCTGGCAATGTTGTTCTGCCTGCTGTTGCACCAATTAAAAAACCTCGTGGCATTTGATCAGCGGCGGCCCAGATTAAATCACCAACTCTTTGGAATCCGAAAATCGAATAAAAAATATAAAAAGGTAGCATTGGAAACTGATGATTACTATAAGAAGTAGCTGCCGCAACCCAACTGGATAAGGCACCAGCTTCATTAATCCCCTCCTCTAATAGCTGTCCATTTTTGGTCTCTTTGTAAGATAATAAAGATTTAGAATCTTCAGGTTCATATAATTGACCTTGGGGTGAGTAGATACCAATTTGTGAAAATAAATTCGTCATTCCAAAAGTTCGCGCTTCATCCGCAACAATAGGCACTACTCTTGGCCCTAATGTTTTATGTTTTAAAATATTTCCTAAAATTCTAATAATACCATTCGTCGTAGAATATTCTCTGTCTGAATTATCAAATAAAAATTTTGAATGTTCTTTAATGTCTGGAGTTTCAACTTTTATGTCATCAATGACTCGATTTGGAATAAATCCACCTAAATTTTTTCTTTTTTGTTTTAAATATTTAATCTCTGCTGAGTTTTCATCAGGTTTATAAAAATCAAGTCTTGCTAATTTTTTATCATTCATAGGTAAATTAAATTTATTTCTAAATTCTTTTAACGCATCTAGATCAAGTTTCTTAGCTTGATGCGCAATCATTCTTGATTCACCTGCTTTACCCATTCCAAATCCTTTTTTAGTTTTTGCAAGAATGACTGTAGGCTTGCCTTTAGTAGTTAGCGCAAGTTTAAATGCTGCATATAATTTTTCAAAGTCATGACCACCTCGCTTTAATTTATCGATATCATTATCTGTTAAACCAGATACTAACTTCAAAAGTTCTGGATCTTCGCTAAAAAAATTTTTTAAATTATAAGCACCATCGCGAGCGCCTAGAGTTTGATATTTACCATCTACCGTTTGAGCAAATCGCTTGAGTAATAGATGTTTTTTATCCATGGTGAAAATTTTATCCCATTCCGAACCCCACAAAACTTTTATAACATTCCAACCTACACCTTTAAAAAGCGACTCTAGTTCTTGAATAATTTGTCCATTACCTCGAACTGGTCCATCTAATCTCTGTAAATTGCAGTTTATTATAAATGTTAAGTTGTCGAGACTCTCTCTCGAGGCGATTGAAAGACCCGCTAAAGATTCTGGCTCATCCATTTCTCCATCGCCAAACACACCCCAAACATGTTTATCAGATTTATATAAAGACCTATTAGATAAATATTTTAAAAATCTTGCTTGATAAACCGCATTTAAAGGACCAATGCCCATAGAGCCTGTTGGAAAATTCCAAAAATTTTTCATCAAATAAGGATGGCAATAAGATGAAAGGCCATCTTCTTTTACTTCATGTCTAAAATTATTTAGCTGATTTTCGCTTAATCTTCCCTCAAGATATGCTCTCGAGTAAATTCCAGGTGAGCTGTGTGGTTGATAAAATACTAAATCTGCCTCCTTACCCCCTTTGAAAAAATGATTAAAACCAATTTCAAAAATTTCAGCACATGATGCATAAGATGCAATATGTCCTCCAACTTCGCCGTATTTTTCATTGGATTTCATCACCATGGCCAAGGCATTCCATCTTAGTATAGCGGTAATTTTTTCTTCAATTTGAAGATCTCCTGGATAAAGACTTTGCTCCTCTGTTGCGATAGTATTTCTGTAAGGAGAATATGGGAGTGGATCGTAAAAAATACTAAGCTCTTTAGCTTTATTTTCAATGGCTTCTAAAATAACTTTTGCTGAAACTTTTCCATAATTTTGCACTACTGCTTCAAGTGACTCAATCCACTCGTTAACTTCGACCTGATCGATAATTCCATCATGTTTTAGATTTAAATTTTTTATATTCATATGTAATTAAAGATTAACATTTATTTATTAAAAACTAGTACTGGTGCCCTAATACGGACTTGAACCGCAAACCTACT
>SXGR01374590.1_pt1 | contig 12097 bp, 10 predicted proteins | sample 3174711 | NCBI WGS metagenome assembly SXGR01 (sample SAMN11356860, study PRJNA531348) | freshwater metagenome | isolation source: freshwater sample F1-60 | place: China: Fuxian Lake, Yuxi | collected 2017-12-25
AACAAAGTAAAGATAGAAAACTATGTGTTTTCATAAATAATTTGGACTGGTCGTCTAGTTTGGTTTGGATGACGCACTCACACTGCGTAAGGAAGAAATTCCCGCAAAGGTCGTGGGTTCAAATCCCATCCGGTCCACCTACCATCATGGGTATTAAATAGGACGCACATCATGGCATCATCCGATGGAAATTAGCATGGAGAAGATAAACATCCGCAATAATCCATACCAGTTATTTTTAGATTCCATAAAAAACAAAGATACTGCAAGGAGATACAAAAATTTGCTGTATGCATTTCTCAAACTAATTCCAAACCAGATATACCAAGATGCATTGGGAAAAATTCCTAAAGACAAAGAGATGGAGACGCTTGCAAAATTCTTTGTAGAAGTGGCAAGAAAGGATCCGGATCTTGTAACAAACATTATTGCGGCATACATCAAAGAAGACAAAAAAAGAGTCGAATCAGGAGAGATAAGCCCTCAGACACTGCCAAATCATATCAAGCCAATCAAGGCTATACTTGACTCTAATCGGATACTAATTCACTGGAAATCCCTGACAAAATTATTTCCAAGAATCAAGAGAGGATCAAATGACAGGGCATACACAAGAGAAGAAATGCAAAGGATGCTGGAAGTTTCAAATGATATAACAGACAAGGTAATCATCCTAATGTTTTCATCGGGGGGATTCAGACTGGAGGCATGGGATTATTTTACATGGAAAGATGTTGTGTTTTTCAGAAACGAGGACGGCAGCTGCAAGGGGGCAGCAGTGCTTGTTTACAGAAATGATCCGGAGCAGTACTGGACATTTATCACACCTGAAGCATGCAGTGCATTGGAAATTTATCGCGAGAAATGGAGATCAGATGTCGGGCAATATCCCAAACAAGACGATCCTCTGATCAGGGCAGTAAAATTTCCAATACCTCAAAGATTGAATCAAAAGGGAGTAAGAAAAAGAATAGAGACAGTAGTACGTGCAATTGGCCTAAGACCACCGCCTAGATGGGAATATGATCATATTGATGGGGATAGAACTAATGATAGAGTAAGTAATTGTCAAGGATTATGTCCAAATTGTCATTCAATTAAAACACATGAGGATTAGATTCTAACCTACTAATAGTGGCCCTAACAAATAACTTTTTTCAAATTTTACGAGTAATGATCAATTCATTAATTACTATTGTATGAAGATTTTATTGCAGTTAAACCCTGACCAGATAAATGCAGTAGAGCACAAGGACTCCCCACTTTTAGTTGCAGCAGGTCCTGGTAGCGGTAAAACCAGTGTGATTGTAGAGAGAATAATTTATCTGATAAAAAACGGCCTAAAGCCTTCTGAAATTCTATGTCTGACATTTTCTGAAAAAGCAGCACAAGTAATGAAAGAGAGACTGGAAAAAATTATCGATGTAACGGATATGCAAATCAGTACATTTCATTCCTTTTGCTACGATGTACTGGGAGACAATGTCCTGGACTCTGGAATCGGTATTGGTTCTGGTGTCATGACTCGTTCCAGCACTCTGGTATGGGCTTTAAAAAATATAGACTCGTTTGGATTTGAGCACATTGAGCTTGGGAATAATGCCGTAAATGTAATTGAGGCACTAATTGATGGAATCAGTACTTTCAAAGACGAGCTGATCACACCAGATGAATTATCAGAATATTTGAATAAAAAATTCAAAGCAGAAAAAACTCTGATGCAAGACATTGAACAGTATGATTATCTGCAAAAATTGTGTGACTTGCATAAAATCTATGTAAGACATCAGGACTATCTAAAAAAATCAAAGCTGATTGATTTTGACGAAATGATAACATCAACTATAAGACTATTTCAGAAAAAGCCAAACGTACTGGCCAGATATCACAATAAATTCAAACATGTGCTTGTAGATGAATTTCAGGACAACAACTATGCACAGTTGGAATTGATAAAAATTCTCTCGCCTTCTGGAAATGTCACAGTAGTTGGAGACGATGATCAAAGTATTTACAGATTCCAGGGAGCATTTGTTGCAAACTTTGAGCACTTTATAGAATCATACAAAAATAAAGTAAAGATAATTGCCCTAAGACAAAACTATCGCAGCCCACAAAATATTGTAAATTTGGCATCACAACTGCTAAAAAACGTGCCTAACCGGCTGCAAAAGGAGCTGTTTTCATCAAATGAAGAAGGCGACAAAGTATCGATAGTTCGCTGCAATCACGACATGGCAGAAGTTGAATTTGTTGTAAATAAAATAAAGGAAATGCTTGGAGGAAAAATAAACAGAAGAGATGAATCAGAAAAACCTCTAACATTCAAAGACTTTACCGTACTATCTCGCAGAAGAGCAGACGGAAAGAAATTTGCACAAGCCCTTAACGCATATGGCATTCCTGCAACATTTGTAGGAGAGGCAAATATCTTTAATTCCTCAACAGGAAGGGACTTGCTTGCATATCTTGATGTTGCAAGCAATCCCATAAATTCAGGTCTTGCAATAATTCGTATTTTGAAAAACAGCGGAATATCTGATCAAAACATTGCAAGAATAAACCAAGAGGCAAAGAAGAGAAATAGAAGCTCAAAGACAAACTCTGATTTTGTATATGATGTGATACTGGATCTTGATGTTCCAGAGATAGATCAGCTAGACGAATTATTTGAAATACAAAAACAATTCCAGGTATTGACTAATTTGCCTACTCAGAAAACTGTAAGCGAGACAATATTTGAGATAATGATGTCTGTAACTGATCTGTACAAATCAGCAACACAATCAGACACATTATCTGACAGAAAAAAACAGACAATTCTAAAAGAACTGTATCATATTTCACTGGAATTTGAGTCTCAGAACAAAAACGGAACGCTATCAGAATTTATTGACTATCTAAGATTGTTAGGGGAATTTGATGTGGAATTGGAAGAAAATTCTGAAATTAGAGATGCCGTTCAGGTATCTACAATTCACCAAAGCAAGGGAAAGGAATTTCCAATTGTCTTTGTATCTGATGTCTCACAAGGGAAATTGCCGTTCAGATACAAGGCAAAGAAATTCTATGTTCCAAATGATATTGCAAAGGGACTGCAAAAAGGCGAAGACGAGAAAAGCCTGTCTTTGCAGGAAGAGAGAAGGCTTTTGTATGTGGCCATGACTCGTGCCCAAAACCAACTATACCTGGTATTTCCTACAAAATACGCACAAAATGTGCGCCAAAGCAAGCCATCTGTGTTCTTGGATGAGATTGATTTTGAGAAAAACCCATTGGTGAATTTAATTAATTTTTCTGGAACAACACAAGAGACACTATTGCAGGATCAGGACAGACTAAGCATCATTCAGCAGGATCTTCAGTCAAAGACTACAAAATTTGTAAATCAAATGCAACTAGAAAGTGCCATTGCAAGAATTGTTGATCTTGCCAAGGTGGAGCATTTCAAGGAACATGGAAATTTGGATACATTTGATACTGGTGAACTATTTACTGTTGAAAGCAACAAAGATGTAGAGTCGTTGCTTGTTGGAGAAAAAATTCCTCTAATTAACAAAGATACTCTGAGACTATCTGCAACCAAATTTGACACTTACATAAAGTGTCCATTACAGTTCAAATTTGCTCATGTACTAGAAGTTCCAACACCACAAACAACTTACTTTAATCTAGGACTTGCAATGCATGCTGTAGCTGAAAATCTTACCAAGATGGAAAAAGATGGGATAAATCCTACAGAAGAGATTGCATTGGAATTGTTGGACAAAAATTGGGACTCTAATGCATATAGAAGCAAGAAAAAAGAGCAAGAAGACCTTGCAACAGCAAAGGAAATAATTCAAACTTATCTGAAATGGATCTCAGAGAATCCAAACAAGGCAATAGATGTTGAAAAACGATTTAAAATTGAAATTAACGGAGTACCTGTTACTGGCAGCATTGACAGAGTAGAGAAAACACCTGGCGGAGAATATGAGGTAATTGACTTTAAGACAGGCAGAATATATGAGACAAAAAATTCCATTAAAGAAAACACACAGATGAATGTCTATGCTTTGGCTGTTGACAGTCTATATGGAAAACTACCAGAGAAGACATCATTATTTTATTTGAGAGAAGGGAAAATTTTAGAAAATCCAATAAAGACAGACAATCTGGAGCATGTAAAATCTAACCTTGAAAATATAACAAAGTCAATTCTAAACGAGGAATTTGAGGCCAAACCTGAAAAAAATGCATGTTACAACTGTGGATTCAGAAGCATTTGCGATTATGTGGAATCTGATTAAAATAGTAACGTTTACTTGAGATATTTTACTCCAATCATAAAATAAAAAAATACAGGATAAAGACTTCATTTAAACCATTTTTTATAAAATACATATTACAAAATTAGCTAATTATGCTGAAGATTTTTAACTATCAATCATAAAGTTTAGCAGTGGCAGGAATTTTTGATTCTATTCCAATAATCACTGTAGTGTTATTTGCACTGGGTCTAGTTGGCGTCATAGTTTATGAAAGATCACGCTCAAATACACCAAAAGAAACAATTTCCTAACTCAATCTGCTATTCAGGAATTAGATTTTAGATATTACTCTCAAACAATCATCTTTAGGCTCTTAAATTATGTTTGAATCATCTATGGCAAATTGTTTTTAATTTTTAGAGGAATCTTTATCATGTAAGTTATCATATTTTTTATAATTTGAAAGTTATTTCTTCAAAACCTTCTAATCAAAATTTGAAAGAAATAGAGATCTGGGCAGATAGTTTTAAGGAAGGTGAATTTATTTTAGAACAAATTCATAAAGTTTTTGGAGGAAATAATATTTCCTATGAATATGGATTTTTACCTTCATTAATTACATCCATTAATTCACAACAGATCAAATTCACAGCCTTTGGATATTATTCAGCCTGGGCAGATATCCCAACAAAAATTTCTGAGTTGCTTAAATTTGGAAAATGTGACGCTATAATCTATGATCCTAATAAGGATAAAATAATATTTGCTTATGAAGAAACATCTGCGGTTCCTACTGGAAATCAATCTCTACAAAGATTAGAACGTGTATGGTTTGCTGCAAAATCGTTAATCCCATTTGTATATCTAATAAGCAAATTTGGTTTACACATAGATGGAGGAATTCGAACTATTTCCATCTGGCCATCTTATTTAGCATTAAAATTAAGCGCTCAATACAAAATTCCTTCTTTAACTCTTCTATATGGAAATGAAGAAAATCCTGAAGATTATTCCATTGGAAATTCATACAGCCATCTTGGACAATTACTAAAATGGTTTTTGGAAAATCACCTTACTGGAACTTCTGACAAAGATACACTGCGTACATTACTCTCAGAAATTTATAAAGAAATGTGTGAATTCATTTATTATCACTCAGATTCAATATCTGAAAATTTAGCAGGAAAAAAACAATTAATTGATAAAAATTTTTATAAATTTTTAACAGAACTTCTTTTGGATAAATCATCTAATCTTAATTTCGATAGTGAATTAAAATGGCCAAACTCATCTAAAAACACAAAAACTACTACAATATCATTTAATAAATTTATTTTAGAAATAGAAAAATTGATAGGACAAAATAAAGCATGGTGGCCTATAGATGGTGCAACAACTAGAACCGAACCTAATACAAAAATGTCTAAATGGATAAAAGATCAAATATCTCATAAATTAAAACTCGAATTAAAAAGTAAATCAAAATTGAATGTAACTATGGCTTTAAGTGATTTTCCTGATCAAAATTCAAAGAAAAAAATAACAACTACCAGTAGAATTCTAATTTTAATTAATAGCACACAAGATTTTCTACAATGTTTTGAAAAAGCATTTGGAATTACAAAACGTCAGAACATTGAAAAATTACTTGACAAAAGACTTCCAGTTGTATTGTATGTTTCAAATTCAATTCATTCCAATGGTAGAGCATTCAAAGGAGATCCGTTTACTGGACAAATTACTGCATATAGTAGAATTTTTTCTATAAGTTTGACGGGGAAAAAAGAACGAAACATGATTGCCTATTATCCAAACCAACTTTATTCCCAATTCTTTGACACAGATTTTGGAAAATTGGATAACAAGGGAATTAAATGCCTTGAAGAAAACATAGATCTGATTATTACAAGAAATGGTATCTGTATAGACCCCAAACATTGGAGATTATCATGAGAGATTTTACATTAACAGAATCCATATGTGATCAGGCTGTAGTGGTCAAGGCAGTATCTACAGGTTGGCAAGAATGGTTTTCAAATCCTACTGCAGGTCCATGGAAACGTATTGGAATACCTGGAATTTCCAGTCTAGATGGAACAGGATTTGAAAAGGAAGAAACTAGACCTGATTTAGTTTTATATCATAACCAGAATGAGCCAAAAATACTCATTTTAGAATCAAAGGATAACATTGGAAAATTAATTGATTCTAGCAATAATAATGCTCAATTAAAAAAGACATGTAAAGTATTTTCAGACATAAGTATAAAATTAGAAAAATTAATTGAAAAAAGCACTGATAAACAAATTTTAAAATTATTAGATTCAGCAAATTATATCTGTGGTTATGTAATTGGTGATTCTAGTAACCTCTCAACTGAACTTGAAAAATTAAAAAAATTGCATTTCAAATTTATAGATAAGTCTGAATTTCCTTTTTTTGTAATAATAACTGTAAAGAAATCTAGCTTTGAATTAATAGTTGAAACAGAATTTATTTATGAAAATAACCATAAGGGTACAAAACTAAAAAAACTCTTCTAACGTTTTTGATATATTTTTTTTATGTAATGATTTTTCAATTTCTAGTTTAACCTCAGAAATTGGTGGAGCAAGCCATGTTGGAATATTTTCATATATCTTTGCTATAATTTCATGCTCATCACAATCATGGAATTTGTTGACAATTTCCTTAACCATTTTACTGAATTTACTATCATGAAGTTTCTGATGATTTTTTATTTTATAATATCCATTTGAAACAATAAATTGAGATTCTAATGTAGGATTGATTTTTCCATGTTGTATATTTTGGTGATGTTTTTCTAATAATAATAAAATTATTGAATTCCAAATTTGACTTGAATGAGCTTTTCCACCCATGAAATTTAATACTTTTTTTACTCTGTCTATGATTTCTTTTTCTAGTGCTTCAGTCTTTATCAAATTTGCATTTCTTGTACCAAATCGTGTTTTTTTAAAATGTATTATTAGATCTCCTTCTAAACTACATTCAGATAATTGTGCTTTGGCAGGCAAAATTGTAGGCACAAGATAATTTGCTGACATGTATTCAAATCCTGCATTTTCAATTGCATTCAACAACACTTCCCATGTTTCCAGAAATCTATTATGAAATGTAACTGTCATCCAGCCTCCAGTTTTTAGAATTCTATAACAATTTTGAAATGCACTTGTTAACAGTGCACTATAATCTTCTATAGTTTTCTTACGCGCTGGGCTATTGCTAATTATTATCTCATTTCTATAATCTAATTTATTATCAAGCCAGCTTGTCCATAGCGCACTATATTCTAAATATGGTACACTATCCCCATAAGGTGGATCAGTAAAAATATACTGAACAGAATCATCAGGGATTTTTTCTTTAGTTATAAAATTGATAGAATCATTCAAAATTAGAATTCTATTTGACATGTTCAACTCTTTAAAGTTTTTAGCTTTTTTGAAATATGATATTCCTACATGATCCATTTGATTAGAAATTTCTTTTTTACCACTTTTAATTTTTTTTGCTTTATTTAGAAAATTATTCAATGGATTAATTTCCATATTTGTTGATGGTATCCAAAATCCAGATACTGTCCATGCAGGCCCACCTGTGGTTAATCCTTGTCTATAAGCAATTAATCTACTGGATTGTGCAACAGATGCAGTGAAAATGAATAACATAATTTTTTTCAGATTTTTATTTGAAATTTTTTCTATGTTTTCTTTTAACTTTAATAATATCAATAAATTCTTCCTTGTGAATAAGTCAGATATTTTCATATTTTCTTCTACCAATGTTCTTGGATTGTAACATAATTCTCCGTCTAACTTTACATCAGAACATTTATTTTGAATTTTCATTATCGATTTGATTTCTTCTGTAGAAAGTTTTTCATTGAAATTATTACCACAGTATGTACAGTGGTATTTTATCTCATAAGGTAATTCTTCTCTTTTCACTGAATATTTTACTTTATTCAAAAAACTACATTTCGTGCAGCCGTATTGTCTTCCCTTTTTCTTTGATTCTATTACTGGAAATTTTTTCCCACATTCATAACATTTTATTATTTGACTCCATACCGTATAGATAATTTCAGATTTATTTCCACATTTTTCACATTTAGTAGAATAAAGCGAGTTTATCCATGATAACATATTCTTTGTTAAGGAATTCAATTCCTTTTCAAATTCATCCATGTCTACAGGTATGCAAGTTCCTTCGATAATGTGGTTTGAAATAGGATTAATGTCAACGTTAATAGCCATTCTTTCAGATTTTATGGCTTCAATGGCAGTTACACCACTTCCACCAAATGGATCTAAAACAATATCTCCTTTTTTAGTAAAAAATTCTATGTAATCTCTAACTACGTTATGTGGTTTTCTTGCCCAATATTTGTGCATTAGATAATGTGCTGGATGCTTTTTTGCAATTGGAATAAATGTTGGGGGATTTTTTTGCATTATGGTTTTTTCAATACAATTAGATGATCTGGAATGTTAACTCCAATATCTCCGGTGACTCTTCTCTGCGATGCAGCATACGATGCTTCGGTATATTTTGGAATTCTTACAATAATTTTCTCAATTTTAAATTTTTTAAGATTTTGTAGCAAAAGCGATGTTGTATTAACACGTTTATTTTTTATCACAGCATCACCAATCATTAATACACAATATCTATTCTTTTTTAAAACTCGTTCTATTTCATTCATAATTAGTATCATATCAGAAACATATTTGTTCACCCCTTCTGCATTTCCCATTTTGAATCCTTCAAATACCTCTCTTTTTTTTGTATCACAATAATCTAAACCCAACCATAACATTTCAAATTTGAAAATACTAGAATATTTGTATAAATTATAATATGGTGGATGGCATATAGTCAATCCTATTGATTCATTATCTATTTTGAGATTCCTTGCATCATTGTTAATAATTTTCTGTTTCTTTATCATACTATCCCAATTTTCCATTACATCTAAATAGACTGAAATTTTTTTTGCGTATAACTCGTAAACATTAACTGGGGATAACCCTGGATCTAGAAACATTCTACCCATACCCTTACTTGCTCTTGAAACATTTCGTATTATACTTGATAACGCAAGTTTGGATAGATCAGCCATGTCTTTTTTTGTAGGGTTTTTTTCAATAAATTCACGTATTGTTGCTAACTGTTTTATATTTTCTGTAAAGAACCAATGTTCTAGATATTTGTCCTTTGGTATGTATTGTTTGTACTCCTTTGATTTTTTCTTACTAAATAATATCCATTCTGCTAAATATTTTCTAATATCATTTGGTTTTACATAAGTTGTTTTTACCTTAGAAACTAATGTGCATAAATTATTTACATCTGCTCCAATTGCATTCACATTCTTTAATGTAGCCTCAACAAGTGTAGTTCCACTTCCGACCATTGGATCTAAAACCAACTCATTTTTGTTTTTAAGATATTCATCAATAAATCGAGAGGCTACTGGTGGCGGAAATTTCCCAAAAAATCTAAAAAATCCATGAGTAAAATACTGTAATTTTTTAGAGGACTCTTCAATTTTCCAAGTCTCTGCATTTTTTTTATATTTCTCTAATTCCGATTCTATCAAATATTGATCTAAATCGAATTTTAACAAATCCATTAAATCTGTTCCATCGCAGGTTAAATAAAAAACATATCATTCAAAGAGATTTGATCTCTATTACACATTATATCAAAAGAGAAAAATTAATCATTTAGATAAATTTCCCTTTATAGCAAATATCCTTAAATTATCTATGAAAATAATTTGTAAAATATAATCCTTTTAGATTATCTACTAGTAATACTGACTGGATGTTGATTTTATTGGCATTTGCTCTTGCCTCTAATAGTCTCATGACTACTTTTTCTTGACCTCCAGTGGTTCGTATTGCAAAAAGATGAGATTTAATTTCCTCGGACAATTTTATCTACCAAATGTAATTATCAAAGGAATTGTCTTTATTTGTATCTGTGTATGGCTGATCCTACCAAATCTTGGAATACAGGCAATTATAACATAAAATATTTGGCAAAGACACTTTCAGACTCTCATCGAGATAATGTGAGAATTTTGAATGGAATTAAAAAAGAATTAGTTCCAAACTGCAAGCATCCAAAGAAAATGAGAGATAGAACTGCTGATGGGCGGTGGTATTGTATGAATTGTAATTCTGATCTTTGAACTAATAAAGAAGAAGATATCATATCTTATGATGGTGATCATCGAATCGGACATCCCCGGATTGATTGGATTATTGGCTACTGTTTTTGGTGGTGGTTGGGCTTCTCATAGATTTTTGAGAAAAGACAAAAAATCTAAAAAAGACCTGAATTTAATTGCTGAAATGATTGTTAAATCGGGAGCATTTTCTGACTGGGAAAATGTATTTGCAAAAAAACCCGAATTGGCCAAATTCATGTTAGATAATCCTGAGATCATGAATATGATTAACAAATTAACAGGAGGGAAAAATAATGACTGAACTTAATTCAAATGAAGTACAAAGGAAACAAGAATTACAAGGAAAATTACAAACACGGGTACTTACGGTAAATGAAGCAAATGAGTTGAGTCAAATTCTAGAAAAAGAAAAACAACAAGCAACTTCGTCCGGAGATTGGAAAACTGCTTTAGGGATTATTCTTCTATTGGGCTTGGTTTATGCATTTTTGAAAGACAAATAACATGACCTCAAAAGAAGTTCAAAGAATAGTTTTTGATGTAGATGGAAAACCTCCAAAAAAATCAAACTGGGGCACTGATGACGCACCTCTAGTTGTTCAATTTAGAGAAACCGCTCTAAATGCTAGAGAAACTGTTGGAATCCAAGAAGGTTATGAAGGTCCTGTAAAACTTACTTTGATTGTGTTTGCTCCAAATATACTAGATATGGATTACAAACAAACTGGTGATGATGATCCAAAAAAATTCATTGGTGATTTAGATAGTTTGGTTGCTGGAGTATGTGAATATCTACAACCTGCTCCTACAAACCCTGATCTTGAGATTCATCATATATTTGATGGTCGAGATAACATTGCTCCTCATCTTCCCTTAATCATCAAAAATGATGCTCAAATTGTAGAAATTAATGCAAAAAAAGAGATAGATATTGATTTACACTATCGTGTCGAAATAGAATTTATCTAAATCTGGAACTTTTATTGAAACAACCTACTCTACTAGTCGGGTCGATGTGAAAGTTTTCTTTAAGATTGTTAATTTTCAAAATAACCTAAATGTTAATTACTATTCATGATAATAGTTCTACATCATTTTGAAATCATATGTTGTAATTGAAGATTTTAAGGAAAGTGAGTTTCTCAATCTAAAGGGAAAAATTAAGGAAAGAACCAACTGGAAAGACATAGATGCTCAACTAGGTACAAAACAAGCTTTACAAATTGATACTACGGATGGTAAAATCACTATCACGTATTACAATAATGGCAAGTTGATGATACAAGGAAGTCCTAACAATCCAGAATTTGAATGGATATCTACTGAAGTTAAAGAATACTCTTCTAATCGCAAAGAAGGAAAAATGTAACCGAAATTGAAAGATTAGTGTCGGAAGGAAATTTTTTAGATGCAACTTACTCTACTAGTCAGGTAGGATTCGAATAACTGCGTCCAAAATAATACCCATAATGGGGGTTGAGTCCCATCCGGTCCACCTTCATTTTATTATTAATTAATTGAATCAAAATACAAAATAACTATATGAGATGATTAATTATTAAAAAAAATGTCATATTATAATCACATACCAATTAATTTCAGACAAGCAGTATTAATTAAA
>SXGR01357622.1_pt1 | contig 12096 bp, 8 predicted proteins | sample 3174711 | NCBI WGS metagenome assembly SXGR01 (sample SAMN11356860, study PRJNA531348) | freshwater metagenome | isolation source: freshwater sample F1-60 | place: China: Fuxian Lake, Yuxi | collected 2017-12-25
AGTTTTCAGGAAATGCTTTAGTTTTATTTTCTAAAATAAATGATAAAAACAAGCTATCACCTGGGCGCCATACGCCGCGTTCTCCATAAATAAATCCTTTGATTCCTTTTTGAACAATATCACCATCTACTTCAAATGAACTTAATGATAAGGAGTTTCCATCATCAAGTTTTAAGTAGGTACGTTCTTGTCCACGTTTGGCAATTAATACAAATGGTTTTTGTTTGGTTTCTAAAACGGCAGTTCCTTCAGCATTAGTGGTGACTTGTTTTAATTTTTGTTGTTGGTAATCATATGCTTCGATGGTAACATTTCCTAATGGCTTAGTAGAAATTAAATCAGAAGTAAAGACATTGATTTTTCCGTCATTGCCGCGTTTAGCAATTAAACCAATGTTAGTAGCTATAATATTTCGGGTAACCGATTTGTTATTATAGAAAGCCCTAGAACAAGGATTCTCTCTTTCTGAATAATCATAGTAGTATCCTTCATCATAATAATCATCATAATAGCTGTAATAATCCCATTCTTTTTCATCATCATTTGCTTCAGAGTCAATATACACATCTTCTTCAGATGAGCTTGTGTCGCTTTGGCAATTGTATGTAGAATAATTACGATTAAAACTTATGCGAACATTATACAAGGCACCAGGTTCTGCTTTAATTAAAGATGATAAATCAATGGAGTAATTATTCCATTTGTTACGAGTTGGAATACCATTGTTTTGCAAAGCAATTTTCTTTTTAATAATTAATTTCCCTACACGACGCAATTCCTGACTGCCTTCTAAATTATTGATTTGTAAAAATTGTAACATGTTGTTTTCGTATACACGAGTAATACGAATATCAACGGCATTTAAGTTTACGGCCTCGAAAGGAAAAATTAATCCGCTAGAATTTGGTAGAATAACTCCCTTACCAACTAAACGAACACTTGGTTTTAAATCTTCAAAAAATAAATTATAAACGATGGCTTCTTTTAAATGTTTGCCTTCATAATTTTTTACGCCATTACTAATATTCAATTCGCGACTATCCACTAAACGTTCGTTTGTATAAATTTTAATAGAGTTGTTTTCAATTAAATAGGTTAGTTTGGATTCTTTAACGGGTAATTTTTCGTTAGTAGCCTCTCCATATTCATTGTAGTTAGTAGTTGTTGTTCCGTTGGGATTATTGATTGAAATTAATCCATCCAAATTTTGATTAGGATCTATTCTATCAGAAAATTGAAGAGTTATAAATTGATCAGGCTCATTGTTGATTAATACATTTAATAAGGTAAATTCTGTAGCATTTGGTATGGTAATTTCCTGACTGTTTTTTTCTGCAGCTCCAATAGGTTCACCATTATAAGAAAGCGTTACATTTCCTTTTCCTTTTACTACATTATTAATAATAAAATGATGTGTGGTTGAATTCTCGTGTAACCATTTTATTTGCAAAGAACTTGAACCTTGTGATGCTTGTGTTGTTTTCTCTACTAATAAATTATCAGCATAATCGGCTGTTGTTAATGTTCCTTCAATTTGTAATGTGTTATTCTCTCCAGCTTTGTATTCATCAATGGTAATTTCCATTGCCTGCTTTAAAGTAGCAAATTCAAATTCAAATTCTTTTAAATCGTCACTAACGCTTAGCACGTTTCCTAAATGAAAACTCGCCTTGTAAGTTTGATTGCTGTTTAATTTTGTAGCAGGTTTAAACTCAATTGTTTTTTTATCAATCCATGTTAACTTCCCTTCAATACTTGGATTAAAATCAAATAAATTATTGTCTACTTCTTTTCCTTCTTCAATTTCAGCCGTTGTTTCTTCTTGTAGTACAATTAAAATTTTACTTTCTACTGAAACGTACCCTGCAGTATATGCCGAGATATATTCTTTGTAGGCAGGATTAATAAATCCTGAATCATTTTTTGCAGAAGACGACGAATAATAAGTTAATCCACAAATGGATAATGCTGTGATAAAGAACACAGCAAAAATTGATTTTATTGACATAGTTTTTGGGAGATTTAATACAAAATTAAGTAAAAAAATTACTCTTAAACAAATTTTAGGAAAAGTTTGTTTTTTGAGCCATTTTCAGTTTTTACCGCCCTAAAACATTGAATTTTTTCAATTTCTAAATCCTTGCACAATAATTTAAGATATCCCTCGTTATTTAACATATAAACCCCTAAAACTGCCTATGCAAAAAACTTCTACTCTTGTTTCTACAATTTTAAAAACCACTAAAAACAAGCAACAAACTAACAATTTTGTTGATGAACCCGAGCCATCTGACTCAATAATTCAAAATATCCTTAACTATTCAAAATCTTTAACCATACAAAAATCAAAATCTGTTGGTTTTATTGAGGTTGTAGCGAGTTAATAGGTAATTAACCATTTGTTTATCGAATAAAATTTGTGTAGTAGCGATATTCCATTATTTTTGCGTTCTACATTATTTTATAACAATGGCTCAATTTGAATTAACAATGCCCAAAATGGGCGAAAGTGTTGCAGAAGCAACTATTATTAAATGGACTAAAAACGAAGGAGATTCAATTAAAATTGATGAAACCGTTTTGGAAATAGCAACTGATAAGGTTGATTCTGAAATTCCCTCGCCGTTTGAAGGAAAGTTAATTAAAAAGTTATTTAACGAAAATGACGTTGTACAAGTAGGTGCCGTTATTGCTATTATCTCTTCAGATGCGACAGCTTCTGTTGCAGAAACCCCAAAAACAGTAGCTCCAACTCAACAAACAACAACTCCAACAGCTACAACTCCAGTAGCAACTGCCGAAAACGTTGATTTTTCTGGTTCTGATAAGTTCTATTCTCCATTAGTGAAAAGTATTGCTAAAGAAGAAGGTATTTCTTTATCTGAATTAGAGTCTATCAAAGGAACAGGGCAAGAAGGAAGAGTAACAAAAGCAGATATTTTAGCTTATTTACCAAACAGAAATAAACAAACTACAACAACTGCACCAGTGGCTGAAAAAGCTGCTCCTTTAGCCAATGCTGTTAAATCGACAGTTGGTGTTCCAGATAATACAGTTTTAGTTCAACGTCCTGCAGTATCTGTAGGTGCTGGCGACGAAATTATTGAAATGGATCGTATGCGTAAAATCATTGCCGATAACATGGTAATGAGTAAGCATGTTTCTCCGCACGTTACTTCTTTTGTTGAAGCAGATGTTACCAATATGGTAATGTGGAGAGATAGAGTGAAGAAGGATTTCGAAAAGAGAGAAGGAGAAAAAATTACGTTTACTCCGTTATTTATTGAGTGTGTAGCAAAAGCCATTAAAGATTTCCCTTTAATCAATGTATCTGTTGACCAAACTGGAACAAAAATCATTAAACGTAAAAATATTAATATTGGTATGGCAGCAGCTTTGCCAACAGGTAATTTAATTGTACCGGTGATTAAAAATGCTGACGAGAAAAATTTAGTTGGTATTACCAAAAATGTAAATGATTTAGCAACTAGAGCTCGTGCTAACAAATTAGCTCCAGATGAAATTCAAGGAGGTACATTTACTTTAACAAATGTAGGTGGTTTTGGTAACGTGATGGGAACTCCTATTATTTTACAGCCTCAAGTAGCTATATTAGCTGTTGGTACCATTAAAAAGAAACCAGCAGTTATTGAAACTCCTCAAGGGGACGTGATTGCTATCAGACATTTCATGTTCTTGTCACTATCTTATGACCATAGAGTTGTTGATGGTTCATTAGGAGGTTCTTTCTTAAGAAAAGTAGCTGATTATATGGAACAATGGGACACGACAAGAGTTTCGTAAATCTTATTTAAATATTAACAAATCCCGCCTTAAAAGCGGGTTTTTTTTATCGTTTAAATTGTGGTTTTTGTCTAAAATTATGGTATTTTTGTTGACTTGTTATAAAAAATCAGATGAAGAAGTATTGTTTATTAGTTATAGTTGTATTATTTGGCATTAATACAATAAAAGCGCAATTGCCATCGGGGAGTTATTCCGATTATTTTAAAGAAGGCATGTTTTTGCTTGGTGAGGAAAATTATGACGTGGCTCTGAGAAATTTTTTAGAAGCTTATAAAAAAGATTCCTCTTCGGCTAACATTAATTTCAATGTTGGGTTTTGTTATCTAAATTCAACTAATAACAAAGGATTAGCTGAAGGTTTTTTAGCAAAGTCATTAAAGGATATTTCTAAAAATTATCAAATCGATAATCCAAACGAAAAATCAGCTCCTCCTTTAGCTGTTTTTTACTACGGTAAGGCCTTGCATATCAATTATAAATTTGATGAAGCTCAAATTCAATATGATAATTTCTTGAATACCTATGCAAAGGATAAAGCAACTAAGGATGATGTAGCATACTTTAAAGCACAAAATGAATTTGCAAAAGAATTAGTAGCTGCACCTATTAATGTTAAAATTCAAAACTTAGGCGATAGTATTAATAGCGAATTCCCTGATTATAGTCCTGTATTAAGTGCTGATGAATCTAGTTTGATTTATACAACAAGAAGAAATACTGGAACTGGTGGAGAAAGATTGCAAGATGGACAATACTATGAAGATATTGTGATTTCACACAAAGATGCAAACGGTGTGTGGTCTACGCCTAAATCTGTTAGTCAAAATATTAACACAGCAGGACATGACGCTTCTATTAATTTAACAGCTGATGGACAAACCTTAATTGCCTTCAGAGATGATAGTGGTGATGGTAATGTTTACTTTAGTACTTGGGATGGAAAAGATTGGAGTCCTTTACAAAGTTTTGGTTCTGACATTAACTCTAAGTATTGGGAATCTCATGCTTGCTTGAGCGCAGACAATAATACTTTGTATTTTGTTTCTGATCGTCCAGGTGGATATGGCGGACGTGATATTTACCGTTGTGTAAAATTACCTAATGGCGCATGGAGTAAAGCTTTAAATGTTGGACCGACAGTTAACACGAAGTATGATGAAGATGGACCATATATTCATCCAGATGGCGTGACTTTAATATTTGCTTCTTCTGGTCATAAATCGATGGGTGGTTTTGATATTTTCTTTACAACGATTGAAGAAGATAAAAAATTCGCAGAACCAGTAAATATGGGCTACCCAATTAATACAACAGATGATGATGTGTTTTTCGTGACTTCTCCTGATGGAAAGCGTGGTTATTTTTCTTCTGCTACAGATGGCGGAAAGGGAGCAAAAGATATTTATATGATGTCTATCCCAGATGCTAAAGAAAAACCTTTGGTGTTATTTAAAGGTGCTATATTAACTGAAAATGGCCAAAAATTGCCTGACGATATTTTAATTGTTGTTACAAATAAAGAAACAGGTGAAGTAGTAGGTAATTACAGACCAAAAGAAAACGGAACTTTCGCAACTATTTTAGCTCCTAACAAAAACTACACCTTCTCTTATCAGATAAAAGGACAAGAGTTTTATAATGAAGATATCTATGTTTCAAGTGATTTAGCATATCAAGAAATTAAAAAAGAAATTAATTTAGATCCTGTAAACTTATTAGGAAGTACAAAATCAAAAGGTATTGTTTTAAATACAGTTGTTTTAAATAATGCAAAAGATAAACAACCTGTTGCAAATGCTAAAATCACATTAACACAAAAAGGTGGAACAGACACTAATTTTGATGTTGACGCTAATGGCAAGAAAGACGCTACTCCTTTGGAGGCAGATAAGTTATATACATTAGTTGCTGAGGTGAATGGCAAAAAATCAAAAGTTAGTTCTTTTAATACAGTTGGCATTAAAGGCAGTAAATCTATTACACAAGTATTGTATTTAGATGACTCTCAAGTGGCTGTTAAGGGAGGAGATAATGCAGATAATACGGATTATAAACCAAATGTAGCTTGCGGGTCACCTGTTAAGTTTAAACAAAATTTTGGCTATAATGTAAATGACATTGAAGAGAAAAAAGATTGGGAAGTTTTAGTGAACGCTATTGTTAGCAAAACTAAAGAGTGTAATCCTACAGTAAAAATTATGTCAAGTGCATCACAAGTTCCTACTAGATCATTTAACAGTAATAAAGAATTAGCTAAGTCAAGAGCTTCTAAAATGGAGGATAAAATTAAAGCTGCTGTTACCGCTAAGGGCGGAGATGCTAGTAAAATTAATTTTGTGAAAATATCTGCTGTAAGAGGTCCGGTTTATGAGTCGGATTACAAAAACACTAAAAAATACGGACCATTCCAATATGTTCGTGTCATTGCTAGATAATATTAATTAAAATTTGAAACAAAAACACCGGACTTTTTAGTTCGGTGTTTTTGTTTGATGTTATTAAATAACTTCTTATACCTTTGTAGGCTATGCAAAAAGAATGGTTCTCATCGTGGTTTGATACTCCTTATTATCATACACTCTATAAAAATAGAGATTATGAAGAAGCTTCTTTGTTTATTGATAATGTCTCCAACTTTTTAAAAATAAAACAAAGTACCGTTTGTTGGGATTTGTGTTGTGGAAAAGGAAGGCATAGTATTTATTTAAATAAAAAAGGGTTTAGAGTTATTGGAACCGATTTATCTGAACAAAGTATTTGCGAGGCCAACGAAAGTGCTAATGAAACATTGGAGTTTTATCAGCATGACATGCGAAAGTTGTTTCGTACAAATTACTTTGAAGTTGTTTTTAATTTGTTTACAAGCTTTGGCTATTTTGAGAAAAGAGAAGATGATTTACATGTGTTTGATTCTGTTCAAAAAGCATTAAAATCAAATGGCTTATTTGTATTTGATTACCTGAATTCGGAGTATGTGAAAAGTAGAATGATTGAATGCGACAGTAAAACCATTGATGGCATAACTTTTAATATTTCTAAAAAAGTTGAAAATAACACTATTATTAAAAGCATTGACTTTACTGATAAAGGAGAATTGTTTCATTTTGAAGAAAGAGTGAAGCTATTTGATAAAACCTATTTTGAAGGTTTAGCAAAAGAGTGTAATTTAACCATATTAAATACTTTTGGAAATTATCAATTACAAGAATTTGATGTCAACACATCCCAACGTTTAATTTTAGTATTACAGAAAAAATGAGTCTTTGGTTATTAACGATATTATTGTCATTACCCGTTTTAGTAACAGGTTTTATATTTTTGTCTTTAAAAATTAAGACTCAAAATTTACGGTTTTTATTAGCCTTTAGTGCGGCGTATTTATTTTCAATCTCTGTAACGCATTTGTTGCCAGAATGCTACGAAGGTTCTAATACAAAATCGATAGGCTTATTTATTTTGGTTGGTTTTTTTATTCAAATTTTTTTAGAATATTTCAGTACAGGTATTGAGCACGGCCACACACATGCGCATTCTCATTCATGCGAAAAACATTTGCCTTTAGGAATGATTATAGGTTTGTATTTACATTCCTTATTAGAAGGCTTACCAATTTATCAAAGTGGTATTATTGAAACACATTCTCAAGCAGTTTTGTCAACGCAAGAATCGTTGGTGTTTGGTATCACTATTCATAATATACCCATTGCTATTGCTTTTGTAACGTTGTTGTTGGAACATAAAACTTCTAAACTAAAAACGGTTTTATTGCTATTAGGCTTTGCCTTAATGGCTCCATTAGGTTGTTTAATTAGTTATGTATTAAATTCGGTAGGGGTTCAAAATTACGATGGCTTCTTGAAATTATCTTTTGCGGTGGTGATTGGTATTTTCTTGCATATCTCAACCGCAATTATGTTTGAAACGGGAGAGAATCACAAGTATAATCTCGCTAAAATTATGTCGATGATTGCTGGCGTATTTTTAGCTGCATTAATTAGTTAGTCATGGAAAGTAACGATACATTGTTTATAGATGTTATTGTTCCGCTATCCGTAGCTAATAAATTTACTTACCGTGTTCCCAAAGAAATGAACGAGTTTATTGCCGTTGGAAAACGTGTGATTGTTCAATTTGGCAAAACAAAATTTTATACGGCCGTTGTTTACAATGTTCACAACAATCCACCAAAAGATTACGCTGCAAAATACATCGAAACCATTTTGGATGACGAGCCTATTGTTACTGCAACTCAGTTGCAATTATGGGATTGGATTTCGCATTACTACGTTTGTCATCCTGGCGATGTTATGAACGCTGCTTTGCCAAGTGGTTTAAAACTAAGTAGTACATCACATATTACCATTAATCCAGATTTTAGTTTGGATGAAATGCCTTATGATTATTTTACTGAAAAAGAACATGTCGTTTTAGAAGCTTTAATGGTTAATGCCTCTCTAAGTTTTGAAGATGTGAGTGTGATGTTGTCTTTAAAAACGGTTCAGGTTTTTATTAGCAAATTAATTAAAAAAGGTGCCATCGTTATTTACGAAGAAATTAAAGATAAATACAAACCCAAGCTCGTTGATTATATTGGCGTTAATCCAACCTTATTAAATAGCGAATCGCAATTAAAAGAAGTGTTGGATGCACTTGAGAAAAAAGCATTCAAACAAGCGGAAGTTTTATTATCTGTTTTACATTTATTGAAAACGGATGAAACTGCCAAACAATTAGGTTTGGTTAAAAAATCAGTTCTTTTGAAAACCTTTGACAGCGCTGCTATTAAGGGCTTAGTGAAAAAAGAAGTGTTGATTGAAACGGAGTTAGAAACGAGTCGTTTGTTATTTGACAATAAAGAAAAAACAAACAAGACATTAAATGATTTTCAAGTACAAGCTGTAAAAGATATTGAGCAACAGTTCGAAACCAAGCAAGCGGTTTTATTGCACGGTGTAACTGGTTCTGGTAAAACAGAAATTTATTCGGAGTTAATTAATAAAGTGATTGCTCAAGGAAAACAAGTGTTGTATCTGGTTCCTGAAATTGCTTTAACAACACAGTTAATTAATCGTATCAGAGCCGTATTTGGAAATTCTGTTGGTATTTATCATTCTAAGTTTAGCGAAAACGAACGTGTGGAAATTTGGAATTCTATTCTTCATGAAGGTGATGATAAATTAGACGCTAAACATTTTAATATTGTTTTAGGAACACGCTCTGCTCTATTTTTGCCTTTCAATAATTTAGGATTAATTATTATTGACGAAGAACATGATAATTCTTATAAGCAACAAGATCCAGCACCACGTTACCATGCGCGTGATGCGGCAATGTATTTAGCTAATTTACATAAAGCACAAGTATTACTAGGAACTGCCACGCCATCGTTTGAAAGTTATTATAACGCACTTCATAACAAATTTGGTTTGGTGCGCATTGCCGAGCGTCATGGCAATGCTAGTTTACCAACTACGGTGGTGTGCGACTTGAAAAAAGAAAATCAACAACATCAAAATAAAGGCATTTTCTCCCATCAATTGGTAACCGCTATTACACAAGCTTTAGCTAAAAAAGAACAAGTCATTTTATTTCAAAATCGTAGAGGTTTTGCTCCATATACAGAGTGTACCAGTTGCAATTGGATTCCGCATTGCACACATTGTGATGTCGCTTTAATTTATCATAAACAAACCAATAAATTAAGTTGTCATTATTGTGGTTACACTATGCAGCCGCCAACTAGCTGTGGTGCTTGCGGTAATAATAATTTAAAGTATAAAGGGTTTGGTACCGAGAAAATCGAAGAAGAAATAGAAATTTTATTTCCTTCGGCTAAAGTGGCGCGTATGGATTTAGATACCACTCGTAGTAAATATGCCTACAAACAATTGATTGATGAATTTGAATTAGGGAACATTGATATTTTAGTAGGGACACAAATGGTAACTAAAGGCTTGGATTTTGATAATGTGAGTGTGGTTGGAGTTTTAAATGTAGATAGCGTTTTAAATTTCCCTGATTTCCGCTCTTACGAAAAAGCCTATCAGTTAATTGTGCAAGTAAGTGGCAGGGCAGGGCGTAAGGATAAAAAAGGAACGGTTTACGTGCAAACTAATCAGCCTGAGCATGCAGTAATAAACCATGTGTTAGCAGATAATTATTTGCAGTTCTATCAATCACAAATTAATGAGAGAGAGCAATTTCATTATCCGCCTTTTACACGAGTGATTGAATTATCTGTGGTTTCAAAAGATGTGGTAGTAGTCAATGATATTGCTCAGCAATTGGCTAACCAATTAAAACCTTTATTTGGAGGGATGATGTTGGGCCCTGAATTTCCTTTGGTAGCTAAAATAAAAGACCAATACCATAAACGTATTCTTTTAAAAATAAATCGAGAGTATTCTCCAACACAAGTGCGAAATTTATTGAAACAAGAAATGGATACACTTCAATACAATAATAAAAAAAGTATTTATAGGTTGCAGGTAGATGCGGATCCAGTTTAATAGTTATATCTACTAGTTTGAGATAAAATTCATGCTAGCTCCTGTCATTTTTTCAAATTCTTTTCCAGAGTCTAAGATGTCTTCGTCATCTTCTTCATAGTACCAATTGATAACAAGTTTAATTTTATCTGATCCTTTTTCAATTTTCTTCAGTTTATCAATTATCTCCATGAATACTTTTAATGATGATGAGTTGAAATATTCAAGTTTGAAGTTTAGTTCTATCTGTTTTTCATTAGCTGAAAGTGATACTGCATAATAGATTAACTTCTCAAAATTATCAAGCCATTCAAATAAATTAGCATAAAATGCTCTTACATTTTCAGGCCGTGATTCTCCTTCAATTGTAATACTATTAGTTTTTGAATCACAATTGATTAATGGTGTATTTTGTGTTGGATCTAAATGCAGATTTTCCATAATTATTTTATTTTTATATGTGTAAAGTAATAAAACTTTGAGTTTAATTCAAAAACTTTTTGTTTTATATTCCCTTTTGATTTGATTGCCATGTCAAAAATTCCTACTCCAGCGCCTCCTCTTTCTGATAATGGCTTTCCATCTGAAGCTTTTGTATACATTAATTCTTTTATTTTATCATAACCTTCCTTTTCAATTAATGAAATATGTTTTTCTAAGATAGGACGGTCTTTTTCTTCAATATAATTCCCAAAACTTAATTCAATTAAATCTGTTCCAATATCCAATTTATGATATATTAAATCAAAATGGTCAACTTTTAACGAATGCCGCATTCCGTTTTCTAATGCTTCAACGATTATTCCATAGCATTTTTTCTTAATAACAGTTGGTATGTTGAGTTTTTCAAATTGTTGTTTAATATCAAGTAGATATTCATCTAGTTTTTTTTGATTTAATAACTCATTAAATTCAATAGAATAAATCGGTTCATTTATAATTGAATGTTCTTTTAAAAAATCATTTATAATCAACTCTTTTCTCATGCTTCATTTATTTGAATTCCTAATAAAGTTATATCATCTATTTGATTAGTATCTCCTATCCAATTATTTACAGCTAATTCAATTTTTTCGATAGCTGTTACAGAATCTTTTGTGTTTAAATTTAGGATTAATTCCTTCAATTTTTTTGTTCCAAATTTTTTTCCTGATTCACTTCCTTTTTGGTCAATAATCCCATCTGTGTATAGGAATATGGATTGAATATCTTTCAAGTCATAACTTATCGTTGAAGGAACGTAAATTGCTGGAGCGCTTCCTCCAATGTTAATGGAATCAAATTTATGATTGTTAATTTCATTGATTCTGTTTTTTACTAATATATTGGCTCCAGAGCCTGATAAATATATTTTTTTTAATTCTTTATTAATACAAACAATACTGTAGTCTAATCCTATACTCACATGCCCTCCTACATTGTAATAAGCATTAAACTCGTCTTTTATAAAACTGTTTAAATTATGTAATTCATCATGGTTTGTGATGTTTGTTATAGTTTTTTCTAGGCATTGTATTGCTAATACGCTAATAATGGCTCCAGGCACTCCATGGCCAGTGCAATCTCCAACTACTAAAAATAATTCGTCTCCTATTTCTTTATACCAATAAAAATCACCACTAACAACGTCTTTTGGTTTGTATAAAAGAATTGTATCTTGAAAATATTTTTTCGAATTTGTTGGAGATTTTAAAAATGTGTTTTGAATTTCTTTTGAATATAGAATACTGTCTGTTATTTCTTTTGTTTTCTCTTCTAATTGGTGGTGTGTGGCTTCTAGTTTATGACTTTGTTCTTCAAT
>SXGR01070068.1_pt1 | contig 12093 bp, 7 predicted proteins | sample 3174711 | NCBI WGS metagenome assembly SXGR01 (sample SAMN11356860, study PRJNA531348) | freshwater metagenome | isolation source: freshwater sample F1-60 | place: China: Fuxian Lake, Yuxi | collected 2017-12-25
AGCTCCTTGACCTGAAGTTGGGAATCCTGGGTGCTGCGTTTGCGCGCCGCAGAAATGTCCTGCAAGCGACTCTGCAGGTCACTACGAGCGCGTTTCCCCGCCTCGTTAAAGGTGCTCCTGGCCCACCGTTCAAGCTGCTGGGAAAGCTCGGCAAAATGTTGCTGGGCTTGGTTACTGGCGCGAGCCATCAACTCCATGCAGCGCTGCTGAAGGCGAGCGAGCACTTCTGCCCGCTTTTGCTCCGCCAATTGTTCCAATCCCTTTTCGCCGCCAATCCAACCTGCTGCAAGCGTGAGCAGACCTGCAATCGCGCCCGCCGGAGGGAAAACGACCGTCAGCAAGGTGACAACCCCCGCGCCAACTCCAAATCCCATCAAGCCGTGCCGTAGTTTTTCAAAGCTGCTGAACTTCATGTTTAGCGTGTTCTGAATGTCAATCGGGACTGTTTGCAACGCGCAGTCGGACACCGTCGGAGTGCTTGCCGTGAACCCAGCCGCCAGCCGCGCGGCGGTTTCCTCAACGAGGCGGATGGTAGCGGACTGAAACTCCTGCTCCGTGAGCAAGGCGCGCTCGGCCATCGTTGCGAGCAATTCCTGTTGAAGTTCACCAGCTCTCTCATTGACCAGCTCCGGGTTAAAATCGCTGCCTTGATACTGTTTGATGAAGGAGGAAACAGAACCCACATCAATCTCATTTCGCAGCCGGCCGGTCGTCTGGAGCTTCAATGCGGCGAACTCATCCTCGAATCGCCGCATCTCAACGGGGAAAACATCTCGCTCCCATGCAGCGAGTGTTCGTTCTGCCTCGCCATACTCAGATGCCACGCGGTCGAGTTCTTCTTTCGACTGTGCTTGGGCAATCTGCAACTGGCCCCGAAGCTGGCGCGTCAACACCTCACAAGCGCCCCGTAATTGCTCCGCGGTTTGTCGGGCCAGATAGACTTCCTTCTGCTGCATGAGTCCCTGCGTGAGGAACTTCATCACGGCGGGGAAGCCGCTTCGGTCGAGGTTTTTCAGCAATTTCTCCTGCCCGTCCGCAACCTGCGTCACCGCTTGGTCGGCCAGTAGTTTGCGCTTTGCACTAACGGGGAAGTAGAGCAAGCCCTCAAGCGGCATCCCCAAGTGGTTTGCGAGGTGCTCTTTGTTCCGATTTTCCCACGCTTGCCACGTCTCCAAGTCCGTCGCGTCCGTCTTCGTCTGGACAAAGAACACCTTGCGGGTGACTTTCGCGGTGAGTTCCCTGAGAAAATCTATCTCGTCCTTGCTGATGACGGATTCCACTGAATCGAGCACGAAGCAGATGGCGTCCGCGTTCGGCGCGTATCGCCAGGTGATGTCGCGGTGCGCCTTGAACAGTCCGCCCACACCGGGGGTGTCCACGATAATCAACCCCTCCTTGAGCAGCGGATGGGGAAGCTCAATGCCGATGAAATCCACTCGCCGGTGATTTCCTGGATTACCGGCTTCGGTGCCAAAGTCCCCGAGGCTGGCCGCTGTAATCTCCAGCGGCTCCGGATGGCGATTGGTGTCAACGTCCGGGAGGAAGAACACTTTGAAGCGCTTCTCTGGACCGTAAAGGAGCTTAAAAACCGTGGAGGTCGCCACATCGCTCGCAGTCGGCAGCAAGTCGGGCACGCTGAGGAGGGCGTTGATGAAGCTGCTCTTGCCCTTCTTGATCTCACCCATGACCACCAGCCTGAACAGGCCGAGTTCGCAGCGCTGGATCGATGGCTCCAAATCGGTGACCAAGTCTGTCCGCTTCTCGTGCGTGGCAATGGGAAGAAACTCCTTCCATGCGCTGCCGATGGTGGTGCGAGGATCGGCAATCTGCTCCCGGGATGATGGTCGATCTTGAGACTTCGGAGGTGTCGCGGGTTGCATGAGGTGAGGGGGTGCTCGTTGCGGTTCAGATGTTCATGAAGAGATGATTCCGGTCAGTGCTGGAGAAGGTGTCCCAAGGACTTGAACTCGCGGTCTCCGACGCTGGCATGAGCGTGCCATCCGTGTGCTTCATGGCCTCCTGACCAACGACCCTTGCCAGATTCAGAAGGAAGTCCTTCCAGAATCCGGCGTTCACATACATCCCGGAAGCGCTGTTGAAGTTCGCCCCAAAGATCGAATCACTCGCGAGGCCATCCGGCGCATTGTCTGTCGCAACGTAAAGGCAGCCGGAATCCGCCCAAGCGTCCAGGAATTGTTCAAGCGGGTAGGCTTTGCCCGCCCCGTCGGGGTCACCGGGGTCGTTGATGAACACCTTTGGGTGGCTGGGGTCGCTCATGTCCAATCCAGTCAGGACGACCGCATGGTCGGCTCCGCCGGGGCTGAAGAAGTCTTCAAATGGAAAATCGGTGTTCCACATTTCCCCGGAGTCCAGCGCGATGATGACCTTGTGCCCTCGTGCCAGTTCCGAAATCAATGCGTCCACTGACCCACTCGCATTCATGTGGCAGGGAACGCCGTGCATCTCCAACAGGCTGCTCAAATGCTCCATGCTCGTGCCGCCCTCGGTAAGCCATCCGTGCGATGCCGCCTCGTAGGTCAACTGCGCTTCGCTGACATTGATCCCGAACATGTGCAGGATCATTTCTTGAGACACTACCGCGCAGGTGAAGGGCGTCGTCTGCTGCACCCATTTCTGCGTGTCCTCGCCCGGAGTGCCGAAGGCTGCGCCGTAGGCCGCTTGGCCCGAACAAAACTCGCGTCCCAGCAGGCCAAGCAGGTCGCCTAAATCCCAGCCTGCATGAGCGTGATGGTCGAAATTTGAGACTGGGCTGTGGAGGTCGTAGGCGGTGTTCATCGGGTTGTCGCTCGCGCGCAACACCGACTACGGAATGAAAGGGGCGCGAACTTAACGCACCCCTGTAGTGGCACCGCGAAGCGCCCGTGTAGAGAATACGCCAAGCCGCGCCCGGTGGGGCGCGCTCGGTCGGGCCTCTACACTGTGAAAATTCGCGGTTTTCTACAGAGACCGTAGCCGAAGCTACGCAAATTGAGGGTGGTTTGGTTACATAGTCATGGGCGATTGCTCGCCGCCTTTATTGGCAGAAGCCGTCGCGGTTAGCAAGTATGGCGACGCTCCTGAAACTGATGTTCACCTGCCGGTGATGCGCTTACGCCTCACTGCGGACACGCAACTCAACGTGTCCAGCCCGGAGGAGCACAAGCCCGGCCCGGCCATCTTCCGCGATGGACTCCGGCGTGTGGTTCTCGTAGTAGATTGCGTGGTCACCCGGTTGAAGCTGCTCCCGAATCGTGGGGCATGTTTGGATCTCGGCGTCGGTGGCGAGCCGCATCCGCTCGCCGGGCCAGCTTCGCGAAGACTCGGACACCAGCATCTCAACGCGCAGAACCAGGCCGGACATCGCCGTGCTGCCTCGACTCCAAACGACGCCGAAAGCGATCACTGGCCTTGGTGTCTGCACGTCTGAACTGAACCGCCGCAGTTCGTCGCCAGGCTGCATCCGCGCGAGCACGCGGTCCCACCGCCGCCGCGCACCGGCCGCCCACGCTTCGGGTTGGATCGGCAGCTCCTGCTCCACCTCGGACGGCAGCATGGTGCCATGCAAGATGAGGGTTCCCTTTAAGCCCTGGAAAATGTCGCGGCAACAGGCGCACGCACCGTCGTTCAGGCGGTAGGTTATCGCCGTGATGCCGACTCCGCAGAACTCACATTTGGTAGTAGCTGTCACCATGTTACTCCTGCTGGACGCCGACTTCGGTGGAATTCAGCAACTCACCAACACGCACTTGGTCACCGGGCAGGGCAGCGGGCAAGATTCGACATTTGTGCTGCCGGCATCAAGCAGGGAACTGGGCGAACCAAGAGCCTGTGCCCGAAACTATGCCGCCTTTTGACCGGGTTGAGCACGGGCCACGAGATGATCCCACGATTCGACGTTCGGCGGCACACCCTGGGGTGCATCAGCAGCTTCGGGCGATTGCTGCGGTGCCGGGGCTGAAGCTTGAGCCGGCGGCTTCCCCTCCTTTGCCAGTGCGGCCGCGCGCCACTTGTGCAGTTTGAAGCTGAACGCCTGCTTGAGGTAATCGTTCAACATCGAATCAACGAACTGGTTGAAGGCGTGCTGAGTGGAGAGATGGCACCCGTGAAAATCGCCTGCACAGGGAATGTCGAACTGCCCGTTGAACTGCAGCAGGTCGCCGTCCGGAAAGCTGGCCCGGATGTTGTAATGGACACTGAGCGTGTCGTCCTCGGCGTCAGGCGGGAGCGTGGTTGGTTTCATATTCTGTGAACGGATTTTCAGTCATTCTCACCGGGGAACCAACTGCTTTTCGGCGACAGGTTGAAGGGAAACGTCGAGGCCCCCCGTCCCATCCGTCCCATCCGTCCCGGCGGCGAGCAGTCCCGGACTCGCGAAGGCCAAATTGCGATACCCGCGAAGGTGTTTGTCACCTCGCCGCACCGAGTGCGAGGGATGGACCGCCAGGGCGTCATGCAGGACGATGCCGATGTTGACGAAAAAATTTTGCTGGCTGACCGGCGGCAGTTCATGGCGGCTTCGATACTCCTCGAACGCCGCGAACAGCTCGTCGCTCGTCACGGTGGCCCTGACCCTTTTGTGAAGGCAGTCGGACACGAACTGCATCAAGGTGTCCACCATCGGTTCACCCTCCGAGGCAGCGATGATGCGAAGGTGCCCGAGCACGTCGGCCAGCTCTGCCAGGCTCGCACGATACCCGTCACCTTGCAGCCCGGTGCGCGCGAAGATGAAGTCCGAGAGGTCCTTCGCGAGCACTTCCTCCGGGATAGCGCGCCATGCTTTCAACTCAGGACTGAATCTGCGGAACCTCCGAGTGCTCGCGTCGAACTTGATGAGTTGATCTAGGGAGCAATACGCGGCCCAAAACGCGGGGTTGAGCACCTTGGGCGTGTGCTGCGCCTGCCGGAATGCCCCGCCGTGCCGGTGAGTCACTTCTGCGAGTAGAAAGTGGTCCGCCAACGAAGCGTGGAACGTGAGATTCAATTCAATCGAGCGAATCTCCAGTATCGGCATGGCTCGGATCACGCTCCAGCTCGACTCGCCAGGTGGATGCCGACGTAACGGGATCGCCTCGCCCTCGCTGATCCACCGCAGGTCATCACCTTTGAAAGTCGGTGCTGTCCAGCCCTCGATCCGAAACCAGAAGCACAGGCCGGCGGCGGTGTCGGTGCACAAGGTTTGCTTCAAGAGTGGGCATCGTTGCAAGGCCGGTTGCAGGAGCGCCACATCGCGAAGCACCAGGGCAGCCAATTTCTGGTTCGCCGGGCCGCTGACAACGGCCACGCCATTGGCAAGCAGAGAGTTCAGATGTCGGACTGACGAGGCGGTTTCAGCCGTGAGCTTGGCGATCTCCTGCTCGGAAATCAGCAGCTTGCCATCGCGCTGCGGGATCAGGATGGCCGAGGGGCCGAAGACAGCGAATATCTCCTCCAGGACGGCGTCGTGCCTCAAGAGGCTGGCGTGCGGGTGTTTCATAGGTGGTGTCTGTCGATCCGGGTTCGTCATTTCTCACCCCAGTTCTGGCAGACGCTGGCCTCGACCTCGATCGGAACACTCGGGTAGAGCCCCGCCATCTGCTCGATCATGATGCGCTGCAGGATTTCCTTCACCGTGTCGGCCAAGCTATCCGGCGCTTCGACGATGATCTCGTCGTGAACCGTGCTGACAATCGCTGCACCAGGTGGAAGCTGCAGGGCAATCGATACCAACGCCCGTTTCATCCCGTCCGCAGACCCACCTTGGACCGGCGAGTTCAGGAGGCCGGTAAAGCGCTGCCACCAGTTCTCACGTCCCGATGGCAAAAATCGGCGACGCCCTAGTGTGGTCCGCGCTTCACGGACGTTCTGAGTTGCGAGGCTCTTGGCGCTCGCGTGCCACTTGGCGAGCCCCGGGTAGGCGTTGAAGAAACGGGCGCGAATTTCCTGCGCCTGAGCTTCATTGAGAGAGACGCCATAACCTGCCTTAGCGTATCTCACCAAGCCGGCTGCGCCCTGGCCGTAGAGCAGGCCGAAGTTGACAGCCTTGGCAAGTTGGCGGTCATCTTTCGTCACTGAGGCGGCTGATTTGCCAAGCACGAGCGCGGCGGTCTGACGGTGCAGATCGTCCCCGGCACGGAAGGCATCGAGCATTTTGGTTTCATCCGCCACAACGGTTCCAACGCGGAGTTCGATCTGCGAGTAGTCCGCGGGGATTAGCGAGTTTTCAGGAGGCGCGATGAAGGCGGAGCGCAAGGGGCCGCGGCATACATTTTGCAAGTTGGGGTTGCTGCAAGAGAACCGACCCGTGTCCGTGCCAGTGGGCTTGAACGAAGCGTGAATACGCCCGTCGGACTCAATGGCATCCACCAAGCTTTCCACCTGCTTCAGTTGATGCTTGGCCTGTCGGAATTGCAGGAGTTTGCTCGCAAGAGGGTCGGTCAACTCCGTCAATGTTTCCTCGTTGGTGCTGGCTACCTCGACGCCTCGGGCACTCAGCGCCCGTTTGACCTGCGCCGGACTGCCGGGGTTGAAGTCAGAACCGAGCTCAGACTTGAGTGCGGCCGTGGTGGAGTCCACGACTGCCTGAGCTTCGGTCTGGAGCTGTGCTAGCACGGCCCGGTCAACCAGGAAACCGTGGTGCTCCATCGCCACCACCACCGGGATCAGGTCCGATTCCAACTGCCACACCGCTGCGAGGCCGGCAGACTCCAGTTCACGCAGCAACCCGGCGTGGAGTGCATGAAGATGAGCGACATCCTGAGCCGCATAACGAAGCTGCTCGGGGGTGAGTTGGGCGCGCCCCCAGTCGCTCTGGCCCTGGTCCTTGGGGATGTCGAGGTCCAAGTGCCGCGACAGGCACGCACCCAAATCGTTCGGCTCCTTGGTGCCCGCCGAGAGCAGACGACTGGCTGTCATGGTGCAGGCCAACTGCCGCAGTGTGATGCCGCACCTTTGCCGGAGCCACAAGGCGTCAAACTTCAGGTTGTGCCCGATGATCTGCTTCGCCTCCAGCGCAGGACGCAGCGGCCCCAGATCGTAGCCGATGCCCTTGAGGTCGAGAATCCATGGTGGGGTATTTGGCAGCGCGAGTGTGAGGAGACGGACCTCCCCGCGCCACGGATTGAGTGCGTCCTGACCTTTGCCGTGTGTTTCCACATCCAAGGCAACGGGTTGCGTGGATTCAGTGATGGCCCGGGCCAAACCCTCCAAGGTAGCACGGTCGGTGATCGGGATGGGGACCGGGGAGGTTGGGATGGCGACGTTGGCGACGTTGGCGACCTGCGACACTCCGTTCACGGGACTGAGTGTGTGATCCTGAACAGGAGCAAGTGTCGATGAGGAAGAACCCATTGCGGGGGGTTTGTCGAGGTTGCCAAGGTCGCCTACGTCGCCATCTGGGGTCGCGGGCTGCGCTGGTGATCCGAAGATTTCGGCAAGGGCGCTCCTACCACGGCCCTCGTCACCACTCTGGCACAGCTCAAAGCTGTATTTGGGGCGGCGCAGCTTTTCATCGTGAAGCCGAAGGATAATGGTGCCGAGACTGCGACCGACGAAGCGGCGGAGCATTATGCCCAGCTTGGTCTGTCCGGGTCGTTCGGCAAGGTCGAGCCAGCTAAAGAGCGGTGGCACGTCCTCGCCGCCGAGCATTTCAAAAATTTGTTTGGGCTCCACACGCTTCGCGCCCCAGCGCTCGTGGCCCATCTGGTAGAGAACCTTCATGTTCTCCGTTTCTTCATCACCCCCGACATGGGCCGCGTTGTTCTCAGGGACGCATGGATCACCAAGCCCAGCGGCCATCATCACGCCGCCGACTACTCGGGACCATTCCGGGAAGCTGGCGAAGGGCGTCGGCCCCGCCGGCATTCCCTGCTTGTGCCAGTGTTCGATCAACGAATAGACGGCAGACAGAAGGTCGGCTCGGCGGTGGACCACCCAAGCGTGCAGTTCAGGCCGTGCGAATCGCCGGCGGTTCGGGTTTTCGTCACTGAGAAACAGCCGAATGGTGCGCGCTCTTTGTGCAAGGTCAGCCTTGAACGTGATCCCCGTGTTCGCTGACAAGCTGAACTCGATTTCGTTCGGCAAGCACACATTCTCGCTCCGGCCCAAGATGCGGTCGCCGAGCATTCTGGCGGTGATGGCCTCCTCCAGCGCCGGATCATCAAGGTGCCCCCGGCAGTTGGCGAAGTGCAGCGCGCGTCGCCCCGCAAGCAGGGCAGCGGTGATACGCTTTCGCGTCTCGGTGGAATTCCGTGGCTCCAACGGAGCCTCTTCAACCGCTCGCCCCTCGTAAAGCAGCGGCGCGATGCCAGCGGCATAATCCTTTCCGCTGCGTTCACGGTTCGCCATGAAAAGCCAAAATGGAGTCTTAGCCCCCCAACCCATGATGCCCCGACACCCAGTTGTAATCAGACGGGCAATCGCGTGTGTCAGAGATTGAGAGTCCGCCCAACAAAACTCCTGGAATATCTCTTGGATCAACTGCTTCGCCGTTTCAACCCTCATCGGCTGAATCTTTGGTGCGTCCGGATTCAAATAGGTTTTGAACCGTGCATCGTAGGCGTGCTGAGGCAACACCAGTTTTCCATCGACCAACACCGGCACGGGAACATCCAGCACACGTTCAATTACCGGGAGTTCGTCACGGAGCCGCGCGGCGGCCAGCAGCAGATCAGCCTGGGCCTTGTTGAGCGAGTTCGGAATGAACTCCGAAGTGCCAGCATCGTCGGGTTTCGTGAGATTCCCAACCTCGACATGGTCTTCGATGGCCGAGCAAACTGCAGCCGCCGACATCGGATGCAAAACTAGCGTGGACACCCCCCAGCCCGTCGGCTCAGAACGGATCATGACAACGTGCTGGCCGTGTCGGAACCAATGCTCGGTGCCAGCGAGGACTTTGCCAACCTCGGCTGCAAATTCGCAAATGGGTTGTCCTGGTCCAGGTGCCGGAATCTGTGGCCGTTGGTCTCGCCCGAGCTTGCCCGGCGTCCAAGTGCGTGTTGCTGCACAGTGCCGGTCAACGATGCCAGGCTTCTGCTGTTCAGCCCAGTCGAGCAGTTCGCGCAGTTCCCGACCTGCGCAGTGAGCATGGAGACACTTGAAGCCGGGAAACCGATTCGTCGCAGCGTTGACGAGGATTGCGGTGCTGCTGTCGCTGCGCTGCCAAGGATCACCCGCGTCCGAGTGCTCGTGCCTCCACGGGCAGCGCACGGCTCGCTTTCCGTCATCCACTTTGAGCACATCACCAAGGACACCAAGTTCATCGCACAGTGCCGTCAGGTTCAGTGTCTTCAAGTTGCCGCTATACCTCCGCCACCAACGCTCGCCTCCCTTGCCTTTGATTTTTTGTCGAGTGTCCTCGTCCGGCAACGTGAAGCCGAACCAGGCTTTGAGCTGCGCCCAGGTGACGACGGGAATCTGCCCCGTCACTGCCCATGTGTAGGGCCTGTCGGTTTGGTGAACGCTGGGTGCCACCACGACGCTCAGTCCCCGAAAGAAAAGTTCAACGTCAACACCTTCAGCCACGGTGTTGACGAGCGGGGAGCCATACGGCTTCCCGGCTTTCGTGATCGGTGGCAGATCAGGGCAAAAGAAATGCTGGTGAGCACCGTTCGCCGTGTCCTCGCGTGGGTAGCCGACCAGATGTGGTTGTTCGAGAACCCACCGGCGAGCACTTTCTCCCTCATCTTTCTTCGAGTCAATGTCCACCACGACATGGAAATTCTGCAAGATGATGCCGAGATTGGTTTTGGAACTGCCGTGGAAGACTGCTCGCAGCGCGTCGTCCACCACGTCCTCCGGGGTGATCGTCCGATAGCCCTCCCACAACGGCTTCTTCCCACGCTCCCGCTCCGAGACATTTCTGTCCTGTGGTCCATGAAGCGTATGCGGTCGGGATCCAAATCGGTCGCGGTAAAACCTGGCCGCGTCGAACATGCTGCTGAACCCTTCTGCGGGAATGACGACTACAGGCAGTGATTCCGGAGGGTTTGACGGCGGGGTTGAGGGCGTGCTACTTTCCGCGTGTGAGTTCGAGTGCATACTCGTGGCTCCTTTGGTTGCCCGGCCCCGTTGACGCGGGGGCGGGCGTTTTGTTGAAATCAGATTGTGGTTTCGTTCGACATCGTGGGGATTAGTTGCGGCGGGGTTGGCCGAGCTTTTAGCCGACGAGCCTGCGCAACTCGCTCGCCGGAATCAGAACGTGGCGAAATCCTGGAACGCGACGCAGTCGTCCGCGCTGAACGAGTCGGCGGACGCTGGAGGGCGACATGCCCAGTTGGGCAGCGGACTCGGACAAGGTGTAGGCGAGGCGCTCGGCTGCGTTAGCCGCAACGGCAGGGTTCAGTGGCTGGCTCATAGCGAGCACACCGTGACCCATCTCACCCCACCTTAATACCTACCAGCCGGTGCGAGAATTGTCCGGGTTTCAGCGGGTTCGAGTTCCTGCCTTCACCCGGCCTTTGGGTCCCTTCGGCCTGCCTGAAGTGGTGTCCTTGATGATTCCTAGATCAACCGTCATGCGGCGAATGGTTCTAGCATCCAAAGTGAATCCCTGCCTCTTGAGGAACGCGGTAACTCCCCGCGTGGTGATGCCTCTTCGCTGCACGGGCTTTCCGTCAACCAAGTTGAAGGAGTAGAGCCAGACTAGCAATCGTGGCTGATCAGCGAACCGTCCTTGATTGATTGTTTCGAGTGCATCCGCCATCTCTCGGAAAAACTGCGCGTTGCCCGACTTTAGCGCCTCCTCAAATTGGCAGAGGAGCAACTCAACGAACAATTCCTGACTTGGATTCAGACGCCGAAGCTTTGTTGAAAAGTTAGGCTGCTTTCCCTTCTCAAGCAGCGCAATCGCTACGGTGAGCCGTTGCTGGTGCGACAGGGTGGGGTGCGAGCTGCCGGGCAGTCGAGGTTTCCACCCACTTGGCGACACTCCCGGCTTGCGGGAAATCTGGGCCGTAGTGGCAGCGACGCCTCGGGGAGAAAAGTGAAGCGAGCACAAGAACGTAAACCACAGAACGGGATCCTCATGTTTCGAGCCAAACGCGCTGATGAGGAACTGTTTGAACGGGCTTTCACCCGTCAACAACTTCGCTGATCTATGCTTGGCGCGGCTCATGGTCGGACACCTTCGGGATACTTCAACCGGCCTAGATGATCCAGTCCCATCCGCTCGCGTCCAATCCACCCGGCGCGACATTTTGGAGCGATCAGAATTTCACTTTGCCAGCCATCGCCTGGGAGTGCTGGTTGCGCAGGTGGCCATACACCTTCATTGCCAGTGCACCTCCGTCCTGGTGACCCAGCCAGCGTGACACCGTGGGGATGTCCACCCCGGATTCGATGCAACGGGTCGCAAAAAGGTGCCGCAGGTCGTGATGGGTGATGCGGGCCATTCCCACCAGTTTCGCGGCGCGATCCATGGCACGCTGGCATTCCGCCACCTGCATCACAGATTCTGTCTCGGGTTCCTCTGCTCGTTCGGTTCGCAATTTTCTCAGTAGGTTCCGAGCATCGGGAATCATCGGCACGGTGCGAAACTCGCCCGGCTTGCGGCGCTTCAACCCTGTCTTCGGGTTTCCTCGCACGGTGATTTGGCCCCGCTTGAAGTCACAGTCCGCCCAAGTGACGAACCGCGCCTCGCCGATCCGCAGGCCCGTGAAGGAAAGAAACCTCACCAGGTCCGCACACGGTTTGGACCATCCGCTCCCGGAGTTCGAGATGGCGTCCAGAAACTCCCGAAACTCATCCGGCTCCGGCAAATGGAGTTCCGTCGGTGCCTCCTTGACTCGCGCGATTTTCAGCTCCTTGATCTTGGACTTGGCGGGGTTGTCGAACCGGGCTCCTCGCTCTATGCCGATGTCCAGTATGGCTTGAAGGCAGCTCAGGCTCTTGTTGAACGTCGTGCCGCCGGCATACGCCCGGCGCAATTTCGCGGCCCATTCGACGCACTGCTGCGGTGTAACGCTGCGCAGCTTGAGCGTGCCCCAGGCCGCCCAGTCTTGCTCCCGGCGCTTGCGCTCGGCTTCCTGAATTTCCTTGCGGTCCCCGCGCCGCACGCCGGGCATGGCGGTTGATTTGCCGCCCGTGCCGGTGATCACCATCATCAGCCGGGCGAAGCGC
>SXGR01317558.1_pt1 | contig 12092 bp, 11 predicted proteins | sample 3174711 | NCBI WGS metagenome assembly SXGR01 (sample SAMN11356860, study PRJNA531348) | freshwater metagenome | isolation source: freshwater sample F1-60 | place: China: Fuxian Lake, Yuxi | collected 2017-12-25
ATTCCGCGCAAACACATCACCAGTGATCTTGCCCCCGATCACAACATGCCCTACGCGAACTTCACCCTCGACTAATCCTGCCGAAGCGACCGTGAGTTTTGCAGAGTCGTCTCGGCCAATCACATTTCCGTGTATGCGGCCATAGACGTAGAGCTCACCGGAAAACTGAACATCGCCAATGATCTCGGCGTTCTCCGCGAGAAGCGTAACACCACTTTCGGCTTTTCTTTTCTTGAACATCAGAGCGACTCCACCACCCATGGAAAGGAGCGAATCAGCGGCTTGTTAACTTTTCCGTCCACTCGCAAAGTAACAACGAGGCGTAATGGAGAATGACCAGCTGGTATGAGGAACTTTCCGGAAACGTGCTGAAAATGTCGGTACGCAACTTTGAACGGATAGACATCAAAGGCTCCAAGCTCTTGCATCGCCATTTCCACTTTCTCACCGCCAGCATCTGCCTCCACGACGATACCCAGCACTCCACGGACCAACGGGGTCTCAGCGCCTAGCTGTGCCAGTCGAAGTTCAAAGACAAATTGGTTTGAATCCGCCCCTTGAACCAGCCGCAACTCCGAAATCTGTATTCCCTTAGCAACAGCTCCAGGTGAGATTACCTCGCGATAGTGAGTGACTTCTTCGCGCAGCGCCGCGATTTCGAGCTGTTGGCTGCTCAAGTTCGATTGCAAGTCTGCCACTGCTCCGGAAGAGACTCCGGAGTTCAGTCGCAAAGTGGCCAGTTCTTTCGTTAGAGCATCCAACTCATCGCCAGACCGTTCGAGTTCAGCCTTGGAACCTCTCAACTCGCGACGTAGAGAATTCTGGTCGTCTTCACCTGCCCAAGTGCCTATCCAGCCTCCTAGCGAGAATGCTGCCGCGACCAAAAAGACTATGACGACAGGAGAATGCCAAACGCGAGCGGGACCCACCTGCATTCGTGGTACACGCTTTCGCCATAGGGACGCGTTGTGAGACATGGCTTGGGAGCGGCCTTCAACCCAGGGGTTTATGTTAATCTATTTGCCTTATTTGAATCGACTCATCGCTCTTCTCCAAGCAACAACCCTTGGATGAATCGATCTGGATGTCTATCCTCTCGCCCTTCCCTTACAGACCGACTGAATTTTGAGCGCCTATCTCCTCCTGAAGGCCGTACATATTGTGTTCGTGGTGACCTGGTTTGCCGGCCTGTTCTATTTGCCGCGGCTGCTCATCTATCACTGCCAGACCACAGATCCGACGGCGCGCGCCCAGTTCCATATGATGGAAGACAAGTTGTACCGGATCATCATGCGGCCTTCGATGATAGTCACTGTGCTTCTCGGTGCCGCCCTGTTGATCTGGCAGTGGGAGCGACTTGCGCAAATGGGCTGGATCTGGGCAAAACTCGTCGCGGTCCTGATCTTGCTCGGCCACCACCATTTTTGTGGCGCGCTGATTCGACAATTCGCCGCATCCGGATTGCCGTCTGAACATCGGGTCAGTGAGCGATTCCTGCGTATTTTCAATGAGGTACCCGCTCTGCTGCTTATAATCATCGTCATCCTCGCAGTGACCAAACCATTTTGAACAGAAATCGCTCCCGCGAGCTTTTCGCACGCGCCAAATCCAAGGTTCCCGGCGGCGTCAATTCACCCGTCCGCGCCTTTGGTGGTGTTGGCGGAGATCCAGTTTTTTTCGTCAGTGGCAACGGCCCGTGGCTCACCGACGAGGACGGCAATCGATACGTCGACTATGTCGCTTCCTGGGGACCGATGTTGTTCGGACACTCCAACCCCAAACTGGTCGCAGCAGTCACCGAACAAGCCTCTAAGAGCATGGGCTTTGGTGCTCCAACCGAGCTCGAAATCAGGATGGCGGAAAAAATCAGCGCGCTCATGCCGTCCCTAGAGCGTGTACGCATGGTCAGCTCAGGCACCGAAGCGGCGATGTCCGCGATTCGTTTAGCGCGCGGATTTACCGCGCGAGACCTAATCCTCAAATTTTCCGGCTGCTACCACGGTCACAGCGATTCACTGCTTTCAAAAGCGGGCTCAGGGCTTTTGACGTTTGGTATTCCAAATTGCCCTGGCATCCCCAACGATATCGCTAAGCTGACGCTCACACTTCCCTTTAACGACATCAGTGCCCTGGAAAAACTGTTCAAGGAAAACCCACAACGCATCGCGTGTGTGATCGTGGAGCCAGTGGCCGGCAACATGGGTTGTGTTATTCCACATCAGGGGTACCTTGAGTGTTTGCGCGAAGTCACTCGGCGAGACGGCGCGCTGTTGATTTTTGATGAAGTGATCACTGGATTCCGCCTGGCATCGGGCGGAGCTCAATCGCTCTTCGGCGTGACCCCTGACCTGACCACGCTGGGAAAGATCATCGGCGGAGGTCTGCCGGTCGGTGCGTTCGGTGGTCGGCAAGATGTGATGGCCCATATCGCGCCGGATGGTCCGGTCTATCAGGCAGGTACGCTGTCCGGCAATCCTCTCGCTATGGCCGCAGGTCTTGCTGCGCTTGAACAGATCAATCCGGAGATCTATCCCGCACTAGAAGAACAGACACGTGCTCTCGCCGATGGTTTGACCTATGCCGCTCGCTCGGCAGGATTCACGGTCGCCTGCAATCAAGTCTGTGGCATGTTCAGTCTCTTTTTTGGTGTAGATGCAGTGAACAACTTCGACGACGTAATGAGGGCAGACGCTGGCATCTACCGAAAGTTCTTTCACAAGATGTTGGACGCTGGGGTGTATCTTGCGCCTTCGGCATATGAGGTCGGATTCCTGTCCACCAGCCACACCGCTGAAACCACGGCATTGACACTTAAAGCAGCAGAAAAAGCGCTGCACGAAATCAAGGAAGTTGTTTAGTCCCATGTACGACATCTACGGTCTTGGCAACGCACTCGTCGATACGGAATACCAGGTTGACGATAGCTACCTTCGGTCACACGGTATCGACAAAGGGCACATGACCTTGGTGGACGAAGCATGTCTGCGCGCGCTTCTTGGCGGACTTTCGGGTCGGCCTGCCAAGCGAATCAGCGGCGGCTCTGCTGCAAACACGGTCTTTGCTGCTCAGGGATTTGGTAGGAAAACCTATTACTCGTGCAAAGTTGCTAACGACTCAACTGGGGCGCACTTCGTCCAAGACCTAACTGCAGCAGGGGTAAAGGTCAATCACAATGTGACTTCTCCTCACGGGATCAGCGGCGAATGTCTGATCCTGATTACGCCTGATGCCGAACGATCGATGAATACCTTTCTCGGCATTTCCACCGCGTTGTCACCGGTTGACCTCAATGTGAATGCGCTGCGCGCATCAACCTACTTCTACGTTGAAGGCTACCTGAGTTCCAATCCAACGAGCCTGGACGCTGCCGTAAAGGCTCGGGAGCTCGCCGAGGAAGCCAAAGTCAAAACTGCGATCAGCTTGTCCGACACCAGCATGGTCACCTACTTCAGAGAGGGGCTGGAGAGAATGCTCGGCAACGGCGTCGATCAGCTCTTCTGCAACGAAGAGGAAGCTCTCGTCTGGTCGCGCACCGATCGACTAGACATTGCGATCAACGAACTCTCGGATATCGCTCGTTTCTGCAACATCACGCTCGGCGCGCAAGGAAGTTTGTCGGTTCACGGCCGCCACCAGACAGCCGTTGATGGCTTTCCAGTCAAGGCTATCGATACCAATGGCGCAGGAGATATCTATGCTGGGGCCTATCTCGCGATGATCTGCTATGGCTACGAACCCAAAGAGGCCACTCGGTTCGCAAACTATGCAGCCTCTCGACTGGTCACGCACATCGGTGCACGACTACCGGACGTCTCGAACTATCATCAGCTGCAACAGAGCTATTCTGGTTAGCAGAAACAAGATGGCTGTGAATCAGCCGTAGCGAAGAAGAGTATTGGAGTCAGATCAGTCGGCTTCGAAGGGAATTCGACCCTGGAGCTGTACGCTTTGCTCGGAGATATGTGTCGAGTAGGCATACACCTCAACGCCTGAGTTCTGCGCTGCCTTCAAGACTGCGGCGTAGGATGGATCGATCTGTCCGGCCACCGACGCAGTTCGAATGCCGGAATGCATGACACAGAACACCATCGCAGCGCGATGACCCGCCGCCACTAATTCAACAAGCGTGTGCACGTGCTTGGTAGCTCGTTCGCTTCGAGTGTCCGGGAAGTATCCGCGTCCTTGCTCCCCCAGCAATGTCATACTCTTTACTTCGAGATAACAGTTGGGCAGTGCTTTGCCTGACAGCAGAAAGTCCAAGCGGCTTTCTCCTCCGGGTGTTCGTACTACTGCTTGAATCTCTCCGTAATTCGCAAACGCCGCAATGCGCGCGCTGCGCAGTGCTTCAGAAACAACCGCATTGGCCATACGAGTGTTGACCACAACCCGATCCTCGCCAGCACACACCACTTCGAGCGTGCAAGCATACTTGCGAGCTGACTTATCGCTGATCGAACACCAAACTTCCGAACCCGGCACATCACAACCCGTCATCGCCCCCGTGTTGGGGCAATGCACGGTTAGAGTCGCTTGATCTTCGCGGCGTACATCGGCAAGAAATCGTTTGTATCTGCGCAGCAGCGTAGCTTTGAAAAGGGCTGATTCGAAATTCACGATGCCTGGAATCGCGACACTGCTGCCTTCAAACGACTCAGCACCTCATCAATAACGCCAAGGTCTACTGTGCAGGCGAATCGAACAAACCGCTCATTTTGATACTCACCGAAGTCGAGACCCGGAGTTGCGGCGATGTGGAATTCTTCCAGAAGGCGACGGCTGAATGCCGACGCCGGAAGACCGGCAGCAGAGACATCCGAGTAGAGATAAAACGCACCATCGGGAAGGGCCGGCACTGTCAAACCCAGCGCGTTCAAACCTTCAGCAAGTCGTAGGGTCCTTTCTCTGAAAATGCGTCGTCGACGTTCGTGTTCTTCCATGGCCCCCGGAGAAAATGCTGCCAGCGCAGCGTATTGGGAGACCGTCGGTGGACAAATAAAGAGGTTCTGGGCGAGACGACGTACACCATCGACAAGCTCGTCTGGGAGGACCAGCCACCCAAGCCTCCATCCCGTCATGCCAAAGTACTTTGAAAAACTCTGCAAAATGATAGGTCGGGAAGACACCGACAGAGCAGTCCTGTACTCCGGTTGTTCGCCTACAAGTCCCTGATAGATTTCATCAACGATGAGAAACGCATCATCCGGCAGACCGGCACACAACTCTTCCATCGCAGACCGAGCGATCATGGTTCCCGTCGGATTCGCGGGTGACGCTAACAGCACGCCTCGTACCTTCTCAGACCACCGCGCCTGCAGGTCTTTCAAGGTCGGTTGGAAAGCAGTTTGTGCTGACACGGGCACCCGAACAACACTTGCGCCAACTGCCTCCGCGAACACATCGTTACACGGATACCCAGGGTCCGTGACTTGAAGCAGATCACCAGGATTGAGTAACGCCGCTGCAAGCAACATCAGTCCGCCACTCGCGCCTGAGGTGATGACCACCTGCTCAGCGCGCACCTTCACACCCAGCTTGTTGTAGTAGTCAGCGACAGCGCTACGCAACTCAGGCAATCCCGTCGCGGATGTGTACTGCGTGAGTCCGCGCTGCAGTGCAACTTTCGCCGCCTCGATGATCGGTGCTGCCACCGGAAAATCCGGCTCTCCTACTTCCATGTGCAGGACGTCAAACCCTTGTGCTTCGAGTTCGTGAGCCCGCTCAAGCAACTCCATCACTCGAAAGGGTTGGATGCGATCAAGACGTGCTGCTGTTTTCACTGGTTAGCGTTGCCCAAGCTCGTGTTCGTATTTGCGACGTCGGCTGTTTGGAGCATCGCAGGACGTGCGAGTCTATTGCATCCTGTCGACGCTTCGCACGACAGTTACACCATGATGATTCAAGGTCGATTTGCGCCTTCCCCTACAGGTCCGTTGCACCTGGGTTCATTGCTTGCAGCGCTCGGGAGTTTTCTCAGCGTCAAACGCCGAGGCGGAAATTGGTTGGTGCGATTTGACGACATGGACACGCCACGAAACGTGCCTGGCGCCATCGAAGATATCCTGCGTACGCTGGCGAATCATGGCCTGGTACCCGACCGGCCACCGCTGCTTCAAAGTCAACGAGTCGCGGCCTACCAATCAGCACTCGAGCGGCTTCAATCCCTCGATCTGACCTTTGCCTGCCAGTGTTCGCGCAAAGATCTCAGAGGTGAACGTATCTACCCCGGTACCTGCCGTGGACTTGGGTTGCCGTTTCAGGGCAACGCTATGCGATTAAAGATGCCAGAGAGAACGATCAGACTCTCCGATCACATCCACGGCGTCCACTCCCTGGGCGCCCAACGGGAGGTGGGCGATATCATTCTGTGGCGACGTGACGGCAATTTTGCCTACCACCTCGCGTGTGCAGTTGATGACGCTGGAGGCCAGATCACTGAGGTGGTGAGGGGTGCTGATCTCCTGTCAGAAACACCTGCTCAAATCGTTCTGATGGAACTGCTTGGGTTAACAGTTCCGAGTTATGCCCACCTTCCCCTGGTTCGACATCCCAGCGGCGTAAAACTGTCTAAACAAACACACGCGCCGGCCGTGGATCTAAACGATCCCGCTGAGAACCTTCGTCAATGTCTGCAGTGGCTCGGCATCCAGGTTCCCTTTGTCGCGAAATCGTGGACGGTTGCGGCGCTCCTTGAGTTCAGTGTGCAGCGCTTTTCCCTGGATCAGGTGCCGAGGGTGCTGCCAATCTGACAGCCAGCATAAAATGGGGGGCCGCATTTGTTACCATCGGCGAATGACCCAGGTTCTCCTCCTTGCCACATCGACCGCATCAACTGCCAGTCTCGCGTTGATGCTCGAAGCACATGGCTTTGCTGTCTCCATTCGGGACGGTTTCGCACCTGGCGTGCAGGTCTGGCCGGATGCCTGGCACTTGGTTGTCGCCGATGAGCGCGCCGGTCAGGCCTCAATTGCGTCATTGAGTCGGGTCCTACCAACACTAGTTGTGAGCGAAGAAGCGACCATTCGGGGTGCAGTTCACGCTATACGCAGTGGTGCCATTGACTATCTCTCGCTACCAATCAACACCGACGCTTTTATGGCCACCGTCGAACGCGCGTTGAATGAACATCGGGGGAATCTCGAGACCCGTCACATCGACGGCATTCTGCCGCTCCGAGGGGAAAGCGACTGCATGCATCATTTACGCGACGCGGCCAGGGAAGCGGCCAATTCGCAACGCCCCGTCCTGATTCGCGGCGAGCCTGGCAGCGGAAAACGACTCCTTGCTCGAGTCATCCACGATGCAAGTGCTCGTCACGCCTCACCGATGGTCGTGGTCAATTGCGCAGCCGTCCCACCTCCAGCGATGGAAGGAGAGCTGTTTGGTCGAGATGCCAGCTTAGGCGGCAATGGCTCTCGTGGGCTCATCGCGGCCGCCCACGACAGCACGTTGTACCTGGACGAAGTCAGTGTGCTGTCCGGAGAAGTTCAGGCTCGACTGCTGCGACTCTTGAACACCGGAGAATTGCGTGCAGTGGGCAGCGCCCGATCAGTCAAGGTCAACGTACGCATCATCGCAAGCACTCACCAGGACATCGAAAAACTGGTCACAGAGGGACGATTCCGCAGAGAGCTCTTGTACCAACTCTCCGTCATGACGCTGCATGTACCTGCGCTCAGAGATCGAGAAAATGACGTAGAGAGTTTGGCGGGGTGGATGCTGCAACAAGCGTCCATCCGACTTAAACGCCCCAACCTACGGTGGACGGACGGAGCGCTCGAGTGTATTCGCGGCTATCCATGGCCAGGGAACGTGAGAGAGTTGGAAAACGCAATCGAGCGCGCAGTCATCCTCTCCACCAGCGAAGCCGTTCCCTGTGAATTGCTTCCGATCGACCGTAACTACCAACCCATCGCCCAAATTGCTCACGATTCAGGTGAACAGACCACACTGGAAGACTACTTCGTTCGATTTGTCGTTGATAACGAGGAGTTTTACACCGAGACGGAGCTCGCCGAAAAACTCGGTATCAGCCGGAAGAGCCTGTGGGAACGTCGTCAACGCCTCAACATTCCACGCAAGAAGTCACGATCGCGCAGTACGGGAATTGCTCCGGATGCAGGCGCGGACGCGGCACGCGGAGCCTAAACAACGTGCCACCATCGCCTCGCCGTTTGGGTCCCGCGGAACACGGTATCCGCACTGAAGGAGTTGATGCCAACAGCGTTGAAGTTGTAGGCCGACTGCAAGAAGCAGGATTTCACGCCTACTTGGTAGGTGGTTGCGTTCGTGACCTGTTACTCGGCTTCGCTCCCAAGGATTTTGATGTCGCCACAGATGCGACCCCCGAAGAGGTCAAATCCGTTTTTCGTCGCGCCCGGCTTGTCGGCCGACGGTTTCGCATTGCACATGTGCGATTTGGACGAGAGATCATCGAAGTGTCCACATTTCGCAAAGCAGAATCCGAAGGCGTAGAACTCGATTCAACCGGAATGATCGTCAGCGACAATCAGTTCGGATCTCTGGAAGAAGATGCGTGGCGCCGCGACTTCACCATCAACGCCTTGTACTACGATCCCATTGACGGCGAGTTGCTGGACTATGTAGGCGGCCTTGAGGACCTTCGCAAACGACGTATCGCCTTTATCGGCGCAACGAGCGTGCGTATCGCCGAGGATCCGGTACGCGCACTACGCGCTTTGCGCTTTCAGGCGAAACTGCAATTCGACATCTGCGCGAGCATCAGCAACGCGCTCACAGATGCCGCACATCGACTCCAGGCCGTTTCGTCGGCAAGACTTTTTGAAGAATTCAACAAACTCTTCCTGTTGGGATATGCGCACGCTGCCTGGCAAGCCATCAGCGTCACCCCGCTTCATCGAATATTGTTTCCCTGTACACCACCACAAAGTGAAGTGGTCAGCCTCGCCATGCGCAATACCGATGAACGCATCGCTGCGGACAAACCCACCACTCCAGGCTTTCTAATTGCCGTTCTCCTTTGGCAGGATTATTCGGCCAGGCTCAACGCTCTCTCTTCAGGCCACCCACCGCCCGTGGCTGCAGAAATCGCAGCGGAGCAAATCCTGGCTCACCAATCAACCATCATTGCTATTCCCCGGCGTTTTTCACTGTTCGCGCGTGAAGTCTGGACGCTGCAACCACGCCTCGTTGAGCGACAGCCCCGATCCATTGATCGTATCTACACCCACAAGCGGTTTAGAGCTGCCTACGATCTCCTGGAGTTGCGCGCCAAAGTCGACGACGCTTTGCATGAAGCTTTTGATTGGTGGACAAGGTACCAGGCAGATCCAGCGTCCCGCGATGCGTTGATCGGTGCTTTGCCGATTCCAACAACACCACGCAATCCACGAAGGCGTCGCCGCGGAAAAAAACCGTCAGCCGTTGTGTCCAGCACTGCACCATGACCAGAAATCCAAAGGACGCTCAAACGCGCCCAAAGAAAGAACGTCGAGCACCTTCCTACATCGCGGTTGAAGGTCCGATCGGTGTCGGCAAGACCACCCTGGCGAACAAGCTCGCCCACTCCCTCGGATATTCAGCACTCCTCGAGCCTGCAACCGAAAATCCTTTTCTCGACGCCTACTATCGGGAAGGTCGAAGACACGCGTTGCCGACCCAGCTCTTTTTCCTGCTGCATCGCGCACGTCAGGTCGGTGAAATCACCACGGATGACCTGCTCGGGCCCAATATCGTTGCGGATTTTCTGATGGAAAAGGACGAACTCTTTGCGAAGCTCACGCTCACGGCAGATGAATTCGAGCTTTATCACCAAATCAGCGACAAACTCCAGGTAAATCCCCCTGTCCCCGATCTCGTGATCTACTTACAAGCCAATGTAGACGTTCTGCTAACCCGCATTCGCCACCGCGGAATTCGCAGTGAGTTGAAAATTGAAACCGGGTACCTCGCAGCTCTAGAGACGGCCTATACCGAGTTCTTTCATTTCTACGACAAGGGTCCCTTGCTCGTAGTCAACGCGAATCAAATTGACTTCGTCAACAACGAAGATCACTACAACACCTTACTGGCCCGTGTTTTCGATATGAATGGCGCACGTCAGTACTTCAATCCAAACCCGGAGTTTTTGTGAGCGATCACCGTCCGGCCCCCACAACTCTCAGCGCCTGGCAAACTCTTGCCAAGTTGTCGCAAAGTCTGCCAAGAGTCGACGAACTTATCGTCGACCCATCACGCAACACAGCGCTTCGTTTGAGTGCGGCCGGTGTCAACGCTGACCTATCCCGTCAGCGAATATCAGCGGCTATTCTTGCAGAGCTGCTCGATCTCGCCAAACAATCCGGATTTGCAGACAACCGCCGCTCGCTCCTCGCGGGAGAGATCGTCAACACGACTGAACGACGGCCCGCACTGCACACAGAACTACGTGCACCCGCCACCGCCGGCCTTCCAGGAATTCGTGAGCAAGTTCAGTCAACGTTGCACCGAGTTCGCGCATTCACCCAACAGATCCGAGAAGGGGTATGGCGCGGCTGCACAGGTCGCGCAGTTCAAACCGTGGTGTTTATCGGCATTGGCGGGTCTCATCTCGGCCCTGAACTAGCGGTGCGCGCCATCGGCAACGATGGTCGACTCAGCATACGTTTCGTCGCCAACATCGACGGCTCGACACTGACTGAAGCGCTTCGTGGCGCGGATCCGGAGACAACACTCTTCATTACCGCGTCAAAGTCTTTTTCGACGTTGGAGACGCTGGAAAACTCCCGCTCCGCGCGAAGCTGGTTTCTTGAGCGGACAAACCAGTCCGCAGGTTTGGCAAAACACTTCGTCGCCATTTCCGCAAACGTGCCCGCAGCACGGGATTTTGGCATCGATCCGGAGAACGTGTTTCCGATGTGGGACTGGGTCGGTGGACGGTACTCGTTGTGGAGCGCAGTTGGCCTACCCGTCGCCTTGGCCAGTGGATACGACACGTTCGAGTCGTTATTGGCCGGCGCACATGCAATGGATCAACACTTTGCAACCGCGGAGCCGCATCGCAATCTACCGTTGCTGCTCGCGTTAGCCTCCATCTGGAACACGAACTTCCTAGGAGCAGGCAGTCACGCGATGCTCTGTTACGACGATCGATTGAGCCTGCTCCCTGATTATCTCCAGCAGCTTGAAATGGAGAGTAATGGCAAACGTGTTTCTTCTTCAGGCCAACCTGTGGAGGTGCACACCATGCCCATTCTCTGGGGTGGAACCGGCACCGCCGGCCAACACGCCTACCATCAACTCCTTCATCAAGGGACTCGTGCATTCAGTGCCGACTTCGTCTTTTCCGCAGCTTCACCTACTGAGCTGGATCACCACCATCGCTGGTTGCTGTCTCATGCTATTGCGCAAGGACAAGCGATGATGCAGGGCGATCGACACACGACGTCAGAAAAGCAAGTTCCGGGAGATCATCCCACTTCGACTCTTGTACTCGAGCAGCTCGACGCATTCCATCTCGGAAGTCTCCTCGCACTGTTTGAACACAAAGTGTTTTGCCAAGGTTCGGTTTGGGGAATCAATCCATTTGATCAGTGGGGTGTTGAACTAGGGAAACGCCTCGCAAATCCAGTATTTGAGCAACTGAGCGGCGCGCCTTCGAACCAGCAAGATGCGTCAACCCAGTACCTCATCCATCAAATCAGAACCGTCGGGAGGAACACCCTGTGAGTGCAATCTACCCCGTGGCTGACGACGTCCGAATAAAAGCGCACATCGACGAAGCTACTTACCAAGCCATGTACCTTCGCTCCATTGAAGACAACGAGGGTTTCTGGGCGGAACAGGCGAAACAATTCGTTTCTTGGATGAAGCCATGGGACACGATCAAATCGGCAGACATGCCGTCCGGGAACATTCGCTGGTTCGATGGCGCAGAGCTCAACGTCAGTGCTAACTGTATCGACCGACACTTACCAGCGCGCGCCAATCAAACGGCCATCATTTGGGAAGGTGACCATCCTTCAAAGACCGCCCACGTCACCTATGCAGAGTTGTCAGATCGTGTTAACAAGCTGGCCAACGCGCTCAAGGCCCGCGGCGTCAAGAAAGGGGATCGTGTTTGCATCTATATGCCG
>SXGR01642972.1_pt1 | contig 12091 bp, 6 predicted proteins | sample 3174711 | NCBI WGS metagenome assembly SXGR01 (sample SAMN11356860, study PRJNA531348) | freshwater metagenome | isolation source: freshwater sample F1-60 | place: China: Fuxian Lake, Yuxi | collected 2017-12-25
GTCGCGAACTGTTCCGCCATCGCTTCGAACTGCGGCCCGAGCACGTCGCCGAGATTCTCGCCCGGTTGCTCGACGTCGGTCTCGACCTTGGCGTTGAATGCGTCCGCGCCGGAATCGAAGATCGAATCCATCCCAAGCTCGAAGTCTTCCGCGCCCAACTCGAAGGCGTCGATGAGCGACTCAAGTTGGTTGGAAATTCCTTCCGCCACATCCTCACCACTGCCGGGCGCAGGATCGGGCATCGCGCCGCCGGTGGAGTTTGTTTCCCCGGAATTCGCCAGCGTATCCTCCACCGCTTCAAGCTGGTCGATGAGCTGGAACAGGCAGTTGGTGAACTCCTGGTAACGATAGCCGTTGGTCAGCGAGCTGTCGGCGAACTTGCAGACCGCGAAGTTCGCGCAGTTGCTCGCCACGACACTGAGCGCCTGCGCCTGCTGCACGAGGTTGCTGGCGTCGGCGGCGATGTTCGTCTTCGCCATGTCGATGAGCATCATCCCGGCGAGAACCATGTTCGTGTAGGTGCGCCCGACCATGTCGATGGCCGGATTTAGCAACGTCGCATCGCCCTGCGCCTGGAGCGCGTTCACCTGCGCCTCGAAGTTCGTCCCGGTGCCCAGCGCGCTGATGAGCGCCGGCAACTGCGTGAGATCAATCCCCGTCGAGCTGGCGACCACGACATTGCTGCCCGCGCCGCCGTGGATGTGGAACGAAACGGGCAACGCGGAGACACGGCCGTTCACGTCGTTGAAGATGAGTTTGTTGTTCTGATCGCCGAGATCGATGACCGCCGTGGCAAACATCGTCGTGTCGAAGACAAAGTCCGCCGCTCCGGTCGTCGCGAGGTTGTCGATTTCCAGCAGCGTGGGATTACCCGCCGCCAGGCGGACCTCGATGTCATCCGTTCCCGACGAGCCAACGAAGCGCAACTGGCCGCCCGGCGCGAGGGTTGCGACCGGCGACGGCGGATAACTCAGCGCCAGCGTCGCCGGCAAACTCAGTTCGCTGCCCCACGCGTTCGACACAAGACAGACATACGTGCCACCGTCGCTGGAATGAACATCCGGAAAGTCGAGCGTCGGCGAATTCACGCCTGCCGGCAGCCCGGAGTGAACCCAGTGATACGCGATGCTCGCCGTGCCCGTGGCCATCAGGCTGAAGCTCGCCGCGCCGCCCGGAGTCGAGAATGTGTCCAGCGGTTGCAGCACGATCACCGGCGGATGGCCGAAGCCTGTCGTCGCCGTCGCGGTGTTGTTCGCGAGGTTGCCCTCCAAGGGATCGCCACCCACCGCCGCGTTGAAACTAACCGAGCCTTCCGCCAGCGCACTGAACTGGAACGCGTAGTTCGTCGAGGCACCGACTGTTAGCGCGCCGAGATTGCAGGACATGGTGATCAGCCCGGGCGTGACGTTGAACACGCAACCCGCCGGCCCGCCTACGAACCCGGCCGAGGTGCCAGACCAAGAGCCCGTCAACACGAGGCTCGACGCGGAGATGTTGCCGATGTTCCGCACCGAGACGTTGTAGGTGTAATTGCTCCCAACTCGCACCGCGCCGGAAACCGCCACGGACAGTTCCGCATCCGGAGCCTGTGGCTGTCCAATGAGCACCTGGGCCACGAGACTTGTCACCGCACCGCAACTGTTCGCCACCACAACCGTGTATGCGCCGGCATCGGGGCGCTGGGCGTTGGCCAACGGCAGAGTGGCCGCGTTCGCGCCGGGGATGTTCACGCCTGCGTGCTGCCATTGGTAAGTGAGCACTGGAGTCCCTGTTGCCAAGACGCTCAACGTCCCGTTGCCGCCCAGCGCGACTGCCGTGGTCTGAGGTTGCGTGACGATGGCTGGCGGCACGCAGGCGGCGGGAACTGAACTCACGATCACCGGGAACGAACACACTCGGCGCGAGCCGCACACATCGGAGGCCGTGCAAGTCACCATCGTTGTGCCGAGAGCGAACAAACTTCCCGACGGGGGGAAGCAGCTCACGAGGAGCTTCGCGCAACACGGGTTCGTCGCAGTGACGGAGTAGTTCGCCGGCGCGCAGTTCGAGGAGGTGTTCACCAGGAATTCCGTCGGGCAATTCATCTGAATGCAGTCGGCCGTCTTGCACTTGCCCGCGCTGCCCGCGAGGTAGATGGCGTCCAGTTCGGCTTTCGAGAGAGCGCGTTTGAAGCCCTCCATTTCATCCATCGCGCCGAGATAGAACGTCGAGGTCTGCACGTTCTTGCCGAGGGTCAGCGGCGCCTGACTGTCGATGGCTCCTGTGCGCGGCGCGAAGGTGCCATCGATCTTGCCGTCCACGTAGATGAACCCGCCGCCCGCCGTCTGGCAGCGACGCACGCTCACGGCAATGAGATGCCACACGTTCGCGGTCAGCGGCGTGGCCGCGACGTAGCTGGTGTGACAAGGGCTTCCGCTGCCATCGCCCATCTGGAAGACAACGCGCCCGCCCTGCAACCCAAGTGCATAACCGCGAATGCACGTGCCAACGGCGTTGGTCGTGATGTCGCGCTTGTCGAGCAGCACCATCGTCGCCTGCTCGCGTTCCGGGCGCACCCACAGGTCGATGGTGAAATCCTCCACACCCGCCTGCCCGCATGCGCCGAAGAAATTAATCTCCGGATGATTCGGAATCACCACGAAGTCATCCAAGCCGTCGAAGCGCAGCGCATTGCTCACCATGCCCGGCACAGGCACCGGCCCGAGGAACGGCAGGCTGGCGTTGTTCACGGAACCCGCAATATCGACGGCGATGGTGCCGCCCGGCACAGCCGTCTCGTCGAAGGGCCACCAATTGACCAGCCCCGCCGGCGGCGGGACACAATGGTCGGCGGCACTCGCAGGCTGTATCAACCCGAGCAAGACGAGAACGAGACAAAGGCAGAACGATGAAATAGTTTTCATGGCGGCTATGGTACGACGGCCCAATGGAAGGGCCTTGTTGCGCTGTGGGTGCCGGAACATGGAGCCATTTCGGGACGAATTTCTCAAGCCTGTTCTTGATGTGGTTTCGCTGCCGAACGATCCCGGTCGGGTTTCCGTTTGACCGACCACGAACAGATTTCTACGGTTCGACCGTCCACTGCATCTCAACCCACCGCATTCATATGAACAAAAGCCATTCTATCCAGCCGTCAGGATTTCGACCGCTCACTGTCACCCATGCTTGGCAGTGTCGTCAGGTGGCAGCGACGTTCGTTGTTGTCGTAGTTGCGCTGCTCACCGGCTGTGCTGGGCCAATTACCCGGCCCAGCAACATCATGGAAAAAGGCCCGGCCCGGGTGGAAACCCCGCCGCTGGGCAAATCCTTGGTAATGATCCACCGTCCTCGCAATGCCCAAGGCTGGAGGCTCTACACCGGCGTGTGGGATGGGAAAAAGTTCCTCGCAGACCTCGGCAACGGCCATTCCTTCGCCTACGTCTGCGAACCGGGCCCGCACCATTTCATCAATCGCTCGGTCGAACGTGTCGGCGTCGTCGAGGCGAACCTGCTTCCAGACAAGACCTACGATCTGCGCGTGGACATTGCCGGTGCATTCATCGCTAGCTTCCAATTGGAACCCGTGACGCGAAGTCACAAAAGCTGGAAGAAAACCGCCGCGTGGTCGACGGAACATCTCTGGGTCACGCGAAATGCTGCGGCGGCCGGCCACGAGGAACAGCGCCAGCGCGACATTGAACTGATCCTCAAAGACTTTGTCGGCGGCGAGAAGAAGGATCGCCTGCGACAACTGCGTTCAGAAGATCACCGCTGAATTCACCGCGCTTTCAGCGGAGCACGGCGACGACTCCCGGAACTCAGCGCAGCCGCTTGAGGCCGGGAAAAATCCGCTTCCTTCCCCGATGCCGCTGGTGTGCAATGCGCCCGCACTATGAGCTTTTTCGACAAGCTGAAATTCACCGACGACGGCCTCATCCCGGCCATCATCCAGGAAGCCGGCACCGGTCGCGTCCTCATGATGGCATGGATGAACAGGGCCTCCCTCGAAAGCACTCTCAAGACCGGCAAGACCCATTTCTGGAGTCGGTCGCGGAAGAAGTTCTGGATGAAGGGCGAGGAAAGCGGCCACACCCAGACCGTGAAGGACATCGCCTTCGACTGCGACGGCGACACGCTCCTGATTCAGGTCGAACAATCCGGCGCGGCCTGCCACGAAGGATTCAAGTCCTGCTTCTTCCGCTCAGTCGAGAGCGACGGCACGAGCTTCAAGGTCACCGAGACCCAACTCCTCAAGCCCGAGGACATCTACCGCAAGGGTTAGGACGGCGGCACCCGACACGGCTCGCGGTTGCGAATCTGAATTCCAGCTCGCCTAGTCACTGCGTTTCGCTAGCCTTCCGGCATGTTCCTCGGCGCTCCAACCAATTCACGCCGCCGGTTCCTGCACCAGATGGGTGCGGGCTTCGGAGCTGTTGCGTTGAGCGCGCTGGGGCGTCTCGAAGCCCAGGCCGCCGGCAAGCCCGCCGTCGAACTCGATCCGCTCAATCCCTTCGCCGCGCGTCCGCCGCATTTCGCGCCGCGCGCCAAGTCGGTCATCTTCCTTTTCATGGTCGGCGGGCCGTCGCAGGTGGACACGTTTGACTACAAGCCCGAGCTGCAGAAGCTCAACGGCAAGCCCGTGCCCGACTCGATTCGCAAGGCCCTCAATGCGACGAAGCACGCGAACGTATTTCACGGCTGCAAAGACGAGTTGATGGGCAGTCCCTACAAGTTTTCGCAGCACGGCCAGTCCGGCCTCTGGGTCAGCGAGCTCTATCCGCAGGTCGCCGAACACGTCGATGACCTCTGCGTCATTCACTCAATGCAGGCGGACTCGAACAATCACGCGCCCGCCAGCTACCAGCTTCATACCGGCGACATCCGTCCCGGCAAGGCCAGCCTCGGCTCGTGGGTCACCTACGGTCTCGGCACGGAGAACCAGGACCTGCCCGGCTACGTGATGCTCTTCGAGGCCGGCCCGCTCGGTGGCGCGGCGAATTACTCGAACGGCTTTCTGCCCGCCGCGTTCCAGCCCACGCGCCTGCGCGACACCGGCACGCCTGTGCTCGATCTTCTACCGCCGCCGGAATTCGCCGCCGGCCAGCGCGCGTCGCTTGATCTCATCCGCGAATTGAACCTCCAGCAACTCGAGAAGCGCGCGGGCTTTGCGGAACTCGACGCGCGCATCGCCAGCTACGAGCTGTCCTACCGCATGCAGTCCGCCGCGCTCGAAGTTGGCAACGTGGACACGGAGCCGGATTACCTCCGGCGCAGCTACGGCTTCGAGCATTCGGACAAACGCACCGTGAGCTTCGCGCGCAAGTGTCTACTTTCCCGCCGGCTCGTGGAACGCGGCGTGCGCTTCGTGCAGGTGTACGACATGCCGGACAAGGACGGCTGGGATGCCCACGGCGACTTGGTGAAAAACCACACGCCCCGCGCGCGCTGGACAGATCAACCGATCGCCGCGCTGCTCACCGATCTGAAGCAGCGCGGGCTGCTCGATGAAACGCTGGTCGTCTGGGCGAGCGAGTTCGGCCGCACGCCGATGATGCAGGGGGACAAGGGCCGCCAGCACAACGCCGCTGGCTTCACGATCTGGATGGCCGGTGGCGGCGTGAAGCCCGGCCTGCGACTGGGCGCGACGGACGAACTCGGCCTGATGGCTGTCGAGAGCCCCGTTCACTTCCGCGACTTACACGCGACGATTCTCGCCGCGCTCGGGATCAGGAATGACGATCTATACTGGGAAACCAGCGGGCGCCTGGAACGCCTCACCGGCGTCGCCGGCGCGGGCAAACCCATCCCCAGTGTGCTGGCGTAGATCGCTCTTTCACGCCGGCAGTTCACCGCCCGTCACTTCTCACCTTGGAACGCGACGGGGGTTTCGGCACACTCCGCCCCGCAAATGCGCGACACCATTCGAGCCTGGACCGAAGCCATCGAAACGTTCGTTCTGGAAGTCATCCTGGAGGAACGCCGGGGCAAGGCCGCCGATCTTGTGCGGCTCGTGCTGTTCCTCCTCTCGAAGATTTTCCTGCTCGTCGTCAAGCTCCGCCGCTTCCTCTACAACGTCCGGCTCCTGCGCGACTCCACGCTCGGCGTTCAAGTCATCGCGATCGGCAACATCACAGTCGGTGGCACCGGCAAGACGCCTGTCGTCGAAAAGTTCGCCCGCGAACTCCAGAACCAGGGCCGCACGGTCGCCATCCTCTCGCGCGGCTACCGATCGAAGCCACCGCCGCTGACCAAGCGGCTCATCGACCGCCTGCTGCTCCGCCACGACACCACGCCGCCGCGCGTTGTTTCCGACGGCAAATCGCTCCTGCTCGATTCCGAAACCGCCGGTGATGAGCCCTATATGCTGGCCTCGAATCTTAAGGACGTCATCGTGCTGGTGGACAAGGACCGCGTGAAGAGTGGTCGTTACGCGATCGAGAAGTTCGGCTGCGACACGTTGCTGCTCGACGACGGTTTCCAATACTGGAAACTCGCGGGACGCCGGCGCGACATCGTGCTCATCGACTGTCAGGCACCCTTCGGCAACGAGTACCTGCTTCCGCGCGGCACCCTGCGCGAACCCGGTTCCCACCTCGCCCGGGCCAGCACCATTTTCATCACGAAGAGCGACGGTAACACCGCCAAGCTCCGTGCCCGGATCGCGAAGCACAATTCCACCGCTGGCATCATCGAGTGCGTCCATGAACCTCTGTATTTCGAGGACGTCTTTACCGGCGAGCGCCACGGTCTCGATTTGATTCGCGGCAGGCGCGTCGCCGCCTTCAGCGGCATCGCGCAACCCGAGAGCTTCGAGAACGGCCTCGCGAAGCTCGGGGGCTTGCTGGTGTATTCCAAGCGCTTCGCCGATCACCATCGCTTCACGCAGCAGGAGATTCTCAACGCGGTGAACCGCGGCAAGAAGCGGCAGGCACAGATGATTCTAACCACTCAAAAGGATGCGGTGCGCTTTCCGAAAATTGACCGGCGCGATCTCCCTTTCTATTTCATGCGCGTTGAGATCAAGATCGTGACCGGCGCGAAGGATTTCAACGACTGTGTGCGGCAGATTTGCTTCCGCTGACACGATGGAACGCATCCTTTATCTCGTGGTGCTCGGCATGATTCGTTTCTTCCAGGCCTTGCCGTTGCGCTGGGTCGCGCGCATCGGCCGCGCCGGCGGTGCCTTCGCCTATTTCATCGACGCCCGCCATCGCAAGGTCGCCCAGCGCAATCTCGCGATGTGTTTCCGCGATGAGAAAACTGCGGACGAGATTCATGCGCTCGCGAAGGAGAACTTCCGGCGGCTCGGCGAGAATTACTGCTGCGCGATGAAGACTGCGTCGATGACGTGGGCCGAGCTTCAGCCACATCTGGAGTTTGCGGGCGTGGAGAAGGCAATGTTCGGTGGACCTGGGTTGAATCCTCCGAGTGTGGTCGTGGCCATCGGGCATTTCGGCAACTTCGAGCTCTACGCCCGCTTCGTCGAATACATGCCAAACATCAAGGGCGCGACAACCTATCGCGGCCTCCGCCAGCCCTCGCTCAACCGGCTGATGCAAACGATGCGCGAGAAATCCGGCTGCACATTCTTCGAGCGCCGGACGGATGCCGCCGCCCTTCGGGCCTGGATGAAGCCGCACGGCTGCCTGCTCGGACTCCTCTCGGATCAACACGCCGGCGTCGGCGGCGTGCGCGTTCCGTTCTTCGGCCACGAATGTTCCGCCACCGCTTCGCCCGCGGTCTTCGCGCTGCGCTACGATTGCCCGTTGCGCACCGGCATCTGCTACCGCGTCGGATTGGCGCAGTGGCGCGTGGAACTCGGCGATGAAATTCCCACGCACGAAAACGGCAAGGCCCGCGAAGTGATAGCCATTACCCGCGACGTAAACGCCGCACTCGAAAAGGCCGTGCGCCGCGATCCTGCGAACTGGTTCTGGGTTCACAACCGCTGGAAGCCGGACAAACCGAGAACCCGGCCGACCCGGCAGGCCGTTCAGCCAGCACAACCCCCCGCCAAGCCGTGAGTCAGCCTGAAAATATCCTCGTGCGCGGCGTCAACTGGCTCGGTGACGCCGTGATGACCACGCCCGCGCTCCAGCGCCTGCGCGAAGCGAAACCGAGGGCACAAATCACTTTATTGACCCACGCCAAGCTCGCGGATTTGTGGCGGCATCATCCCGCCTTAGACAACGTGATCGAGTTCACTAACAAGGAGGGACTTGGCGGAGTCGTACGCAAAGTGCGTGCAGGACGATTTGACACCGCGCTCATCTTCCCGAACTCGCCCCGCGCGGCGTTGGAGACGTTTCTCGCCCGAGTCCCGGAGCGCATCGGCATCTCACGCGGCTGGCGCAACCTATTTCTGACACGAACCATCCGCCCGCATCCGGGTATCCTCCCGATGCGCAAGCGTCCGGCGGCCGAGGTCCGGCAATTGAGCGGAGCCGAGGGAGCTTCAGGCCCGACGGATTACCTGAAGACCGAGCACCAGCTGCATCATTACCTGGCGCTAGCCGCGGCGATGGGCGCGAATCCGTCGGTCCTTCCGCCGCGTCTGGAGGTCACCGACGCCGAAGTTGCAGCGGTCCGCGAACGATTCGGTTTTCGCGCGCCCGCAGGCGTTCCCCTGCTAGGCATCAACGCCGGCGCGGAATACGGCCCGGCCAAACGCTGGCCGAAAGAACGCTTCATCGAAGCTGCCGTCGAACTGCAACGCAGCACCGGATGCCACTGGTGGATCTTTGGCGGCAAGGCTGACGTGGAACTCGCCACCAGCATCGCGAATGAAATCACGGCCGCGAAGACGGGTTCGCCGGACTCCATTCGCGTGCTCGCCGGTCAGACTTCCCTGCGTGAACTCTGCGCCGCCCTCAAGGCGTGTCGCCTTGTCATCACCAACGACACCGGTCCCATGCACGTCGCCGCAGCCGTGGGCACGCGCGTCATCGTCCCCTTCGGCAGCACGTCACCGGAACTGACCGGCCCGGGACTGCCGGGCGACCCGCGCCATCGCCTGATCAAGTCCACTGCCCCCTGCTCGCCCTGTTTTATGCGCGAGTGCCCCATCGATTTCCGCTGCATGCAGGGCATCAGCACAGCGATCGTGGTGGAGCACGCCATGAGTTTATTGGCCGGAAAACCCTGATCTTCGGCTGCCAAACCTGAAGGAAGCGAAGGTTATCATGGCAACCACGAAAATTAATACCTTGGCTGCCCTGTTGACAGCGCCTCATCCGCAGGCTTAACTGCGCTCGGATTACGGCAAAAGATTTCGGGCAACTTGAACTGTTCTTTCTAGCCCAACTAAGATTTCAGCGCCGAAGTGATACAGCCGGTGCTGATTGTTCCCGCGTAATCCTACATTTGTATCTTTATTCGAAATTCCCCGGGCCGCCGAGTCACCCCCTGACCAAGCGGCCCGGTTTTTTGTTGATTGAACTTCCACTCTCGCAAGGCCGGAGCATTTCCCCGCCATTCCCGACCAACCTCCCATGAACTGTTCGTCCGTTCTCCACCGGATTGCATCCAGCCCCCGTCTCCGCCATAAATCCTCGCACTCGCCAATCGCACGGCCACGGATGACCATGAAAACCCTCTTTCGATCACTGCTTCCAATCCTCGGACTCCTGTTTGCGTTGAACCAAGGCGTCCTCGCCGCCACACGCGTCGCCGAATGGAAGGCGGTCGAGGAGGCTGTCCAAAAAGGGCTGCCGCGCACCGCAATCACCAACCTCAACTTCATCATTCCCGCCGCGCTCAAGGAGAAGGCCTACGGAGAAGTCGCGAAGGCCATCGCGCGGAAGATCGTGCTCGAAGGCAACATCGAGGGGAACAAGGCTGAGGAGAAGATCACGCGAATGGAAGCCGAGATCGCCAAGGCGCCGAAGGAGATCGTTCCGCTGCTCGATGCCATCGTGGCGAACTGGTACTGGCATTACTTCCAGAACAACCGCTGGCGTTTCATGCAGCGCACCCAGACCGCTCAGGCGCCGGGCAAGGATTTCACGACGTGGGATCTGCCGCGTCTCTTCGCCGAAATCGACCGGCAGTTCACCAAGGCGCTCGCCGGGGCGGACACGCTGAAGAAGACGCCCATCACGACGTTCGATGACCTGCTGCAAAAGGGAACCGTACCCGACAGCTATCGCCCGACGCTCTACGATTTCATCGCGCACGACGCGCTGAAGTTCTACACGAGCGGCGAACAAGCGGCGGCCAAACCACACGACGCCTTCGAGCTCTTCGCGGATAAACCTGTTTACGGCGTCGCGCCGCTCTTCGGAACAGCGGACGAATTTCTCGCCGGCAAGATCGAGCGCCGTGCCGACGAATCCGCAACCGAGAAGGCCTTCTTTCTCTTCCGCGATCTACTGACGTTCCACCGCAACGACGCTGATCCGTCGGCGTTCGCGGATGCGGACCTCGCCCGGCTGGCTTGGGCCTACAACGCCGCGTTCGGCGAGGACAAGGCGACGCGCTACAAGGCCGCGCTCAAGACCTTTTCAGACAAGTGGGCCGACCACGCGCTATCCGCGCTCGCGCTGCATCATTGGGCGCGAATCATTCAGGGCGAAGGCAATCTCGTAGAAGCGCGCACGCTGGCGTTGCGCGGTACGAATGCGCATCGCGACAGCGTAGGCGGGAAGATGTGCCGTAACCTCGTGACGGAAATTGAAGCAAAGTCTGCGAGCATTAGCACCGAGCGTGTGTGGAATGCGCCGTGGCCGAACATTGCCGTCAGTTATCGCAACATAACGAATGTGTATTTCCGCGCCGTGGCGTGGGATTGGAATGCCTTCCTCGATAAGCGCCATCGCCGTCCAGAGAACCTGAACGACGCCGAACGCCGCGAGCTGCTCGCCAAGACGCCGGTGCTCGAATGGTCCACAGAGCTGCCGACCACGACGGATTTCAAGCAACGCACCGAGCTGGTTCCCGCGCCCACCACGCTCAAGCCCGGCTTCTATTTCATCATCGCGAGCCATGACAAGGGCTTCTCCGAACGCGAGAACCAGATCACCTACGCCGACATCTGGGTGAGCGAACTCGCCCTCGTAGTGCGTCCGCACAATCAGCGCATCGAGGGCTTCGTGCTTGTCGCTGGCTCCGGGGAACCGGTGAGCGGCGCGGAAGTGATGTCGTGGCATTTGGATGACCAGGGCAATCGTGTGCCGACCTCGCCTGCGATCAGCACGGACACGAACGGGTTCTTCTCATTTCCGTCGAAGGAATATCGCGGCAGCCTGCTCCGCGTGCGCGCGAAGATCGGCGACGTGCAGCACGAGCTTGGTTCGATGCAGGAGTACAACAGCTACCCGATGCATGAGCCGGACCCGCACGATCAAACCATCTTCTTCACCGACCGCGCGCTCTACCGGCCCGGCCAGACCATTCAATACAAGGGCATCTGCCTGCGCGTGGATCAGCGTGGTGACAACTACGAGCTGCTGCGCGGACGAAAGGTCACGGTCGTGTTCAGCGATCCGAACGGGAAGGAAATCGCGAAGGCCGAGCACGCGTGCAACGACTACGGATCCTTCAGCGGCAGCTTCACCGCGCCGCGCGATCGCTTGATGGGCCGCATGACCCTCAACGTGCCGAACGCGCCGTATGGCCAAGCCTCGTTCAACGTGGAGGAATACAAGCGGCCGAAGTTCCAGGTGACGCTCGACGCGCCGAAAACAGCGGCGAAGCTGAACGACAAGGTGTCGCTCACGGGCAAGGCCGAGAGCTACACGGGCGCGGCGGTCGATGGTGCGCAGGTGAAGTATCGCATCGTGCGCGAAGTGCGCTGGCCGTGGTGGTGGGGCTGGTATGGCTCGCGTTCGCCGCGCGCGCAGGGCAGCCAGGAAATCGCCCACGGCACGGCGACCACGGGCGCGGACGGCGTGTTCGCTATCGAGTTCAACGCGAAACCGGACTCGAGCGTTTCCGAGAAGGACGAGGCGTCGTTCAGCTACACCATCTCCGCGGACGTGACGGACACGACGGGCGAAACGCGTTCGGCGCAGCGCGCCGTAAACGTCGGCTTCGTCGCGCTGTCGGCGGTGATATCGACGGACGAATGGCAGACGGAAGCGAAGCCGGTCGAGCTGAGGATTCGCACCACGAC
>SXGR01143177.1_pt1 | contig 12090 bp, 9 predicted proteins | sample 3174711 | NCBI WGS metagenome assembly SXGR01 (sample SAMN11356860, study PRJNA531348) | freshwater metagenome | isolation source: freshwater sample F1-60 | place: China: Fuxian Lake, Yuxi | collected 2017-12-25
TACCAAGCTGCGCAGTGAACTTCCGGCGGGGCTGGCGCGTTTGGACCAAGAACTGGAATGGATCGTGACGGCCTACCTGCAAGCCGCTGGTATTCCTCACCAGCGAGTCAAGGCAAGGCTCGAGATTCCTGCGTGCGAACGCCTCCCCGAAGGTTGGCGGCAGGGCGGCGTGGCTGGGATAGGCGCTGGAGACGACGCTCTTCATCCCGGCCACCCGCTGGTGCAGGCGGCCATCGAAGAGGCGCGGGGCGCCGCGAGCAAGCGATTTCAAGTCGCATGGAAACTTACCGGTCAAGCGCCTGCTCCACTGGCGGGCCGCTTTGGGGCGAGTGGGCGTCTGGCGCTCGACCGCGTTCGCTACGAGGGTTTCGAGCGTGTAGACCGGTTGGTGGCCGCCGCTGTCCTGGCTGGCGACACCGTTCTACTGGATGGGGAATGCGCCAAGTGGCTCCTTGAACAATCGCCGCGCGACGTGGACGGATTGGCGCTACCTCTCAAACTAGAAGATGCGCTCGCCGACGCCATGGAGGAGCAGATCTTCATCGACCAGGCCGAAGTGACTGGCGACGAGCAACAGTCTTTCAGCCGGCACATGGAGCAAATCGAGCGGTCCGTGGAAGACCAGCTGCTAGTTCTGCGTCGCCGCATCGCCTCGGCCACCCAGACGCTGACCGCCGCTCAGGACAAGCGCGATGCCGCACTGGGCTCTGAGGCGCGCGAGCAGGCCGAGGCGCGCATCCGCACGACGCAGGGAGAGATCGACAAGCTGGAGGCCGAGGTCACGCGGCTGGACAATCGCGACGACGCGGCCTTCCAGAAATGGCGCGAACTGGCGCACCAACGGCGCTTCCGTCCGCCCGCTATCGTTCGCGTTCTTGATGTGGAGTTCATTCTCGAATGAAGCCATGGGAGGCAACTGAAGACGTGGCTCTGAAGATCCTGCACACCGCCGACTGGCATCTAGGCTACCGCTTCCGATCGTTCCGCGACGAAGACCGGAACAAGCTGACCCGCGCGCGTCTGGAGGCGGTGGAGCGAATTTTCGGTCTCGCCGAAAGTTACGGCGTCGACGCGGTGTTGTGCGCCGGAGATCTGTTCGATGAACCGTCGCCTCAGGAACAATGGTGGCGGGCACTGGCCGAAAAGCTGAACCGCCGAGGTTGGAAGGATCGGCCGGTCTTCCTGCTGCCCGGCAATCACGATCCGCTGGAGGCCAACTCAGTCTGGTCCGCCGGCCACCCGTTTCGCCAGGCCCTGCCGCCCTGGGTGCATGTGGTGGATCGCGACGACTTTTCCGTGGAACTATCGCCGGAGGCGATTCTGTATGCCGCGCCGTGCCGGAGTCAAGCCGGCTCCGATGACCTGGCTATGCGCCTGCCAGCGAGGCAGCCCGGCGATCGCAGAATCCGCATCGGCATGGTACACGGGCAGACATTCGATATGGATGGCCACCAGACGAATTTCCCGATCGACTCTGCGGCGGCTGAAAAGCGAGGCCTCGACTATCTGGCCCTTGGCGACACGCATGGCTTTCGTGTCCTGCCTCCGGATGCCCATCCGGCGGTCTATCCCGGCGCGCCCGAGGCCACTAACTTTGGAGAAACCGGCGCGGGCTCTGTGGCCGTCGTATTTTTCCTGCGCCAAGGCCGTCCGCCGAGAGTGCAGCGCGAGGCAGTTAGTAAGTGGAGGTGGCGCGATGAGCAATGCGACAGCCTCGCGGCGCTAGAGGATCTACGGCGGCAAGATCTGCGCGAGTGCGTCCTCAGGCTGACGCTGAATATGGAAGTCAGCCTGGCTGAGATGTCTCGCGTCGATGCGATGGTTCGCGAGTTGGAAGGCGACGACACTGCCATTGGAAAGGCGGGCGTGGTGCAGGTCCATCGCCAGAATCTCAGCGTGAGTACCGCGGATCTGGGCGGTTTCTGGGAGGACCTCCCGGGCGTGCTCAGGTCCGTAGTGGACCGCCTGCAAGAGCGAGCCAATGAACCGGGCGGCGAAGTGGCCAAACGCGCTTTGTATCATCTTTACCGCACGGTGCGGGAGGCACGTCCGTGAAGCTGCTGTCTCTGTCGGTAGAAAATTTTCGCGGCATCCGCAGAGCCGATCTCGAATTCGGCCCTGGGCTCAATGTCCTGTACGGGCCCAACGATCTGGGTAAGTCCAGCCTCGCCGCCGCCATCCGTGCCGCCTTGCTGCTGCAGGTAACGTCGCGTGAGCATGAGGAGTTCATAAGCTGGCATGGTGCGGGCGATCCGGAAATAACCCTCGTGTTTCAAAGCGAGCCTCAGCGCATCTGGCGCGTTCGGAAGAAGTTTGGCGCCGGCCATGCTTTCCTGGACGAGTCAAGGAACGGAGTCGACTTTAACAACGTCAGCCGGGGCCGGGAAGTGGACGGCCGTCTGAGCGAGATCCTGCAATGGGGTCTGGCGCCGCCAGGCGGCAAAGGACGGCCCAAGGGATTGCCGATGACATTCCTTTCCACCGTGCTCATGCCAGAGCAGGACAAGGTGGCCGCGATCTTTGCACGGGCATTGTCGGAGGACTCCGATGGCTCCGGCAAGAAGCGGTTGATCGAAGCGCTGCAGGCCGTGGCCGAAAATCCGCTCTACAAGAAAGTTCTAAGCCAAGTCCAGGCGCGAGTTGACAAAGCGTACTCCTCCACCGGCATGAAGAAGCGCGGCAAGGATTCTCCCTGGGTGGCGATCCGGGAGAAGATCCAGCAAAAAGAGGCGGATCTGCGCCAGTGTCAGGAGCAGTTGCAGAAGACCGAATCGATCGAAACAGAGATGCGGATCCTCCGTGCGCGGCAGTCCGCCGGGATGGAAGCGGTCGCGCGGGCCGAAGCGATCCTGATGCAGATCGAAGCCGCTCACCGGCAGGGTTTGCAGCGTGACGAAATTGTTGCGCGGCTGGAGCAGCGCAAGGAAGCACTAGGCGCGGTAGAAACCGTGATGCGTGAACTGCGACAGACCGGGGAGCAACTCGCCAGAGCGCTCGAAGCAGTGGAGAAATCCGCCAAACGGGAGCGGTCGGCGAGTCAGGAACTGGAAGACGCCACGCGGCGCACGCAGGCCGCCAAGGACGAACTGGCGCGGCTGCAAAGCGAGGATCGGATGCGCGAACGGCTGCTGCAGCGCGAGTCCACGCAGAAGCATTGCGCCGAGCTTCGCACGCGGCAGGTGCAAACCGAGGCGAGCCTGGCTCAGGTCGAGCGCGCGCGGCGCGCCGCTGTGCGGGTAAGTGATTTGGGCGCCGGAACTTTGCTGCTTGAGGCGGCCGCCAACGCCGCCAAACTCCAACTTGAGCGCGCTCTGCAAATTCTTGAAGAGGCCAAACGGAATGAGCGGAACATGCAGGCGGCCAGTGAATGGCTGCGCTGCCTGGACGCGCGGCAGAAGCTGACAGAGGCTGCGGCGGGATTGGCGCAGAGCGAGGCTTGGCGTTCTGCGGCGAGGGAAAAACGGGCGGCAGCCAGCCTGGAAGCCGCCGAGCCCGATCTGGACATAACGCCAGCTCAGCTACAGGCGCTGCAAAAGTTGGACCGCGATTTGGAGGTGGCGAGAGCGAGCCTGCGCGTCGGCCTCGAAGTTTCGGTTCGGGCGCAGGGCAAGCTGCGCTTCTCGGTTTCTGGCGACGACGGCGCTTGGGTGACGCATGAGCTTGATGGCACTGTCCTCGAGACAGCCGCGCACCGCGAGATTGCCATTGCTATCGATAACATTGCGGGGATCGTGATTTCCGGCGGATCTGTCGAGGCCAGGAGGACAGCGGCGGGATTGCAGTCGCGTTGGGCGGCCGAAGTGGAACCGGTGCTGGCCAGGTCTGGCGCGGTGAACCTGGCAGGGTTAGCGCGAAAGATAGACGAGAGTGCCGCCCGCGCTATCCGCGTGAAAGAGGCTTTGACCGAAGCGGCGCAGTGGGAGCAGCGCGTTGCGGACCAACCGGATTGGGCCGCGCTGCGCCTGCAAAGGCAATCTGAACTTACGGCCACTGAAAATGCCATCGCTGGACTCGATGAGGCCGCGTTGGAAAAGCTGGTTCGCGCCCAGCGCATCCAAGGCGTCATCGATGCGGAAAAGCACTTGGCCACGATACGCCGCGATTTGGTCAAGTGCACGGCCGACGAACGGCGGCTAAGCGACGCTCACTCCCGCGCGGCCGCCGCTCTGCAGGAGAGCGGGAGGGCGATGGCATTGGCTCGTACCGAGTGGGCCGAGGCGCAGACCGGGATCGAGGGGGATTGGGAATCAGCCTTGCTTAGGCATCGCTCTGAGCGGGATGCGATCCATGCGGAGTTGCGCGCGTCCGAGGAACGGCTCACCGGACTGGCCAACGATGATGTTGAGGCATCGAGCCAGGCGCAGGCGGCTCTGGCCAAGGCGGAGACCAAACGGGTGGAAGCAGAGGCCGCGCATGAGAAGGCCAAGGACGACTTGCGCAAAGTCGAGAACGCCAGGTCGAGTATCGAGGGGCAGCTCACTCTACGGAAAGAGGCTGCCGCTAGATGCGACGAAGCGGGTGCCCGGAACGCCGTCGCAGTGGTCGAAGCTGAACTGGCGCTTGTCCCGAAGCCCGCGCACGCCGTCACTGTCGACAATCTGGCCGAAGCGGGCCGGCAGGTGCGGGACGCCCGGGTGGAACTGCAAGCGATTGCCGACGCCATTCTCGCCAAAGCCGGCGCGCTGCAACATGTGGGAGGCGATGTGGCGAAGCAGCACGCCGCTGACGCCGAAGAGGCTCTGCGAGCAGAGCAGGCGCGCGAGCAGGACGTCCAGAACGAATTCGCGGCTTGGGACCTGTTGCGGAACACGCTGCTGGAAGCTGAAAAGGAGGAAGGAGTTCACCTGGGCCGCGCACTGGGTGGCCCTATTGCTCAGCGTTTCGGAGAGTTGACTCATGGGAGATATGGCCACATGAATCTCGGTCCCGATCTCGATACTCCGCGTATTACCGCCGCCGGGGCGCCCCGCGACTTATCGGCTCTGTCGGTAGGTACGCGCGACCAGTTATCCACCATCTTCCGGCTGACACTGGCGGAGTATCTGAAGAGCGCCGTGGTGCTGGATGATCAGCTGACGCAAACCGACACGCTTCGCATGGCCTGGCTTCGCGATCTCATTCGGGACGTAACCGGCCGCATCCAGGTTTTGGTTTTTACGTGCCGCCCGTCGGACTACTTATTGCCGGAGGAGATTCATAGCGCCGCGTTGGGAAGTGCGGTGCGCTCGATCGACCTGGAGCGAGCGATTGAGCGAGGCGGTTCGGATGGATCGCGTGCCGCGGCCGCAGGCGGTGGTTACTGACCGTCGTTGTTACCTTGACCTGCTACTGTGAGGCGATATGCTTGACGGAGCCCGTCTAAACCGAACATGCGCACGATCAACAAGGGGATAGTCGCACTGCTGGCTTTTGCCATGTTGGCTGTAGCCGCCACGAACGCCGAGCTTGCCGAACAAGTGAAGCAAGCCGAAATCGGATTCGCCAAAACAATGGCCGATCGAGACCACACCGCCTTTGCGTCTTTTCTCGCGCCGGACGCGGTCTTCATGGCGGGACCACGCGCCCAACGCGGAGCTCCAGCCGTAGCCAAGGGTTGGCAACGATTCTTCGAGGGGAAAGACGCCCCGTTCTCTTGGGCGCCAGAGACAGTCGTCGTCCTGGATTCCGGTTCACTCGCGTTGTCCACCGGCCCTGTCCTCGACGCTTCGGGAAAGCGGATCGGTACGTTCAATTCCATTTGGCGCAAGGAGAAGAGCGGGAAGTGGAAGGTGGTAATCGATAACGGCTGCCCGCCTTGCAACTGCCGTCCATAGGGTCCAGCAGGCGAACACTGCTGGTACTTAGGTCCGGGTAGCCTAAGACTACACACTTTGGTTCCTACCCCTCAATCAGGATTGTCGGTAATGATACGTTGTGCCTCTCTACCAGGTCCCGATTCTTGCTTTCTCGATCCTGGTTGCCCTTGCGGGCGTCACCTATTGGGCTTTCCGTGGGGACTCACCGCCATACAGGCTGATTCGCTACTTCTGGCCGTTCTACGCCGCCGCCCAAATAGTTCTCGCGGGCGCAGTTTTCGAAAGCCATCTGTTCTTTCCGTTGAACCTGGAGTTCATGGAATCGACCGGGCTACAGCATGTGCTGAGGCTCAGCTCCGGATTGCCGGTTTATGTAGAGCCGACACCGGAGTTTGTGGCGCTAGCCTACAATCCACTGTTCTATGTGATTTGCGTGCCCTTTCTATGGATTTTTGGGCCAAGCTTGGCCGCCGTCCGGATGCCGGCGATGTTGGCGAGTGTGGCCGCCGCCATCATGATCGCGCTGCTGGTCAAGCGGCTCACTCGATCAAACTGGTGGGCCTTGATGGCTGCGGGAGTCTTTTCCGCTTCTTACCGGGTGATGGACTGCTATCTTGATGTCGGCCATCGCGACTCGCTGCTGCTTTTGTCGATCCTGACGGGCTTCTGGTTCCTGCACCGTGGCAGCCGGCTTGGCCCGCTACCGGGCATCCTCGCGCTCGCAATCGGCTTCTGGTTCAAGCAGTCGGGCCTTGTTTTTCTGGTGCTGGGGATCTTCTATGCACTTTGGCACTATCCGCGCCTCCAGGCTGCGGCCGCTTCGTTGACGGGTCTCGCCCTGGGCCCGCTCCTCCATTCGAGTGCCCCCGGCGCGTGGTTTGGGCCTCAAATGCACTTCTTCACAGTCGAAGTCCCCTTGCATTGGACAGCATTGCGCTGGAGCGAAGTATCGAATCTGCTCCGGTTGCTGTCATGGCACTTTGGGGTGCTGTTCGTGGCTGCCGGATGGCTTTGGTTCCGGCAATGGCGAAAACCAGGCGGCCGGTTAGGAATTCTCCGAATGGCGATCCCGGGAGCGCTGGCCAGCGGAGCTGCTGTTGTGGTGACGCCGGGCTCAAACAACAACGTCTATATTCCGATGTGCACACTGCTCATCGTCGGTGGCATGACAGCCTTGTCGCGATTGAGCCGGACTGGTGCGCGGGGCAGGCAACTGTCGTACGCATTGCTGGCCCTGGTTTTCGCGCCGCTTGTCTACAAGCCGCAATCGGTGATTGCTTCGCCGCAAGCGCCAAGGCTCTACGCCGAATTCACCGGGATGCTGCAGTCGCTCGACGGACCGGTATACGCCCCCGGGCTCGGACCTCTCTATCCCGGGCCAGGGCTCCAGAAAGTAAGGCTGACCCCGCTTGTTCATGTCGTTCCCATGGCCGATCTGGTTCGAGGGCCGGGGCGGGACGAGACGAAGAGTGCACTGGTACGGACCTTGCTGCGATCGGTGGAAAATCCGCTGGCGCCGATCGCTTACATTGTGACCCACTCGACCCTGGAGGATGAGCCAACGCTTGCCTATCTGGGTTCCCGATATCGGCTCGAAAAGGATTTCGGTAAGCGCTATGAGCCACTGTCAACCCTGCCGGCGCGACACGGCCATCTCTATCCCAGATTTCTGTATAAATTGCAACCTCCCCAGGGCGCCCCAACGGCGCTCGCCAAGAGAGACTCTCGTTGAGCGAATGCTCTGTTCGGGCGAGCTTTCCCTGGGACACGGCTCCTGCGCTCAAGGGTTCTGTCGAATGAGCTCAGCGTACCAGGCCCAGAGTACTATCCAGCCTGGGACAGGCCAAGGGAAGTTCCGGCCGTTTGCTCCTCTCGTCTCATCCACAAAGGTCACCGAACATACCCATGTGGCCATTTACCGGATCTCAATTCTCTTTTCCCAGGTGCCGGCTGGGTCCTAAATGAGCAGCCGTCCAATCACCGCCCTCATGCCCGTCGCCGACGCATTATCGTTGTTCGAGGCGCTGCGGCCTCGCCAATGGACGAAGAACCTGATTGTGCTGGCACCGGCGTTTTTCCACTTCAATCCAAGATTCGAGACCCTGTGGCCCAGCGCAGCGTTCCTGGCGCTGTTCTGCACGGTGTCAAGCGCGTTCTACCTACTGAACGACATAGCTGACCGCGAGGCGGACCGCCTGCATCCCAAAAAGCGTTTCCGGCCGATCGCTGCGGGCCGGGTGAGCCCTTTGCACGCTTCGCTCTTGGCGGCGGCTTTGCTGGTCACCGCGCTTGGTTTGGCTGCCTGGATTTCACTTCCGGCCGCGCTGCTGCTGCTGGTCTACTGTCTGCTTCAGGTTCTGTATAATCTTTGGGCGAAGCACGTGGTATTGCTCGATCTGATGTTTATCGCGGCGGGCTTCGTTGTTCGCGCCGGCGGCGGCGCCACGGCCAGTCAGATCCCACTGTCGCCGTGGTTCCTCTTGTGCGTGGGCCTGCTTGCGGTGTTTCTGGGCATCGAAAAGAGGAAGGGTGAAATGGCTCATGTTATGGCGGGCGACCAGGCCACGACCCGCTTGGTTCTGCAGCAATACACGCCGCGGTTGCTGGAGCGGATGGAGCAGGTTGTAGTCAGCGGTGGCGTGGTCACGTACGCCTTATGGAGCGCCGGCCCGAGCCTCAATGGGGCCCCGACGCCAGCCATGATGCTGACTGTTCCAGCGGTGCTGTACGGCGTCTTCCGGTATCAATGGCTCAGCGAGTCAGGGCGCGACACAGAACGCCCCGAGGCTCTGGTGCTGAGTGACCGCCCGTTGCTCTGGACGGCGTTTTGCTGGCTGCTGGTCACAGCACTGGTGCTCGCCGGACGCTCGACCGGAATGATCGTTTAGGGCAGCAGGGCCCTGGGCGCCCGCCCCTCCTGCTCTCACCAGCCAGCCGCTTCGCCCGCGAACCGATACGGAATCAGGTCATTATTGAGAGGCAGCCGATACTTATCGGGGTTTTCGTGGTTGTATCTAACCGAGGGCATGTCCACGATAATCGCCTCGACTTCGCCCACATTTTGCACGGCGTGGAATACACCCCGAGGGATCACCACCAGTTGCCTGTTATGTTCGCTCACGTGTAACTCGCTGATCTGTTTGTAAGTGGGCGAGTCGGGCCGGTCGTCATAAAGAACCCATTTGACTCGCCCGTGAGCGAGGAAGTGCCGGTCGTCCTGCTCGCGGTGAACGACCCATCCCTTTGTCATCCCTGGCCTGCTCGTGTATAGGCTCACCGTTACCAGCGGGAAGTCCACGGCTCCCCAGTTCGGATCGTAGACTTCGCACATCGTCCCGCGCTCGTCCACGTGCGTCATCGCAGGCCGCGATACGACGCCCGCAATCAGGCCCGCCTTCCGGGCGCCTTTCTCGGTGACCGTACTTTCGTCTTTCTTCGCTTGAGCATCTAAGGCCACAACCACCTCCATTTCTTGTCAGCCGGGCAACCTCATATCCAAAACCGCCTTCTCAAGCGCCTGTAGGTTCACTCTGAAGTCGTGACCAACCGGTGTTGAGAATATGTAGTCATAGTGGTGCGCCATTGCCCGGGCCAGCGAGAAATAGGCGACTCCTACAAAGGGTCTGGTTCCTGTCAACTCGAGGATCCGAAGATCCTTCGAGAAAATCATGTTGGTCAAGCCGGCCCCGCGGGCGCCCACCACCGCTTCGGCGGAGTGGAACAACTTGACCTGCTCCTCGAACGGAAATTCTTCCGGGCGAACAGCCTCGAATCCGAACCTTGCCAGAGTCTCGATCACTTCCGGCTCGTTCAGTATCCGGCGCCAAGCCGTTTTGGCCCGGCTGACATAGATCCGGCGCCGGGTTCGGGCAACATCGGCCAAACCAAAGTGCTGAAATACTTTGCCCCGAATATAGTTGACAGACTCCGGGGGCAGGAACCCATTGTTGGGCTCGGCCGCGAAGGATGGAAGCACCAGTTGTTTGGCGCGCACCCATTCGGCGTTGACCGCAAACGGCTGGATGTTCTCGGGCAGGCAGCATTTCAGTGTCAAATGCTGGAAGGAGGCCAGGCCGGGCGGAATCAGTAATGCCACCGGTCCCCGGTCCTGCAGCTTGGAAAGCAGGTATGTTCTAGGAAGGCAGTCGATCATCCAGTGATAGTAATTCCGGTGGAGAGAATACAAAATCGTGGTGTAAGTGCCTGGCAGCAAAGCAATGTCTCCCGCCGGCCGGCCCAGCGCTACAAACCTCTCCACCTTAAACCCGGTCGACTCCGCAATTACCGCGCCGCCCGAACCGATCACCCCGCCGCTTGGGACATGCACGAATGCGGATTCCAGGCGGCAGATAAAGGGCGGAGGAAACGACTGCTAATAGCCGGGATACTCGACCGTGTAATCCAGGAACCGCCTATGGCTGGGTTCTTCAAAGCTGACCGCGCACCCTTCACCCACGGTTGCAAACTCATGCAGCCCGACCACTCTCCGCCGCTGCTGTGTCCGCACTTGCGCCACTTCGAGTTGCACTAGTCCGGCTTGCCACTGCCAGACGACTTGCCGGCGGTAGCCTTGGTAAAGACGGTTCAGCCAAATCAGAAGTGGTCTGGGCGGGCGCAGCCCGAGCTAGTCCAGACGCGAAATGACTGCAAAGAACCGGGAGCGGACGATCCCGCCCTTGGCCTTGGGCAAGGCGCGAACGACGGAGTCCTGCGACTTGCTCCGCCGCCGCAGGCCACCAGCGGCACGAACTAATACCGAGACAGCCTCACTCAACCGGCTACTCCCCAACCTACGTTCGAATCGGATTGGTTGGCGTCCTTAGCTTATCACCTGACCTTGGCTGGCCAATAGACCATATGAATCAAACCGATTGGACCGACTCGCCCGGAACTTCGTGCTTTCCGGGGGGGATCAGCTCGAGGTAAAAGCGTTTTCCGGTCAGCGTTCCGGCTTCCTATGGCGCGAAATATCCGTTCGCGTCGATGACGATATGAGCCGGATCAGTAACAAACACCGAGATCGCCGCTCCTGTGCCAGCCGGAACAATAGCTGCATTGGCCGTGACTTGGGCGTCACCCGCATTCAGAGTCGAAACGAATGGCGGGGCGGCGCCGGTGGGCCATGTTGTCAGGTACCCAAGCGGCCCCTGCGGCACGACTGTGAAGTTGGCCGAATACGCCCTGGCATCGACGGGGAGCCCGCACCCGGTCTGCGTGACCGGAAAACTACGCTGCGCTCCGCCGCCGACGATCGGCCCGCCGAAAGGCCCGGCCGGGTTCCTTGTGTCTACCAGCCGGCAGGGCGCAACCGGATACAGTTTCAAGCTCCCCGGCAAAGAGGGAGGGCCAAAGTAACCAGTGATATCCAGGACGAAGTGTGTCGCATTAAATGCGAAGAAACTTACCGCTCCGTTTGTGCCTGCCGGCACGATCGCCATGTTGGCCGTCACCTGGCCCGTCGGGGCATTGGTCGTGGAAACCAACGGCTGGGACTGGCCGGTAGGCCAAGTGGTGATATAACCCAACCCGCTCGGCGGAACCACGGTCAGGTTCAACACGTACGCCGTCGCGGTGGTTGGCAGCCCGCAGGCGCTCTGTCCAACCGGGACCGAACGGACCGCGCCCGCCGCCAGGATCGGGCCGCCAAGTGAACCCTGCGCGCCTCGCGTATCGGCAATACGGCACGGCGTAATCGGGAAGAACCCGCTCGCCCCCGCCGCCCCGGGCTGATCGAAGTAGCCGTTGATATCCATCACCAGGTGAGTATTATTTGTGGCGAACACGTTGACCCCGCCATTGGTCCCAGCCGGTACGATCGCGGCGTTGGCGGTTACCTGACCATCCGGAGCGTTCAAGGTGGACACAAACGGCTGGGCCTGCCCGCTCGGCCAGATCGAAAGATAGCCCAGCGCTCCGGACGGCACAACGGTCAGGTTCAGCGAATAAGCCCGCGCCGTGGACGGCACCCCACAGGTGCTCTGGGGGACGAGCACCGATCGCACGGCCATGGCCGCCAGATTGGGGCCTCCAAACGAGCCGGAAGGATTCCGCGTGTCCATGATCCGGCACGGGGGGATCGGTACAAAATGAAGACCGCTCGCCCCTGACGTCGAGCCTTCCGAAACAAACACCGCGGTAGCGGTTTTGCCGCGATTGTACCGCACCCGATTGTTTGGACACACCTTTGTTCAGGCTGCAATCGCCTAAAAGTACTCGCGGCGGGCTTGGGCTGGGGAGCGATACCCCAGTTTTCCAACCAGCCACTGCTGGTTGTAGTTGGCGATGAAAGCGGCGA
>SXGR01552512.1_pt1 | contig 12089 bp, 10 predicted proteins | sample 3174711 | NCBI WGS metagenome assembly SXGR01 (sample SAMN11356860, study PRJNA531348) | freshwater metagenome | isolation source: freshwater sample F1-60 | place: China: Fuxian Lake, Yuxi | collected 2017-12-25
AGCCCGCTCATCGTTCGCGCTTCAGATGAGATTCGGGGCGACGCAGCGATTGCGTATTGGGTCGCAAGTGCGGCCATTGCTACTGTTGCGACAGTTGTTTTGCTTCATCGAGCACCCCTCGACCCGCATCTTGAAAAACGCGAAACCGAAATCGATATATCTAAAAAGCAAATCGCGTTGATCGTGATGTTTTTCTTGGCCTACGTCGCACTTGAAGTCGTTTTTGTTACTTGGATTTACACCTACGGCATAAAAACCGGACTGTCTAAAAATGAATCGGCGATTCTCACATCGACTTATTGGATTGGCTTCATGCTTGGTCGAGTCGCCACGGTTTTTCTCGCTCGAAAAAGCCACGGAATTCTGTTTATTCAACTCGGAGCCCTTCTCAATATCGCTGCGTGCCTGGTTCTCTACTTGCAAATTGACTCGCTTTTGTTGCCATGCGCAATCATCTATGGCATCGCCGCGGCACCGCAGTTTCCGTTGATGTTCGGGTTCATCGGCAACCGAACTTCACTCTCAGGCAAAATGACCGCCCGAATTGTCGGCACTGCAGGTGTGAGTTCAACCACATTGCCATGGTTGGCAGGTCAGTTTCTTGAACGTGTTGGTTCGTGGACGTTTCCGACATTTTTGGCGTGTACCGCTGCCACCGTTTTCATCGCCACAAAACTAATCACAAATAGTTTCGGCGTGCCTAAACATATTTCAGTAACAAACTAAAAGCTGAAATTTCTTTCAAGCAGCACTGCGCATGGCGTCGCGAATCACTCGCATACCGATCGCTTTAACTGGCTTCTGCTTCAACCAATTCAGATAATCTTTCGAACGAAAGATCTCGTATTCGCGAGTACGTACGTGAAACTGCCTTGGCTCAATCACTTCAACTTCACCCGGAGCATTTGGGTGCAACGCTGCAAAAGTCAAACCGTTGAGTTTCTGACTAAACATTTCTTGATACGCATCGTCAGCCAACTCAACTGACGGTGGTCGCTCAAAGTTCGTCTCAAGCACGCGTTCGAAAACAGGCAAATTCTTTGCTTTCGCTGATTCAACAAATGGCGCGAAATGGTCGTCACCAACACCGACAATGTGATTGTTCGGCCCATAATGCGAGAGTTTTCGAGTAATTAATACTGGCAATCGAAATTCAACGCCAAGATCGAGATAAATCTCACAAAACTCGGGTGCCAAAGTCGCCCCCATGTGGGCATCGAGGTGCGTCACATCGAAACCACTTGCGATCGCTGTTTCAATTTGCGCACTTAACTCGACTTTTACTGCCTCAAGATTGGCGTGTTTGCGAACCGACGAAACGTCACGCCACATAAACCCGTGCTCGTCAACAAGACCAGTCGACTTTGATGAGTCACTTATCGGACGCCAACGATAAAACTCTTTCTCGGCAGTCAGAGTGAGATGCACACCCAAATCGAGCTCTTGGTTCGTTGCCGCCATCGAGGCTGCCTCAGCAAACCATGGGCATGGCACCATCACCGAACCACTTGTAATTGAGCCCAGCTTTGAGAGTTCTAAAAACGCAACGTTTGCACCATGACACATTCCGACATCGTCTTGATGCAAAACAATGCTTTCGGCAAACTGCGCGTACATCTCAGACAAGAACTTTCTCGCCGCTCTTTGCCGCACTTATTGCTGCATGGCCGATATTTGTCGATCTCGCGCTGTCGTAACCACTCGGCACAGCGCCCGTGCCGCCGACTTTGATCGCTTGCACGAAAGCATCCAATTGATTTTCGATACCCACCGCAGTCGCATCGTGAGCTTGCGAACCGGAAACTTCGACAACGCCGTCTTTGGTTGCCAATCTCGTGCGCCCAGTTGGCAGAAGGCCAACAAAAATTGCGCCGTTACTGCCAAGAATCTCGGTGCGAACATCGTCACCGTATCGACAATTGCGCGAGAGATCGACAATGGCAGTTCGCGATTCAGCAAATTCAAGCACAGCGCACAAATTATCTACGTCGCCAACTGCTTCAAGCGACTTTTCAACTAACGGCAAGTTCCAAGCGCGCACTGCTCGTGCAGGCTCGCCGTAGAACCACTCAGCCAAGTCATATTCATGCACACCACAATCAATCGCCAACCCACCGCTTACTTTCACATCACAAAAACTTGCAGGTGGTGAATTCGCATCCCACTGTGACAGCCGAATCATCAACGGTTCACCAATTGCACCTTCGTCGAGCAGTCTTTTGGCGGTCAGCCATGGCGGCGAAAATCTGCGCCAATGCCCAATCTGAAGCACCAACTTCTTTGAAGCTGCATCATCTGCAAGTTTCTTGGCAACTTCACCATCAAGTGCAAGTGGCTTTTCGCACAATACGTGCAACTGTCTACCAAGAGCGTGTTGAACCATCTCGGCATGCAGAGGCGTCGGCGAAGCAATCAGACATGCTTCTACGCCGGCATGCTGCATTGCTTGCCGATAGTCAGCAAATGTCGCCGCGTCTTTGAAAGTATTTTCGGCAAACTCAATCGATTGACTCGATGGATCAGCTATCGCTACAACTTCAATATTCTTCGATTTCGCAAGTGCTTGTGCATGCACGCGACCCATGCGACCCAAACCGATCAATGCAAGTTTCAACCGGCTCACGACCCCCGAACCTCTGAAACTTTGACCACACGCTTTTCCCGCGCCGAGATCTCGCACGCAATCGCAATACAGATTCCACTACGGGCTGAGTCTGGACTGCACGGGTTCGGTCGGTTGCCAGCGAGCCATTCGATATATGCCTTTGTCTCTTGCCTAAAAGCCTCTCTAAATCTGTCAACAAAACCCGAGTACGGCTTGTCGCTCAACGCAATGCCTGGGTCAAGCAAGTTCAACGGTGTGCGCGGCGCCAAACCTGCACTCACTGAGTCTTTTGAACCGAAAATTTCAAATCGGACATCATGGCCACGCGGATCATGGCGAGTGCCTGAAATACTTATCTGAACGCCAGAGTTCGTCATCGCATGAATCAGCGACACATCACCATCTTCGAACTCTGCATACTGCTGAAATTCGCGCACGCGACGTGTCGCGTAAACCTCAGCGATTTGCTCTGAGCACAGCCACTCTGCCAAATCAAAATCGTGTACATGTAAATCGCGAAAAATGCCCCCGCTACCTGCAAGAAACTCTCGCGATGACGGCTCAATATCGTTCGACATAAATCGGAGGTGATACAAAGTGCCAATTTTTCCAGCGTCGATCAGTTGCTTCGCTTTAGCAATCGGTGGATCAAATCGTCGCTGAAAACCGACCTGCATTTCGGCGCCCGAGTCACTCAGCCGTTTTAAAACCTGATCAGTTTCACTCAACTCGAGCGCTATTGGTTTTTCACAAAAAATCTTGCGCTTAGATCCAATCACCAGGTCAAGCGCAGTTGCGTGATGCGAAGTACCCGTCGTTATGACATAAGAGTCAAATTCTTCAGGTTTAAATTTCTCTTCTGGCAAAACTTTTACGCCGAATTTTGCGCTCAGTGCCTCGGCTCGTTGCGGAGATCGATTGATGACCGCAATCTCGGTGATCCGTGAGTCGAGAACCATGTCTTCAATTCGAATTTCAGCCATTCGACCAGCACCAAAAACCGCGATTCGCATGCACGCAAACTACTCGGTAGACCCAATCAATGGCAATAAAGTTGAGCACCCTGCGTAAACTCATGCTGATGAATAACACGATCGTCGCAGTTGGTCGAGTCAGTGTCGATCTATACGGTGTTGAAGCCGGCGCAGCATTTTCAAGCGAGCAGACATTTTCTAAAAGTGTTGGTGGCAGCCCTAGCAATGTGGCGGTCGCTGCAGCAAAACTTGGCAATCATTCAGTCTTGTTGACAAAAGTGGGCGCTGACCCGCTTGGTCAATACGTAGTCAACAAACTCAGCAGATGGGGTGTCGATACAAAATATGTTTCAACTAAATCAAATGGTTTGACTCCGGTCGTGCTTGCTGCACTAGATCCGCCGGAAGATCCCAAACTTATTTTTCATCGCCAACCAAACGCGCCAGATACGACGATCAATTCAGATTCGATTCCAAAGGATTTGATTGACAACTGTGCAGTTTTTTGGATGAGTGGCTGCGCACTCGCCCATGGCGAAACCGCAAAGTCTTCACTCAAATGGTTGAAACAGCGCAACCGAAAACGACACACAATTATCGATCTTGACTATCGACCAAGTTTTTGGTCTTCAATAGAAGAAGCTGGCGCCGCCGCCCGTGCAGCTATCGCTAATTGCAACGTTGTCGTGGGCAATCGCACCGAATGCGAGATGGCAATTGGCTTAACCGACCCAAATGCGATTGCCGACAAGTTTTTGGCCGACGGTGTCGAGCTGGCCATCGTGAAACTTGGCGCCGAAGGCGTTATGTTGGCAACTGCAACCGAGCGAATTCGCATTGCGCCATGCAAAATCAAACTTGTCTGTGGTTTGGGTTCGGGCGACGCGTTCGGAGGTGCTCTTGCCCACGGCCTAATTCACAATTGGCCAGTTCAGCAGATCGGTGAGTTTGCCAACGCCGCTGGTGCCTATGTCGCAACAAAACTAACTTGTGCTGATGCCATGCCGACTGAGCCGATGTTGCGTGACTTCATTGCCGAGCAGCAGAAAATTTAGGCTTATACAACCATGACCTCTTCGCTCACCGATAAGCAATACAGCGAGTTAACTCAGGCGCGACTTAAAAGCCCAGAGTCATTCAAAAAAGCATTAGTCAATCGAAAACGACGAAAACTAATCGGCAAAGACGGTCGCCTACTAATCGTTGCTGCAGATCACACTGCACGAGGCATTATTTCGGCGGGCAATGAAAAATACATCATCGCCAACCGCCGATTATTGCTCGATCGTTTGTTGCGCAGTCTGAGCAACCCAAATGTTGACGGAGTATTGGCAAGTGCCGACATCGTCGAAGAATTAGCGTGGCTTGGCGCACTCGAATCAAAACTTGTATTCGGCACAATGAATCGTGGAGGCTACCTAGGTACGACATGGGGTCTTGACGACCCGATGACGGCATATGACGCTGACAGCATTGCCGAACTTGGTCTTGACGCCGGCAAAGTACTGGTGCGATTCGAAGACACCGACATTGGTGTCGGCCGAACAATCGAATATGTTGTCGAAGCAATGCGTTTGCTTGCCGAACGAAAAATCGTTTGTCTTGTCGAACCGCTGCCGTATAAGAAAGATACAAACGGCATGCCAATGCTCGACAAATCGACTGACAGGCTCGACAAAATCGTTTCAATCACCGCTGGTTTTGGTTCATCGGCAAGTTACACATGGCTAAAACTTCCTTCATGGACAAATCACGTCACACTGCGCGAGTCAACAACTCTTCCGATACTTCTGCTCGGTGGCGACCCGGGTGAAAATCTCGACGCAACATTTGAAGAGTGGCGTGGCGCGCTGCAAATACCAAATGTGATCGGCTTGGTTGCTGGTCGACCACTTTTGTATCCATTCAATAACGACGTCGAAAAATCAGTTGATCGAGCCGCGAGACTCGTTCACGTATCGGGCGCATAAATAATGACTGCGACATCAGATTGGTACTTTCCAAACGGATCTCTAAGGGCACAAAACCAGCCGCTCGCGCTCGATGTAAAGCGTGCGGGTTGGACATACTGCGGCATTGATGTCCACTCGTTCTCTGCGAAACACAAAGAAATCGAAATCGATCTTGGCAACCGCGAAGCAGTTGTTGTGCCGCTGTCAAGCCTCTCAGTTACCATCAAGCACCGCGACAAAAAATACGAACTCGTAGGCCGACCGGGTGTTTTCGCGGCTGTCGCAGATTGGTTTTACGCCCCGGTTGGGGCGAAGTTTTCGCTCGCCGCAGAGTCAGGCGAAGTTGCTGTGTGCACAGCCGTTGCGACGTCAGAATTCGCACCTCACCACGGGCTGGCGAGTTCAGTGCCTGTCGAGCCACGCGGTGCTGGGTTTGCCACTCGACAAGTAAACAACATCGCCACGCCCGATTCATTTGCTGCCGCCGACCGCATAATCATCTGTGAAGTTCTGACACCCGGCGGCAACTGGTCGTCGTGGCCGCCGCATCGACACGACGGCATCGCGGGCTGCCCAAACATGAACGAAGAGATTTACTATTTCAGAATCGGCAAACAAAACTCAGATCACGGTGACGCCGAAGGTCGCGGCTACTTTCACGCCTACACCGTCGACAAAAAAGTTGACGACACAATCACATTGAGCGACGGTGACGTCTACATCTTGCCTGCGGGTTATCACGGTCCGTCAATTGCCGCGCCCGAGTATCCGATGTACTTTCTGAATGTTTTGGCAGGCCCCGCCCAAGATCGCACAATGGCTTTTTGCGACGACCCAAGCCATCACTGGATTCGCGACGCATGGAAAACCCAAAAGCAAGATCCGCGCGTTCCCTTGACATCTGCAAGCGGTCGCGTCAAACACTCATAATCACAATCAACGGAGAATCAAATGAAAAAACGAATCGGTATCGCAGTTTTAGGTCTCGGATGGATGGGCCAAGCGCACAGTCGTGCCGCATTGCGCATCGCTTCGCTTTTTCCTGATGCGAAGTTCAAGCCCGAACTTATTGTCTGCGCCGACGTTGAGCAAAGTCGTCGCGATCGCGCCGTTAACGATTTTGGTTTCTCGCGTGCGGTGCCAGGCTTCGAAGAGGCTGTATCGGCAAAAGATGTCGACGCTGTGTGGGTAACGGCACCGAACATGTTGCACGTACCGATGATCAGTGCCGCTGCGGCAGCAGGCAAAGCAATTTTCAGCGAGAAGCCAATTGGTGGCACACCAGCACAAACCGTCGAAGCGTTCAAGATTGCAACAAAGCATTCGACCACAACTGGTGTTGGCTACAACTATTTGTGGTCGCCGCTCGTGATTCATGCGCGTGAATTGATTTCAAGCGGCGCAATCGGCAGAGTGACCCACTACCGCGGCCGCTTTTTATCGATGTATGGCAGCGACGAACTTGGTCTGCTCACTTGGCGATTCAAGTTTGCGCAGGCTGGCTACGGCGTCACCAGCGACATTCTTAGTCACTCGGTTTCGCTCGCCCACTTCTTGGTTGGCGACATTGCCGAAGTAACTGGAATGAAAAACAACACCATCACTCATCGGCCACTGCCGACTGGCGCAGCCAGTCATTACGGCCGCGGCAAACCCACCGATCCGAAAGGTGAAGTCGAAAACGAAGACTTCGCGTCGATGCTTTGCACATTCAAGAACGGCGCAACGGGCACTTTTGAAACAAGTCGCTCGATGGTTGGCCCAGAGAGCCAGAATGCGTTCGAGGTCTACGGCACCGAGGGTGCTCTTTCATGGAACCTTGAAAAACTAAACGAACTGCAGTTTTACAAACGCGAAGACGGTGTCAACACCGGTTACAAAACTATTTACGGCGGTGACCGGTTTCCGTTTCACGGCGCATTCGCCCCCGGCATGGCCAATGCAATCGGCTTCGAAGATCTCGTCGCAATCGAAGACCTCAACTTCATGAATTGCTTGGCAACCGGCGAACGATATTCACCCGGCTTTAAAGAGGCAGTCGATGTTGTCAGCGTGCAACAAGCGCTCATCAACTCGTGGGAGTCGCGCAAATGGGAGCCAGTGGTCGACCTGGCGAAATAGTTACTCTTCGTCTAGAAACGCACGCAAATTGTTGCTGCTGTGCGGATGTCGCAATCTTGCGAGTGTCTTCTGCTCGATTTGCCGCACTCGCTCTCGCGTAACTTTCATTTTGTCGGCAACTTCTTCAAGAGTATAAATGCGGTCAAACTGGCCAATACCAAATCGCATCGCGACTATTTCTTGCTCGCGCTCAGGCAGGTCTTTAAGTGTTCTTTCGACTGCCTCGCGTAATTGCGATCTTTCAGTCGAACTAATTGGATCATTTTCATCAGTATCAGCGATCGTGTCACCAACCGTCAAATCATCGGTGTTGTAACCGACTGGCGCATCAAGACTTGTTGTTGGTATCGCCAACTGCATGATGTCTAAGAGTTTTTCGACGGTCAAACTGCTGCGAAGCGCAACCTCTTCTGGCGTTGGCATTCGACCAAGTTCAGCGGTCAAATCTCGCTCGGCGCGTTGAACACGATTGACGACCTCCATCATGTGCCCCGGAATTCGAATGTTACGCCCCTGATCGGCAAGTGCTCTCGTCATCGACTGGCGAATCCACCACGTTGCATATGTCGAAAACTTGAAACCTTTTTCATAGTCGTATTTATCGGCTGCATGCATTAAGCCGATGTTGCCCTCTTGAATCAAATCAGCAAGTTGCAACTCTTTTCTGTCGTAGCGCCGGGCAACAGACACAACAAGTCGAAGATTTGCTCGCACCATGTGGTCTTTGGCTTTTTCGCCATCTTTTGCAGTGCGTTGCAACTTGCGACGCTCAGCAAAACTTAAATCACCATCTGATGTATTCAGTTTCGCCTGCGCGACAATACCTGCTTTGATTTTCTTGCCTAAATCTTTTTCTTCGTCAGCAGTCAGCAAAGGCACTTGGCCGATTTCGCTCAAATACAAGCGAACTGAATCAGACCCAATTGAGTCTTTAGCCGTAGATGTTGTCACTCATGCTCCCCTACGCGAATGTTCAACCAACTCAACAGTTGCTCCGCTGCAGATTCTGCCATATTTTGCACATCCAATTGTTCAAGCAAAAGTCGGGCGGCGCGATCAATCTGAATTTGCTCAGGATCGCTAAAAGTGACCCGATGTGTTAACTCGCGGCGAACTGCGGCAGCGAGCAAATTCCAGGCTTCTCTAACCGGTTGCGACTCAACATCGGCAACGGCCGCACGCTCTAAAACTTCGCGTGCTTCAGGGTCGGCAAGTTCGAGTGCTTTTGCAACATCGCCAAGTGCGGCACCTGCAGAGATATAGGCACGGCGATTTACGTCGTCTAAGAACAGCGCTTCAGACAACCAGTCGGCAATTTCGTCCCAATGCGAAAACATCAATGCCAGCACCACAAACTCGGCTGATTCGCTGAGTCGGTTTGTCGGGGTCGTCGAGATTGTCACCGACGGGTTTCGCGTGCGACGCTCAGCAAGTTTCACCAGATCAACAACCGGTATTCCAACGTGCGTCGCGACTTGACCCGCATAAATTTTTCGCACATTCGTATCAGGATGTTCGTTGATAACAGACATCGCCTGCTCGGCAGTTCGCGATCGCGCCTCTGGTGACGCCACAGAACCAGCATCAAGAACACGTTGCAATCGAAAACCCAAAAACGGCTGGGCGCTTGCGACTGCTTTTGCCAACGCTCCAGGGTCTGAATTGGCTAAATCACCCGGGTCTTTTCCTTGTGGAAAATGCGCAACACCAACTTCAACTTTGTACCGCTGCTCCCATTCGTAAAAGCGAGCTGCCGCACCCTGACCAGCGCTATCAGCATCAAACGCCAAGACGACTTTCTTCGCAAACCTTTTCAAAAGACGAACATGGTCTTCTGTTAGTGCAGTGCCGCAAGTTGCAACCGCTCGTCGCACACCGCTGCGATGAAAACCGATCACATCTGTGTAGCCCTCGCAAACAATCACTTCATCGGCCGTCACGATTTCGGCCTTCGCCCAGTTCAAGCCATAAAGAGTTTTGCTCTTGGCATAAATCGCAGTCTCGGGAGAATTTTTGTACTTTGCGGGATCTTTGCTGCCGGGCAGAATTCGTCCGCCAAAAGCAACAGGCTCACCCGAATCACGAAAAATCGGAAACATCACGCGAGCCCTGAACGAATCTTGAGCTTTGCCGCGTTTGTTGATGAAACCCAAACCCGTTTCGCGTAACAAGTCGATTGACACACCGAGATCGCGCGACAATGCGTCCCAATCATCTGGCGCCCAACCGAGTTTGAATTCACGCGCAACATCACCTGACAGACCACGCTCGCGCAGATAATCGCGGGCGACTCGCGCATCAGGTGCGGTTAAAAGTCGGTTGTGATACCACTCGACGGCCTGAGACATGATTTCGGTCAGTTTTTTCGAGCGCTGTCTGTCTTTACTTTGGCCGCCCGACGTATAAGTCAGTTGGTAGCCCGCCTTGCCAGCAATGTGTTCGATCGCCCCGACAAAGTCGAGGTGTTCGATTTCTTGAATGAATTTGAAAACATCCCCCGATGCTCCACAGCCAAAACACTTGTAGCGGCGAGTCTCCTCGCGAACATTGAACGAGCCTGATTTCTCTGCGTGAAACGGACAAAGCCCAACCCAGTTTCGTCCGACGCGACGCAACTGCACATAGCCCTGAATCGTGTCAACTATCGACACCGATTCTCTTAGTCGCTCAATGTCTGTATCCGCAATCGCCACGAGCGAAGGCTAGTTCATCGGTGTTATTTAAGCCTTTTTGCTGCGGTCTTTCATAATCGAGGCCACGATACCGACGGTCAAAACCGTGATGATTATGCCCAACGAAATCGGTACTGGAATGTGATACCAAATTGCGATTGACATTTTGATACCGACATAAATCAACAGCAACGAAATTGTATGCGGCATATAGACAAATCGCTCGCGCATGTCGGCGAGCAAGAAGTAAAGCGCGCGCAAACCGAGAATCGCAAAGGCGTTCGATGCAAACACAATGAACTGTTCGCGGCTGACCGCCAAAACTGCTGGCACCGAGTCGACTGCGAAAATCACGTCAGAAACTTCGATAACCACCAAAACTGCTAGCAGTGGCGTAGCCATTCGAACGCCATTTACGCGGGTGAACATTTTTTGCCCGTCATAATGGTCAACCGATGGCACGAATCGTCTAAATATCTTCATCGTGCGCATCTCTGATGGGTCGCCTTCGTCGTCGCCTGATGTAAAGATTTTTACACCCGTATAGATGAGGAAAATACCGAACACAAGCAACAAGAATTGGAACCGCGTGATGACTGCGACGCCAACGATTATGAACACGAAACGCAAAACGAGCGCGCCAAAAATTCCCCAAAAGAGTGTGCGGTGCTGATATTCGCGCGGCACTTTAAAGTGAGCAAAAATCATCGCCCACACAAACACGTTGTCGACCGAGAGACTTTTTTCAATCAAATAACCCGAGAGATATTCGATTGCCGATGACGTACCTTCGCCTTGTCCGGCAAACATCCAGGCGATCACTCCGGTGAAAGCAAGACCTAGCCCAATCCAAATGGCACTCTCTACTGCTGCCTCACGAATGCCTATTACGTGCGCCTTGCGATGAAACACCAACAAATCGATCATCAAGGCGCCGGCGATAACCACCAGCAACATCGGCCAACCCCACGATGGGATTACAACGTCAACGAAGTTTTCTTTTTCTGTACCTGCGGCAAACAACATATTCAACATGTGTAACTAGCTGGACCTTTCGGGTGATGAACCGCAACTTTTGTTTCGGTTTTACTTCCCCCGATGATCGCTTACCAATCGGCAAGTCGGGCTATGCATACATACTAAATCATCCACCACCCCGCCACCAACCATCCTCCTTCTCACTCACCAAAGTCACACTCACCCATGGCAGCAATTCAAGACAGACCCTTTATCAACTCGCCAATAACCCACAGAAACTACAATTCCACCAGTGAATCTCAAGTCCAAACTCCCAACAAAACTTCAAAAATATGCCAGCTTCGGCGTTTTGCCAAAACTCTTATTATTGCCGTTCGCACTTGGTTTCATCGCACTAATTCTTCTGATCCGACCATTCGTCGTAGTTAAGTTCTTCAAAGTCAATCCATGGCGAATCGGCCACCTATTGGTTGATGTCGAAATTGCCCGCCTTAACGCAATCCATGCCTCAAAAACCAAAAAACACTTTGTTATTTACTACTTTCCCGAGCGACGAGCCGCTAACGAATTTGTCGTTAAAATGTGGAACCGCTCGCTTCCAACAGTTAGGCGGAGCTTGGGTTGGCTGATCTACGAACTTGCTTCTCTGTTAGCTAAAAAGAAACTGACCGTCAGCCCTACGTACCGAGACCCTCAGGGTCTTACTGTCCAATATCCAACTAATTGGAAGTTTACGGATGGCGAGATTAAGGAAGGTCATAAATTTCTGCAGTCAGTAGGTTGTTAC
>SXGR01004530.1_pt1 | contig 12085 bp, 12 predicted proteins | sample 3174711 | NCBI WGS metagenome assembly SXGR01 (sample SAMN11356860, study PRJNA531348) | freshwater metagenome | isolation source: freshwater sample F1-60 | place: China: Fuxian Lake, Yuxi | collected 2017-12-25
ATTAATTTGGCTAGTTGGATATCTGGAATTCCTATTATTTATTATCCTCATGGTTTAGAATCAGCTGCGACTAGATTCAAATCATCTTTGCAAGAAAATGCAAAGACTCATGCAATCGTAGAAGATGTGATAGAGGCATGTCATAATGGCATAGTATCATGGGAAAGACCATCTGTTGTGCAACCCATACTTTTACAGGGAAAAGATGATTACATAAAAACAAAAGAAAGATTTGACATAATCAAAGAATTCTTTATGGAAAATGATATTGATTTTAAGGAAATTCACTCTGTATCAGGAAACATCTTGACAAAAGTGGTGTCTCTCATTTACATGCTTGACTATGCATCAATTTACAGTGCAATTTTATCAAAAACAGATCCATCGCCTGTGTTACCTATAGATTACATAAAAAGCAGAATTTGAAAATTTTTGTATGTAAAAATAACTAATCAAAACATGAATGAATTAGTAGTAATCCCTAGATATAATTGAAAAATTTCTTGAGTCCAGTGTTTTAGTTAATTATTTCATAAAATAGGTTTTTTTATTGGTTGAATTTTCATAGTCCATACTGTTTTCGGCATATTACCTTCAATGAATTTTTTGTAGTTATTATTTTGAATTTTTTTTATGTCTTTGCAAACTAGATCAAATATTTGTAATGTAGAATCAATATCATTTTTAGAATGGGAATAAGATATTCCAACCCAGCTTGGAGACATGAATATTCCTTTTTTGACCAATTCTTGAAGAATTAAAGCTTTTAGTTCTGCAGAAAAAGTAGCATCATGTCCATAACAATCCATATGCATTCGAATTGGATATCCATTCATTTTTACATTCAAATTATTTTCTTCTGCAATCCTGTTCCAATTATCATATAGTATTTTCCCAGTTTCCCAGCATTTTGCAATTGTATTTTTTTCTCTCATTTCATTAATCACTGCAATAGTTCCAGCCAAGGATAGACTTTCACTGTTATTTGTTGATGATACCCATAGTTGATCAAAAATTTTCATGAATTCATTTGGTCCAGATATTGCAGAGATTGGAAGACCGTTACCCATTCCTTTTCCAAAACATGTGAAATCACCTTTAATATTGAAATATTTTTGTGCTCCCTGTAGATCAAATCTAAATCCAGTTATTACTTCGTCAAGAATCAATAATGCGTCATTAGAATCAACGATTTGTCTAACTTTATGTAGAAAATCATCTTTTGGGTTTTCATACATTGTTGGCTCCATTACAACTGCGGCGATTTCTCCACGATTTTCATCAAATATTTGTTCAAGACCGTTAATGTCATTGTATTCAAAAACCTTCAAAAGTTGTTTATTAAATTCTGGAACTCCTCCATCACGGCTTACCATTGCGGCCTGCCAATCATGCCACACACCACCACCGCCACAATATGCAATTTTTTCTCTTTTTGTTAATGCCCGTGCTGCTCTAACAGCTCCGGTTACTGCATTTGAACCAGATTTTTCAAATTTTACCATATCTGCATGAGGGATAGTATTACAGAATAGCTCAGATGCTTCTACTTCAATTCTATGTGGAAGTGAAAAAAGAATTCCTTTCTCTAGCTGATTAATTATGGCATCATTGACAGCCTTGTAATTATATCCCAAGGTAATTGGCCCTAAAGCACACAAATAATCAATGAATTCATTTCCATCAACATCTGTAAAGTGAGAACCCTGTGCTGATTCAACATAAACAGGATAAACGCCTTCAACAAAGTGAGATGCAGATCTACTAAAAGTTCCTGTTTGATGTGGAATTACCTTTTTGGCTCTTTCCTTTAGCGAATTTGAATTTGTGATTTTTAATGTCAATGTATTACATAAATTAATTTGATAATTAATAGTTGTGCTAAAAATAGAATCTATTGCAAAAATTAATTTGAAATTTTATATGAATACGTCAAAGCTTTAAAGTAATTTTCTGGAGAACCTATATCAAACCAATGTTTTTTTTCATATATCTCTCCAATTACTTTTTTATTTGAATTAATTGATGTTTTAATTGCATCAGTGACTTGTAATTCACAATTATATCCCTTTGAAGTTTTTCGAAGAGAGTCAAAAATATCAGATTTGAAAAGATAGAGTGGAAGAATTGCCAAATTACTAAGAGGTTTTTTTGGTTTTTCCTGAACACCATATACGATGTTTTGGTTTTCAGATCTTTTTATTTGAGCAATACCGTACCCTTTTAGTAACTTTTTTCTCTGTAGCAATAGCATTGCAGAAGGATCATATCTTTCAAATTTTTCAATCATCTTTGGAATAAAATCGGTGTTAGGAAAGTATGCATCTCCAGCATGTAGGATAAAGTTATCTTTTCCTACAAATTTGCTTGCTGAAAGAAGTGCATGACCAAAACCCATAGGTGAAGATTGAGAAATCCATTTAATTTTGCATTTATTCATTTGAGAGTATTGTTTCGTGAGTGCTTTTATGAATCTCCTATCAACTGCGATATTTCTTTTTTTCAATAGTCGAATATAATCAAGATCAGGTAACATTTGCTTAAATATTGAATCCTGTGTTTTGGTTCCTACAATTATACAGAATTTTCTAAATCCATGATTATACAAATTTTCAAAGATGATTTCTATTAATGATCTTAGCAATGGATCTTGTGACTGATCATGACTTTTTTCGTAGAGCGGTAACATGGTTTTTGGGTTGCTTTTTGTATATGTGAGTAATCTAGTTCCTAACCCACCCGCAGTTATTACAGCTGTATCCACATGTAAAAAAGAATAAAGTAAATATAAAATTGTATTTGCGAATTTATATATTATAACATCTGCAACACATTAAGAAGATGGAAGTCCCATTATCAAAACCTTGGATTACGGATTTGGAGAGAAAAACCATACTTGCAAGTCTCAATACACCAAATCTTACTGATGGTCCAAAATTAAGAAAATTTGAATCAATTGTTGCAAAAAAAACAAAAAGTCATCATGCCCTAGGAGTTTCAAACGGAACATCAGCATTGCATTTATCTCTAGTCGGTTTAGGTATAGGACACAACGATGAGGTTATCACTCCAGATATGACATTTATTGCAACAGTAAATGCTGTAATACTGAGCGGTGCAACACCTGTCTTAGCAGATATTGATGAATCACTTAACATATCAGCTGAGTCTATTGGAAAAAAAATAACTAGAAAGACAAAAGCAATAATTCCTGTTCATTTTGCAGGGCTTGCTTGTAATATGAACAAGATTATGAGTATTGCCAAGAAAAATAAATTACACGTAATTGAGGATTCGGCTCATGCTTTTGGAGCATATTATAAGAAAAAACATGTAGGTACATTTGGTGATGCTGGGTGTTTTAGTTTCTATCCAACCAAAAATATAACTACGATAGAGGGGGGTATGATCATTACAGATTCCCAAAAATTAGCTGCTAGAGTCATGACTTTACGTAATCATGGACTAAATAGAAATTTGATACAAAGAAACAAAACCACAAAACCGTGGGACTATGACACCATTGAGCCTGGGTATAACTATAGACTAGATGAGGTAAGATCAGCACTTGGATTGGCACAATTATCTCGTCTGGATGAGATATCTTCAAAAAGAATTCAAGCTGCAAAATATTATAATTCCAAGCTAAACGGAATAAAAGGAATTGAAATTGTCAATTATGAGAAAGTAAAGGAACATGTTTATCATTTGTATATAATTAGAATCAAAGAAGATTTCGGGGTTTCACGTAACAAAGTTCATCAAATGTTATTTAAAAAAGGAATTAGAACCACTGTTCACTACAAACCAATTCACATGTTTTCTAATTTTAAAAAAAATGGATTAAAAGATTCAGATTTTCCAGTATCTGTAAAAATGTATAACGAATGTCTTACTTTACCTCTTTTTCCTACAATTACTCGCAAACAACAAGATTTTGTAGTTAATAATATTAGAAAGTTATCAAGTGGCAATATCAGCTAAGTAATTTTATTATTCACAAGATTTAGTACTTCTTTTACCACTCTTCTTGTACCAAAACCATCAATTATACGTTGATTAGAATCAATATGAAATTTATTTTCTGAAATTTCTTTTAAGAAATTATCAATTTTTTTTGGAAGGGATTTACTTGGAAATCCAAGGTTTTTTGCCAGTTTATATTTATGCCATTGTTTTGCAGTTATCATTTGATGCTTATATTGACAGACTATAGAAAATGGTATTTTCATAATAGCAAATTCGTATGATGTTATTCCACCTGAACAAATTCCAAATTTTGAATTAAGTATTTCTTTTTGCATATTATTTGTGTGTGAAATGATAGAAATTGATTTCGCATGTTTTTTTTGTAGCATGAGTAATACGTTAGATTTACTTGTAGAAGGACCTAAGATTAATCTAGTTTTGATTTTATCATCATACTTTGATAAAATATTACATAGTAATTCTGAAAGATTATGTTCATCATAGCCACCAAATGTTGCAAGAAGAGTCCATTTCTTTTTTTTGGTTGATGAGTTTTTGGCATATTTATCATCCAGAATTTGATATTTAGGGCCAAGAAAGCATTTTGTACCATATTTGTTTGTGGTTATTTGGTTTCGAAGTCCAATAAACCCATTAATGAGTACATCTGCTGGATATTTATTATTATTTAAATCAGAAATAAAAACAAGTTTAGAAATTTTTCTAATTTCGTGTAGATATTTTTTTTTAGTTTTATATTTATCTACAATTACAATGTCAATTTTATTTTTGTTGATAATTTCCTTAGTTTTTTTTATATCGGATATAAGATCAACATTTGGATTTTGCAGAATAATATTTTTGAAATGTTTTTCTTTTAGAATTTTTTTTACATTACCATAATCCTCAATTAAAAAATAAATCATATTTGATCTTAATTTATTTGCAAGATGAATACATCTGAATATATGCCCTAAACCCAGGTCTTTTCCTGAAGCTTTACCCCCAGATGTTCTAAATAGAATTCTCAATGGAATTATCCATTAGTATAAGTAAATAAATCTACATATGTATTTAAAAAATAAATGAATTAATAATCATATAATGAAAGACACACATGAATAAATTTACCCCACAATCAAATAAGGAATTTTGGAATGACTATGCCAAAAAAGCAAAAGATAACCCTCATGGTGCACATAGCGATTATCATATTGTAGAATTAGAGAACAAGTTTATAATAAATGAGCTAAAATCAAAAAAAACATTTTCACTTTTAGATATAGGATGTGGAAATGGTCAACGTACGTTAATGTTTTCTAAATTTACCGAAGGAAAAGTAAAAGGAATTGATTATTCAGAAGAGATGATAAATGAAGCAAAAAAACTTCACTTAATGCAAGATGAAACAATAAAAAGTAAATTATCTTTTGAAATTGAAGATGTAAATAATCTAAAGGATTCATATTTTGACACCATAATATCTTGTAGATGTTTCATCAATCAACCAAGTGAAAATGATCAAATTAAATTATTTAATACATTATATGATAAAATGGCTCAAAACGGTTCTTTGATTATTGCAGAGCAATCGATGGAAGGAATACAACGTCTTAATAAAATTAGAGAGAGATTTGATTTAGAACCAATCAATATTAGATGGTATAATCTTCCTATAAAAGAAAATATAGTTTTTGATAAGATAAAGGATCTTTTTAATATAAAATCCATTAATCGTTTAGGTACATTTTATTATATATCACGTGTAATTAATCCAGCATTAAGCTTTCCTGATGAACCTAAACCAAATTGTAAGATTAATGAAGTAGGATTAAAATCGGAGATTATATTTCAAGAAATGTTTGGACAGAATTGCACATTTGAAGAATTTGGAGCCCAGTTGTTAGTACATTTTATTAAAAAATAGTTGAAGTACGATTGATTAATTAATTAGTTGTTAAAATTAATATTGATAATTCCATTTGAATGTGAAAAAACTTTTTGATGTATCGAATAAAGTAATTATTCTAACTGGTGCTGGAGGATTATTAGGAACACAATATGCAGAAGGCCTATGTCAAGCAGGTGCAAATATTGTTTTAGCGGATTTAGATTTTGTAAGATGCAAAAAACAGGCAGATAGATTAAGAACTAAGTATAACATCGATGTACTTCCAATTAAATTAGATGTAACAGATAAAAAATCAATAATAAATTTAGTCAAAGAGACAATGAAGAGATTTTCAAGAATTGATGTATTAATTAATAATGCAGCTTTTCAAGAAGGTCAGAAAGAAAGAGGAGTTGAATTTGAAGAGTTTACACTGGAGAGTTGGAATAAAGTTATTTCTGTTAATATGACGGGTGTTTTTTTATGTTGTCAAGAAGTTGGCAAGATAATGAAAAAGCAAAAACATGGAATTATTTTAAACATAGGTTCTATTTACGGACTTGTTGCAGCAGATCAAAGAATTTATGGGAAAAGTAGATTGAATTCTTCTATAGCATATGCGTCAACGAAAGCAAGTTTGATAAATTTTACTAGATATCTAGCATCACATTGGAGAAATACAGGAATTAGAGTCAACATTCTTTCATTAGGAGGTGTTGAAAATAATCAAAATCATGAATTTATTAGAAGATATTCAGATAAAACAATGTCAGGGAGAATGGCAAAGAAGGAAGAATATGTTGGTGCAGTATTATTTTTGATTTCGGATGCATCTAGCTATATGACAGGAGCAAATTTGATAGTTGATGGAGGTTGGACAGCTTGGTAATTTTGCTTACTATAATAATTATTTTTTATTTTTTTGGTTTTTCCATACTGCAGTAATCATACTGCCTGGAAATGGCACTGAATTTTTAACTTTTGATTTTTCTCCTGTATATAAATAAATTATATCCTTTTGAATTTTTTCAAAATCTTTTTCGTAATCTGCATATGGAGTTTCTTGATATTGATAATGGTGGTCCAATAATCTTAATCCCATTTTTTCTAATTTGTTATTGAGTAATTTTACTGTAAAAAAATGTATATGTTCTGGAGGTGTAAAAAGATGCCATTTGTTTCTATATACATTAAATGCAAATGAATCTCCAGCAGGTGTCGCTGTAATGTATAATAGCCCATCTGGTTTTAACAATTCTTTACATTTTCGTATGAATGTAATTGGTTCAGAAATATGTTCTATAACCCCCCTTAAGATAATTAAATCAAATTTACCTTTAAATTTAATTTCAAACAAACTTCCAACTTCAACAGGTATTCCATATTTTCTTTTTGCAAATTCTGCACTTTCTTTTTCAATATCTAGTCCATGTCTATCCCATTTTTTAGGATCAAAAATACTTAAAAATTGACCACATGCACAACCTACATCTAACACTCTTCCAGAATCAATATGTTTACAAATCCAATCTCTATCTATTACGTATGTTTTTTTTTCTTTGTTTAAAAATAATTTTTTCATTATGTAACCTATCAAAATAGTATCCACTATAGAATTTAGAAAATCCTTCTTTGGTCAGATGTGGATTTACTGAAATCATGCCGCAATTTTTACATTTTTTAGCTTCAAAAATACCTGATCTAGCCCATACTTCATTTTTTTTTACCACAAATAATACAGGGGTTTAATTTACTCATGTATTTTTTATAATCAAAAAAATTTTTACGTTCTCCAAATGATTTTTTATTTTTAATTAATTTAATTAGTACGTATGTTATAAGTTAAATTCTTTTGTAAATAAAATTAAATTTTACTTATACTTTACCATTTAAAAATGATTTTTTTTATAACATATGCATAATTTTTCATTAAAAAGTACTTTTTAATGAAAATCTTTTTTAAACCTATTTTGTTAAACTTCTTATGAATATTGGTCCATTATTAGAAATTGATGGAAAAAAAATTGGTCCTGGATATCCAACATTTTTTATCGCAGAAGCAGGCCTAAATCATAATGGAGACATTAAACTTGCCAAACGGTTAATTGATGAAGCAAAAAATTCTGGTGCTAGTGCTATAAAATTCCAAACATTTCAAACTGAAAAATTTGTCAGAAAATCAAACAAATACTTTGATTTATTCAAACAAGCACAATTATCATATGAAGATTTTGGTGAATTGAGTGATTATGCAAAAACTCAAGAAATGACTTTTTTTTCTGCACCGTTCGATATTGAAAGTGCAAACCAACTAAAAAAATTAGGAGTTCCAGCTTTCAAAATTGCTTCATCTGATCTGATTAATGTACCATTAATCAAACACGTAGCCAAGATGAATTTACCAATAATAATCTCTACAGGTCTATCTATAATGAAAGAAGTGGAAGAAGCTGTAAATTATTGTCTTTATCAGGGAAATGATAAGATAGCACTTCTTCATTGTATTGCTCATTATCCCACAATTCCAGAAGAAGCAAATCTCGATGCTATTACTGAGATGAAAAACCAATTTCCTTATCCAGTTGGATACTCAGATAACGGTGAATCTACCTTAGTTGATATTGCAGCAGTTAGTTTGGGTGCGAATTTGATTGAAAAACATTTTACTCTTGATAAAAAACTTCCAGGACCAGATCATTCATTTTCAATAACCCCATCTGAACTCAAAGATCTTATGGCTCAAATTCGACAAATCGAACAAATAAAAGGTAATGGTAGAAAAACACCACAACCTTCTGAACTTGAAGGTAGATTCTACATTAGAACTTCAATAACTGCCGATGTGGATATCAAACAGGGTGAGGAGATAACTGTGGATAATGTTGGTGTAAAAAGACCTGCTGATGGTATTGAACCTAAATTCTTTGATGAAATACTAGGACGAAGAGTAAACAAAGACATTGGTGCAGATACTGCAATCCATTGGAATGATTTAGCATAATTCTTATATTTTGAAATATAGTGTTGATAATGAAAAAAATTTCTGTTTTAATTCAAACTCGTACTGGCTCTTCTCGTTTACCAAACAAAGTTCTTAAAACCATTGAAGGAAAACCAGCAATTTGGCATGTAATTAATCGTGTTAAACAGATAGAATCGGTTGAACAAATTGCTCTGATTACTACCAAAAAACCTGAAGATAAGATATTGCTAAAAATTGCTGAAGAAAATAGAATTATTGGATTTGCAGGTAATGAATTAGATGTGTTAGATAGATATTTTCAATGTGCAAAAGAAATTAAATCTGATCCTATAATTCGAATATCAAGTGATTGTCCCTTAATAGATCCTTTTCTTTCAGAAAAAATTTTGCAATATTATCTTTCAAATGATTTTGATTATGTTTCTAATACAATTACTCCTACTTTTCCAGATGGATTAGATACTGAAATTTTTTCATATGAAGCCTTGGAAAAGGCATCTTGTGAGGCCAAATTGCCTTCTGAACGTGAACATGTTACACCTTATTTTATAAAACATCCAGAAAAATTTAAGATTTCAAATTATGTTAATGATTCTGATTTATCGAATCTACGTTGGACATTGGATCAAGGACAAGACCTTGCTTTTATTCAAGAAATTTATTCTAGAATGAAACCTAAAACAATTTTTTCTATGAATGAAATTTTAAACATTTTATCATCCAATCCAGAATTGCTTGAAATTAATAAAGGGATACAAAGAAATGAAGGTCGCAAACCATCTTTAGAAAAGGACAAAGAATTACTTGCAAAAAAATAATTTTTCACTCATTTGATAAACCATTGAGTTCAATGAATTTTCTGGATCTTTACCATTACAATCTGATATCATTACATACTGAATGAATATTTTGAATGAACTCTTATGAGATGAATCTCACTAGAAAAAATGATCGAAAAATCAACTTTTAATAAAATTAGATAAAAGAAAATTATGATTTAATAAATCTTTAATTAACACTTTTAAAAAATTTTGATATGCCGTTAACAAAAGCTAACTATAAACTTCCAGAACATAAAATTAACGTTGATGAAAAAATTAAAAAGCATTTAGAACGTAAAAAATTTGAAGATGAATCAATCCGTGCTAGAGGAGCTACTGGTTCTTTTATGATTTTTAAAGAAGATGGACTAGAAGACGTTTTTGTTGTAGATAATTTAGAATAATAAAAATAATACAAAACTAATCTTGTTTTTTAAAAAATGAGAATTTTATTTAGAACTTCTGGAGGAAAGGCTCCTGGGTTGGAATTAGGATTAGGTCATATTTATAGATGTATTAATTTAGCAGAAAATTTGAAAAAAAATGATTTATTTTTTTTAATTGAAGATTATGGAAAAATTGTGAACAAGATTTTAAAAAAAAATGGTCATAATAAATTTTTTATTCTACGAAACAATATAGATGTAAAATCAGATATTAAAAAAACATTACAAATAATTAAGAAATTTAAAATTGATATAGTGATCATAGATAAATATAATTTAAAAAATGAATATATCAAAAGTATTAAAAAAGTTGTTAAGACTGTTGTAATTACTGATTTATATCAAAATAAAATTTCTGCAGATCTTTTGATTAATGGATTTATTGGATTTAAAAATCAAAAGACAATCAACAGATATGGAACAAAGTGTCTTTTAGGTCCAAGGTATCAGATTATAAATGATGAATTTTCTAAACAAGTTAGTCCAACGAAAAAATATACTTTATTAATAACATTTGGAGGATTTGATGAAAATAAATTAATTGAATTAATTTTAGAACCTTTATCGTGGTTCTTAGATAAAATTAAAACAAAAATAATTTTAGGCCCTGCAACACCTAAATCAAAAAAAATTAGAAAATTTGAATCCAATTTTCAAAATAAATTAACTATTATTTCTAAGACCAATTCAATGTCTAAAGAAATATCAAATTCTGAGTATGGACTTTGTTCTGGAGGCATTACAACATATGAATTTGCTGCAAAAAGAAGATTTTTTGGAATAATTTGTAAAGTAAAATACCAGGAGATTACAGCAAAGAAATGGCATGAAGAAAAAATTGCAATAACTTTAGGATTAAAAGATTCAATAAATCATAAAAAAGTTTGGAAATTTTTAGAAAACATTTCAAAGAGAAAATATCCTAAAAAAACTAGAGGGATAATTGATGGAAAAGGATCTCAAAGAGTAGCCATAGAAATTCTGAAAATTAAGACAATAAATAGATAGTTTAAAAATTAATTTTTTTAAATTTGATCTAGTATTTTAATAAATTCTTTAGATGAAGAATTTTGAAAATGGATATAATTAGATAAATACTTGTTACCTGTAACAATTAATCTGTTCTTAAGATCAGAATTATTTAATAACTGCTTAAAGATATTCTCAAAACTATCTAAATTAGCTTTAATATATGAGTTAGAATCTAGAATTGTTGAATTAACAAAAGGATAATTCTTAACGGTCATTGAAATTATTGGCTTTTCAAAAAACATCGCTTCTAGCATTGTGGTAGAAATGTCAATAGTAATAAAAATTTCGCATGATTTTATAAGATTGATAATATCACCATATTTTATTACCTTAACTTGTGGATAGACTTCCTTTACCATACTTGTTATATCAATTTCTTCAGAAGATGGATGAAGTTTTATAATAAGATCTTTCTTTGAATTAGAAATGGTTTCACATATTTTTTTTATTGAATTTAAATAATATTCATGAGTTTCGATACTCAAGTCACTTACAATATCTTTTGTGGGAGATGATGTTGCAAGTAAAATAAATTTATTATCAATTACAGAGTTTCTTTTAATTTCATAAATACTATCATATGATGGACTGCCTACAATTCTAATTTTTTCTGGTGAAAATCCATATTTCAGAAGTGATGAATAGAATGATTCGCCCCAGCATGCAATAATATCAGAATTAAATGGTAATATCCCATAAAATTTATTGAATTCAAATGATTCATTAGAATCATAATACAAGCCATGTTGTAACAATATTATAGGAATTTTGAATTTTTTTGCATAGTGAATGACAATTTGTTCATTAAATCCCATTTCTGACCAAACAGTAACAGCGTTGAAGCTATTTTTAGAAAGGACTTCTTTAGTAATTTCAATTTCAAGTATTGCATCATAAAATCGCCTTTTACAGAGATTTATAAAAAATAACTTCAAAGCATTCC
>SXGR01154158.1_pt1 | contig 12084 bp, 12 predicted proteins | sample 3174711 | NCBI WGS metagenome assembly SXGR01 (sample SAMN11356860, study PRJNA531348) | freshwater metagenome | isolation source: freshwater sample F1-60 | place: China: Fuxian Lake, Yuxi | collected 2017-12-25
AATGACTCTTGCTTATCGCTCCAGGTTCCGAAACTCATGGTTCCCATGCAGATGGGTGTGACTCGCAATCCACTGTTGCCTATGTACCGAAATTCCATTTTGCGTCTCTCTAAAACAATCTATGGTATTGAGAAAATTGTATTTATAACTTAGACAAGAAGCGGACACTCATTGCCAAGATAGCCACCACCACCGCAGTAGCTCGCGTCTTGCAGTTGAATATGAATGCCATCGGGATCTGTGAAATACACCTCTGGCGTACCGCCTTCAGCGCCGCCACGATTCGGCATGCGCATACTCACCCAATGGGATAATGGTGGGGTTGCATTGCCGCTTTCCACTCCACGCAATCCATAGTCGGTGAGTTTGGCGAGAATGCCGTCAACCGAAAAAGCTTCCACACTAAAGCAGGTGTGGTCGATGCGTCCCGGCTCAGTCGGCGCACCTGCCTGACTGCCGCCCACATACATGAGAAATTGAATGCCATCGCCAACACCAATAACGGGCGACGTGGGCCCCTGATAGGCCTGAAATTGCTTGCCAAATATCCTTGTATAGAATTCATTGGCGCGATCTCTGTTGGCCAAAAAATTGGTGAAGTGACTCAGATCGAGCAGCTTGAACATACCGCTCGCTGTGGCGGGCTCTATGCGCTCGCACACGGTACCGAGCACGGCGCTGCCCCCGCAATACTGATCTGAAGTCAGTTGATAAACCAGGCCTTCAATATCAGCGAAATACAATTCTGTTGTGTCTCCTCGCTGAAGAGTCCAATGGCGCATGGCATGTTCGAGTGCTGGCTGACTCGGCGTTGGAGCTTGTGCGGATTCAATTCCGAAAGCTTCCAGTTGGGCCTGTATCGCTGTAACCGAGAAATTGGCAACACTCAATCCGATATGGGCAAATCCCGGTTGCTGCCCGGCTCGAACCGGTGAGAGAGAAAAGCAACGAGGACCCGCACCGATACGCAGGAAAATCGTGTCTCCCTGTCTGGCTTGAACCGGTGAAGCAAATAAATCTTGATAAAACGCCAATGAGCGTGCGACGTCTGTCACTCGCAAATCAAAACTGTGTAGTTTTTGCACTGCAATCGGGTTCGACTGAGACTGCGCGAAAATTACTGGTGTGAATGCCAGCGCCGGGAATGCTTTCAGCAAGGTTCGTCGAAGAGGATCGATGGAAGTCGCAGACTGCCTGTTTGAACTTTCAGCGATTTTATTCATTGCGGTTTCCTCAAGACTGTTTTGAGGACCCATCATAGCGATTCAGTCGTGTTAGCGTCCAGCAAGAGCGGACAGCGATATCGCATATATCAGGAAGTGGCTATTGAGTTTGTTCCAGTCTGCCTATTTCGCTGGTCCAGCGCTCCATACCACCCTGCATATGCGCAATATTGTCCATTCCCATCGTCTGCAGGGTTTGAGCAGCCAATGCCGATCGCCATCCTTTATTGCAATACAGGATGATTTGACCAGCCTGATCAAATTCGTTGCGGTAATAGGGACTTTCCGGGTCTATCCAGAATTCCAGCATGCCGCGTGGCACATGAAAAGATCCGGGAATTTTGCCCTCCCGCTTTACCTCACGGATATCGCGTAAATCGACCAGCAAGACACCAGCAGCGGACAATCTGCTATCGACTTCGGCAGGTGTCAGCGCCACTATCTGACTCTCTGCTTCTGCAACTAGTTGTTTATACCCCTTGCTGATGCCCATGGCGTTAGTCCTGCTCGCTTGCAGCACTTGCTTCCAGCGCGAAACGCTCCTCTGCACGATGTCCGGACAGAATGTATTCCATACCGTAGTTGCCCTCGTGACAAGCGTATTCAAAAATCGGCTCAGGACTGTGATCAAACACAATCTGTCTGGTGAATGGCGCGGTAAAAGATCCTGGATCATTGGTAGTGATTTCATATTGCAGTTCGTTATCACTGATTCGTTTCAAGCGTTCCACATTCACTCTTTCTGCTCCTTCGGGACCATAACTGCCCGCGTCAGAAAAATTACGGGTTTCGATCACCAGAGTGTCTCCTTCCCAATATCCACGCGAGTCGCCGTGCCACAATCTGATCGTTTCTGGAGCATGCGGTTTTTCGGTCAGAGGAATAACGCGAGCGTCATGAATCATTTCCTGCACAATCACCACATGATCTTTCGCCTGCACGACTTGCCAGTAGCTGTTATAGCCAGAACCCAGATAAGGCGCACCGTAACTTACACAGCGCTCGCTCAATGGTCGGTCCAACCACGAATCAGCAGGATGATCACGGCGACGATCTGCCATCATGCGCCCCATCGCTATTGCGGCTTCAGTGCGCGGAGGGTACTTGCCATTTGGCGGATCCATGATTTGGGATGTGCGACTGTGAACCGAACGCTGCGCCAGCCAGGATTGATCATAGTTCCCAGTACTCGGATCGTAGGATTTGATTTCGCCGGAAAATGCGGCTTCCAGCACCCCATCGCCGAACAATGCATCGCCGTCTTGCTGGGTGATTTCCGCGATACGTTGTTGCAGGAATACCTGATCTTCTGCTGTCAGGAATTCCTTGTCACCGAAGACATCGGGTCGTTCAATGGGAGTGATCGTATTATTTGCCCATACTCCTTGCAGGTCAGGATGGCCGTCGATTGTGCGCGGCAATTCCCATGCGGAATCAATTTGTGCATCGGCAGGTTGCGCCAGCAGACTTTGGAACATGCCACTGCCTAACAGGAGACTGCAAAATGCGCCGTAAACCCTTGTGGATATAGTCATAACGGATACCTATGGAGGTCGAGATGATAGCCGGAACTTAAACCAGTTACCTGGTTTTGGCAAGGATACCGCCGGTGGCTACAGTATTGGGCTATGCTGCGCCGACAGAAACATTACTCTCGGGAGCAAACCATGAACGAACAAGACTTTCGACTGGTGATGCGAGCACACAGGCAGATTGCACGGGAAAGTGCCATGCGTTCCTTTCTCATCGCCGGCGTGCTGTTTTGCGCAGTCTTGCGGTTTCTTGGTATCGACCTGCAAATCCTCTATGTGCTTCTATTTATAATCATGTTTGTATCGCTGATCCTCACATCAGACATGTTTGCAAGCATTGGCCTGGTGTCAAAAAAGGATCTGCTCAAGGTGATTGAAAACCACATCCACACCAACCCGGAAGTGTTGGCGCGTTACTCGAGCTTGCGCAACAAGCTTTGATCGGGAACTCGCTGCAGGATTGAACCGATTCGCAACCAGGCGCAGGCTTATTTCGAGCAGTAGATAGGCTTAGGTGAATACCTCCAAACCCGGAGCGGGCAAGGTTGGTCCTTCGAAGGCGATATAAGGTAGTTATCAGGGCAGTCGCGCGCACCTGAGCGATAGCTTCCAGATGATCATGAGGAAATAGTGGAAATGTCAGGCCTGGTGTTGAATTTTGCATGGCGGGTACCCTAGTCTATTTGTTACGTCTGGAAGTATTCTCTGATGCAGGGTACGATTCTGCACGACTAAATGGACAGGCACGCAAAGTGATCTCTGCTAAAATTCCAATTCATTAAATAAGCCGCAAAAAAACCCGCTATCTCTTCGCAGAATTCGCGGGCTTTTTTTGGGTTGGTGGCAGTCTTGATCTATCGAGTGACAGTAACTATCAGGTTCTGATAGGAAAACATGGAGCCGTCACTGGCGACGCCGCGCAAAGTATATTCACCAGACTCATCAAACGTCACATCGGTCATCCATCTGCCATCAGCTGGCGGTGCTGGAATGGTAAAAGGGGGCGACCAGGGAGAATTCGCGTACATGCGCGTGTCGGTGTACGTTTTCATCTGCGGCGGATTGAACTGGACGTTGACCGCAGGCCCGCGATAAACAGACCAGGAGAACCGCAGTCCCGGACCGCTCATAGCAACGATTGAGGCTGGTGGACTATACAGGCGCTCGAGATCATCGATCGCTCGAGGTGCTGGTAACGGCGGTGGATAAGCATCCGGATCACTCGCCTGAACTGCCAGGCTCAACGGTTCACCAACTTTTATGGTACGACGACTCTCACCTTCTATGCGCAAGTCCGGTGCAAGATTGTCACGCAACCGATCGCTCAGGCTGCCAAAATTGCCGCCCACCTCGGTTGAAATTACACTCGGATCAATTGCATAGTCCGGTTTCAAGGTGCCATAAGCCCGCAAGGTTTTTCCTTGTGATTTCAGCGTCCACACCATTTCCTTGTCACCGAAATCGGCCGGCACATCGATCGTAAACAGAAAGGGATTGCGCCTTGGATAGAAATGGGTGGGCTGGTTTTGATCCGCCTGTGAGAAATCGTATCCATCCACTGCCAGATCATCCAGAGCATTCGCTTCGACCACGGAAAAGTAATTGTCTGACCCAATCGGAATATTGAAAGTCTCTTCCCAATTGGAGTTCATATAACCATAGAACAATTTGTAGGTCCCATCGGCATTTTGCCACCAGCCTTCATAGGCTGGAGAAGTAATTTCCCCGCGCAACTGCATAAATCGCTGCTGCGCTTGTGCTGATATTGGCACCACCAGTACCAGCAAAGCTGAGAGAAATACCAGACTCGAATATTGCTGCTTAATACGATTCATAAACAACAGCATCACTAATCATTTCCTTGCGCCAAAGACTGGCCTTCATTGACATACTCGGGAGCCCAGCACATCGGACAACCTACATCGTAGTCATTGCGATCTTTCATGTTCGCCCGACGGACTGCCATTTCTTCCCTGAATTGCTCTTCAGTCAGCGACACTGAATAACCGAGATCGATGAACATGTTTGACACTGAACGGCGACCACCACCTGCCCAGTTTCGCACATCGGCTAGATTGGGGTTCGCCTGAGTGGTATCCAGATAGCCAATGGTATGGATGATGGTGCCTTTAGGGAGCAATGGTGCGGCATCGTCTTCATAGACGTACTGCTTCACCCAGTTGTGGTCATAGCCCACACAGTTCAGCGTGAACTGATTGTGACCCCAAATTGCTTCCATACACATGCGCACGCCAGGTGCGTGGAGATGGGGTTCGAAGGCGATAATCTTGGTGTGCTCATCAAGAACCACATAGTTGTGGAATTCCTGGTTTGCTTTGTTTGGCACTACATCAATATCAATACCGTTGCCAGTGCGCGGTCCGCGATCGCTATACTGCGGCTTGTAATCCGTCGGGAAGAATTTGATCCCGAATTCCAGATAGGCAGTCGTATCCCGACCATTGGAGTGCATGTGCGCTGCGCCCAGCTGGAGAGCGGAGTTTGCTGGCAACAGTCGACCGGCTTTTTCCGGGAAGATATCTGCGTTACGCCCTACTTCATGGATTGGCCAGCTGACAATATCATCAACAACTTCCTGACCGTCTTCGCTCAACCGACCACTTGTGTATGTCAAATGGTGCACAGCGTAGCGACCACCGACGGTGCCAGAGCCTGCATCCGCTGGAATATCGTTAACTTCGCGAACCTCAATTGCCGCTACGTAACGATCTTCAGTCAGACCAGTGGGAATAAGTCCAAGATCGCCCCACCAATCCGGGCCAACTGCCGGGCGGGAAAACTCTGCGGATTGCAGCACCAGATCCGGCTCCCCGATGGCCCACTCGTGCGTATCCGAGAATGTAAGCAGAGGCGGTTCATTGTCAGGGTTACCACGCGGGGCACCATTGTTGGCCCACGCCTGGATCATCGCCAGATCCAGATCCGAAAGAGAAGGGTCGTCCTTGAACTCAGTGATGCCAATGTCCTTCTCGAGGAAGTAAGGCGGCATTGCGCCCATACGATCCCGGATTGAAGTACGGTAACTGATCACTGGCGCCCAGGGTCGCACCTGATCATAGGTCATCAGCACCATCGGTCCACCGCCGCCCGGGCGGTGACAGTTTTGGCAGCTGCGCTGCAGAATCGGCGCGATATGATCAGCAAAAGTAATGCTGTCTGCCTGCATGCCAAAATCGGCGATGTCATAATAGTGAGGTTGATGGTTGGCCACACTGGCATCGTGCGGTTGGGCCATTGCTGCCAGTGGCACAGCAACTAGTACGGCAGTTAACAGGGAGGTCGCTGGTTTGATACGCATAGGTTTACCCTCTTTCTAATTTAATTCCTGCATTATGCTGCTGGCGCATGAGCAATGTCGGGATCGCGGACTCATGCTACGTAAAATCCACACATCTAGGATAAGTTAGGGACTCAGAAAAGTCCATCAACCTCTGCATCAAGATGGCAACGTGCATCCGCGGTCTGCGAGCCTTAGGGCCTTGATAATCAACTAGTCCGGCAATGCAAAGGCGGTCAAGGTGGTGCCTGCTGGAATCAGCACCATCTGCTTACCTTCAAGCATGAAAGTCACTGCTGCAGCGCCCCAAATGCGTGACCCTGTCTGGTAGTGCCACAGATTTTCCCCGGTAGCTGCATTAAACGCCATGAAATTGCCTTCATGGTCGCCGGCGAAAACCAGACCAGAAGCAGTGGTCATGACACCGCCAAAACTGGGAGAGGCGTAGGGAAACTCCCAGCGCAGCTCGCCTGTGGCGACATCCAGCGCACGCAGTGCTCCGGTGCCAACTTCATTATCGATAAATACTACACCACCGAAAGTCGACTGCCCGGGAATAAACTCTGGTTTCTCCGGAACATAGGTTGCACAGGTTTCACGAGCCGTAAGAATGAACAAGTTCAAATTGGGAACGAACGACGGCGGCATAAAATTAGTAGATCCCCACGGATCTGGTACACATCCCTTGCTGCCATCATTCAATATAATGGGTCTGCCATCCGACCCGATTTCCCTCGCCCAGGTGGTCGCTGTGAACGGTTTGCCCAACAACAGTTCGCCGCTCGCCCTATCCAATACGTAGAAAAATCCATTGCGATTACCAGCCATGACCACGGATCGCGGCCGCCCTTGCCATTCGATATCGGCCAGCACGGGTACCAGGTTGGAATCCCAGTCGTTCACATCGTGGGGTGTAAATTGATAGTGCCAGCGCAATTTCCCGGTAGACGCTTCCAGCGCCACGAGTGAATTCGAATACAGATTGTCGCCTGGTCGGTCTTCCGCGTAATAGTCAGGATTGGGGTTTCCAACTCCCCAGTAAAGCAAATCAAGTTCCGGGTCGAAGCTACCATTCATCCAGGTACCACCACCCCCGCGCGCAAGGACTTCCGGATCATTTGGCCAGGTCTCACTACCCGGCTCGCCCGGACCAGGAATGGTATTGAAGCGCCACAACTGCTTACCGGTCTGCGGATCATAGGCATCGATAAATCCACGCGTCGCGTATTCGCCGCCGGAAATACCGACGATAACCTTGTCATCCAGCACCAGCGGCGCCAGCGTGGCCGCATAACCGATCTTGTAATCAGCCAATACCACGTCCCAGAGAATATCCCCGGTACGGCGGTCCATGGCTAATAAGTGTGCGTCGAGTGTAACCATGAACAGGCTGTCACCAAGCATGCCGAAGCCTCGATTCACTGGTGCGCTGGCACCATAGGTCAAGTCGTTTGGCAAATTCCTACGGTATTGCCAGAACGCTCGTCCCGTTTTCGCATCAATGGCCCAGGCATAATTATTGGAACCTGTGACATACAAAACCCCAGCATCTACCAGCGGCGTGGTTTCAAATCCGCGGCCTCGGGTTGTAGTGTCGGTCTGGAATGTCCAGATCGGGCGCAGTTGCGCCACATTTTCAGGATTGATCTGTGTCAGTGGCGAATGCCGCTTGCCACTGTAATCACCGGAATACGTCAACCAGCGCTCAGGGTCAGCGAACCCCTGCAATATATCCTCGTAAGTCGGACCATTCTGGGCATGCACTGCTGAAAAACCCGATGCAGCCAATATCAGCACCGCAAGAATTCGCTGACTCAGATGAAGCCACGTTTGAAACCAGGTTGCTGCAAACCGCGAAGAAGTATTAATCACTGTTGTACCTGCAAATAAGTCAGTAAATTTTCGATATCGATTTCACTCAATTCATTCTCAGAGAAGCGCGGCATCAGAGATTCTGACTGGCGCTGGATCAAGCGCAGAGAAGCTTTTGTGAATCCGCGTAATTGCTGTTCGAGATCCATAATCTGCAACGAAAACGCGTCTTCGCTCTTGATCGCCCCCTGCACGAGCTGACCGCTTGCCTCAGTAATCAGCACTGGGCGATAGCGTGCCCCGATTTCTACGCCTGGATTGCGGATGGAATCGATCAGGGCAGGTCCTGAGCGACGCGCCGTAATTTGGGTCAGGTCCGGACCCAAACTGCCACCCTCGCCTGCCAGCCGGTGACAGCGTGCACAATTATCTGCAAACAATTGTCCACCCAGATCAGCATTACCGGAGAAAGCAGAGTCGTTACCTGCAACTGCAATGCTCTTGAGGTAAGCCACCAACCTCCACACCTGCGGGTCAGGAAAACTATGGGCTGGCATTATGCTGCCCGGCACACCGTCGCGAATCGTGGCAAATACTGCAGCCTCCGACAATTCCCGGTTGCTCCAGATCAGCGTGAGATCCGGTGCATCAATACTGGAGATACCTTTGGCATCAGCCCCATGACATGTTGCGCATTGTGCTCGAAATATCACGCCTCCCGCCTGTGGCGCGCGCGGGTCTGCTGCAAAAGGATTGGTTGGTTGCGACCATGCTGATGGGCAAACTACACATAACACCATCAGGCACAGCACGAATTTGTATTTGGAGAGGGACATTGGATGTTCGCTCTATCTTGTTTTTATTGTTGACTGGATCACACTCGCGAAGCTGACTAGCCAGATAGCGAGCATACCATCAGGAATACTTCGCGTAACAGTCAAGCCGGCAATTTGACACGGACTACTGTTTGTTATATTGCTAGGCGTGCTCGTGGCACACATTCAATCTTGGAGCGTGAAGGGAATTTCTATGAACGACATCGACAATAATAGCAACATGAACCTGCCTGATAAAAAGCACAATGAAGTCAATCGCAAAGCTGGTTCCAAATTCGCACCTCTACAACTAGTCACCTCAGTCTGCGCAGCCCTCGCCCTGGGATGGGTGGTGCTGGGCGCCGAATCAAACCAGATTTCTGCGCAGCAAAGCAATTTTATGGGCGGCGCACCACGCTCAGAGGACGCTGAAGCAATCACCACCGCACGTCTGGTATTTCCTGCTGGGGTACGCTCCAACTGGCATTCTCACACGTGGGGGCAATTGCTGATGCTGGAGTCCGGGCGCGGGCTGACCCAGGATCGTGGTGGCCCTCTTCGCGAAATTCATCCGGGCGAACCCTGGTGGACCCCGGCCGGTCGCGAACATTGGCATGGTGCACATCCTGAGGAAGACGCACATCAACTAACCATATACGAAGGCACCGTGAACTGGCTGGAGCCAGTAACTGACGAAGTCTATCGCGCCACACCTCAACCTCGCTGATTTCGCACTGCGAATTTAAGCTGCGGATTGAAAAAAAGGTGCACTGGCAACTCAGTGCACCTTTTTTAATTTCACTAAACAGAAAAACCGATTAATTATTGGCAAAGCATGACAAATGTAATATTGCGAGCCGTGTTCGGCGGATTGGCAATACTTGCCACCTTCACAAGTTGCTCCCCATCCCAGCCAAAATTTCACCCGACTGACAATCCTGCTCGCCTTTCTGAATGGAATCTATTCGACAAATCTGGCGGGTCTTTCGCTCCAGTGCCCGCGGCTATGGTGTTCAGCCCAGCCAACCCGCTGTTTACTGACTATGCCCAAAAGCTGCGCACTCTCTGGTTACCTGCTGGAACTTCTGCTCAATGGCAAGACGGTGAAATCATTTATCCTGTGGGCTCGATACTCACCAAGACATTCTATTACCCGGTTGATTCGAATGGCGATGCAATCAAGAGTGAAATAATCAACTTGAGCAGTATCGATTTGAACGAGCATCGCCTAGTGGAAACGCGCTTGTTGGTCAGGCGCGAGGATGGTTGGGATGCATTTCCCTACATCTGGAATGATGAGCAGACAGAAGCGTTCTTGCGCGTGGCCGGTGACAGCGCCCAGATCAATCTGAAGAGTGACTCTGGCGAGCAGCGCTTCAATTATTTTGTCCCGAACGAAAACCAGTGTGCAGGCTGCCATGTAACCGAACACCCGAATGGAGAATTGCAACCACTGGCAGCCACCTGGCAGCAATTGCAAACACCATTGGAAAATGCAGCAAGCGCTACAACTGCAACCCAGATCGAGGAAATGCAGGTGCGTGGCTGGCTCAGTAATGCACCCGCTGTCACGCGCACTATTTCATGGGCAGACACTTCCGCGAACCTGAACGACCGGGCCATTGCCTATCTCAAGGTACATTGCGGACATTGCCACAACCCGCAGGGGGCAGCGGACACGTCCGCGTTGATTCTGGACGGCAGCTCCACGATGCCGGTAAATATTGGTGTATGCAAAGAACCAGTGGCTGCCGGGGGTGGCGCCGGCGACCGCCTGTATGCAATCGTGCCCGGCACACCGGAACAATCCATCTTTGTTTATCGCATGGAATCCACTGCACCGGATGAAATGATGCCTGAGCTTGGTCGGTCTCTGGTGCACGGTGAAGGCGTCGATCTGATCCGACAATGGATTGCCGGAATTCCGGGAAGTTGCCAGTCTTTCACCACGGATCAGTAGTAATAAAGAAAAGAGCAATCGCCAACGCACTCAAAGGCATTACCTTGCCGCTTCATGCTGGCGCACTGCGCTAGTATCGGGAGGTCGGCATCACTATTCCCGACCATTTGCTGCCAGTTATCACTTCCTCTTAATCCTGTGCGAAGAACGTATGCAAAACGTCATCAAGCAAGGGTTTCCAGTTGTCCCAATCGTGCCCTGCTTCCACTTCCCGATAGGTCAAGTCATATTCCATGAACTGCAGTATTTCCATGAACTGGCGCCCTGACTGGGTATTATCATTGATAGTGCCTACACTCATGAAAATCTTGATGGGCAATTTCTCTACCATTTGATACTGAACACGCAACGCATCAACCATGCCGCTATTAGCCGGTGACTGCATGGCAATACCCGCAAAATAGTCCGCAGCCATCAAGCCAAAACAAGCACTGTTATGGCCTCCAAAGGATAACCCCAGAATAACCCTGCCTTCTCTGTCAGCCTGTGTTCGATAATTTTCATCGATGGCTGGCACGAGTTCATTCGTAATGAATTTGACATAGTCTGGGTTGCAGAAGAATTGTTCGTTACGCCGATTCTCTTCCAGGTTATCCGGATTACGCGCATCAACAAACACCACAATCACAGGATCGATGGCACCAAGCTCTATTTCCTGATCGAGCAATTGCGGCAACTCGCCACTGTTTATATACCCTGGCCCGTCAGTAACAAAAAGCACCGACAAGCGCGCACGCCTTGGTATTCGTTCAGGAATATAAACCCGGTATTGCAGCGCGTAGCCCAGCGACTGACTTTCAATACGGATATTGTCTGTGAGCTTGCCTTCGGCATGCGCATAGCAAAAACCAAATATACTTAATATGACTATAGTGGCTTTCATGTGTTCACCTGGTGATTCAGGGGGTTTTAAGGCTCTTTGCCATCTGGAATGTCAGCCATCACACTCCACCACAGGCGACGAGTCACCATAATCTGAAAAAACAACACACTATTTGCGAATACTATTGCCACCAGCGGCAACCAATTTTTGTTACCACTCACGTCCACCGCCAATCCAAGAGTTACTGCAATAGATACAATGACGATCGATGGCAGGAAATCGCACCATGTTGCAGGGGAAATCGTGCTGAAGTACTGGGAATTTGCCGGATGCTTTCGTGCCCGCCTCAGGCTGATATGCACAATCCAATTTACGGTAACAAACAATAATGCAAGCACATATAACCACACTCCGCGAAACTCAATCCCAATTAGGCTAAGCATCATGAATTTCTGAATACCAATTACGAACGGCAGGAGCGAATCTCGCAGTGACGGCTGCCAGACAAACCCCATAACGAGAGTAGTGTAGAGAACCCAGATTTACAGTATGCCCATCAATACAACGCTCAGCATGCCCCATGTCACAAGTGAGGTTAGGGAGAATTGCCACAGAAATTCA
>SXGR01574348.1_pt1 | contig 12074 bp, 11 predicted proteins | sample 3174711 | NCBI WGS metagenome assembly SXGR01 (sample SAMN11356860, study PRJNA531348) | freshwater metagenome | isolation source: freshwater sample F1-60 | place: China: Fuxian Lake, Yuxi | collected 2017-12-25
AGTGCCGCGCGTTTTACTTGCGTGAAGGTCCCGAGCACTTGCGCCCTGTTGGCGAAACTGCCTATATCGCCAGTTTGGCGCAGCAGACGCGGGAAAACACGGCAAACAGGGCCATCATTGCAGGTATTGTTGCCCACGCGGACCTGACACTGGCGGGAGACTCCACCGACAAATTACTGGAATTGCTCGAGCAACACCGTGCTGCGAGCCAGGGCCTTCTGTGCGGTATTCGGCACTCTGCTGCGCGTGATCCGCACCCGAAAAACCTGCTGATTGTGAGCGCGGCTCCCACTTATCTGCATGGCAAGGAGTCATTTCGCGAGGGCCTGCGCATACTCGCTGCTCAAGGCCTAACGTATGATAGTTGGCACTACCATCATCAGAATGAGGATTTCATAGAACTGGCACAGGCGGTAACTGAATGCACGATGATACTGGATCATTTCGGCACGCCCCTGGGGGTCGGCGTGTATCGCAATTGTCGCGACGAAATCTTCCAACAGTGGAAGCTAGACATGACCGCGCTTGCGAAATGCCCGAATGTCTATGCCAAGCTGGGTGGACTGGCAATGCCCGACAACGGGTTTGGCTGGGATCGCGCCATGCGCCCTCCCACATCAGATGAACTGGTTCACTCGCAAAAAGGTTATTACCTGCACATGCTGGACTGTTTCGGTCCAGAGCGCTGCATGTTCGAAAGCAATTTCCCCGTGGACCGGCTTTCAGTGAATTATCACGTGCTCTGGAATGCCTTCAAGAAGATGACATCGGAGCTGTCTGAGTCGGACAAACATGCGCTATTCTATGGTACTGCCGAGAAAGTCTATTCGCTTTAGATACCACCAGACACTAGCCATAGAGCATATGAAATACGGCACCCTGATTTTTGATCTGGATGGCACTCTGACCGATCCCGCCGTCGGCATCGTGCGCTGCATGAATTATGCGCTCACTTCAATGAACTTTTCCCCGCGCCTCGAAAAAGACATCACTCCCTATATAGGTCCACCATTGGAAGTCGCGATGCGCGGCCTCTCAGCCTCTGACGATGCCGAGTGCATTGAACAGCTGATTACGAACTATCGCGAACGCTATGGAGAATTCGGTTTCGCGGAAAACACAGTCTACGACGGGATTCATACCTTGCTGGGCGCATTGCAGGAGAATGGTGTGCGCATGGGAGTCTGTACTTCAAAATTTGAAAAGTATGCCCACAAGGTATTGCAGAACTTTGACCTGTTCGATTATTTCGAGTTTGCCAATGGCAGTGATTATCATATCGCCAAATCTGAGCAACTGGTAGAACTGCTGAAGGCTGGCACCATCACCGCCAACTCACTCATGATCGGAGATCGTGCAATCGATATTACTTCGGCACAACTGAACGGCTTGCCAGGTATGGGCGTATTGTGGGGATATGGCAGTCGCGCAGAACTGGAATCGGCGAATCCAGTGTTTATTGCGGAGAACTCTCAGGAGTTACTTGCTAATTTAATGGCACAAGTCTAGTTGCTAAACAGGCTTATGAATTCGCTTTACCACCGCGCTACTCATCAAGATTACCTCGTCTTTCACTTTCAGTTCAGAACGCACAAACACCATGGATCTGCCGCGTCTGACCACCGTGCAATAACCCTCAACCAGGTCACCAATAAAAGCGGGTGCCGTGAATTCATTGTTGCAAGTCACGGTGATAACACTTTCCTGAGTGCCGCCATTTGCACCAAGGCACAGCGTATAGTCAGCGAATGCCATCAGCACGCCACCATGAACTGATTTGTGGGCATTGCAATGCTGGGCACGAATGCGGAATGCAGTGCGGGGATTGGCACCCTCCATATAAAAGAAGAAGGGACCGATATGGTCTTCTGCGCTGTCGCCCACCCAGTGCTTATAATGCGCAGGGATTTCGAAATCTGGCGGTCGAATAGCCATCAGGACTCCTTACTCTTCATCATATTTGTCATTATCTTTCTTATCTGGTACGGCCAAGTTTATGGCTGCTCCTGCGACCTTGAATGGCACCTTGACTACTTCAATGGTGGTATCGACAGCAGCCCCTACAATCATCCCGACACAGCTTTGCAGCGTCAGACTGATCGACAAAATGCCTGTTACACGCCTGAAAGTTGAATACATCTGATTAGCGCTCATAAACTTGATTGCTAGTAACCACAATAGTAGTCACCAAAAGCGAAAGTGGCACAAATTTGGATTCAATCAATATTAAATGCATGCCCACTGAAAAGCCCTTAACCTGAATTTCGACACTGACTGTTTATCGACATAGACTGTCTATTGCCACTGATCGAGGCAATCAACACATGTATCGGCTCTGCTCTCGAATCATCCAATCTCACTTGAATAGACAAGGGAGACGTCAAAATTGCAGCAGCTTGATCTCCGCCATACCAGCACCAGTCGTCACCAGTTCCTCAAATTCATCAGCCAGATAGCGGCTCTGGTCGAGTACTTGCTGCCAGTAAGCAAGGCGTGACTGGTAATCCAGATTTTTGAAATCCATCCTGTCGGGAATTTTTCCGAACGGCAGCGTGGCAACAAATTCCGCAGAGGGTGATATCAATACCACATTGCAAAAATTGCCCGCATGCGGCGTGCGCCAGGGCAAGTGTTTGTCAAACCAACCGGGTACTACCCGCGGCGAGAAATGTGGATACAGCACGAGATCGTCTCCGGCAAGAAAGGGCATATCGAAATGATAGTCTGTGATACCACCGTCCCAGAACAAACCCTTTGGTGCACCTGCAATATCCCTCTCCCCCGCCAGGACGAATGGAATGGATCCCGATGCCATCATCGCTGCAAACAGATTGGCATCGCTCAACTGCACGAGTTGTGTATCCATGTCTGTCAGTTGTTGCCAGGGAGAATCTGCTTGGTGAGCGCTGAATAGAATGCGCTCGAACACCAACGACAATGCCCGCCGATTGATAATATTAGCCATAGCTGCAAAACCAAGCGCCAGCATTTGTGGAGCTCGATGAATACTGCCGCCAACTCCTTTCACGCGATCGGCGATAATATGCGTGGAGAATACCGGATTGTTGAGTATTTCCTGTTCACCCTTTGGACCAAGCACACCACGCAGAAGAATGCGTGCCTTATCCGTAATCTCTGCCACTTGTGGTCGCGCGCTGTACTGCTCCTGGCTATACAGACTGGCCAGTCGGTCAATAGCAGCGACCGGGTTCTGCATCCCCAGGCAGCACATTCGCCAAGCTCCAGCGGACGAACCCAACGTATACAATCGAGAAGTGCGATTCGCGAAAAAATCACCGAACAGGTAACGATCCAGGCCGTAGAGAACAAACCATTTCGGCCCGCCTGATGCGCCCACCATCACCTGAAATTGATCCTGGCGCAGACCTTCCCTCTGCAGGCGGCTTAAGGCTGCTGGCCCGGCAAATATTTCCAAATATTTCATCACCTGCTGATGATATAATTCGCGCTGCTCTCAAGCCACCGCGAATACTCATTCAGCAAATTGATCACAATCCTGACAGTAGAGCGTAATCAAACGCTTGCCTCGCGGAATTTCTGGTAAAAAATCATGCACATCCCTTCTCTTCAGGATCGCAAAACACTGCTTTACCTGCTCGCCATCGGCAATACAGTGGCTTTTGCAGTATGGCAGGTCCTGCTGAACAATTTTGTGGTGGAGCGCGCCGCCTTTACTGGAACTGAGATTGGCATCTTGCAGAGCCTGCGGGAAATACCCGGGTTTCTGGCATTCACAGCAATTTTCGTGATGCTTTTCATTCGCCAGCAGAAATTCGCCATCCTGTCCCTGATCTTGTTGGGGCTTGGCACCGCAGTGACCGCGTTTTATCCGCAGGCATTGTGGCTGTATCTGACTACTGTAGTCATGTCGATCGGATTTCACTATCTGGAGACCTTGCACAATTCCTTGAGCTTGCAATGGCTAAGCCACGACGAGGCACCCAGTGTTCTCGGCAAACTGATGAGTGCACGCGCGTTTTGCAATCTTGCGGTGTTGGGCGGCTTGTATCTGTACCTGATGTACTTTCCCGCAAACTATCTGGTGATTTACCTGCTGGCTGGTGGTACCACTGTCGCTATTGGCGTGTATTGCTGGATGGCTATTCCGCAGTTTGAAGATCCTGTCGTGCAAAGAAATGAGTTTTTCCTGCGTAAGCGCTATTGGCTGTTTTACCTGCTGACTTTTCTGGCAGGTGCACGCAGGCAGATTTTCGTCGTATTCGCAGGCTTCCTGATGGTGGAGAAATTCGGTTTCCCGGTAGAGAACATCGTCTTGCTGACGTTGGTGAATGCCGCGCTGACATTCTGGTTGGCACCAAAAATTGGGCGGCTGATTTCCTATATCGGGGAGCGGCGGGCAATGACGGTTGAATACATCGGACTTATTCTGGTTTTCATTGGCTATGCTTTCGTCGACAACGTTGCGTTTGCTGTGGCCTTGTATTTGCTGGACCAGGTATTTTTCGCGATGGCTATATCAATCAAGACTTACTTTCAAAAGATTGCTGATCCGGCGGAAATTGCTGCTACGTCAAGCATCAGCTTTACCATTAATCATATCGCAGCAGTGGTATTACCCGTATCGCTTGGTGTGCTCTGGGTAATCAATCCGGGTGCCGTGTTTCTGGTTGGCGCTGCAATAGCCGTGCTTTCGCTGCTACTCTCACAGTTGATACCGGATCGACCGCAGCCGACCCGGGAGACACGCTTGAACAAAATTGCTGTGGCATTGACGCCCTGACCAGAGAGGAGTCCGGCAAGGTGTCACTGTCGCAATCTAGCCGCCTTCACCGAATACTATGGTAAAAGTCACCGGCACCGCATTGCTGATGCGGGTCAGTCCAGCCACTTCGCGCAGTTTCTCAACCCCTGCTACCAATGCAAAGCTGTCTGCTGTGACAACTACCGGTTTCAGAGTGGTAGCCATCGCTCCCTCAGCCAATCGGGTAAACATCACATCAGCGGTAAAACTCTTGCTGGCGCCATGCAGTTCCAGATTGAAATCGAGCGAGGCTCTGCTGGTGCTGCCCGGCGCCATCGCTGTGATCGCAGCAAGGTCTACTGTGGCAGTGATGTTGGCATTGGGAAACAGGGCAGTTTCAAACAACATTTCACGCATGCGTTCGTTGCGAATATCGATCATCGTATTCACGCTGGCCAATTCAATGCTGACCTGGACGGAACCATCATTGGCGATAGTGCCGCTCAACAGGTCAAATGTATGAACTTCTGCGACATTGTCTGCCTTGGTTGTTACGAAACTCAGTTCTGACGCTGCATTGTCCAGTGACCATTGGGCGTGTGCGGCATTCACCATCAACGCGGGTGCGAAAACCAGAAATAACAGATGACTGCGAATCTTGTTGAGCATAGGACTTCTCCAGAACTGTAATGATTTGGCAATTAGGTATGGAAAACGAGGCGCGACCTGAACCAGTGCGGGCGTCGGTATAAAGACGGCACAAGCTTACCTGAATTTTCGGGTTTCCGTATAGCCATTGCGTCATTTCTGGCTTACTCCCCCTCACAGGACAGGTTAGAATCCAAGCTCCAGGTTCACAAGCATTCGTCGTTTGCACCACCTTCACTTACGCAGCCCAATGCACCCGTGCCAAGCACAACTGAGAAGCACCACCAAATAGATGAAATCAGCAGCAAGCAGTCCAGTTGTCAAACATTTGGTTCTCATTGGCGGTGGTCACAGCCATCTGTCAGTGCTCAAACAACTCGGCATGCATCCGGTTCCCGGCCTGGCGGTAACCCTGATCAGTCGTGAAATCAATACTCCCTATTCTGGATCGTTGCCGGGATTCATCACCGGACAATACACCCATGAACAGATTCACATCGATCTGCGACCGCTAGCACAATTCGCCGGCGCGCGAGTAATTGAAGCTGAAATTACCCAAATAGATTTAGTGAAGAAAACTATTTACTGCGAGGGCCGGCCATCTATCGAGTTCGACCTGCTCTCTTTGAATATAGGCTCTCTTCCAGATGCAAGACGGATTCCTGGCGCCGATCTCCATGCCATCGGTGTAAAACCGATCGACCGCTTTCTCGCAAACTGGCAGCGAATACACGAGCAGGCCGTGTCCGCATTGCAGCAATCAGATACCGCGTTCACCCTGGCGATAGTGGGCGGCGGCCCTGCCAGTATTGAACTCGCCTTCGCGGCACAGCACCGAATATTGAATACACTGAAGCTGAAACTGCGCAAACCCAGCCAATTGCGGATCAAATTGATTTCTGCAGATGAAGAGTTGTTGAAAGCGCATAATTCCAAAGTTCGCAAATTTGTTGCCGCCGAGCTTGCCGACAGACACATCGAAACACTGTTAGGACATCGCGTGGTGGAATTCAAGGCAGGAACAATCGTCTGCGAAAACCAACAGAACATCACTGCTGATGTCATCGTGTTCGCCACTGGAGCCACCATTCCGGATTGGCCCGCCCAGTGCGGACTGAAACTGAGTAAAGATGGCTTTATCGAAGTAAACAAGTTTCTGCAATCAACCAGCCATGACTTTGTTTTCGCAGCGGGTGATGCTGCCACCATCGTGGATGAGTTGCGTCCGAAGTCGGGAGTTTATGCAGTACGTGCAGGAAAACCGCTGGCAGATAACCTGATCAGATACGCCACGAACAAAAAATTGAAAGCGTATACACCGCAGCAGCACGCACTGGCTCTGATCAATCTGGCCGACAAGAGCGCCATAGCCTCGCGCAATCAGCTCTTTTTCAAGGGGCGTTGGGTATGGTCTCTGAAAAACTGGATTGACAATCGTTTCATCCGCAAATATTCCGAACTGCCTGACAGAAAACAGGAATTGAAGCTTGCACCAGGATTGCTGGACAAATCCGCGGAAATCCAGCTTCGTAATCATGCCATGCGCTGTGCGGGTTGCGGAGCGAAAGTGGCAGGCAACATCCTTGAAGATGTCCTGCGGGAACTCCCACATGTCACACATGAGGATGTGATAAGTAGTGAGTCGCGCGTGGAAGATGCATCCCGTATACGCCTTGAAAACAAGCGGGTATTACTGCAATCCATCGATCAGATAAGCGCCTTCATCAATGATCCTTTCTTGTTCGCCAAAATCGCCACCAACCACTGCCTGAGCGATATTTATGCGATGGGCAGTGAAGCGCATTCAGCGCTTGCTGTAGTGGGTCTGCCATTTGCGGGCAAGCGCATGCAGCAGGCACAACTCCGGGAAATCATGCTGGGGTGCAGCGCCGCGCTGCAAGAAAACAATTGCAGTCTGATCGGAGGACATTCGGCAGAGACTGCGGAACTTACTTTTGGCCTTTGTGTAAATGGCTTCGCAAACGAAGACGCTCTCCTGACTAAACACGGCATGCGCATTGGCGATGTGCTCATCCTGACGAAACCACTGGGCTGTGGCACGCTGCTCGCGGCTGATATGCGACACCGGGCCAGACACGCGTGGGTGAACAATGCTGTGACTCATATGTTGCAATCCAATCGCGCAGCAGCACTCTGTTTCCAAAATTGCAAAGCATCGGCCTGCACCGATGTCACTGGGTTTGGCCTGGCTGGTCATTTGCTTGAAATGCAGGAAGCAGAGAACGTGGAGGTGGAAATCGGACTTGCACAACTGCCGTTGATGGAAGGCGCATTGCACTGCTTGCAACAAAGCATTTACAGTTCCTTGCATCAGGACAATGCCCTGAAAATTGCCGCGATCTTCAATAGTGAAGCCTTTCGCGAGGATCGGCGCTTGGACTTGATGTTCGACCCGCAAACCTCTGGCGGACTGCTCGCCAGTGTTCCCTTGCAATACGCGGAAGCCTGCCTGCAACAGCTGCACGCCTCTGGATACTCTGCGGCTTGTATCATTGGGCGCGTTATCTCAATCAATTCCCGCTCACCCGGCATCATTTTAATCTGATCAGCGCACCGCGACAGGCTAGCCCAATGCCGCCCTGAACCCGGTTATGGGCAATTGGCACTCCCCATAGCGGTGCGGTATAGTTCCGCGCACGCAGACAAACCATCGCCAAAACAGGAAACCCGATGCAATTCACTCCGAAATCCGCCTCTATCTCGCAATTGGCAATCTTGCTCTTCGCGGCATGCCTCGGCAATGTGAGCCTGGCTCAAAATGACCACCACTCTGCAGCTGGAGTGCTGGAACGCCATGGCAATCTGGATGTAGAACGAGCCGGGCCTACAATCGACGCAGAATTGGCGCAGAAAATGTATCGTCGCGGCAATACCTATAGCAATCTGGAACGATACGAGGACGCAATTGCGGAATATCGTAAAGCGATAAGTGCGGATCCCAATTTTTCCGACGCGCTGCGCAATCTGGCAAATACCTACTACTTCCTGGAACGATTCGAAGAAGCCAAGCCACTACTCGCTCGCTTCATTTCACTGCAAGCTGAAACCTCGGCATCCCTGATCGCAGCAGTTTCAACACTTGGAGAGTTGGAACGAAAAGTCGGCAACTATGCAGCGAGCATCACTTACGATTTGCGGGCTATTGAACTGGACGCAGACAACGACTCCCAGGTGCACATCATGGCAAACACCTATAACAATGCCGGTGAAACTGACATGGCAATCCAGATTTATCAGGCGGCAGCAAAAGTAATGCCTGACAATGCCTTTTTCGATCGCAGCCTTGGTCGTCTGTATGAACAGGAGAGCCGCTTGCAGGAAGCTCTCGCTGCCTATGAATCGGCGGCAGCCAAAGATCCTGACTCACAATTTTACGCTGATCTGGTTAGCGGGACTCGCAGCCGGCTGGGTCAATGAGCAAATCCCTGGCTTCAGTTTCCAATGACGCGATGCGCCTGACTTCGGCATAAAACGTCTGCAAATCGCCATCCGCCGAGGCAAGCATGCACTCGAAATATGGCACCAGATCATTGTATGAACTCACCGTCGATACCTGTGCATTGTTGAGAGACCCTGCAAACCAGTTGTCATATCCGCTATAGTCATTCCACTGCTGTTTCAACATCTTGTAGTCTGCGCGCAATTCATCCTGCAGCTGTGATTTACGCTGGCGCTTCAATTCGCTATCGATTGCTTCCTGATACAGCGCATCAAGCCTGTCTCGAAAAACTGCAACTAACGTTACAAATTGCTCCTGGCGCGCCTGGTCAGTTGCGGCCTGTGCGAGTAATTCGGCATGGTCAGTAGCCGTGAGCCAGCGCCGAAGACCAGCGCGTTCCACTGCGGTGGCAAAACTTTCATTGAAAGTGGTGTCATCGGACACATACACAACTTGATGGGCGAGTTCGTGAAAGATCAGGGCGGCCAATTGATAATCTGCCCTGTCGCTGACAGTGCTTAGCAAGGAATCGTCAAACCATCCCAAAGTGGAATACGCATCCACACCGCCTGTATAGACATCATAATTCCTGTTTGCCAGATCCTCAGCATAACGCAGCGCTGCTGCTTCAGAAAAATAGCCACGGTAGGAAACACAGCCTGCGATTGGATAGCACCAGTTTATCGGGTTGACCGAAAATTCCGGTGCAGCAAAGACATTCCAGACCACATGCTCGCGATTCACATTCACATAGGTGAGGTAATTGTCATTGACGGGTAAATGCAGCGACTCCTCAGCGAATTCGCGCATTGCCAATACAGCAATGAATTTGGCGCGCAGATTTTGGGGTAGCTCGGGATTCTCCAGCAGTTGCAGAATATCTTCCCTGCCGAGCAGGATAGCCAACTGACCGCGCGCCGCCTGTGAGTAATAATTTACAGTCTCGCAAGACACCAATAGTGCGGCAATCGACAGGGCCAGCAGCAATTTCAGCGTATGGCGAGTTAGCAGATTCATGTCAGTGCAAGAGGCTATTGCGCAACCAGCTCAATCTCAAACAGATTGGCCCAGTGCTTGCCAGTAACAAACAGGCGACGCTTTTCCGCGTCCCAGGCGATGCCATTGAGTACCGCCTCAGAGCTGCCAAGTTGAGTGAGGCCCGAAAGTCCGGTGAGATCCACATAAGATTTCACCAATCCAGAAGCAGGATCGATGCGAACAATATAATCAGTCATCCAGACATTTGCCCAGACTTCGCCATCGATGTATTCCAATTCATTCAACATAGTGATTGGATTGCCATCCAGAGTCACTTCAAGACGACTGAGCGGCGCGAATGTCTCAGGATCCATAAAACGCAGGGTGGCACTGCCATCACTCAGAATCAGTCGCTCACCATCGTATGCAAGTCCCCAACCTTCTGTCGCATTATAATGGGTACCCAATTGCTCAAAATTGTTGATGTCATATACAAACACTATATGGGATTGCCAGGTGAGCTGAAGAATCTTGTCTCCCACCACCTGCACACCTTCACCGAAATAACGGTCACTCATGCGCTTGCTCATCAGCGGGGCAGGGTCTTCCAGTGTTCTTTTGGTCAGTGTGGAAAGTCCGAGCTTGCCAGAACCTTCGTACAAATGACCGTCGTGAAATACGAATCCCTGAGTAAAGAATCCGATGTCATGAGGATAGGTATTGATAACTTTATAGCCGTAAACTACACGTTCCTGGCCAAGCGCTGGTGCCACCAGTACGATAGACAGTAAAAGCACAGCTATTTGCAAGAGTTTGCGCCACCGAGTCATATTCACGGGTTTCCTGGTTAATTACCTGTCTGAATCTTGTCTGGATATGGCTACAATGACCGGCGATACCTGCTAAAACAATCTTGTATTTGGATAGATGGAGATAAAAATGTCGGACAACTGCTTGTTTTGCAAAATTATCGCAGGGCAGATTCCCTCGAACAAGGTTTATTCTGATGAGCAGATGGTAGCGTTTCGCGACATCAACCCCACCGCACCGCACCATATCCTGATAGTGCCGAGAAAGCACATCGTTGATATCGCCCATGCTACGGCAGAGGATCAGTCACTGCTAGGAGATCTGCTCTTGCAAGCGGGAGAGATCGCCAAGAATGAGGGGCTCGACGAGCGTGGTTTTCGCATTGTCATCAACACTGGCAAGGACGGTGGCCAGACCGTTTTCCACTTGCACGTGCATGTGTTAGGGGGCAGACAGCTCCGCGCTTTGGGGTAATGCCCTCAGTTCCGCGCTGTAGATTTTTGCCTGGCGATGGCTGCCAGCGGTTGCAGCGCCGCTGTCGATGCAGCATGGACACCCGCTTCAGTAATAATTCCAGTTACCAGTCGTGCCGGCGTCACATCAAATCCATAGTTGTTGATTGCCACGCCTGCAGGCGCGATGCGAATAGTGTGGCTCACTCCTGAACTGTCCACACCGCGAAGATGACTCACTTCCTCTCCATCGCGCTGCTCGATAGGAACCTGCCCGACACCAGAAGGGAGAGTAAAATCGATAGTGGACAGGGGAAGCGCTGCATAAAACGGAATCGCGTTGTCATATGCAGCCAGGGCCTTCAGGTAAGTGCCAATTTTATTGCACACATCACCGTTGACCGCAGTGCGGTCGCTGCCAACAACACAGATATCTACCAGTCCCTGCTGCATCAAATGTCCACCCGCATTATCGACGATGAGCGTATGGGGGATTCCTCTGCGACCCAGTTCCCAACAAGTGAGAGCAGCACCTTGATTGCGGGGTCGGGTTTCATCTACCCAGACATGCACAGGAATACCTTTTTCCGCCGCCTTGTAGATGACGGCAAGTGCAGTGCCCCAATCGACCGTTGCCAGGGCTCCGGCATTGCAGTGCGTGAGCACGTTCAACACCTGTGCATGGTGTTTTTTCTGTTGCCAGAGTTCAGCGAGCACTGCAGCGCCATGCTCACCAATGGCAGCGCAAATAGTGATATCTTCCTGTTCCATGTGTCTCGCCATTGCGAGAGCGGCGGCAACCAACTCTTTGCCCCTCAAACCGGCGAGACCGCTCTGCATACGTTGCAGTGCCCAGCGCAGATTGACCGCGGTTGGACGAGTGGCGGCCAGTCGCTCCAGAGCCAGAGACAGCTGACCGGGATTCTCACGCAGCGCCAGATACACGCCGTATGCTGCGGTGACTCCGATCAACGGCGCGCCACGCACTTGCATGGAAATGATG